>ENA-OPZM01000003-OPZM01000003.1-human-gut-metagenome-genome-assembly--contig:-NODE-3-length-89014-cov-4.090339_pt1 | contig 89014 bp, 97 predicted proteins | sample MGYA00242478_ERZ504493 | MGnify/ENA primary metagenome ERZ504493 (study PRJEB26092, sample SAMD00036227) | human gut metagenome | host: Homo sapiens | study: EMG produced TPA metagenomics assembly of the... | reverse complement strand
TTTTAGTAATGAATTTTATATACTCATTCATTAAGGGTAACTTGACCGGTTTCAGAAACTGAGTATGCGGTATTCCAATTATGGGTTCCCTTTTGAATTTGTGATTTTTCCAAATACTTTACTTTGCGGTCTGTTGTTTCTATATACAAATTATGAAGTCCGCCTCGGAAAAATTCGCAGTCGGGAATAGGAATAGTATCAATAATATTGCCGTTGGTGGACATTACAAAAACTTTGTAATTATCCGATGAAACTTTTTCGTTATCCCAGTTAGTAAGATAGAGGTAGTCCGTATCTCTTATTATAAGTTGTGAATTTTCGGGACTGTCTGCAATCTTAACGCTTGAATCGCTATCAATTGTATAGCAATATAAAGCGTTTGATTCAAGGTAATAGATTTTTCCGTTTGCAACAGTGTAATCATCGGGCATGTCCATCAACTTTTTAGTTTTTAAAGTATTGATGTCAAGCTGATTAATATACCCTGCCCAATTTTCATAGTTCTTATCTTCCGAATACGAATTTGAAAAGTATAAATAATCACCTGAACCGATTAAGCTGTGAATGCCTGCCGCAAGTTCGTTGCCTTCAAAAATTTTTTTAACTTCAGTAGGCTTATCAATGTTTATAGCGAGCAGTTGTGCGCTTTTGTCTGTGTTTAACGACCAAAACGCATAACCTTTATGTACAGCAAAAACAGTAATACTGTTCAAATCAGATACACTGATTAATTTTGCAACTTCTTCTCTTGTACTTGCATCTTTGCTTATTTTGTAGAGTGAAACTGATTTTGCATCCTTACTGCTCTTTCCAAGCAAATAGATGCTGTCGTTGTAATATGAAAAACCTTTGTCGTAATAATATTTATCCTGAGGGAAAAATGCGTTACAATCGCTTTCTCCATCGTCAACATTAGTTATATGATCGCAGTCAGGTTTGTTACAAGCTATTACAGTAGTGTTAGCGGCGTTATCATGAAAGTAGAGTGTATTTAGATAGAACATATAATCTCCTGATTCATTTGAAGCGCTCATACCTGCTCGTGATAAATTAAACGGTTGATCATCTACGCCAATCTTAAATGAAGTATCGTTAAGTGTAGTATTTTCCCCTGAATTAAAATTGTTGTTTGAAGAACTGCTATTGTTACTTGAAGCATTATTGCTTGAATTACTGTCAGTACTTTCCGAAGCAGAAGAACCTTGCGAGGGCGTATTAGCCGAGCTGCATGCAACAAATGATATGGATAATAAAATATCAATATTGATAAAGTAAGTTTTTTCATAGATTACCTCCTTAGTAATGTAGTTTAAACTTCTTTATTGCTTATACTTATTGTACTTTAATATTTTGCTTATTGCAATACAATTTGCTAAAAAATACAAATGTTTTTTAAAATATATATCACTGTTGGCGGTTTTTGCTTTTTGTAATTCATCTATTTATGTCATAAACATTATAATTATCGAAACTTGTGTATAATTTAACAAAACATAGCAATATGCACAAAATTTACCGCGAAAATTTGTAGTGTAGAATTAGGATATTTATTGCTAAAAAAGATAACATAAGATATAATATAGTTAAAATATAAACATTAACTATATATAAATGCAGTAAGTAAATGGTGTATTTGCGACAAAAATCATATCTGCAAATGTTATACATCATAAAAACAGAAAACAGTTACTTCTAAATTTAATGTGTTTTTTAAGTTAAGTAACCGTTATATACTCAAACTCCTTATAAGACGGAATTGTTTTAAACCAATGAGAATTTTACGCTATGGAAATTAAAAGAGTACTGATTAACAAAAAATAATTATATCGTTTTTTGTATTACTTGCAGTTTGCATAGGTTTTTACATAAACGATCAATACAGAAATGCCGAATACAATGGTGTTCAACTCAGTGCGGTTTGTTCGGAAGAAAAAAATCTGATGTCCGAAATCCGTGACTTGCCTGCAGATCAAATTGAAGATAAGATTTCACGACAGTATGAGTATGTCAGTGTGATTGAGCAACTTTTATCTTTTAACGAAAGCAAAAAAGACGATTATGATATGTATGTCGAGGTTTGGCAGGATCAGGAAAAAGAAATTCGCAATCAATATCCTGAAATTGCGTCTGAGTTTGATAAGCATAAGGAGAGCTATAACGCTCAGGAACTGACAAACAAAGATTATGCTCTCAATAATATTGTCAAAAGAGCTGAGTACGTAAACGGATATTCCGATTATATTAAGAGCGTAGAAAGCAAGGCTCAGCAGATGAATTCGATAAGCATTTTCTCTCAGGACAATTCACTTTCTTCTCAAAATATACAATTGACTGCGGAGGCTTATAAACCGCTTGAAAATCTGTCGCTTAAAGTAGGAAGCGATTTTTCCGTTACAACAGTATTGAACTATGACTTGATTCATTACATAATACTTGCACTGAATATAATTGTTGTTCTTGCCTTTGTTGAAGAACGAAAACGAGGCTTTTGGAGCATGGTGTATGCAACACCAAACGGAAGATTTAACCTTGCTGTAAAACGGTGCGGAATACTTGCAATCAGCACAACAATACTTTGTTTCGTTATGTATTTTGCCCTGTTTGTGACTTCTTTTTCAATATACGGCGGAGTATCGGATTTGTTCAGAAATGTACAGTCTATAGAGATGTTTCAAAATTTTGTATTTCCGATGAGCGAAATACAATTTCTGTTTGTATATGTTCTGATAAATGTTCTTGCACAATTAGTGCCCGTGTATATGATGCTGTTCATCGTTGTGATAATGCAAAACACAAATCTTGCATTCGGCGTGTGCGGAATAATATTTGCGGCAGAATTTCTTTTATATACTTTTTTACCGTCACAAAGCAATTTGGCAATTTTAAAGTATATGAATTTGTTTACATTCATCAATCCGACAGAAGCAATTGTAAAGTATTACAACATCAACTCTTTTGTCATACTTGTGAACCTGTTTTCATTGTTAATTATTTCCGCAATAATATTCACGCTCTTGTTTGCAATTTTTTCAATTATCGGTGCAGGCAAGAAATATCCTAATAAAACTCCAGGCAAAATTGAAAGTGTCTTACTGCGATTTTCTTCAAAAATTCGCACAGTATATTGGAAATGCGTTGAAAAACTCGGCGCTACAGGTACTGAGTTGTACAAAATACTCTTCATGCAAAAAGGCATAATAGTTTTGCTTGCTTTTGTTCTTGCGCTGTTTAATTCATTGAATTTAAGAACACTTAATATCAGCGAAAAAGATAGCATAGTTAACGAGTTTTATGAAACTCACAGCGGTGAACTTAATGACGATGTTTACAAATATGTGGCAGATCTTGAAAATGAGATTAATGCTGTTGATGAAGAACTTGCCAATGCGTATGAGGATTACAAAAACGGAAAAATTTCCGAAGATAAATATTACAATGTCAGCCAAAAATACGATGCGTATGACAGTAAGCGTGAAGCATTGAAAATTATAAATGAAAGAATTTCATATGTTGAAGATGCGAAAAAGAACGGGGAAGATGCTTGGCTTGTAAATCCCACCGGATTTGAATATTTGCTTGGCAGCAGCGGATATGACAGACAACAAAATTTCGCTCTGTTATCGGTTTTCTGCATCATAATTATAATGTCAGGAGTTTTCTCATTTGAAAAAAGACAGCTCATTTCAGATTTGTTAAATTCAACAAGTGGCGGAAGAAAAAAATTGCTCAGAAAGAAAATCCTCTGTGTTTCATTGATTGCGACAATTGTGTGGATTTGTGCATCTGTGTTTGAATTTATCGAAGTCTGCTCAAAATATACGCTGTCAGAAATTACGGCACCGGTAAAAAGTCTGGAGTTTTTGAACGGCTTGCCTTTTAATTGCAGCATATTGATGTTTATGATTTTTGTGTACGCAGTGCGGTTGTTGTTGATTTTGGCGATTACATATGTTGTTTGTCTTGTATCGGCAAAAACAAAGTTTGAAGTCAGCATAGTTGTTGCATCTGCTGTTATGATTATTCCGTCACTTATCTATGTGGCAGGAGTTCAGATTTTTGCATATTTTTCTGCAACTGTTCCTGTAGCATTGATGAAACTTGTTGTGGAATCAAGTGGATTTACATTTCTAATTCCAATAGCTTTAATGCTGATAATGGGATTTGTTGCGGTGAAAATCAACGAAATACAGTATGTGCAGAAAAGGCGGTGATTAAATGACTCTTGAAATGAAAAATCTTACGAAAAATTAACGGTAATTACTGTGCTCTCAATAGCTTCAGTATTACTCTGACAGATGGCATTTACGGCTTGCTGGGAGCAAACGGTGCGGGTAAAAGCACGCTTATGAGTTTGATTACCGACAATGTTCAGAGAACATCGGGAGAAATCCTTTGTGACGGCAAAGAAATTTTGAAATTAGGTAAAAAGTTCAGACAAAAGATTGGATTTATGCCACAGCAACAGGGCTATTACGAAAATATGTCCGCACGAGCGTTTATACTTTATATGGCATCACTCAAAGGTATTAACAAAAAAGAAGCCAAAATGCAGACTGACAAGCTTTTAAAAACAGTTAATCTTGAAAAAGTCAGCCATAAGAAAATCGGTGAATTTTCGGGAGGTATGAAACAGCGTGTCCTCCTTGCACAGGCTATGCTCGGCAACCCTGAGATTCTTTTGCTTGATGAACCTACCGCCGGACTTGATCCAAAGGAGAGAATCCGTATCCGCAATTTTATAAGTGAAATTGCAGAAGACAAAATCGTACTTATTTCTACCCATGTAGTGTCCGATATTGAGTTTATTGCTAAGGAGATTATACTTCTAAATCAAGGAAAACTCGTGTCGCACGATACCTGCCAAAATCTCGTAAGTGAAATTGTAAATAAGGTAGTTGAGGTGGAAATCGAAAAAGAAGAATTAAAATAATTTTCAGGATAATTATCGAGTTTCAAATCTCTATCATAATGATGATAAAATCGTAGTAAGATTAGTCACAGATAATCCCCCTGAAAATCATAAAATAACAATTGCAACCCCAACCCTTGAAGATTTGTACCTCTATGTTTTTGAACAAGGAATGTGATATTAAAATTATTACCGACAAGTAATGGTGTTCTATGCTAATATTTGTCGGTATTTTTATGCCCTCTTTACATGAAATTGTGTAAGGATAAAACGGAATATAGATACAAAATAATCAGTTAACGCATAAAATAGCAATAAAATAGTTTGACTAATATATAATATTGTGTTAAAATTATGCGAGAAGTATGGTATGTTCACTGGTAGCTTCTTTAGTAACAATTTCCTTATCGACATATTGGAGTGATAAATGGAGTAGTGAAAATGAAAGAAAGTGGTGTGGTGTGTAAAAAAAAGAAAGTATATCTACTTTCTCTTTTGCTTTTTTTGATTTCTTATTTGATTACAGTTGTTAATATGGTTGTTAATATTATTACTGGTGGCTTTCATTTATACATTTTTAGTATTTTGAGCTTTATGTTACCATGCTATAATCTATTAAAACAGCAGATTGCGTTTGGCTATTGCTTTAACAATATTGTTACTTTTGATTAGTTTTTTGCTCATATTTTTTACTGTAAAATATGATGTGTTAAAATATGACCAAAGCAAAAGACCGTTGTGTTATATGAGCTTAATCTTGTGGTATTGTATAACTCAAATATTGTCTTTGTGGATACTGGCTGATTCGCATTTGCAAAATTATATTTATTTGTCTGTCGCCGAATTTTATGAAAGTGAAGAGTTACAGTACATATACTCAATAGTTATTTTTGCAATATATCAAATCATTATAGGTTTAAAACGAATGTATGATTCTAGAGAAGCATTTGATGCAACCAATATTTCAATCGCTCCACCTTTTGAAAAGTATTTTAGTGAAAAAACTATTTTTTGTTACACCGTTCCTAATTATGTATTTTCCTGTATAGGAGTTTTATCGATTATATATATTAGGTATGTTTTTGTTGACAGTTATGCAATTAACTTTTGGATTTTTATTTTCTGTGTGCTTTTTAGTTTATGCTTTCTGCTTTTAACTTTAAAAAAATATCGCCAGATTGTAAAATATAGAGGTGTCGAAATAATTGTAAGAAAGAATTTAAAAATATCTATTTTTCTGCAATTGAAATTAGTTTTTTTGATATTTTGCACATATTGTATAACATTGTTGTTCGCTTGATTTTTGATATTGGGTAGAACATTTGCGGTAAGGAGGCTCGAAAGAGTTTCCATACTAGTTGATGAAATTGAATGGAATGGAAAAACAGGAAGAGAACATATAAAATCTTGGTATTAAAAGGTAGCATAGATGATTATGAATATTGATATTAAAACATATAGCTATAGCAAAATTAAAACATTTGTGAATCTCAGATATTTATCAATGCGAATTTCTGACTTAATATTTAAAATGTTAAGCTATTTTGCATACAACTTTTTAATGGTATCGGTTATAACACTTCAAATTTTTACAATGCAAGCTCACCCACTTGAAGGCTTTTCATTTTTTGATGACCGTGTAGTACCATTTCTTATAACTGCAGGAATTTTGTCTTGTATTATGTCAATTGTAACGGTATTTGTGTATCATTACAAAACAAAATGGAGTGTAATACTAAATAGTGCTATAACTTACTTTTATGTTTCTATAATATTATTTTTGCTTTCGTGTTTTTTTGCGTTTGAGTTTACTGTTTTTAATGCGATATATGCTATATTTAAGATTGCAATATATGTTCTTTCTTATTTTATCTATGTAAAGTATTTGTTAGAGAAAAAATTGCCGAAAATTGAGGAGATAGTTCACAATGGAAGATCGTTTCCTGCAGGAATGATAGCAGGTGTGCTTACCATTGCTATAAAACCTGTTATTAGCCTTTTAGGTCAAAATGGTGGTCTTAGCACAGCTACATTTAATGACTTTATTGCATTTTTTGAGTATTTAATTGCAGTTTGCCTAATTGTCAACATGGTTGATGCCTTTGTCAAGGCTTACTACGCAAAAATATATAACATCAATTAACTTACTAAGACACTTTTTACAATAAGGTAGGGTAGAACATTTGCGGTAAGGAGGCTCGAAAGAGCCTCCTTTTTAATGCTTGAATAGAATACAAGTAAATCTCAAAACATAATATATGACAGACTGTTTTAAATGATGAAAATGTCCGATAGAAAACGCATAAAATAGCAATAAAATAGTTTGACTAATGTATAATATTGTGTTAAAATTATGCGAAAAGGAGGGTGACAGCTCTATGGAGCAATATATGCCGATAGTGTGGATAGGCTTTGCAATATTTATGTTGCTTTGCGAAGGCTTTACAACACAGCTTGTTTCAATATGGTTCGTTCTCGGCTCAGTTTGTGCCGCAGTAACTACTATATTCACAAGCGACATAACAATCCAGTCAGCAGTGTTCCTTGTTGTGTCACTTGTTTCGCTGATTGTGACACGACCGCTTGTAAAACACTTTAAAAAGCGTAATAAAACAATGGGAACAAACGCAGACCGCCACATCGGTCAAGTCGGTTTTATGCTCACAGATTTAACCGATATTGACGAAACAGCACAGGCAAAGGTCGGTGCGGAAACATGGACTGTAAAGTCCGACAAAGCACCGCTTTTAAAAGGAACAAAAATTAAGGTTCTTGCAATCGAGGGCGTAAAGCTCATAGTAGAACCCGTAACAGAATGAGAGGTAAATAATGTTAGGACTTATTATTTTAGGTATCATCCTTTTAATTTTGCTTATAGTAATTGTAAGCAATGTCAAGGTAGTGCCGCAGGCACACGCATATGTAATTGAAAGACTCGGAACATATCATGTAACATGGTCAACAGGCTTGCATGTAAAAATTCCGTTTATCGACAAAATCTCAAAGAAAGTTTCACTAAAAGAGCAAGTGATCGACTTCCCTCCACAACCCGTGATCACAAGAGATAATGTCACCATGCAGATTGACACGGTTGTGTATTTTGAAATTACCGATCCAAAGCTTTATACTTACGGTGTAGAAAGACCGCTCAGCGCTATTGAAAATCTTACTGCAACAACATTGCGTAATATCATCGGTGATCTTGAGCTTGATAACACGCTCACATCCCGTGATACAATCAACGGTAAAATCAGAGTGATTCTTGACGAGGCAACCGACGCATGGGGTATTAAGGTAATCCGTGTCGAGCTTAAAAACATTCTTCCGCCCCGTGAAATTCAGGATGCGATGGAAAAGCAGATGAAGGCAGAGCGTGAGCGCCGTGCAAGAATTCTTGATGCAGAGGGTGAAAAACGCAGTCAGATTCTCGTTGCAGAGGGTATGAAGGAATCTGCAATTCTTAAAGCCGATGCTGTTAAGGAGCAGAAAATCCGTGAGGCACAGGGTGAAGCTGAGGCTATTCTCACAGTTCAGAAAGCTAATGCCGACGCACTTAAAATGCTCAATGAGGCTTCTCCTACCGATAGAATTATTCAGCTTAAATCACTTGAGGCATTCGGTAAAGCCGCTGACGGCAAGGCTACAAAGATTATCATTCCTTCAGATATTCAGAGACTTGCGGGTAATGTTACCGCAATTAAAGAACTCTGGAAAGATGATGTGCCAAAGGCATAAAGAATGTGAAATTTACGACAATTTTTCGGGCACAGAATTCTGTGTCCGATTTGTTGCATAAAATTGTGGGGGATAGGAAATGCAATTTTTACTCGACCTGTTGTGGTACTTTGTAATTTTCTCGTTTTTTGGCTGGGTGGCGAGCAGTTTCCGTTCGCTTCTTCTTGAGAAAAAATTCAGTAACAACGGTTTTTTGACATCACCGTTTTGCCCTATGTACGGATTTTCGGCGGTTATTTGTTATACGGCACTAAAACCGTTTGAAAACAGCAAGCTGATTTTATTCATCGGTTCAACTCTGATATTATCTGCACTTATGGTTGTGGTCGGTGTGCTTGTAGAAAAAACTCTCAAATTCAAGCCATGGGATTTTTCTTCGTCGAAATTCAGCATAGGCAATTATATAACTTTTCCTTATGCACTTTTCCTCGGATTGCTCGGTATGCTGCTTGTCGGATTGATAATTCCGGTGCTTCGCACAGCCGTTGAAGCAATTCCTTTCTGGGTAAGTCTTATTCTTGTTCTTTGCTTCTGCGGAATTATTGTAATTGATTACGTTTTTTCAATGATAACAACAATCCGTCTGCTCAGAAGAATTGCAAAGCTTAAAAATTCTTCTGAGCTTATGGATAAAGGTGCAACAGAGGTTGAAATTCAGGAACTTGAAGAAAACTATAACCGACTTTTTACAGAAAATATTTTAAGAAAAAGACTTGCACACGCTTATCCCGATCTCACTCATATGGCTTATGTAAAGCAAATTAATGCTAAAATTGAGGAGATTAAGCAGGATAATATGAAAGAATATACACAAACCTTTGAAAGCAAAGAGGACAAGCCGTTTGCTTACGGATTCTGTTTTACGAAGCTTTTTTATCTGTTTGTGATCGGTTCTTTCATCGGCACAATTCTTGAAACAATATGGGCGTTCTGCGTTGACGGACATTTTGAAATGCGTGTCGGTATGGTTTACGGTCCGTTTATTCCTGTTTACGGCGGCGGTGCGTGTTTTCTTACTGCCGCTTTGTATAAGCTTTACAAGCTTAATGATACGCTTGTTTTTGTGATAAGTGCTTTTGTCGGAGCAGGTTTTGAGTATTTCTGTTCGTGGTTGCAGGAGCAGATGTTCGGCACGGTTTCATGGGACTACAGTGACACTCCGTTTAACCTTGACGGCAGAACTAATCTTATGTATGCCCTTATCTGGGGATTCCTCGGTCTTGTCTGGGTGCGTTATCTGTATCCGTGGACAGCAAAGCTTATTGAAAAAATCCCTAAAAGAGCAGGTGCAATTATTACAACATTTCTGATTGTATTCATGGCATTCAACGGCTTTATGTCCGTAACAGCTACGGCAAGATGGACTCAGAGAACAGAGGGAGTGCCTGCGTCAAACAGCTTTGAAGAATATCTCGATGAAAAATTCGATAATGAAAAGATGGAATTTCTTTTTCCAGGTATGAAAAAGGCTGCAGAGGCGGGAGTTACAACCGAGGGCGTAATTTCCAATGAAAGACCGTATCTTAATGCTACAGATCCCGATAACGGCATGAAAATCGAACAGGGAAAAGATGTTTCCGAGATTAATTAATATCATGAAGTGGCTATGCTTTGCACAGTCACTTTTTGCTTTTTGGCGGTATTTTAAAAATAATTTCGCCTGACTATTGAATTTTAACCGATTTTTTTATATAATTAATTAGTAATGCTTTATTTATGTCGATTCAAAGCATAAATTGGCATATTTGTCCTGACTTTGTCTGCCCACGGCACGGTTTTTGCGGCAATTTATCAAGTGGGCGGAAAGGCTATGAGTAATTATGAAAAGGTTGCAATTATTATGGGCTCCGACAGTGATTTCCCCGTAGTATCAAAGGCTGTCAGTAAACTCAAAGAATTTGGCGTAGAGTATGAGGTTCATGTAATGAGCGCACACCGTACTCCCGATGCGGCAATTAAGTTTTCGGCAGAGGCTAAAAAGAACGGTTTTGGTGTAATCATTGCCGCAGCAGGTATGGCGGCACATCTCGCAGGTGTTCTTGCGGCAAAAACAACCCTTCCTGTGATAGGAATCCCATGTAAGTCGGCTCAGCTTGACGGTATGGATGCTCTTCTCGCAACAGTTATGATGCCTACAGGAATTCCGGTTGCAACAGTAGCAGTTGACGGTGCGGCTAACGCTGCAATTCTTGCCGTTGAAATGCTCGCACTTTCCGACGATTCTCTTGCAGAGAAGCTTGAAAATATGAAAGCTGATATGGAAAAAGGCGTTGCCGAAAAAGATAGGGCAATGCAGGCTAAGGTGGCAGAGCTTGATTAAGAACTATGTAGATATTGACACAAAACTTGACAAAGTAAATGACGAGTGCGGTGTGTTTGGTATTTACCGTAATGATGACGATATCGATGTTGTTGCCGCCGCAAATGACGCACTCTACAGCCTTCAGCACAGGGGACAGCAGAGTGCAGGTATCACCGTGAATAAAGACGGTGAATTTACAACTGTCAAGGAACTCGGTATGGTGTCCGAGATTTTTACGCCCAAAGCACTTGAAAAACTTCCAAACGGTAAGATTGCAGTCGGTCATGTCCGTTACACTTCATCGGAATCACTCGACCGTGCATCTAACCAGCCACTTGTTATGCGATATATTCAGGGTTCAATCGGTATTGCAAACAACGGCTCAATTACAAACTTCAATGAAATAAGACAGGAGCTTGAAACAGGCGGCGCTGTTTTTCAGTCCAATTCTAATGCTGAAATTATGGCTTATGTTATTGCAACCGAAAGATGTGTAACAGACACGCTTGAAGATGCTGTTCTTTCTTCAATGAGAAAGCTCAAGGGTGCTTACTCAACTGTAATTTGCGCACCGAGCCGTCTTATCGGCTTTCGTGATATGCACGGATTTCGTCCGCTCTGTATCGGCAAACTCAAAAACAGCTGGATTTTCACTTCCGAAAGCTGTGTTATCGACAGTCTCGGCGGTGAATTTGTCCGTGATGTTGAGCCGGGTGAAATGGTAGTAGTTGACGAAGAAGGCTTTCACAGCTACAAATTAAAGCTTTTGCCCGATAAAACATCTTTCTGCCTTTTTGAATATGTTTATATCGCAAGACCGGACAGCGTAATCAACGGTGTCTGCGTACATAATGCAAGATTCAAAGCCGGTGAACTTCTTTATGACGAGTTCCCGATTGAGGCAGATATGGTGTGCGGTGTTCCCGATTCGGGACTTATTGCCGCACAGGGTTATGCAAAGGCTTCGGGTATCCCGTTCAGCACAGGTTTTGTCAAAAATAAATATATCGGCAGAACAGTAGGTTCAGGTAAAGATAAAAAGAAAAGACTTCTCAGAACAAGACTTACCGCTTTGAAGGCTAATGTTAAAGGCAAGAGAGTTGTTATTATTGACGACTCAATCGTCAGAGGTGAAACATCAAAGCATATTGTTCGTCTTATGCGTGAGGCAGGAGCTGCGAGGTGCATATGCTCATCAGCTCACCTCCGTTTGTATGTCCGTGCTACTTTGGTGTGGACATTCACGATAAAGAAGTCTTATTGCAAACAAGTTGACAACAAGTGAAATCTGTGAATATATCGGTGCAGATTCACTTGGTTATCTCAGTATAAACAGTCTCAGAAAAATTGCTGAGGGTGCAAATATAGAATTCTGTGACGGTTGTTTCACGGGCAGCTATGACGCTGAAATTCCGAGAACAATCTTTGTAGATAAATACGCTAAAAAAATTAACAGAAAGTGACGGAGTGATTACAATGAACAACAGCTTTTCCGAAAGCTACAAAGCGGCAGGTGTTGATGTAACAGCAGGCTATAAGTCTGTAGAGCTTATGAAAAAGCATGTGGCACGCACAAAAATTGACGGTGTTATTTCAGGCATCGGCGGTTTCGGCGGACTTTTTGCCCCTGATTTCAAAGATATGGAAGAGCCTGTACTTGTCAGCGGTACTGACGGTGTAGGCACAAAAATCAAGCTTGCTTTTCTTCTTGACAAGCATGACACAATCGGTATTGACGCAGTTGCAATGTGCGTAAACGATGTAATTTGCTGTGGAGCAAAACCTCTTTTCTTCCTCGATTATATCGCAATCGGCAAGAACTATCCCGAAAAGGTAGCTGAAATTGTATCAGGCATTGCAGAAGGCTGTGTTCAGTCCGGTTGTGCTCTTATCGGCGGTGAAACTGCAGAGCATCCGGGTCTTATGCCTATTGATGAATATGATGTTGCAGGTTTCAGCGTTGGTATTGCAGACAAGCCAAAGATGATTGACGGTTCAAAGCTTTGCGAGGGTGATGTACTTTTAGGACTCCGTTCTTCGGGTGTTCACTCAAACGGTTTTTCGCTTGTCAGAAAAATCTTTGATATCAACGAGGAAACAATCAATGCCGAGTATCCTGAGCTTGACAAAACTCTCGGTGAAACATTGCTCACTCCAACAAAAATTTATGTAAAACCTCTTCTCGCTCTTATGGATAAGGTTGATGTAAAGGCTGTATCACACATCACGGGCGGCGGTTTCTATGAAAACATTCCCCGTATGCTTACAGACGGTCTTTCAGCCAAAATCAAAAAGGAAAATATTCCTGTTCTTCCTATTTTCAAGCTTATGCAGAGAGTAGGTAATATCCCCGAGCACGATATGTTCAACACATTCAATATGGGTGTAGGTATGATAATCGCCGTTGCCAAGGAAGATGCAGACAAGGCTCTTGAGGTCCTTGCGGCTAACGGTGAAGACGCTGTTGTACTCGGTGAAGTAATCAGCGGTAATGACGGAGTAGTGTTTGAATAATGAAAAATATTGCAGTTCTTGTGTCGGGCGGCGGCACAAATCTTCAGGCACTTATTGACGCTCAGAACAGGGGAGAGATTAAAAACGGAAAAATCTCTCTTGTTGTGTCCTCAAATCCAAACGCTTATGCACTTGAAAGAGCAAAAAACAATTCGATTGCAACTGAGGTTATCAGGAGAAAAGACTATGCCGAATTTGATGAGTATGATTCTGCTGTAACCGAGCTTTTGAAATCCAAGGATGTTGACCTTGTTGTTCTTGCGGGATTTATGACTATTCTCGGAAAGCAGTTTATTTCTGCTTTTGAAAACAGAATAATCAATATCCATCCGTCGCTTATTCCGTCATTCTGCGGCGAGGGCTATTACGGACTCAGAGTTCATGAGGAGGCTCTTAACAGAGGCGTCAAGGTAACGGGTGCTACCGCACATTTTGTAAACGAAGTGTGCGACGGCGGTCCCATTATCATTCAGAAAGCCGTTGAAATTCAGAACGGTGACACACCCGAAATTCTTCAGAAAAGAGTTATGGAACAGGCTGAATGGAAGATTCTTCCAAGGGCGGTTTCGCTTTTCTGCGAAGATAAAATTATAGTAAAAGACAATAAAACCGAAATTCTTGACTAACGGAGGAAAAATATGAAACCTGTATCACTTTACAATGACATTGCTTCAACTTCATATCCGGGCAGAGGCATTGTAATCGGCAAAAGCGCAGACGGCTCAAAGGCTGTTATTGCATACTTCATTATGGGCAGAAGCGAAAACAGCAGAAACAGAGTGTTTGCAGAAACCGAGGACGGCATCAAAACTCAGGCTTTTGATCCGTCAAAGCTTGTTGATCCGTCACTTATCATCTATTCTCCCGTAAGAGTTCTCGGCAACAAAACTATCGTTACTAACGGTGACCAGACAGATACTGTTTATGATCTTATGAATGAAGGTCAGACATTTGAACAGTCACTCACAACAAGAGAATTTGAGCCTGACGGTCCTAACTACACTCCTCGAATTTCAGGTATCGTTGAGTGTGAAAACGGCAAGATGAACTATGCAATGTCAATTCTCAAAAGTGCAGACGGCAATCCCGATTGCTGCGAAAGATACACATTTACATATGACAAGCCGATAAACGGTCTTGGCAGATTCATTCACACATATATGAGTGACGGCAATCCGCTTCCGAGCTTTGAGGGTGAACCTACACTCGTAGAAATCGGTAACGATGATATTGACACATTTGCCGAGAAAATCTGGAATTCTCTCAATGAGGATAACAAGGTTTCACTTTTTGTACGCTATATTGACATTGCTTCAAATAAGGCAGAGTCAAGAATTATCAATAAAAACAACTAATTTATTTTTCGGAAAGGATGAATCCAATGAACGAACTTGCTTTAAAATACGGCTGTAACCCGAATCAGAAGCCTTCGAGAATTTTCATGCAGGACGGCAAAGATCTTCCTGTTGAGGTTCTCAACGGCAAACCCGGTTACATCAACTTTCTTGATGCATTTAACTCATGGCAGCTCGTAAAGGAACTCAAAGCGGCAACAGGTCTTCCTGCGGCTGCATCATTCAAGCATGTAAGTCCTGCCGGTGCGGCAGTTGCAACTGAGCTTTCTGACACACTCAAGAAAATCTACTTTGTAGATGACCTTGAGCTTTCTCCGATTGCAAGCGCATATGCAATGGCAAGAGGTGCAGACAGAATGTCGTCATACGGTGACTGGGTGGCTCTTTCCGATACTTGCGATGTTCAGACTGCAATCCTCCTCAAGAGAGAGGTTTCTGACGGTATTATTGCTCCTGACTATACTCCCGAGGCTCTTGAAGTCCTCAAGTCAAAAAAGAAAGGCAACTATAATGTCGTAAAAATCGACCCGAACTATGTTCCTGCTCCTATTGAGCATAAGGATGTTTCGGCATTACATTTGAACAGGGCAGAAATGAACTCAAAATTGACGAAGAAATGCTCCTTCAGAACATTGTAACAGATAATAAGAATTTTACAGAGGATGCTAAGCGTGACCTTCTTGTTGCTCTTATTACTCTTAAATATACTCAGTCTAATTCTGTTTGCTACGCAAAGGGCGGTCAGGCAATCGGTGTAGGCGCAGGTCAGCAGTCGAGAATTCACTGCACAAGACTTGCAGGCAATAAGGCTGATATCTGGTATCTCAGACAGCATCCGAAGGTTATGAACCTTCCGTTTGTTGACAACATCCGCCGTCCTGACAGAGATAACACTATTGATGTTTACATCTCTGATGATTATGAGGATGTGCTTGCTGACGGTATATGGCAGCAGTTCTTCAAAACTAAGCCCGAACCTCTTACAAAGGAAGAGAAAAAGGCTTGGCTTGCAACATTTGACGGTGTTTCACTCGGTTCTGACGCATTCTTCCCATTCGGTGACAACATTGAAAGAGCAAAGCGTTCAGGCGTTAAGTTTGTTGCACAGCCTGGCGGTTCAATTCGTGATGATAATGTTATTGAAACCTGCAATAAGTACAATATGACAATGTCATTTACGGGTATTCGTCTTTTCCATCACTGATAGAGGTGCGGTTATGAAAATTTTAATGATTGGTTCGGGCGGCAGAGAACACGCTTTAATTAAAAAGCTTCTTGAAAGTCCTAAATGCACAAAGCTTTATTGCGCTCCCGGCAACGGCGGTATTTCAAGAGATGCCGAGCTTGTTAATATCGGAGTTATGGATAAAGAAATATGGTTAAGTTTGCAAAGGACAATGCAATTGATCTCGTTTTTGTAGCTCCTGATGATCCGCTTGCTGACGGCATGGTTGACGCTATGCAGGAGGTGGAATCAGAGCATTCGGTCCTAATGCAAATGCCGCTATTATTGAGGCGTCAAAGGTTTTCTCAAAAAATCTTATGAAGAAATACGGCATACCTACTGCAAAGTATGAAGTATTCAATGACGCTCAGAAAGCAATTGACTATATAAAGAACGAAAATACCGCTCCCGTTGTTGTAAAGGCTGACGGTCTTGCACTCGGCAAGGGTGTAATTATTGCTCAATCTGTTGATGAGGCAATTGAAGCAGTCAAAGAAATTATGGAGGACAAGAAGTTTGGCGACTCAGGTAACAATATCGTTATCGAAGAGTTTCTTACAGGTCCCGAGGTTTCTGTTCTTGCATTTACAGATGGTAAGTGCGTAAAACCTATGGTCAGCTCAAAAGACCACAAACGTGCTTTTGATAATGACGAAGGTCTTAACACAGGCGGTATGGGCACAATCAGCCCGAACCCGTATTATACAGACGAGATTGCCAAAGAATGTATGGATACAATCTTTATCCCTACGATTGAGGCGATGAATAAAGAGGGCAGACCTTTTAAGGGCTGTCTGTACTTTGGACTTATGATTACACCGAACGGTCCAAAGGTTATTGAATACAATGCCCGTTTCGGCGATCCTGAGGCTCAGGTTGTTCTTCCAAGACTTAAAACTGACCTTGTAGATATCTGTGAGGCTGTTATTGACGAAAAGCTTTCCGACCTTGACATTGAATGGGACAACGGTGCTGCGGCTTGTGTTGTTATGGCAAGCGGCGGATATCCTGTTTCATATAAAAAGGGTATAGAGATGTTCGGTCTTAATGATAACGGCGGTGTCGATGGCGCAATTGTTTATCATGCCGGCACAAAGTACGAAAACGGAAAGTTCTATACAAACGGCGGTCGAGTTCTCGGTGTTACTGCGACAGCGGATACACTTGATGAGGCACTTGAAAAGGCATATGCAGCAGTAGAAAAAATTTCCTTTGAAGGCGCTCATTACAGACACGATATTGGCAAAACTAAATAATATATTAAGAGCCACTCTTAACGAGCGGCTCTTTTTTAGCCTGCATTTTTAATCTGCAGTCTTAATTTGTCAGAAATCATGGCAATAAATTCGCTGTTTGTGGGCTTACCTCTGTCGTTGTGAATTGTATATCCGAAATATGAGTTCAAAACATCAATGTCACCTCGATCCCATGCAACCTCAATTGCGTGTCTTATAGCTCTTTCAACCCGTGAAGAAGTTGTTTCGTACTTTTTGGCAACCGACGGATAGAGCTGTTTTGTCACGGCATTGATAATTTCAGGATGCTCAACAGACATAATGATTGAATCACGCAGATAGTGATAGCCTTTGATGTGAGCCGGAACTCCTATTTCATGGAGAATATCGGTCACTTTCATTTCAATTCCGAAAGCGTCGATAACTCTGCCTCTGCCAATATTGTTTTTCTTGCTCAAATCCGACAAATCGCTGATAATGGTGCTTAATTCGGAAATGTTATACGGCTTCAACACAAAATACGATGCGCCCGAATTCATAATTTCACGCTCAAGAACAGTGCTGTGGAATGACGAATATACCATAAACACAGGCACTTTCGTGCTTTCCCGTGTAATGCTTCTCATAACACCGATTGCGTCAAGCCTTGTCATAAATGAATCCATCAGTACAACGTCAGGGCTTTCTCTTTTAATTTTATCGCACAATTCTTCTCCGTCTTTTGCACAGAAAATAACGGAAATATTCTTACTTTGTAAGATATTAAGATTTTCCTGCGTAAATTCGGAAGCGTCATCGGTTACGATTAGTTTTATTTTGTTGTTCATTGTGATTTCCCCCAGTAATTTTTTGTTGTACTAATATTACCACAAAATGGTAAAGTTGGCAATACCTTCCACAAAACTTTTTTTGAAAAATTGAGAAAAAAGTTTTATATTTTGCGTTACTAAATCAAAAATGAACAAACCATCATATATTTAGTGTTGATTATTGTAGCGATTTGCCATATATTGTGCAAACACACCGTAACCCTCTTTGGATTATTCAGAAAAACATGGGTAACAGCACCAATAATTTTACCGTTTTGAACTATCGGACTGCCGCTCATACCCTGTACAATACCGCCGCAATTTTCGAGCAATCTGCTGTCGGTTATTTTTATGACAAAATTTTCATTTGATGTCATATCACGGTTGCATATTCTTTTGATTTCAATATCATATTCCTGCGGCGTATCTCCGACTGGCGTTGTTACCATAACAGCTTTTCCTGTTTTTACCTCATCGTCATTTGCAATCAGATATTTCTTGCTTCTTTTATAATTTTTCACTCGTTAAATCTCCGAAAATTCCTAAAGGGGAGTTGACGCTCAAATTACCAAACTTTACATCGGTAAAATATCCGCAGAAACTGCCGGCTTTACCGCAGACGCTTTTTTCAATGCCGCTGATTTCAGCCCGAACCGCTTCTCCCGATTTTAACGGTAACAAAGCAGCCGTGTCACAGTCGCATATTCCATGACCGAGTGCGGCAAAATAATTATTGCTGTCATCATAATAGGTCATAGTTCCGATGCCTGCACAGCTGTCACGAACCCACGCACCGAGGAGATATACTCCCACGGTATTTTTAATCGGCAAAACGGTTTTGTTTTCGGTTTTGCCGTTTCTATCAATTTCAACAGTAATTTCATTGCCGTTTGATTTTTCAATTTCAGACTTTAATTCTTCATTTGTGCTGATTTTTGTATTATTTACTTTCTTTATAATATCGTTTACTTTAAGTCCGCCGTCTTTTGCGGGGCAAACATATTTTTCACCGTCGTAGTAGCTTTCAAGCTTGATTATCATTGCTCCGTTAGCATAAAATTTAACTCCGAAAGCCTCACCGCCAATGTAAACCTCATTTTTATCATCAGCGGCATAAGGCGAAAAAGTCGAAACAGTAAATAATAATGTGAAAATCAGGGCAACTGATATAATTTCTTTAAATTTTCGCAAAAAATTCACCTTCTTTCCGTTGCCTTTATTATGATTTGCATTTATAATATAGATTAGTGCGTTGATGAAAATATTAAAAATGTTACTGGCAGAGGATTTTCCGAAAAGGCGATAAACAGCCGTGCATTGTAAATTATTTTCTGAAATTATATCATTTTCTTATTATGAGGTATATATGGAAAACACAAATTCTAACCTTGTCGGTCTTACCGATTCCGAAGTTCAAAAGCGTATAGATGAAGGAAAGGTAAATATTTCAACTAATATTAAAACCAAATCAATCAAAAGAATATTTTGTGATAACATTTTTACGCTTTTCAATCTTATAAATGTAATTTTGCTTGCGGCATTGATTTTTGTGGGTTCACACAAGAATATGCTTTTTATCGGTGTTGTTATCGCAAATATAATTATAGGTATAGTTCAGGAAATTCGTTCCAAAATAAGCGTTGACAAGCTGACTATTTTGTCTGAGAAAAAAATCAATGTTCTCAGAAACGGTAAAATTACAGAAATAAGCAAAGATGAGATTGTTCTTGATGATATTCTTGTGCTTTCAAGAGGAAGCCAGATTCCTGCCGACTGCATTGTATGCGACGGCAACTGCAGAGTCAACGAAAGTTTGCTTACAGGCGAATCAAATCTCATTGAAAAAAATGTCGGAGATGAACTGCTCTCGGGCAGTTTTATTGCGGCAGGAAAATGCTATGCTCAGGCTGTAAAGGTCGGAGCCGATTGCTATGCCGCAAAGATAAATAACGAAGCCAAATATATTAAAAAAGTAAATTCTCAGATTTTGGAGTCATTCAATTTTATTATCAAAATCTGTACATTTGTACTTTTTCCGATTGGTATTGCATTTTTTATTCGACAATTCACCCTGCCAGATGCAACATTGCAGTCTGCTGTAATCAGCACTGTTGCGTCGCTTGTCGGTATGATTCCAAAGGGAATGATTCTTCTTACAAGTTCTGTTCTTGCAGTATCAATTATCAGGCTTTCATCCAAAAAGGTTCTTGTACAAGAAATGTATTGCATTGAAACACTTGCAAGAGTTGATGTGCTTTGTCTTGATAAAACGGGAACGCTTACAACAGACGAAATGACGGTAACAGGTGTTATTCCGTTTGGGGCTGATGAAAATAAAATCAAGAAAGCACTTTCTTCAATTGTAAAAGCGTCCGATGAACTGAATGCAACTTTGTATGCACTGCGTGACTATTCGGATTCCGTTTCACCGTATGAGTGCAGTAAATTCTGCGATTTTTCGTCCGAAACAAAATGGTCGGGCGGTACATTTGAAAACGGCAAGACCTACATAGTCGGTGCGACTGAATGTATTTTAAAAAGCAGAGAAAAGTATTCCGAGGTGTATTCTGAGATTGAAAAGATAAATCAAACCGTCAGAATCCTTGTTCTTGCCGAAAGCGATAGTGAACCGGACAAAGACTCATTGCCTGATGATTTAAAGCCGCTTGCACTCATTCTTATCAAGGATAAACTTCGTGATAATGTAAATGAAACGGTAAAATATTTTAAGGAACAGGGTGTCACCTTAAAGGTCATTTCAGGCGACAGCGTTAAAACTGTTAAAAATATTGCAATTGATACAGGAATTGAGGGTGCAGAAAATGCAATCGATATGTCAACCGTGACAACAGATAAAGAGCTTGAAGATGCGGCAGAGCGTTGTAATGTGTTTGGCAGAGTAACTCCGGCTCAAAAGAAAAAGCTTGTGGTTGCCCTTAAAAAGCACGGACATTCGGTTGCTATGACAGGTGACGGCGTAAATGATGTTCTCGCACTGAAAGAGGCGGATTGCTCCGTAGCTATGGCGTCGGGCAGTGATGCCGCACGAAATGTGTCACAGCTTGTACTTGTCAATAATGACTTTGGCGCAATGCCGAGCGTTGTGGCAGAGGGCAGACGAACAATCAATAACCTTGAACGAAGCTCTGCACTCTATCTTGTTAAGACGATTTATTCGGTTATACTCTCAATTTTCTTCATATTCTTCCGCACAGGATATCCCTTTGAACCGATACAGCTTACGCTTGTCGGTGCATTAACGGTTGGATTGCCATCATTTGTTCTTGCACTTCAACCGAATAAAGATATAGTAAAAGGTAATTTCACCGTAAATATAATAGCAAGATCACTCCCAACAGCTTTTTGTATTTCGCAGATACAATATTACTAGCAATTTTAAAGTATATGACAGATATGCCACAGGCACAGTTTTCAACTCTCTGCGTATATCTTACTGCATTTTCATGTATGCTGCTTGTAATCAGATTATCAATCCCGTTCAATCCGCTCAGAGCCGTTATGGTCATCGGATGTTCCGCGGGAATAATAATCGGTTCAATTTTCTTCGGCGGATTGTTCTCACTTGCACCGCTTACATTTGAAAACATCATATTGCTTGTGATTTTGCTGTAGGCACATTTGTTGTATTTAATATACTCTACAATATAGCACAGCACTATATAGAAAAATTCAAAAAGGAAAGTCATCTTAAACTGACTGCAAAAAGAAATGCAAATAAACAAAAACGCTGAAAAATTAATCAGACAACTGAATAATCAAGGCTATGAGGCTTTTATAGTGGGCGGTTGTGTTCGTGATTATCGTCTCGGTTTGACTCCGCATGATACAGATATTTGTACAAACGCTTTGCCCGAACAGACAAAAAAATGCTTTGAGGCTTATCATACTTTTGATACAGGTATCAAACACGGCACAATTTCCGTTGTATGCGGCGGTGAAGTCTATGAAATCACAACCTACCGTATTGATGGTGATTATTCCGATAACCGTCATCCGGACAGCGTAAGCTTTACACGAAACATAAACGAAGATTTGCAACGCCGTGACTTTACGGTAAATGCAATGGCATATAACGCTGAATACGGTCTTGTCGATCCATACGGCGGTAAAAATGACCTTAAAGATAAAATTATCCGTTGTGTCGGAAATCCCGATACACGCTTTAACGAGGATGCTCTGCGAATCTTGCGGGCATTACGCTTTGCCTCTGTTTACGGATTTTCAATTGAAGAGAACACATCAAAGTCTATATTTAAAAATGCAGACTTGCTAAAAAACATTGCAACAGAGCGTGTGATTTCGGAATTTCTAAAGCTCATCTGCGGTAAGGATGCCGTAAAAATTCTTGACGCTTACCGAGAAACGATTGCTGTTATTATCCCTGAAATTACCGTTATGTTTAATTTCAATCAGAACAACATTCATCATTCGTATGATTTATGGCAACATACACTGACTGCACTCGGCACAATTGAACCGAATTCCATACTTCGTATGACAATGCTTCTGCATGACATCGGCAAGCCTTCTGTTAAAACCACCGACAACAGCGGTCAATCGCATTTTCAGGGACATCAGCTTGAAAGTAAAAAAATTGCAGACAGAATTCTGCACAGACTAAGATTACCGTCTGATTTTATTAACAAAACTCTTCTGCTGATTGAATATCATGATGTCCGTTTTAACGGCAGTAAAAAGCTTATGAAAAAGGTTATGAATGTACTCGGTACAGATCTTACAAAGCAGTTGTTAGAGGTCGAATACGCCGATATATCTGCCCAGTCTGAATATCAGCGAGAAGAAAAACTCGGATATCTTGAAACGGCTAAAACACATTTTAATGAAATAATCAAAGATAACGAATGTTTTAAGCTGAGTCAGCTTGATATCAACGGTAAAGATGTTTTAAACCTTGGCGTAAAAGAGGGAAGAGATGTCGGAAATATTCTCGATTATCTGCTAATGCTTGTAGTAGATGCAAATGTTCCAAACAAAAAATCAATACTCATATCAAAAGCCAAAGAATATATTTACGGTAATCAAATAAATAAGTAATTAAAAAGGAGGATTTCAGCGAAAACTGAAATCCTCTGATTTTTGTTTAAAATTAAAGAACCTTTGATAAAAATTCCTTTAAACGGTCGTCCTGCGGATTATTGAAGAACTCCTGCGGATTGTTCTTTTCTTTGATAACACCGTCGTCAATAAATACAACATCGGTTGCAACTTCCTTTGCAAAGCCGATTTCGTGAGTAACAACAACCATTGTCATACCTGCCTTGGCAAGTTCTTTCATAACATCAAGAACTTCGCCGACCATTTCGGGGTCAAGTGCAGATGTCGGCTCGTCAAAAAGGAGAACATCGGGATTCATAGCAAGTGCTCTTACAATTGCAATACGCTGTTTCTGACCGCCTGAAAGCTGGTTCGGATATGCGTTTGCCTTTTCGGCAAGTCCTACACGCTCCAAAAGATCCATAGCGTCTTTTTTAGCCTCATCTTTGCTCTTGCCAAGAAGCTTGACAGGAGCCATTGTAAGGTTGTCAATAACAGTCTTGTGGGGGAAAAGGTTAAACTGCTGGAACACCATTCCCATTTTTTGACGGTGAACATTTATATTAACCTTTGGATCCGTAATATCGGTACCCTCAAAGAAAATGTGACCACCCGTCGGTTCTTCAAGTCTGTTAAGGCAACGGAGAAAAGTTGATTTACCCGAGCCTGACGGACCGAGAACAACAACTACATCGCCTTTAAAAATGTCAATATCAATACCTTTAAGAACCTGAATATCCTTACCGAATGATTTTTCAAGTCCTCTTACGGAGATTAATGCGTTATCTTTCACTCTTTTTCAATCTCCTTTCAAATCTTCTGAGGATGTACGAAAGCACAAGTACAATTACAAGGTAAATCAATGCAACCGTAATAAGCGGGAAGAATGCCTCGTAAGTTCTTGAACGAATCATATTACCAATATATGTGATATCTGCAAGTGCAACATAACCTGCAACCGAAGTTTCTTTGAGAAGTGTAATAATTTCATTGCCGAGTGCAGGAAGAACATTTTTAATTGCCTGCGGAAGAACGACCATTGTCATTGTCTGTCTGTTGTTAAAACCGAGTGAACGGCTTGCCTCAGTCTGACCAATGTCAACAGCCATAATACCCGAACGAACAATTTCTGCAACATAAGCGGCAGAGTTCATACCAAATGCAATGATTGCGGCAAAGATACCGTTTCTTACAGATGCAAGAATAATGTAATACATAATCATCAACTGAACTACAACAGGTGTGCCTCTGATAACAGTAATGTAGATATTGCAAATCGCATTAAAGAATTTCAGAACACAATCACCGAAGCTCCTGCATTTTCTCTTGTCAAGCTGAATATCGTGAGTAGCTCTTACAAGAGCAATGACAAAACCGATAATAACACCGATAATACCTGCAAACAATGTAATTTCAAGGGTTACAAGCAAACCGCTTAAAAGCTGCTGCCATCTGTTATCTGTGATGAATGTGTTTTTAAAGCTTTCACCGAGATTGCCGAACAAACTGCCCGATGCACTGTCGTTTACGATAATAACCTGAGTTGTGTTTGCATATGAAGTTGAAAAGTCGATATTTTTTCTTCTTTCCGGTGTGTCAGTCATACCCGCCATACCGAAATCGTCTTTGCCGGTCTGAACAGCAGTGATAACAGAATCAAATTCCATATCATCAATAACAAGTTTTTTACCGAGCTTGTCACAGATTGCTGTAGCCATCATCGGATCAAGACCGACAATTTCACCGCCCTCAACATATTCATACGGTGGAAAAGCAGCGTTCGTAGCCATATGAAGTTCACCGTCATACTTGATATCCTTAGGTGATTCGTAGGGTACGGTATCGGTATTACCCTCTATGTAATAGCTTTTGATTTTGTCCAGAACGCCCTCGTCTTTAAGCTCTGCAAGAGCTTTGTCGATTTTTTCGGTGAGTTCATGATTTTCCTTTGAAATGCAGATTGCATACTGCTCTTCCGCAAAAGGTTCATCAAGAATTTTTAGTCCTGCATTTGCTTTTACAAATTCCTTTGCCGGTTCACTGTCAATTACAACACAGTCGATTTTATTCTGTGTAAGAGCTACGATAGCGTCGGCACCCTTGCTGTAACGCATAACCTTGGTGCCGTCAGCCTCATAGTCAGATACAAAAGTATCGCCTGTCGTACCTGTCTGAACACCTACGGAGCTCCTTTGATATCATCGGCAGTCTTAATTTCCTTAACCGATGAATCACCGCATCCCGTGAACAGAAAAACAGTGGAGAACAGCATTGAAATCAGTACCAATAAAGTAACTGTCTTTTTCATTGTTTTCCTCTTTTTCTTTCTCTTAAAATATTTATTTGCAAATCTTTATCAGATTCTTGCAACGCCTGATTCAATTGCAGCCTTCTTAACAGCCTCAGCAACAGTTTTGCCGATTCTCTTGTCAAATGCCTCGGGAAGAATATAATCTGCATTAAGCTCTTCATCGCTCACGAGTGAAGCAATTGCAAAAGATGCGGCAACTTTCATTTCTTCGTTAATATCGCTTGCACGGCAGTCGAGAGCACCTCTGAAAATACCCGGAAAAGCAAGTACATTGTTAATCTGGTTAGGAAAGTCACTTCTGCCTGTACCGACAACAGCCGCACCTGCCTTTTTAGCAATGTCAGGCATAATCTCGGGAGTCGGATTAGCCATAGCAAAAAGAATAGGATCCTTAGCCATTGACTTAACCATTTCTTCGCTTACGCAACCTGCGGCAGAAATTCCGAGAAATACATCAGCGCCTTTCATTGCATCTGCAAGCGAGCCCTCAAGGTGAGAAAGGTTAGTAATTTCAGCCATTTCCTGTTTAACAGCGTTAAGTCTCGGATCACCCTTGCAGATAATACCCTTACTGTCGCAAAGTGTAATGTCCTTTACACCCATATTAAGAAGGTGCTTTGCAATTGCAATACCTGCCGCACCTGCACCGTTCATAACAACCTTGATTTCGTCAAGCTTTTTGTGAACAAGCTTGAGTGAGTTGATAAGACCTGCGGCAACAATAACGGCAGTACCGTGCTGGTCATCGTGGAAAATCGGAATATCGCACTTCTCTTTGAGCTTCTTTTCAATTTCAAAGCATCTCGGAGCGGCAATATCCTCAAGATTGATTCCGCCGAATGAACCGCTGATAAGGTAAATTGCGTTTACAATTTCGTCAACATCCTTACTTCTTACGCAAATAGGAAATGCGTCAACATCGCCGAATTCCTTAAAAAGCGCACATTTGCCCTCCATAACAGGCATACCTGCCTCAGGACCTATGTCACCAAGACCGAGAACAGCTGTACCGTCGGTTACAACGGCAACAAGGTTGTTTCTTCTTGTGAGTTCAAAAGACTTGTCATAGTCCTTCTGAATTTCAAGACACGGTTCTGCAACACCCGGAGTATAGGCAAGAGAGAGGCTTCAGCCGAGTTAATCGGAACTCTTGAAACAACTTCAATCTTACCGTTCCACTCATAGTGTTTTTTGAGTGATTCTTTTCTGATATCCATATCGGTAACTCCTTATAATTAATTCCCTTTCATTATACCCCTAAAAAGCCGTTATATCAAGTAAAAATCACAAAATTCATTTGACTTTTGTACAAAAAAGGTATAAAATAAATGTGCGAGTGTGTTGAACAGCTGCGAGCAGCTGCCGAAAGGTACTGTGCGAGGAAAGTCCGGGCTTCACAGAGCAATAATAACGGCTAACGGCCGCCGGAGGCGACTCCAGGGATAGTGCAACAGAAAATTACCGCCATTATATGGTAAGGATGGAAAGGTGAGGTAAGAGCTCACCGGAGGGCAGGAGACTGCTCTGCCGTGTAAACCCTATTTGAAGCAACACCGTGGTAGGACATTATACGCTTGCTCGGCGTGTCCTTAGGAGGTGGCATCGAGCAGATTCGGTAACGGTCTGCCAAGATAGATGGCTGTTCACGACAAAACCCGGCTTACAGACACAGTCGCATATTAAGGCACCTTTTATGGGTGCTTTAATATTATTGTCGAATTTTAGCAATTTGTACAAATGTTATGCACATTTGCAATTAATTTAAAAAATGCAATTGCATTTATGCTGCTCTTTATTGTACTTTGCTTTATGCTGAAATCTATTGAAATTGATTTAATTTGATTAGTTTCAGTCGACTAATTCGACACGTAGTAGAGTTTTGAAATTAATTTGAAAGGTGTGTAAAAATTTGAAAACAAAATCAAAAATACTCAGCGCAATATTGAGCGTGAGCATCCTGTCGGCAAGTCTATCTGCCTTTGTATCCGGTTCACTCGGTGTTCAGGCGGCAGAAAGCTCGCCAACCGTATCGGCTAATAAGTACAAACTCAAAGATAATATTCAGGACGGTGTAATTTTACATTGTTTTGACTGGACTTATAACGATATTAAGGCTGAATTGCCTAAAATTGCAAAAGCCGGATTTACAAGTATACAGACTTCTCCGGCACAGCCAAACGGAACAGGTACTTGGTATTGGTTATATCAGCCAATTTCATTCAGTATCGGAACAAATGGTGTCGGCACAAAGGCTGAACTTCAGTCGCTTTGTGATGAGGCAGAAAAGTACGGGATTAAGATTATTGTCGATGTTGTCGCTAACCATTTGAGAGGCGATCACAACAACATAGACAACGATTTAAAGCCATCCGAGTATTGGCATACCTTCGGCGGAGGTATTGACTGGAAAAACCGTTGGCAGGTAACACACGGCTCGATTGGTATGCCGGACATTGCAACCGAAAATCCATATGTTCAGCAAAAAGTCTGCAACTATGTTCAGGAACTCAAGTCGGTAGGTGTTGACGGACTTCGTTGGGACGCTGCAAAACACATTGGCGTTCCGAGTGAGGGCGACGATTTCTGGAAATCGGTAACACAGTACGGCCTTTATAACTACGGCGAAATTCTCGGTGGTCCCGATGACCGTTCGACAGGCAATGAAGACATTATGAAAGAGTATACCGATTATATTTCTGTCACAGACAGTAACTACGGTAAAGAACTCCGTGATTCGTTTAATTCGGGCAAAGCTCCTACTTCAAGCGGAAACTGGAGTGAAAAAGGCATTTCAAACGATAAGCTTCTTTATTGGGGTGAAAGCCATGATACATGGTCAAACAACAAAGACTGGGGCTTTTCAAATGAAATGAGTCAGAATGTTATTGACCGTGCATATGCGGTTGCGGCAAGCCGTAATAAAGTTACTGCTCTTTATTTTTCCCGTCCTTCTTCAACTAACAAAGAAAGTATCAAAATGGGAGAAAAAGGCTCAACTCATTTCACCAGCAGTGAGGTTGCCCAAATTAATAAGTTCCATAATGCAATGGACGGCAAAGCCGATTACTACACCGTGTCAGACGGTTGTTCTGTAATTACCCGTAAAGACGGCGGTGCTGTTATCGTAAAAGGCAGCGGAAGCGGCGAGGTATCGGTAGAAAACGGCGGCGGTTACGCAAAACCCGGTACATATACGGACGCTGTTTCAGGCAATACATTTACAATTACATCAAGCACCATTCAGGTACAATAGGTTCATCAGGTATAGCAGTAGTCTATGATGCCGAACCCGAAGGACCTTCAGCGTCAGTAAATCCTGGTTCAACAAACTACAATACAGATGAGTTCACACTTACGCTCAATTGCAAGAATGCAAAAAATGCTCAGTATTCAATTGATGACGGTGCATTTGTAAACTACACAAACGGTCAGCAAATTACAATCGGTACAAACCTTGCTTACGATACTGTAACCACAGTAACAGTAAAAGCAAGCGACGGCAAGACAACATCCGATCCGGAAACATATACATACACAAAGGTAGACCCGAATGCCGTAAAGGTTGTTGCTTATGATAACTCATCAACCAAGTGGTCTAAGGTCAATGCATATTTCTGGAGTGATGATAATAAAGAAATGACATCGTGGCCGGGCAAGAAAATGACCGACAAGGGTAATAATATTTTTGATATTGAAGTGCCTGACGGTGCAAAATATGTAATCTTCAACAACGGTGACAGTCAGACAGATGACCTCAGGATTGCAGACGGTAATAAAATTTACAGCAACGGTTCTTGGCAGAACTATTCGACTGTAAAACCCACTCAGCCGACAACAGCTCCTTCCACGACAGTCCGTCCTACTACAATCGCAACTCAGCCTACCACATCACAGCCTGCTACAACACAGCCGTCTACAACTCAGCCGGTAACAGAGCCTTCAAACAGAATTCTTATCGGTGATGTTGATTTAAACGGAACAATTACAGTCTGTGATTCAACTGAGGTTCAAAGATACATTGCTTGCATATCGACTTTAAGCGATGAGGCTCTCATTGCGGCAGATGTAAACAAGGATTCTGTTATTTCTGTAAAAGACGCAACTATGATTCAGGCTTATATCGTTAAGCTTATTGTTGAAGACTCATACTGCGGTACTTACACAGAAAATGTTGCACCCACCAGCCTACAACAAATGTCACAGAGCCAACAACCGAACCGACTTCAATTCAGACGAAGAATTATGTTTATTTCAATAATACGGAAAACTGGTCAACAGTAAATGTCTATGTATGGAGTTCAAAAGATTCGACTTATATGAGCTGGCCCGGCATGGCTATGGAAAGTATAGGTAATAACACATACAGATTTGAACTTCCGAATGGTGCAGATTATGCTATATTCAATAACGGTTCAACACAGACAGGTGACTTAAAAATCCCCGATGTAAATATGATTTACTCAAACGGACAGTGGAGTAAATACTCCAAGTAAAATTTAATAAGTTTATCTAAGAGCCGCCCCGCACAATCAAGCGCATTTTGCTGTTTTGATTTTTACTGTCGGGGCGGTACTGTTATTTGTTTAAATCACAATACAAAATAAACCGCCTGTAAAAAATGATTGCCCCCTAAAAGTCAGATTTTTGCTCTGACCTTTTAGGGGGCGTTTCACAATCCGATTGATTTCGGAGGTTTATTTATTCGATTTTTCTATAATTTTTTCGGCACATTTAATGCCGTCAACTGCGGCGGAGATAATTCCGCCTGCATAGCCTGCACCTTCACCGCACGGATACAGTCCTTCAATAAGTACACTTTCGAGTGTATCTGTTTTTCTCATTATTCTGACAGGGGAAGAGCTTCTGCTCTCAACGCCCGTCAAAACAGCGTCACCGTCATTAAATCCGTGTAACATTCTGCCCATTTTCACAATGCCCTGAGCCATAGAAGTGCAGACATATTCAGGCAAAATTTCGTTCAGATTTGAAAATTCATAATTCGGACCGATACTTGGCTTTACATCACCGAGATGTGTGGATTTTCTGTTATTAAGAAAATCGTCAACTCTTTGTATAGGTGCATTATAATTTTCACCGCCGGCAACGAATGCTTTTGATTCAAGCTTTCTCTGCAAATACATTCCGGCAAGCGGATGGTCGGATTCATAATCATCCGGGTTTATTCCTACAAGTAACGCTGAATTTGAATTTTCGGCATCTCGAGCAAATTCACTCATACCATTGGTGCAAAGTCTGTTTTCTTCGCTTGACGCATTGACAACCTTGCCTCCCGGACACATACAAAATGTATACACACCCCGTCCGTTATCAAGGTGTGTACTCAGCTTATAATTTGCCGAGCCGAGTTTTTTATCGCCCGCAAACCTGCCGTATTGTGCCTTGTCAACTTTTTGACGAAGATGTTCAATCCTTGCTCCTACCGAGAAAGGCTTTGCCTCAATCGGCAATTTTAAATCATAAAGCATTTCAAAAGTATCCCTTGCACTGTGACCGATTGCAAGAATAACATTGCTTGTTTCTATAATTTCATCGCCGTTAGCCGTTTCAACGGTTATAGCTTTCAGCTTGTTATCACTAAAAGCCATTGAAACAAGCTTTGTTTCAAACATAACCATTCCGCCGAGTTCAATAATCTCGTTGCGGATATTTTTTATTGTGCCTTTTAGCATATCCGTTCCGATATGCGGCTTTGCGTTATAGAGAATTTCATCAGGTGCGCCGTGGCTCACAAATTCTTCAAGCACCTTGCGTTGTCTTATATCTTTTGTACCTGAATTCAGTTTGCCGTCAGAAAATGTTCCCGCACCGCCTTCGCCAAACTGAACATTTGAAGTTGCGTCAAGCTGACCGCTTGTCCAGAACCTGTTCACATCGGCAGTTCGCCTGTCAACATCACGGCCTCTTTCAATAAGAATTGGCTTTGCACCGCTTCTTGCCAGAATAAGTGCCGCAAACAATCCAGCCGGACCTGCTCCGACAATAACAGGGGAGGGCGCATTGCCAAATTTCATCTGATTATATTCATACTTCTCGCAATTTGAGCGTTACCGCATTTTTTACATACCTTTTCCTCGTTGATATTAAGTTCAGCGTCAACGGTTGTAAGAAAGTAGATATTATCCTTTTTTCTTGCGTCAACCGATCTGCGAAAAATCTTACAGCTTTTTATGGATTTTTCTTCAATCCTCAGCTGTTGGGCAACTGCCTTGCGAACCGATTTATCATCGTAGTCAAGGCTTAAATGTATATTGTTCACTCTGATCATAAATTTTCTCCTGCAATAATTCCTCCGGCAAATGCAAAATGAAGATTAAACCCTCCGCATTCACCGCAAAGGTCAATTGCCTCACCGCATATAAAAAGATTTTTTACAATTTTACTCATCATAGTATTTTCGTCAATCTCTTTGCCTAAAACACCGCCCAAAGCACATTGTGCGTGTGAGAAATCTTCTTTTCCGCTTACTGTAAATGACATCGATTTTATTGTTTTGCAAATTCCCGATACTTCATCTTTTGAAAGCTTGGAACAAATCTTTGACAAATCAACTCGGCTGATTTTCAGAATTGCCTGTCCGATTCTCTTCTGAAAAATTCCTGTCAAAAGCTGTTCGCACGGCAAATCAGAAAACAATGATATATGTTGTCTGATTATTTTAATCAGCTCATTTTCCGAATAATCGGGCAATAAATCAAGCACTATTTTGTCGTTCGGTTTAGCAAACAATGAAAGATTGAATACGCAAATTCCCGACAGCGAATTCTCGGTAAATTGAATTTCGCCTGTTTCTTCCTTGATTAATCGACCATGTTCACCGTATAACTGTGCCTTGCCCGTAACTCTCAGACCTTTTAATGTTTTCAGAACATCGCTTTTAACCTTAACAGGGCATAAAGCAGGGGAGAACGAAACAACCTTATGACCGAAATTTTTAAGATAATCAATTGCACTTGCGTTTCCGCCAAGCTTAGGTGCGGCTTTTGAACCGTTTGCAATCACAAGCTTGTTACATATGAAATCGTACTTTTTTTCGCTGTCATCAGACGAAATTTTAAAACCGTTTGAAACTTTTTTTATAGAATTGACATTCTGTTTTGTGAAAACATCTATTCCGAGTGTTTCAACCTGTAAGCGCAGAACATCCAGAACAGATGCGGCGTGTTTGCTTATCGGGTAATATCTGCCCTCGTTATCGTAAAAACTTAAAAGACCGAAGTTTTTAAAAATATTCGCCATCTCATCACCGCTGAATCTTTCAAAAATTTTTTTTACTCTGCTTTTTGAAAGAACCGACATATTTATCGGGAGATATACAGTGATTTGTCAGATTACATCTGCCGTTGCCTGTTGACATCAGCTTTTTGCCTAATCTGTCATTTTTTTCGATTATTGCAATTTTCTTTGAACGGTCATGTTCCTTTGCTGTGATTGCACACATAAGTCCCGATGCACCGCCGCCGATTATAATTGCATCATATATATTTTTCTTTTCCATTTTATAAATTCACCAAAAAATAAGGGCAGCGATATGCTGCCCAAAATTATTTACGGAGCAAAAATAAAGTTGATTCCGTTTGCAACAAGTACCGAACCGATACCCATTATAATACCTGCGATAACAACACCGCACATAACGGCTATAACGCTTTTCTTAAATCCGAGGTCAAGAATACTTGCCGCAAGTGTTCCGGTCCATGCGCCTGTGCCGGGAAGAGGGATGCCTACGAAAAGCATAAGTGCAACAAACATTCCGTTGCCTGCTTTTGCCTCAAGTTTTCTGCCGCCTTTTTCGCCTTTTTCAAGACAGAAAGAAAAGAATCTGCCGATAAACTTCTTATCAGAACCCCAAACAAGAACCTTTCTTGCAAAGAGGTAGATAATCGGAACCGGGAGCATATTGCCTAAAATGCAGATTACATATGTCCAAAAAAGATTTAAGTCATTTGCAACCGCAACAGGCACAGCACCTCTGATTTCTACTATCGGAACCATTGAAATAAAAAATACTATTAAATACCACATATTTGCTCCTTAGAAATTATATTTTGCCAATACCTGATAAGTATAACAGATTTAAAAGTTTTTTTTCAATATTTGAGCAAGATAAAATCTTCCATAATAAAGCCTTAAAATTTGATTTATTTATACATTATGATAAATAATTATTCAAAAGTTGACATTGACTGAATAATCTGTAAAATATATTTAGGAGTGATTTGATGAAAACGAATTCCTGTTCAATGCGATTTAGAATAATTATGTTTGTTTTGACCGCATCAGTGATTGCATTTGCGTTTATTCATTCTTCAATGCCGTCAGTTGAGTCGGCACAAGAGAGTGAAAGCGTCCTTGATTTTGTCACAGTAATTTTAAAATTATTCGGAATTGAGCCGAATCTTTCGGACCACATAATCAGAAAGCTTGCTCATTTTACGGAATATACCGTTCTGGGAGCATTGCTCTGTTCATGTGCGTATTCATTTGACCGAATCAAACCGATAAAATTCATACCCTACACTGTTTCAATCGGATTGTTTACCTGTTTTATTGATGAAACAATCAACTTGGGGTTGAGGGAAGATCGGGACAGGTAAGCGATATGTGGATTGACTTTTTCGGTGTGTTGCTTGGTACGGCTGTAATGCTTGTTGCATTTTGGATTTACAGGAAGATACGAAAGATCAACTAACTATATGTATGCGAATAAGAAAGGAATCAGTATGGGAAATATGGAAAATTCAGTAAAGCCCCATGAAAACAAAATGGGAACTATGCCAATGACAAGGCTAATTCTAACAATGAGTCTGCCTGCAATTTTTTCAATGACAATTCAGGCAATGTATAATGTTGTTGACAGTATTTTTATCGGCAACTATGACGCAGACGGACTGACCGCAACTTCGCTTGCGTATCCTCTGCAAATGCTTTTGATTGCGTTTGCAGCCGGTACGGCAGTCGGTGTAAACTCGTTTGTTTCAAGAAAATTAGGTGAGAAAAATTTTGTTCAGGCAAACGACGGAGCAACTCACGGTCTTGTAACCTGTATTTTTAATTATGTAATATTTTTATTGCTCGGACTTTTTGCGGTTCGCCCGTTTATGGCAATGTACACGCAGAATGAGGCTATTGTAAATTACGGAATCCAGTATCTGACGGTTGTACTTTGCTTCTCGTTCTTTTCAATTGTACAGATTATGGTTGAAAAAAACGCTTCAGGCAACAGGCAATATGATATTCCCGATGTTATCCCAGCTTTTCGGTGCAATTGTAAATATTATTTTTGACCCGCTCCTGATTTTCGGTATAGGAATTTTCCCTGAAATGGGCGTTCTCGGTGCGGCAATTGCTACTGTATTCGGTCAATTCTGCGGTATGGTTTTCTGCCTTTGCATTTTTTTCTTTAAGAATAACGAAGTTTAAAGTTTCGTTCAAACATTTCAAATTGAATGGTTCCACATTGAAATCTATTTATGTTGTAGGCTTTCCGTCTGTAATTATGCAGTCAATAGGTTCCGTTATGATTATCGGACTCAATGCAATTCTTGCTGTTTCGGAGGCTGCCGTTACTGTTCTCGGTATATATTATAAATTACAGAGCTTTGTATTTATGCCTTGTTTCGGACTCAATCAGGGCGTAATGCGATTATCGGTTATAACTACGGTGCAAGAAAGAAAAAGAGAATGTATTCCGCTTTAAAGCGCGGCATCATCATTGGCGTAATTATTATGGCGGTCGGCACAATTCTTATGTGGACAATCCCCGAACAGCTTATTGCTATGTTTGGTGGCACACAGGATATTATGGATATCGGTGTCCCTGCATTCAGAATCATAAGCCTTTGCTTTATTCCTGCTGCTGCCGGCATTATCTTTACAACACTTTTTCAGGCGGTCGGAAAGGGACTGCGCAGTCTTATTATGTCATTCTGCCGTCAGCTTGTACTCATTCTTCCGATTGCGTGGGTGCTTTCTATGGTGTTTGATTATACAGCCGTATGGTATGCTTTCCCGATTGCGGAATTTTTCTCGTTAATGCTTGCAATTGCATTTTTTGTCAACCTTACAAAAGGCGATTTCAAAAGCCTTGACCAAAAGATTGAATGACGCAGTTAAATTTGTTCACCTCATTGCATATATTGCATTGAGGTGATTTTTTTGACAGAAAATAATGATAACAGAAATACCATTACATATGACGATGACTGGAAATCTGTTTCATATTCGGAATACCCGAAGGTATCAGAGGAGCTTGATTCAGATGAGGAGGATGTGAACTCTTTATCGGCTGAAAATAGTGATGAAAAGAAAAATTCTCCGAAACAGCTTGTGATAACGATTCAGCTTGTGTGTTGTATTATTATAGCTCTTGCGGCTTTTTTGCTTAATTTATTCGGCGGTGAGGTCTATGCCGCAACACGGGAATGGTACTATTCAAACCTTGAAAAATCCGTTGTTTTTGATACGGGAGATAATAAAATAGATTTATCAAACCTGTTTACTGCAACAAGCGATGAAGTTTCGTCTGCTGAACATTGATTTTACGGTTTCGTATTCACTCGTTTGTCTTGGAGCAATATGTGTGATACTGAATATATTTTTAGGATTTCTATGTTGCGTTATGGCTGTGATTATTCATGAGTGCGGTCATCTTTTGCAATGCTCATTTGCAAATCTCCGCCTGATAAAATCAAAATTTCGCTGTTTGAAATCAAGATTACCAACTCTTCAAGACAGTTAAACACAACCCGTCAGAACATTTTTATAATTTTTTTCGGACCTTTAGTCAATTTCATTTGTTTTATTCTGTTTTATCTGTTATACTTATGTAATAGTGAGTTTTTATTGCCGATTGCATGGCGAACCTTTGCACGGGACTTTTTAATATGCTGCCGGTTATGTCGCTTGACGGCGGACAGCTTATGTATGTTATTCTGTGCAGAAAATTCTCGGAAAAATCAGCCGAAAGAATCATAAATATAACTGCTGTTATAATTCTTTTTCCGCTGACGGTACTCGGCTTTATGGTTTTGCTAAATTCAAAATATAATTTTTCGCTGTTGTTTGTGTGTGCATATCTCATTGCGTCACTTTTATGTAAAAACAACAGGTACTACTGACGGAGGATTTCTATGGTCAGCAAAAGAAGTTGAAAAAATTACTTCTGAAAGTTCAAAAGCCGGGAAGATATGTCGGCGGTGAACTCAACGAAGTAATCAAGGATAAAAAGAAAGTAGATTGCAGATTTGCCTTCTGCTTTCCCGATACCTATGAAGTAGGTATGTCCCATCTCGGAATGAAAATTCTTTACAGCCTTATGAACGCTGTGCCGTACATTTGGTGCGAAAGAGTTTTTGCCCCATGGGTTGATATGGAAGAAGAGATGATAAAACACAATATTCCGCTTTATGCGCTTGAAAGCGGAGATCCCGTGTCCGATTTTGACTTTATCGGTTTTACTCTCCAGTATGAACTCAGCTTTACAAATATGCTCAATATGCTCAGGCTTTCGGGGGTGCCGATTAAAAGCTGTGACAGAAAAGAACTTAAAAACATAGTAGTTGCAGGCGGACCGTGTGCCTGCAACCCCGAGCCGATTGCAGATTTTGTCGATATTTTCTTCATCGGTGAGGGTGAAGAGGTTGACCTTGAGGTTATTGAGCTTTTCAGAAAGTGCAGAGCTGAGGGTAAATCAAAACAGGAGTTTCTTGAACTCTCATCTAAAATTGAGGGTGTATATGTTCCTGCACTCTATGATGTAACATATAACGAGGACGGCACAATCAAGTCATTCACTCCAAAAGGAGATGCTCCCGCTAAAATCCACAAGCGTATTATGCTTGATATGGACAAGTCGTTCTATCCTGATAATTTTGTAGTTCCGCTCGTTGAGATAGTTCATGACAGAGCGGTTCAGGAAATTTTCCGTGGCTGTATAAGAGGCTGCCGTTTCTGTCAGGCAGGTATGATTTACCGTCCCGTCCGTGAAAAATCTCCCGAAACTATAAATAAACAATGCAGAGCATTATGTGATAACACGGGTTACGATGAAGTTTCGCTATCTTCACTCAGTTCAAGTGACTACAGTCAGATTGTACCGTTGCTTGACAAGCTAAATGAGTGGAGCAAAGACGAAAAAGTCAGCATTTCACTTCCGTCACTGCGTGTTGACGGCTTTACAGATGACATTATGAATAAGATTAAAACCGTACGCAAGAGCGGCCTTACCTTTGCTCCGGAGGCAGGCAGTCAGCGTATGCGTGATGTTATCAATAAAAATGTTCGTGAAGATGAACTTTTGCAGACTTGCACAACTGCATTTGCAGGCGGCTGGACTACGGTAAAACTCTATTTTATGATTGGTCTGCCTACCGAAACAATGGACGATGTCGCCGCAATTGCCGGCCTTGGTCAGTCTGTAGTTGATGCATATTACAAATGTCCCGACAAGCCAAAGGGCAAGTCGGTGCGTGTAACCGTGTCTGCATCCTCTTTTGTACCAAAACCGTTCACCCCGTTTCAATGGGAACCGCAGGATACAATCCCTGTTCTTCATGAAAAGCAACAGCACATCAAGGACAGTATTACAACAAGAAAAATTCAGTTTAACTATCACGATGCCGATACAAGCTACCTTGAAGCAGTATTTGCAAGGGGTGACAGAAAACTTTGTAAGGTTATGGAGCTTGCATGTGAAAGAGGCTTTCATTTTGACGGCTGGAATGATTGTTTCAGCTTGAAAAGTGGCTTGAACTCTTTGATGAATGCGGTGTTGATCCGTCATTTTATGCTAACAGACACAGAAGTTTTGACGAAATTCTTCCGTGGGATCATATTGACTACGGTGTAACTAAGGATTTTCTTATCAGAGAATGTAAAAAAGCGTACGCAGATACAACAACACCGCATTGCAGACTGAAATGCAACAACTGCGGTGCGGCTAAATACGGAAAGGGTGTGTGTTTTGAAAAGCGTAAGAATATGGTTTAAAAAAGATTTTGAATGTCGCTATATTTCGCACCTTGATCTCAATCGATGTATGCTTCGTGCATTACACAAGAGCAAAATCCCTATCTGGCATACAGAAGGATTTAACCCGCATCCGTTTGCAACATTTCCGTTGCCGCTTTCGCTTGGTTTCAGGGGTGTAAACGAATGTATGGATGTCAAGCTTGAGGATGAAAGCTTTCCGTTTGAAGAAATCATCTCAAGGCTTAACGGCTGTCTGCCGAGAGGTCTTCGTGTGTTTGATGTAACGGAACCCGTTATGAAAGCCGGAAAGATTGCTTTTGCATCATTTACAATCAAGATTTCCTGTGACAGCGAAAATTCCCATACAATATGCGAACAGTTTAAAGAACTGCTTGCAAGCGAAAGTATTGAAATTGAAAAGAAATCTAAAAAAGGCATAAAAACCGTTGACATAAAACAGGGTATAAAGAGCTTTGAAGTAACCGAGAAGTTCGACTTTGCAGAACTTGATGTTGTTTTGTCGGCAGGCAGCTCCGATAATGTGAATCCGAATCTGCTTATATCGGCTTTTGAAAACCGTTTTTTGGTTTCCTGTGATATCGACATCACAAGGAATGACCTCTACAACGCAGATATGGAATTGTTTAGATAGGTGAATATATGTTTGAATTTACAATACGAGAAAATGATTTTTTAAACGGATTTTTGAATTTATTGAGTGACTATGTAAATAAGTCGTATAAATTTACCATGTCGTATCTAACGAGCCCTCTTTTGTCAGATGTGCGTGAGAGCGAAAGACTTGTTTTGCTTGTAGTCAACAAATCTGTTTTTCAGAATATGTACAGTTTCATCAAGCTGAATGACAGCAATATGCAGTTTGCATCATTTTCCTGTCTTGAAACAGCCGTGAACTCAATGCGACTTTACAATGTCCTTGCTACAAATCCGGATTATATGCATGAATATATTACCGGCGGAAACTTTTCGCTTGAAGTCTGTGAAAATGAAATTTCAGAAAAACAAAAAGAATATAATAAAGGTGAAGAGGAGTTCTCGCTCCGTGAATTTGCAACCGGACTTGGCAAATTCAATTCTTTTGAATTGAAAAATGCAGCTGTTGCGTCACAGCTTGTTGACGGCAATATCTTTCTCGGACTTTCCTGCGGCAATGAACTCGGAGAGGATTTGCAGGATGAAGTCAGAAAGAGTATGATTGGTGCATACCTTTCACTTTCAAAGCACAATAAAATGTTTTTTAACGGCGGTATAGATGATACTCTTGAAGACCTTGAGGACAAGCTCTATGCAAAGTTTCTTGAATATATCAGAAAGTTCTCATAATCTTTTTAAACTTTCACATTACTTTACACAAGCGTTCAATTTTCTGTCACATAAGACAGTTATTATATGCTTGTAAGTTAAAGATAAGCAAAAAACACTTTAACTTCACATAGATAATGCTTACAAGAACTTTTCATAGATTTCCTCTCTAATATGTCGAAAGACACAAAGGTCGCTTTTCTGCCGACCTTTTTAATTTAACAGGTGTTTTATTATGAATTACTACTCCCTTAATAAGTATCTCAAAAATACATTTGGTGAAAAGGTGTACAAAATTTCGCTGAACGGTAATATGACCTGTCCGAATCGTGACGGAACCCTCGGAACAAGGGGCTGTATTTTTTGCAGCAGGGGAGGCTCCGGAGAATTTGCCTCCGATGCACTTCTTCCTGTTCACGGACAAATCGATCAGGCTAAACTGCGAATAAAAAAGAAATCCGACTGTAAAAAGTTTATTGCATACTTTCAGCCGTTCACAAATACCTATGCGCCTGTTGAATATCTTGAAAAAATATTTACAGATGCAATTTCAGAACCCGACATTGTTGCCCTTTCAATCGCAACCCGTCCCGATTGCCTGGGAAATAATGTGTTAGGTCTTCTTGAAAAACTAAATAAGATAAAACCTGTCTGGGTAGAACTCGGATTGCAGACCATTCATGAAAAATCGGCAGATATATAAGAAGAATGTATCCGCTATCCGTTTATGACTCAGCTACAGAAAATCTTCATAAAATCGGAATCAATGTTATTACACACATTATTTTGGGACTTCCGAACGAATCTAAAGAAATGATGCTTGAATCTGTAAAATATGCAGGCAGTAAAACCGACGGAATTAAACTGCAGTTGTTGCATATTTTAAAAAACACAGACTTGTGTGATGACTATGAAAGCGGAAAATTTGATGTGCTTTCAATGGAGGATTATATTGATATTCTTTGCGATTGCGTTGAAGTGTTGCCTGAAAATGTTGTAATTCACCGTTTAACAGGTGACGGGGATAAAAAACTGCTCGTTGCACCCATGTGGAGTGCCGACAAAAAGCGTGTTTTAAACTCAATCAACCGTGAATTTGGAAAGCGTGATATCACGCAGGGAAGAAAGGCAAAGTAAAAGACTTCCGAATCAATCATCGGAAGTCCTGTTTTCAAGAGTATTGTCGTTGTGATTTTTCTCTTTTTCAGCTTTCTTCTGAGCTGATTTTTTACCGATTGCATATGCAACAGCTAATATAGCTAAGCATCCAGCAGTTATGCCCATGCCGGCAAGAAAAAATTTTATTTGCTTATCTTTAATGGGATTGTAATCAATATATTCGCCATCTGAGGCATTAACAGTTGTAGGCTCGGTCGGGTGTTTACTCTTACCGCCCTTTCCTGTAGCTTGCGTGCTGTTTTCATTGCTTGACGAGGAACTTCCGCCGCTAACCGTTCCCGATGCATTTTTATATATTCTGATACACGATGCAGTGCAACTTCCAACATCCATAAAGTTCACATCGGAGTCAACACATTGATTCACTGTGTAGTCAATATACGCAGTACCTTCTTTTATTGTTTTGAAATCAAGCGTTAAGACATCGCTTCCGCCGGAAATATTCTGTCCTTCAGAATTAAGAAAAACAACTTTAACCTTGCCGCTTTTCTTGTTGACCTGAATTTTTGAGCCATTATTCACTGCTTTAACCTTTCTGAATTCGATATAATCGGCATCATATGTAAATTCAAATGTTGCGGCAGAAAGTCGATTGGCGGAATTTGCGGAAAGTGCAACACTGAACAGTCTGTTTGGCTTCATATCTGCATTCTGCATTTCAAAACTTACGCTTGTGGTTGCAAATGCACTTGTTAAAGATATTTGCAATAAAGCTACTAAAATTAAAATAATAGAAAATAGTTTTTTCATAGTTCGCCACATAAAATTAAAATATTTCAAAATCTCACTTGATTTTTCTGATTTCATTTGATATAATAAACAGGTCGTTTGGAGAGATGTCCGAGCTGGCCGAAGGAGCATGATTGGAAATCATGTATACGGTGAACACCGTATCAGGGGTTCGAATCCCCTTCTCTCCGCCACAAAACGCTGAAACTTTTATTTTTAGGTTCAGCGATTATTTTTTGACCTGTTTTTCTTAATAAAAAGGTGTTGCTTTTCATATATATAATTGTATCGTATGGCAAGATTTGTTGTCAACGGATTTACAGTGAAGAGTTAGCACATACAGTGCATTTACGGTCATTTTTAATAATTTTTTAGCATTTCATATGACATAACCATTCAGCTTTCGGTTATTTATTCAAAAAACTGCCACTAAACCTTTACAAACCCTACAAGATATTGTATTATATTAGTAATTATAAATTACCATGGGGTGTTATGTATGAAACCAAAATATAAAAGAGTATTATTAAAACTTTCAGGCGAATCACTTGCAGGCGAAATGAAACACGGAATTGATTTTGAAACTGTTCTCAAAATCTGCAAGCCTATTAAAGAATGTGTTGATGCAGGCGTAGAAGTCGGCATCGTAGTAGGCGGCGGTAACTTCTGGCGTGGCAGAAGCTCAGGCGAAATGGACAGAACAAGAGCCGACCATATGGGTATGCTTGCAACAACAATCAATGCACTCGGTGTTTGTGATGCACTCGAACAGCTTGGAGTTAATGTTCGTGTTCAGACAGCTATCGCTATGCATCAGATTGCAGAGCCGTACATCAGAAACAAAGCAGTTCTTCACCTTCAGAAGGGCAGAGTAGTAGTATTCGGTTGCGGAACAGGCAACCCGTTCTTTAGCACAGACACAGCAGCGGCTCTTCGTGCGGCAGAAATTGAGGCTGATATCGTAATGAAGGCTACTATGGTTGACGGTGTATATGACAGCGATCCCAAGAAAAACCCAAACGCTAAGAAATATGACACAATTTCATTTCATGAGGTTCTCAATAAGGATCTTGCTGTTATGGACAGCACAGCGGCATCGCTTTGCAAGGACAATAATCTTCCGATTCTTGTATTCAGTATTGAAGATCCCGAAAATATCTACAAGGCTGTATGCGGTGAAAACATCGGTACAATCGTAACAGCCAACAATTAATTTGAATTTTTTACTGACTTTTTAACAATAATTATTACACAGGAGGCATAAATATGCAGACACAGTTAAAAAAAGCCGGCGAAAGTATGGACAGACGACTTGAGCATATGCGCACGGAATTTTCAGAAATCAGAGCAGGCAGAGCAAATCCCGCAGTTCTTGATAAGGTAAAGGTTGACTATTACGGCGCACCCACACCCGTAAATCAGCTTGCCGCAGTATCTGTTACAGAGGCAAGAACTCTTACCATTCAGCCATGGGATGCGTCTGTATTAAGACAGATTGAAAAGGCTATCCAGACTTCCGATATCGGCATCAACCCACAGAATGACGGTAAGATTATTCGTCTTATTTTCCCGCCTCTCACAGAGGACAGAAGAAAAGAAATCGTAAAAGATGTTCAGAAGATTGCTGAGGAAACAAAGATTCAGATTCGTAATGTCCGCCGTGAACTTATCGACAAGCTTAAAGCTATGAAGAAGGACGGCGAGCTTACAGAGGACGATCTCAAGCAGGGCGAAAAGAAAGCTCAGGATCTTACAGATAAGTATATCAAAGAAGTTGAGAGCGTTTCTGCAGTAAAGCAGAAAGAAATTTTGGAGATGTAATATGGCTTTTTTCTCAAAGAAAAAAGATGAGCAGATTGAGGTTACAGACCTCAATCTGCCTTCACATATCGGAATTATTATGGACGGCAACGGCCGTTGGGCAAAGAAAAGAGGACTTCCGAGAAAAGCAGGTCACCGTCAGGGTGCTAAAACTTTCAGAACAATAACAAGATACTGTTCCGATATCGGAATAAAGTACCTTACCGTATATGCTTTTTCAACTGAAAACTGGAAAAAGACCGCAGGAGGAAGTTGATGCACTAATGTCGCTCTTTAAATCATATCTTAATGAAGCACTTGAAGATTTTAAGGATGACAGTATTGTGGTAAAATTCATCGGTGACAAGTCGGGCTTTAATGACGAGCTTCGTGAGCTTATGATTGAAAACGAGGAGAGTTCAAAAGACCGTGACGGTATGGTTCTCAATATAGCTATGAATTACGGCAGTCGTGACGAAATTGTCAGAGCCGTTAGAAACATTTCCGAAGATGTCAGAAACGGAAAAATTTCTTCCGATGACATAACAGAAAATCTTTTTTCAAATTATCTTTATACCGCAGGTCAGCCCGATCCCGACCTTATTATCAGACCGAGCGGTGAATACAGAATTTCAAATTTCCTTTTGTGGCAGTCAGCCTACACGGAATTTGTTATAATGAACAAGCTTTGGCCTGATTTTCAGAAATCAGACCTTGACGAAGCGTTAAAAATATACTCCTCCAGAAACAGAAGATACGGTGGAGTCTGATGAGAGTTGATATAAAATGAAATCCCTCAAGCCACGGCTGCTGACAGCCGTAATAGGAATACCAATACTGCTGATTGTTCTGTTTGTTTCGGAACTTTGGCGCCCATTTGTAGGCATAGTCATAGGAGCATTCTCGGCATTTATGACAGGTGAGTACCTTCATGCAAGAAAGATGCTTTATAAATTTCACCTTTCAATACCTTGTATGCTGTTTACTTTTCTGCTTTCGGTTTTAGTTACGACAAAGTATCTGTATGTTTTGATTTTTGCTTTTATACTGACAGTCTTTGCCGTAATGATTTTTAAACACGAAAAGACAAACTATGCCGATGTTGCATATTCAGTGTTCGGAACTTTTTTAATTTCTTTTGGAATGAGTGCCGTACCGATTGCCTGCGCATCATCTGTATCAATTACTTTCTGCTATATATGTATTTTCGCATTACCGTGGATGGCAGACGCAGGCGGCTTTTTTATCGGAGCATCGTTCGGCAAGCACAAACTTTGCCCGAAAATCAGCCCTAAAAAGACTGTTGAGGCGCAATCGGCGGAATACTTTTCTGTGACCTCACAGCAGTAATTATCGGACTTGTGTTCAAATTTTTGGTTATGCCGGACGCTAACATTAATTTCTGGGCATTGATTCTTCTCGGTGTAATTGACGCTCCTGTTTCAATTCTCGGTGATTTGAGCTTTTCACTCATCAAAAGAAATTACGGAATCAAGGACTACGGTTCAATTTTCCCCGGTCACGGCGGAATGCTTGACAGGTTTGACAGCATAATATTTACTGCCCCTGTTCTTGTGGCAATCAATCAATTCATACCTTTCATAACAGTGGGGTAAACTAAAATGGTAAATTCACTTTCAATTCTCGGATCGACGGTTCAATCGGAACTCAGACGCTTGATGTTGCAGATAAACTTAATTTAAAAGTTTCCGCACTCACGGCGTCAACGAATATAAAGCTGCTTGAAGAACAGGTAAGAAAATACAAACCTGAACTTGCAGTAGTTTTTAACGAAGAAAAAGCCAAAGAATTCAAAGATAATATAAAAGATACAAACACCCGTGTTTTAAGCGGTATGGACGGACTTATTGAGGCGGCAACGCTTGAGAATGCCGACCTTGTTGTAAATTCGGTTGTCGGAATGGTAGCTTAAAGCCTACACTTGCAGCGGCAAACGCTAAAAAAGATATTGCTTTTGCAAACAAGGAAACGCTTGTAACAGGTGGTAAGCTTGTATGTGATGCGGTAAAGGAGAACGGTGTAAAGCTTCTTCCCGTTGACAGTGAACATTCCGCTATCTTCCAATGTCTGCAGGGAATGCCAGAAAAGAAAATGCTTAAAAAGCTCATTCTTACAGCATCCGGCGGCCCGTTCTTTGGCAAAACAGTCGAAGATTAAAGAATGTAACAGTTAATGAGGCTCTCAATCATCCAAATTGGAGTATGGGTGCAAAAATAACCATCGACTCTGCTACAATGATGAACAAAGGTCTTGAAATCATTGAGGCGAGATGGCTTTTTGATGTTCAGCCCGAAAACATTGATGTTGTTGTTCATCGTGAAAGTATCATACATTCTCTCATAGAATATGTAGATAATTCCGTAATTGCACAGCTTGGACTCCCCGATATGAGGATTCCGATACAGTACGCAATTACATACCCGGAAAGATATGAGTCACCTGTTGGTGAATTAAGTCTTGCTCAAATCGGCAAAATGACTTTCTTTGAACCTGACTATGATACTTTCAAATGTCTGAGAGCTTGTAAAAAAGCTCTTTCGCTCGGAGGCGTTGCAACAGCAATTGCCAACGGTGCTAATGAGGAGGCTAACCGACTTTTCAGAGAAGGTAAAATCACTTTTCTTGAAATCGGTGACCTTGTTATGGGTGCAATTGATAACATAGACAATTTTGAGCCTTTATGCGTTGATGATGTGTTAAAGGCAGACAAACTTGCAAGAGAGTATGTACTCTCTAAGCTATAATTTGCGGTAATATTTTCCACTGCTGCCTTTGCGACGGCAATGAATATTTTGGAGTTGATTTATTTTAATGCAAATTTTAACAGTTGCGGCTCTTATAGTGATAGGAATATTACTTTTTGAGCTTATAATTTTTTCTCACGAATTCGGTCATTTTATTACCGCAAAGCTTTCGGTGTAAAGGTAAATGAATTTGCACTCGGAATGGGACCGAAAATAATCAGTTTTGTTAAAGGCGAAACAAGGTACTCGCTTCGTCTTTTTCCTATAGGCGGTTACTGTGCATGGAAGGAGAGGATGAAGACAGTGAAGAAAAAGGTGCTTTTAATAACGCAAAAGTTGGAAGAGAATGATTATCATAATCGCAGGTGCGGTTATGAATATTCTTCTCGGTTTTGTTATGATGTTTGCCTTTACCGTTCAGGCTGACAGCTACAGTTCAACTACAATATCTCAGTTTCAACCCAATGCATTTACTGCAAACTCAGGTTTACAAACAGGGATAAGATTGTTGAAGTGAATGGTTATTCAATTTGGAATTCACGAGATTTGCAGTTTGCAATCTCAACTCTTCCATATGAAACAGTAGAAGGCAATACACTTGAGGTATACAAAGAAAGAGCAACATCTGCCGCTTGCGGTGTATATAATAAGTATGCAAAAGACGAGTCTCTTTCAAAGGATGAACTTCAAAAATACTACAATGCTCTTTCGGAGGGTTGTTCAAAAATAAATAAGGCTGCAAGCAAAGACGAGGCTAAAAAACTTCTTGACGAAACTTGCAAGTCAATTTATGCACTTGACAAATCATATGATATTTCAAAGTATAAAACACCCGAAATAGACACAACTACATCAAGACCGAGATTCATGGGTGATGTAAAAGTTGTTCGTGACGGCAAAGAAATAACACTTGAAAATGTACAGTTTTTCACCTATTACGCTGATGAGGATGCCGAAAAGGAAAACAAACCTACTGTAGCATTTGACTTTGCAGTTGAACCGATTGAGAAAAATGTCGGTACTGTTCTCGGTGAAACATTCACACAGACCTGTTCAATGGCAAAAACCGTGTGGACATCTCTGGTGTGGCTTGTTCAGGGCAGATTTACATTCAACGATATGTCAGGTCCTGTTGGTATTGCTACAGCTGTCACTCAGGTTGCATCAATGGGACTTCAAACAGGCTTCGGAGATGCAGTCAATAACATTCTTTTTGTAATGATACTCATTACGGTAAACCTCGGAATTGTAAATATGCTGCCGTTCCCGCACTTGACGGCGGAAGATTCTTATTTTTGCTGATTGAATGGATATTCAAAAAGCCAATTCCGAGAAAGGCAGAACAGATTGTGAATACAGTCGGTCTTGTTCTGTTGCTTGCATTTATGCTTATTATTTCGGTGAAAGATGTGTTCCAGCTTGTAACGGGAACATTCCCCGGAATGTAGACAAACGGAGGAAATTTTATGGGAAGTAAAATTCAGGTAACTGCCGGCAATGTAAAAATCGGCGGCGGTGCTAAAGTAAGCGTTCAGTCCATGCTCAACATTCCCTCAACCGATATTGAGGGTTCTGTAAGACAGGCAAAAGAGCTTGAAGAGGCCAGTTGCGAAATTATTCGTGCAGCTATTCCTAATAAAGATGCAGTAAAGCTTATTCCTGCCCTCAAAGAGGCTGTAAGCGTACCGATTGTAGCCGATATCCATTTTGACTATAAGCTTGCGCTTGAGGCGTGTGCGGCAGGCATCGACAAAATCCGTATCAATCCGGGTAACATCGGATCAGATGATAGGGTAAAGGCGGTGGCAGACGCTTGCCGACAGCGTGGCATTCCGATTAGAATCGGTGTTAACTCAGGTTCGCTTGAAAAGGAAATTCTTGCAAAATACGGTCATCCCACACCCGAGGCACTTTGCGACAGCGCCTTGTACCATGCATCGCTTCTTGAAAAGTTTGATTTCAACGATATTGTTCTTTCAATGAAAAGTTCAACCGTTTCTACTATGATTAAAGCCTATGAGCTTGCCGCAGAAAGGTGTGACTATCCGCTCCACCTCGGTGTTACAGAGGCTGGAACGGAAAGAATGGGTATTATCAAATCTTCTGCCGGAATCGGTGCATTGCTTCTTCACGGTATAGGCGATACAATCAGAGTTTCACTCACAGCCGATCCTGTAAAGGAAGTTTACGCCGCTCACGATATTCTCAAGGCTCTTGATATTGAGAAAGACGGAGTTCAATTTGTTTCGTGTCCGACTTGCGGAAGAACAAGAATTGACCTTGTGAAGATTGCAAACGAGGTTGAAGATAAGCTCAGAAACTGCAAAAAGAATATCAAAGTAGCGGTAATGGGTTGCGTTGTAAACGGTCCCGGAGAGGCAAGAGAAGCTGATATCGGCATCGCAGGCGGTGACGGTTGCGGTCTTGTATTCAAAAAAGGCGAAATTCTTCGCAAAGTTCCGGAAGATAAACTCGTTGACGCACTTTTGGAAGAAGTAGAAAAATTATAACTCTATCAGCAGTCAAAATACATTTGCTGTAATATGACAGAAGGACATATATGAAAACATTAGGAGAAGTCTTTGACTCCCAATTCGGCATTAAACTGTCGCAACAGATTTCACAGGGAGAACTGACACAACTTAATATTAACAAACAAGCCCGTTTGATTACTTTAGCAGTAAAATTCAACGGGCTCGTTGAGCGTAATACGCTTTTTGACACGGAAAAGCTGATTACCAAGACACTTGCGTACCATACTGTAATCAAACCGCATTTTCCGACAGAGTTGTTTTCTGCTGATTATTTTCCTCAGCTATACGCAGCCGTAAGGCGAGATATTCCGAGTATTAACGGAACTCTCAACAATGCTGAGGTTAGGTTTGAAAACAATACGCTTACGATAAATCTTCTTAACGGCGGAAAAACTCTCCTTGACAGTAAAGGCTTTGACAAAGCACTTATAAAGCTCATTTCGGAAGAATTCAATCTTTGCATTTCCGTTAATTATACCGGAACCTTTGAGGTTGAAGAAAACAGCGAAGAATACAAAGCCGCTATTCAGGATGCTCAGGAGAAAATCAACCGAGAAAATCTTCAGAAAGCCGCTGAATTCTATCAGGAAGAGGTTGAAACAGCAGAAAAAAGAGAAGAAAAACACGCTGAAAACACTGCTGTTGAAATTGAAGTCCGTGAGGGCAAGTTTGCAACACCGCAGATTATTCAGTCCTCAATCCGTCCGTTATACGGTCGTTCAATCAGGGGAAAAATGATTCCCATTTCTTCCATCTCAGGTGATTCGGGAAGAATTGTGGTGTGGGGCGATGTATTTGATATTGAAAAGAAAGTCACTAAAAGCGGTGACAAAAATATTTTCACTATCGACATAACCGATTATACCGGTTCAACAACAGCTAAAGTATTCAATTCAATCAAGGAATCAGCGTAATTGATAATATCAAAAAAGGCGATACAATCGTTGTTCAGGGTGATGTTGAGTACGATAAATATGCAGGCGAACTTGTTGTAAATGCCCGTTCAATCGGTACGGCTCAAAAAGTAAAAGTAGTTGATAATGCCGAGAAAAAGCGTGTTGAACTCCATATGCATACAAATATGTCGCAGATGGATGCCGTAACATCGGCAGGTGACCTTGTAAACCGTGCTTATCAGTGGGGACACAAAGCCGTTGCAATTACTGACCACGGTGTCGCACAGGCTTTTCCCGACGCAATGAAAGCCGCAGATAAAATCAACAAAGACGAAGAAAAAATTAAAATCATCTACGGTGTTGAGGCATACTTTATGGATGACCTTGTAGAGTCTGTAAAAGGTGATGCCGACACAGGTTTTGACGGCACATTCATCTGCTTTGATATAGAAACAACAGGCCTTTCAGCCGCCCGTGACAAGATTACCGAAATCGGCGCAGTCAAGGTTGAAAACGGTGTCATCACCGATACTTTTTCAACCTTTGCAAATCCCGAAATGCCGATTCCGCAGAAAATCACTCAGCTTACAGGCATTACCGATGATATGGTAAAGGATGCTCCGTCACAGAGCGAGGCGGTCGGTGCATTTCTTGAATTTGCCGGTGACAATGTGCTTGTTGCTCACAATGCTCCCTTTGATACATCCTTCATAGCAAAAGCCTGTGAAGATATGGGCAGGGAATATAACTACACTTCAATCGACACGGTTGCAATTTCAAGAGCGATTCTTACAGATATCAAGAACTGCAAGCTTGATACGGTTGCAAAATTTTTAAGGCTCGGCGACTTCAATCACCACAGAGCAACCGATGATGCCGAAATGCTTGCGAGAATTTTTATAAATCTCTGTCAGCGACTTACAGATGATTACGGTATAACAAAAACAAACGACATTAATACAAAGATAGCAGGCGGAGATTTTAAAAAGCTTCCGACCTATCATCAGATTATTCTTGTAAAGAATAAAACAGGTCTTAAAAATCTTTACAGACTTATTTCTTACAGTCATCTTAATTATTTCTATAAAAAGCCGAGAATTCCGAAAAGCGAGCTTGTGAAGTACAGAGAGGGACTCATAATCGGCTCAGCTTGTTGTGCAGGTCAGCTTTATATGGCAATTCTCGAAGGCAAGCCGTGGGGCGAACTCAAACAGATTGCGTCATTCTATGATTATCTTGAAATTCAGCCTGCAGGCAATAACAGCTTTATGATTCGTGACGGCAGATTTAATTCTGTTGACGAACTTCATGAAATTGACCGTACAATAATTAAGCTTGCAAAAGAACTCGGCAAGCCTGTATGCGCAACCTGCGATGTTCACTTTATGGATCCGACAGATTCCGAATTCAGAAAAATTCTTATGGCAGGTCAGGGATTTAAAGATGCCGAACAGCAAGCTCCGCTTTATTTCAGAACAACCGCTGAAATGCTCAAGGAATTTGAATGGCTCGGCAAGGATAAAGCCTATGAGTATGTAGTAGAAAATCCCAATAAAATCGCCGATATGTGCGAATATATCAGACCTATTCCAAAGGGTACATTCCCGCCTAACATTGAGGGCGCACAGGAACAGCTTATTGACATTACATGGAAAAGAGCAAAAGAGAAATACGGTGATCCATTGCCTGAAATCGTAAAGGCAAGACTTGACAAGGAACTTAATTCAATCACAACCTACGGATTCTCGGTGCTTTATATGACTGCGCAAAAGCTTGTTGCAGACAGTGAGGCACACGGATATCTTGTCGGTTCACGAGGATCGGTAGGTTCGTCTTTCGTAGCTACTATGTCCGGTATTTCGGAGGTTAATCCGCTTTGTCCGCACTATGTATGTCCAAACTGCAAACACAGCGAGTTCATAACAGACGGCAGTTACGGCTCAGGCTTTGATATGCCGCCAAAAAACTGTCCCGAATGCGGCACTCTTATGGATCAGGACGGTCACGAAATTCCGTTTGAAACATTTCTTGGCTTTAAAGGCGACAAAGTGCCTGATATCGACCTTAACTTCAGCGGTGAGTATCAGTCAAAATCTCACCGTTACACGGAAGAGCTCTTCGGTAAGAATAATGTGTTCAAAGCGGGAACAATTTCTACCGTAGCCGAAAAAACAGCACTCGGCTTCGTTAAGAAGTTTGCACAGGAGCGAGGTCTTGTAATGCACAAGGCTGAGGAAAAGCGTCTTGCAATCGGTTGTACGGGTGTTAAGAGAACCACAGGTCAGCACCCCGGCGGTATGGTTGTTGTGCCGAGAACAAACGATGTTTACGATTTCTGCCCTGTTCAGCATCCTGCAAATGATGTGAACTCAGATAACATTACAACCCACTTCGACTTCCATTCAATTCATGATACAATCACAAAACTTGATGAGCTTGGACACGATGTTCCGACAATCTATCATTATCTTGAGCTCTACACAGGTATCCCCGTAATGAAGGTTTCAATGAGCGATCCCGAGGTTATGTCGCTGTTTACTTCTCCGAAAGCACTCGGAGTTACTGAGGAGGATATCGACTCAAAAACCGGTACATTCAGCCTTCCTGAATGCGGTACTGCCTTCGTAAGAGGAATGCTCATTGAGGCACAGCCCAAAACCTTTACCGACCTTTTGCAGATTGCAGGCCTTTCGCACGGTACCGATGTATGGCTCGGAAACGCTCAGGAACTTATTCATAACGGAACCTGTACAATTTCGGAAGTAATCGGTACTCGTGACTCGATTATGACTTATCTTATGCACAAAGGTCTTGAACCGGGCATGGCATTCAAAATAATGGAGATTGTCCGTAAAGGTAACGCAACAAAACTTCTTACGGAAGAACACTTCAAGGCTATGCGTGAACACAATGTTCCCGAATGGTATATTGATTCATGTATGAAAATTAAGTATATGTTCCCGAAAGCCCATGCCGCAGCCTATATGATTGCAACGCTCAGACTCGGTTGGTACAAGGTTCACAAGCCCGTTGAATATTATGCGGCATACTTTACCGTACGAAGTGAAAATCTTGACGGTGCAATTGCCATGCAGGGACATCAGGCTGTCCGTGACAAGATGAACAACATAAAACAAAAACAGAGTGTTCACGAAGCCACAGCAAAGGATGAAGCAGAGTTCCAGACCTTGCAGATTGTCAACGAAATGATGGCAAGAAAAATTGAATTTCTTCCTGTGGATATCTACAAATCCGAGGCTAAAATGTTCAAGGTAGAGGACGGAAAAATCAGACTTCCGTTTTCATCCTTACCCGGTGTAGGCGGCGCCGCCGCAGATTCACTCGCAGAAACGGGTAAGCACACAGAATATCTTTCAATTGAAGATATGCAGATAAAAACAAAGGTTACTAAGGCTGTTATTGAAACACTGAAAGATGTCGGAGTTCTCAAGGATTTGCCTGAAAGCTCACAGATGTCATTATTTTAAGGAGTTGTCTAAATGAAAAAACTGCTTTCGCTAAAAACTTTGCTGATTTGCATTTCATTTACAGTATTTCTTTTACTTGTAAAAGATAATATGAATGTTGTGTGGTCGGCAATCGGTTGGATAACAGGCATAATCACTCCGTTTGCAATCGGATTCCTTTTTGCTTACATCCTTAACTATCCGTACAAATTTTTCTACTCCAAAGTTTTCGGCAGAATGGGGCGAAAGCGAAAATTCCTTACTAACTTCAGAAAACCCCTTGCACTTATTATAACCTATGCAATTGTAGTAGCAATTTTTGTTGTTATAATCTCAATTGTAGTTCCGCAGATTGCAGCCAGCCTGTTCAGTCTTATTAACAGCCTGCCGCAGTATGCAGGCGTACTTTCTGACATGACAAAAACAGTGGTGCATTGGATTAACCATACATTCAGTATGGAAATTGACGCAAGTGAAGTAATAAACAACTTCTTCAAGTATATTACAAACTTTATTTCGGCAGGCAATATCACCAGTTTTCTCGGTAACTCTACAAATGCCGTATTCAGCGCAATTATGTCTACGTGTAACGGTGTGTATAACTTCCTGCTCGGAATCGTTATTTCAGTTTACTTCCTTGCCGCAAAGGAAACACTTTGCCGTCAGATAAAAAAGCTTGCTGTTGCTTTTATTCCGATAAAGTACCTTCCTAAGATTTATGAAATTGTCGATATTACAGATACAAAATGCGGTCGTTTTCTCGTTGGCGATATCATTGATGCGGCTTTTCTCGGTGTTCTCACATTCATTACAATGTCAATTTGTCAATTACCGTACGCACCGCTTATTGCGGTTCTTATCGGTGTAACGAATATTATTCCGTTCTTTGGACCGTTCATCGGTGCAATTCCGAGTGCTTTTATCCTCTTGCTTATTGATCCTATTTACATGATTATTTTCATAATCATTATAGTTATAATTCAGCAGCTTGACGGCAATCTTTTCAAGCCGAAGATTATCGGCAGTCAGGTTGGTCTTTCAAGCTTCTGGGTATTGTTCAGCGTAATTGTCGGCGGAGGAATGTTCGGTGTGCTCGGTCTTATTCTCGGAACTCCAATCTATGCCGTAATCTATGCTCTTGTCGGCAAGAGAGTTAAAAACAAAATTGACTCAAAGGGAAGAATTGCTCAGGAGGCTCTTGATTTTGAGGTGCTTAACTATACCAAAATTGCCGCAGAGCAGAAAAAACTTCGTGAAGAAAAAGAAATGCAGCAAAGAGAAAAATTTATGAAATTCATCAACCGTAACAAAACAAATGATGAAGACGAATCCTCAGATAATACAAATGAATAATCGTAAAATTTTCGTTTCATCTGAATAGTGTTGACAAATCAAGTTTAGTGTGTTAATATATTACCATATTAACACACTAAAGCGTTGAGAGGTAATTATGAAAAAGAATTTAAAAATGACTCCCGAGGGAACAAAGGACTTTCTGTTCGCTGAATGTTCCGCTATGGATTATATCTGCACAAGCATTGAAAAGGTATTTGTCAAAGGCGGATTTAAACGGGTAATAACTCCTGCTCTTGAATTCTATGATGTGTTCTCAATTCCGTCAAGCGGAATCTCGCAGGAATCAATGTTCAAGACAACCGATAACAAAGGCAGACTTCTTGTTGCCCGTCCTGACTCCACTCTGCCGATTGCAAGAATGGTTTCTACAAGACTTAAAAACAATACACTTCCTGTTCGACTTTACTACAAGCAGGCAGTATATCGCAACAATCCGTCACTTGCAGGAAGAAGAAACGAATTTCTTCAGATGGGTGTTGAACTTCTCGGGGCAAAAGGAAAGAGAGCCGACCTTGAAATTCTTACTTCGGCAATAAAAAGCATTTCAGCCGTTGCCGATGATTTCAGAATTGAACTCGGACACGCCGAAGTATTCAATGCTCTGTCAAAAGAACTAGATATCGATAACGATTACAAAGAAAAAATCAGGGTATCAATCGAAAGTAAAAACTATTCGGCGCTTAACAATCTTCTTGACAAACTCAAGCCTTGTAAGACTGTTTCCGCAATCCGTTCGCTCCCGTCACTTTTCGGCGGTGAAGAAGTGTTTGATGAGGCATATGACATCTGCAAAGGTACAGGTGCCGAAAACGCTCTTGATTATCTCCACTCAATCTATAAAGAACTTTCCGTGCTTGAACTCGGCAACAAGCTTATCATCGACCTCGGACTTGTTCAGAGAAACGATTACTATACGGGAATCGTATTTTCAGGGTATATTAACGGAATCGGTGACGCTGTTATTTCGGGAGGAAGATATGACGATCTTCTCAGCGAATTTGACGCTCCTATGGGTGCGGCAGGCTTTGCGATTGATACAGACGCAATTACAATGAAACATCTTTCCGATGATGATGTAAATTATTCAGATAATCCCGATGTTCTCGTTTTTGCAGAAAACGGACATGAAATGAAGGCTCTCAGATATGTTGACGAGCTTAACGAAAAGGGAATAAATGCACAGTTCAGCGTACTTGAAACTCTTGAAGAAACAGAACAGTTTGCAAAATCAAGAGGAATTGCAAAAGTTGAAAGTATATAATCAAGCTGTCGGAAAGGATTAAATATGAAACCATTAAGAATTGCTCTGACAAAGGGCAGACTTGAAAAGACCACAATTGAACTTCTTGAAAAAATCGGATATAATTGTGATGAAGTAAAAAACAAGGGAAGAAGGCTTATTCTTCCGATCGGCAACAATGATTTTGAAGTTGTGCTTGCGAAAGCCGCAGATGTAATTACATATGTTGAGCACGGTGTGTGTGACCTTGGTGTCGTTGGCAAGGATACAATTCTTGAAAACGGTTCATCTTTTTATGAACTTCTCGACTTAGGATTCGGCAAGTGCCGTTTTGCTCTTGCTACAAAAAAGGACTCCGATTTTTACGGCGGTTACAAAACAAAGACAATTGCGTCAAAGTATCCCAATGTAACCAGAGCATTTTTTGACGATAAAAATATGGATGTAAGAATCATTAAGATTGAGGGTTCTGTTGAACTCGCTCCTCTTGTAGGTCTTGCAGACGGTATTGTAGATATAGTAGAAACAGGTTCAACGCTCAAGGCTAATGGACTTGAAGTAATTGAATGGGTATGTGATATTTCAGCAAGACTTATTGCCAATACGGCAAGTCTTAAACTGCGCAAGGCTGAAATTGAAGAATTGCAGAAGAAACTGGAGGCTGTCACAAAATGATTACAACTGTTGTAGCAGACGGAAAAAACGAATATGAATTTATTGATTTGCTCAAAAAGAGAGCGCAGAATTCAGATAAAAATGTAGTTCCGATTGTTTCGGAAATCATCGAAAATGTTGCAGAAAACGGTGATAAAGCCGTAAAGGAATATACCGTTAAATTTGACGGAAAAGCACCTGAAAAGGTAGAAATCACTTCCGATGAAATCGACAGCCTTATTGAAAAATGTGATAAGGATTATCTCGAAACAATCAAAAAGGCAGCCGCAAATATTGCAGACTTCCATAAAAGACAGGTTCAGCAAAGCTGGCTCACAACAAAGAATAACGGCGTAATGATGGGGCAGAGAATCAGAGGCCTTAAAAGAGTAGGTATCTATGTTCCGGGCGGCACTGCAGCATATCCCTCATCAGTTCTTATGAACGCAGTTCCCGCTAAAATTGCAGGTGTTGAGGAAATTATTATGTGTACACCTCCTCAGAAGGACGGTACACCAAATCCGAATATCATCGCCGCCGCAAAGGTAGCAGGTGTTGACAGAATCTTCCTTATGGGCGGTGCACAGGCAGTGGCCGCTCTTGCATACGGTACAGAATCCGTACCAAAGGTTGATAAAATCGTAGGACCCGGCAACATCTTTGTTGCAACAGCAAAAAAACTTCTTTACGGAACAGTTGACATTGATATGATTGCCGGTCCGAGTGAAATACTCATCATTGCCGATAAATCTGCAAATCCCAAATTTCTTGCCGCAGACCTTATGAGTCAGGCAGAGCATGACAGGCTTGCATCTGCAATTCTGCTTACCGACTGCGAAGAGCTTGCCAAAGAAACTGAAACAGAGCTTGAAAAGCAGATGACTGCTCTTTCAAGAAAAGATATTATCCGTTCATCGGTTGACAATTTCGGTGCAGTTATTGTATGCAGTGATATGTCACAGGCGATTGAATTTGCTAACGAGCTTGCTCCCGAACATCTTGAGGTTTGTTGTGAAAACCCAATGGAGTATGTCGGCAAGCTTGATAATGCCGGCTCTGTATTTCTCGGCAACTACAGTCCCGAACCTCTGGGCGACTATTTTGCCGGTCCTAATCATGTTCTTCCGACAAGCGGCACGGCAAGATTTTTCTCACCTCTTTCGGTAGACAGCTTTGTAAAGAAATCAAGCTTTATTTACTATACGGAAGACGCTTTGAGAAAAGATGCCGAAGATGTAGTTCGCTTTGCAGAAACAGAAGGACTTACAGCACACGCAAATTCAATTAAAGTGCGTTTTGATATGAAATAAGAATGGAAGTTATGCAATGCCTTATGAATTAAACAAAAAAATCCGTGAACTTGAACCGTATGAACCAATCAGCGGTACATATAAAATTCGACTTGATGCAAACGAATGTCCCGAAAATTATCCCGATTTCATCAAAGAAGAAATCAAAAATGCAATTGATACAATTGATTTCAACCGCTATCCCGATCCGCTTGCGGAAAAGGTTGTTACGGCTTTTGCGGATTATTACGGAATCAATCCAAAATATGTAACCGCGGGTAACGGCTCAGATGAACTTATCTTTTTGATTGAAGCCGCATTTATGGAAAAAGGGGACAGGATGCTTTGCGTTGCTCCCGATTTTTCAATGTACAAATTCTATTCATCAATCTGTGAGGTTGAATGTGACACATTTATCAAATCCGACGACCTTTCAATTGATACGGATGCACTTATTGAAAAGGTAAATCGTGACAATATCAAACTTTTACTCTTTTCAAACCCATGCAATCCGACAGGGCAGGGTATGATCGCCGAAGATGCACGCAGACTTGTTACAAGCGTAAATGCACTTGTAATTCTTGACGAAGCATATATGGATTTCTGGGATCAGAGTCTTATAAATGAGGTTGAAAAGTATTCAAATCTCATTATTTTCAGAACCGCATCAAAGGCAGTAGGCTCTGCGGCACTCAGACTCGGTTTTGCCGTTGCAAATGAAACAATTTCAAGAGCTGTAAAAGCGGTAAAATCGCCGTACAATGTGAACACATTTTCTCAGGTTGTCGGCAGTATAATATATAAAAATAAAGATTATCTCAAAAACAGACAAAAAACAATTGTCAGAAACAGAGAAAAGCTGTATAATGACTTATTGGAGTTGTCCGCTCTTTCCGATGATTTTAAGGTTTACAACAGTTGTGCAAACTTTGTTTTTGTTAAAACATCATTCGGCAAAGACTTGTGGAACTATCTAAAGGACAACTCAATTGTAATCCGTTTTATGGGCGATTACATCAGAATTTCCGTTGGCACAGAAGAAGAAAACGAAGAACTGATAAGTTGTATTAAAACTTATTTATCGAGGTGATTATATGCGCAGTGCATATGTTGAGCGTAAAACGAAGGAAACCGACATAAAGCTAAAACTTAATCTTGACGGCGGCGATATTAAAATTGATACAGGCATAGGCTTTTTTGACCATATGCTCAATTCGTTTGCCACTCACGGCAGATTCGGACTTGAGGTTTCGGTAAAAGGCGACCTCTATGTTGACGAACACCACACTGTTGAAGACACAGGTATAGTTCTTGGCAAAGCATTTGCAGAGGCTCTTTCAACCAAAGAGTCAATTGAGAGATTTGGCAGTTTTTATGTTCCTATGGACGAAGCGCTTGCGTTTGCATCGGTTGACATCAGCGGCAGACCTTATCTTGTATTCGAGCTGATTTTCCGCAGGAAAGATGCGGCGGCTACGACTGTTCAATGACAGTAGAATTTATGCGTGCATTTGCATTTAACGCACAAATCACACTTCACCTCAAATCTGTTTACGGTGACAACTCTCACCATATCACAGAGGCTTTGTACAAGGCTTGCGCACACGCACTCCGCCTTGCAGTAAAGCAAAATTCTTCAAATGTACTTCTTTCTACTAAAGGAGTGTTATAATGATTATTTTACCCGCTATTGACATAAAAGACGGCAATTGTGTCCGTCTTTTCAAGGGCGATTATGCAACCGTTCAGAAGGTAGCAGAGTCCCCGTATATTGCTGCTCAGGGCTTTGCTGACGCAGGTGCAGAGTGGATGCATATGGTTGACCTTGACGGTGCAAAAGATGCAAAGCTTGTTAATGCCGACCTTATTGCGGATGTTGCAAAAGCCTCGGGACTTTCTGTTGAGGTCGGCGGAGGAATCCGTGATATGAAAGCGGTTGAATATTATCTTTCAAGAGGAATAAACCGTGTTATTCTCGGTTCAGCCGCAGTTAAAAATCAGCAGCTTGTTATTGATGCCGTAAAAGAATACGGTGAGAGAATTGTAGTTGGCATTGATGCAAAGGACGGCATGGTTCGTGCAGAAGGTTGGATTGACAATTCGGAAATCAACTATATTGAGCTTGCAAAGCGTATGGAAGATGTCGGAGTAAAGACTATTGTGTTCACAGACATTGATCAGGACGGAACTCTTGCAGGTCCTAACCTTAAACAGCTTAATGACCTTGTTCACGAAGTCAGCTGTAATATTATCGCAAGCGGCGGTGTTGCAGTTCTCAAAGATATCATTAATCTTGCAGAACTCGATGTCTACGGTGCAATCTGCGGTAAGGCTATCTACACAGGTTCGCTCAATTTGAAACAGGCGATTGAAGTAACAAATAAAATCTGAGGTAATTATGGATCTTGATAAATATTTTGTAAAATCCGAACTTATTCCCGCAATTATTCAGGAAAAGTCAACGGGTGAGGTGCTTATGCTTGCATATATGAACCGTGAAAGTATGCAAAAAACTTTTGAAACCGGTTACACATGGTTCTGGTCAAGAAGCCGTCAGGAGCTTTGGAACAAGGGTGCAACATCAGGTCATCTACAAAAGGTAATTGAAATATATGCCGACTGCGACGACGATACATTGCTCATCACAGTTGAACAGACAGGTGCGGCCTGCCACACGGGAAATCATTCCTGCTTTTTTAAAAAATTAAAATGAGGAGAATTTTAATATGAACGACAGAGAAGTTCTTGAAGCACTTTATGCTACAGTAGAAAACAGACGAGATAATCCAAAAGAGGGTTCATACACTTGCTACCTTCTTGATAAAGGAATTGACAAGATTCTTAAAAAAGTAGGCGAGGAGTGCAGTGAAACAATCATTGCGGCAAAAAATGATGATAACAGCGAAACTGTTTATGAAATTGCAGACCTTATCTATCATCTTACTGTAATGATGGTAAAGCTCGGCATTCCGCTTGAAGATGTTCTTGCCGAACTTGACAAGAGAAGCGAAAAGACAGGAAACCTTAAAAAGTTCCATGTTGTTGACAAAAATTCATAACTAAAAGCGCAAACAAAAAGGCCCTATGACTTTGGTCATAGGCTTAACAGTATGTATATATTATTTTTATGCATTAACAAAAGCAAATTTAGAAATCGCCTGTTTGAGATTATCATCAGGTTCTGATTCAAGAAGAAGTTCAATCGGAATTTTTTCGTCAATTGCAAAAAATCCCATCAACGAATGAGCATCAACAGTATTATCGCCGTTTCTTAGCATCATTACTGTATCCGGAAAGTGAGCAAGAGTTTCAAACATATCGATCATTTCTTTTTATTTTTAAACGGAAACCGGTACAGAAAACAAGATCTCACCTCCATTGTTCATCTTGTTTATATTTTATCATTAATTTTTGTCTAAATCAACAACGAATTAATGAATTTTTGCAATTTCAACTATTTACCCAAAAAAGGATGGTTAGTGAATGAATTTTAATATAATTACACTCGGCTGCAAGGTTAATCAGTATGAATCACAGGCAATGCGTGAAGATATGCTGAAGAACGGATTTCTTCTCTCGGATGACAGGGACAGGGCAGACATAACAATCGTTAACAGCTGTACGGTAACATCCGTAAGTGACGCAAAAAACCGCAAGATTCTCAATCGTGTCCGCCGTGAAAATCCTGACGGAATTGTTATTCTCACCGGCTGTATGCCGCAGGCTTTCCCCGAAGAAAGCGAGAACTTTTCAAATTGCGATATCGTTCTCGGCAATGCAAAGAGAGCCGAACTCGTTCCTTCAATTTATAAGTTTCTCGAAGAAAAACAGAAATTTGTTCATATAACGGAGCATATCGGAAAAGGCGAAAAATACGAAAACCTTTCCGTATCGTCACTCGGAGAGCATACAAGAGCTTTCATTAAAATTGAGGACGGTTGCAACAGATTTTGTTCTTACTGCATTATTCCGTATGCAAGGGGCAGAGTGCGTTCAAAATCTCTTGAAGATTTAAAGGCAGAGCTTATTCAGGTTGCCGCAAACGGTTACCGTGAGGTTGTTCTCGTTGGTATTAACCTTTCCGCCTACGGCCTTGACGAAGATTTTGATCTTGCGGATGCTGTGGAATGTGCTTGTTCCGTTGATGGGATAGACCGTGTAAGACTCGGGTCAATCGAACCGGAAAGAATGGATAAAGAAATGATTGCCCGTCTTGCCGCACAGCCAAAGTTCTGTCCGCAGTTTCATCTTTCACTACAAAGCGGTTGCGATAACACACTCAAAGCAATGAACCGTCACTACAATTGTGCAGAATACGCTGAAATTGTTACAAATCTCAGAAACGCTTTTGAAAACAGTTCTATGACAACCGATGTAATGGTTGGATTTGCAGGTGAAACAGAGGAAGATTTCAATGCATCTCTTAATTTTGTAAAGTCAATCGGCTTTGCAAAGGTGCATATCTTCCCGTATTCACGCCGTAAAGGTACTGTTGCCGATAAAGCACCAAATCAAATTGATCCGCAAATTAAAGAGCAGAGAGCCAAAATTATGGAGCAGGTCTGCGATGAAACCAGAAGGGAATTTCTTAAAGAGCAGGTTGGTCTTTGTGAATCTGTTCTCGTTGAAAGACTTCGTCACGGTTATCTTGAGGGTTACACAAAGAACTACACGCCTGTTCATATTAATTCCGCAGATACAAGTCTCTGCGGTAAAATCATTGATGTGAAAATTACAAAATCATTTGATGACTACTGCGATGCTGAATTAGTTTAAAGCGTTAATCAGATTATTAATCTCCTTTTTTGCAGTATCATCCTCAAGGCTATTATAGCTGTAAAGCATAAAGCCCCTGACAGATTTGTTGTTACGCAAAATATCGTATTCATCGGCAAGAATACTGTCACTTAAAAGCCATGTTTCTTCGTCATATTCGCCGTTACCTGCTTTATAACCGCCAAGACCTACATACAGTTTTACATTTTCGTCAAAATCAAGAGATGTCCAGCTGTCAAGGCAGTCTTCAAAAGTCAAAGCTGGGTTTTCAAGGCTAAAGTAAATTTGCGGACAAATGTAATCTGCAAAGCCTTTACAGGTACACCACGATTTTACATCGGCATACAATCCGTCATTGTTACCTATATTGCCTTGCGGTGATATGCCGAACTCAACTGACGAATCCACACTTTTTATTGTTCTGTAAACATTACAAATCAGCGTATTTACATTTTGCATCCGCCAATTATCAAGACTCATAGAGTTCTCTTTACCGTATTTTTCAATATAAGCCTCATACTGCTTTTATCAAAACTTTCATCCTCAGTAGGGTAGAAATAGTCGTCAAATTGTATCCCGTCAACATCATAATTTTCCGCAATTTCCTTTACACCGTCACTAATCAGCTGTTGTGCAGTTTCATTTGACGGATCAAGAAAAATTCCGTTATCGGTTTTTATACCTATTTCGGAATTCTTTATGTAAGGATTGTTGTCTGAAAGTTTTTTCGGAGTTTCATTTGAACTGACTCTGTATGGATTAATCCACGCATGAATTTTCAAATTGTTTTCTTTGCATATATCACACATAATTTGCAGTGCGTCATATTGAGGATTTTCACCCTGCGTACCCGTGAGAATATGTGACCACGGAAAATAGCTTGACTTATATAATGCGTCACAAAAGGGGCGTACCTGTACAATAAGCGTGTTGAAACCGCTTTCACTGCATTTTTGTGCTATTTCGGTAAATTTATCTTCAAACGCTTTTTGTGTTTTTGAGCTTTCATTTTCCATAGAAAGCTCCATATATGATACCCACACGCCACGCATTTTTTCATCACTTTCGGGTGTGTCGGCTGTTGCCTTTGATGATAAGGCTGCAATATTGTTGATATCATTCTGCTTTTTCGGCGGCTTTTCTCTTGTAAATGAGCTTATGCAGATAACGCTTAACATAGCTATTACAGATACAATAATCGGAAGAATCTTTTTGTTTTTCAATCAAATCATCCTTTGGAGTTCTCATGGAAATTTTCATCATATACATTTGCATCATCAGCCTGATATCAATTGTTGTAACAGTCTGTGACAAATACTTTGCAATTCACCGCAAATGGAGAGTAAGAGAAAGCACATTGCTGATTCTCTCCGCACTCGGAGGAAGTGTTGCAATGTACATTACAATGCAATTAATCAGACACAAAACAAGACACATTAAATTTATGCTCGGCATACCGATAATATTTATTATTCAGCTGATAATTCTGTTTTTTGTTTGGAGGATGATTTATGTCTGACAGACTGTATTTTTCCGTACCTGACGAATGTGACAATATGCTTGCTCAAAGATTTCTGCGTGATAAATGCGGGCTTTCTGCAAGAATAATAACACGACTGAAAAGAGAAAAAGACGGTATTTTGATGGACGGGAAAATTTTAAGAACAATTGACTGTGTGCAAAGCGGAAAAACCGTTTCAATTGCAATTCCCGATGAAAAATGTGAAATTGAACCGACAAAGGGGACACTTGATATAAGATATGAGGATGAACATTTTCTTGTGGTAAACAAACCGCATTCCATGCCTGTTCATCCTGTAAAGCAGCACCAAAGCGATACGCTTGCAAATATTGTTTCGTACTATTGCAGTCAAAACGGCAAGCCGTTTGTATTTCGGGCAATTAACCGACTTGACAAGGATACCTCAGGGCTTGTTCTCATAGCCAAAAACCGTTTTACAGCCAATGCCGTAAAAAATAAAACGCATAAGGTCTATTACGCTTTATGCGAGGGTGAAATAAATATTGAAGGTGTAGTTGATAAGCCTATGGATTTGCGTGATGGTTCCAAAATGGTGCGAATTGTCCGTGATGACGGAATGAAAGCAGTTACGCACTACAAACCGCTTGTTGCAACAAAAGATTTTACATTGCTTGAATTGTGGCTTAAAACCGGTAGAACACATCAAATTCGCTGTCATATGGCTTATTTAGGGCATCCGCTTATGGGCGATGACTTGTACGGCGGAAAGCTTGATAAAATTTCAAGGCAGGCACTTCATTGTGCAAGACTTGAATTTTATCACCCGATAAAAAATGAATACATTACGGTTACTGCCGAGATCCCCGAAGATATGCAGTCTGTAATAAACAAGAAAGAGGATTGAACTTTTAATTGTTCAATCCTCTTTTAATGTTATTTAACTCTGTCTACGCTGTAAATTGTAAATCCGTTGAATTCCTTTTCATCCTTGTAAACAATGACGGAATCCTTTTTGCCGTAATATTGGTTAAGATAATTTTCTTTGATAAAAGTAATGTTTTTATCGATAACATATACATTTCTTCCGTCAACGACCGCCTCATAAATATTTGTTGAGAGGTTGCGGTTCACAAGCTGATTTGTCCGATGAAGATATCCGAAGCCGTCAACATTATGGAGAAAATCTGAAGAAAATCCCCACAGCGGATGAATATAGTTATCGGTATATGAAATGTATTCTTTAGCTGTTACAGGATCGAGAACATAATAATTTTCGGGATGTCTGTCAACCTCAGTATAAAGATCACTCGGCTTTTTGTCATATGAAACAGGAGTGATATGGAAGAAATATGACGCACAGCTTGCCACACTTAATATCACAAGTACAATAACCGAAATAAGAACAGTTTTTCTGCTTTTATCTGTAATGTTGCTGTATTCGTCTTTTCTGAGATGACCGAAATCAAACGAATACATTGTAAACGAAAGAATCATCAGCAAAATTCCGTACATTGTGTATGCTGAAGAATCCATTGCATAACGAACATACATACAAGCCGCAAATCCCACCGCAAAATACAAAGCAGGGAAGAAGGCAAATCTTTTTTTCTGAACGGTAACAAAAACAACCATAACGGCAAGTATTACCGCAAAAGCAATAAAATATGAATCAAAACTTATAATATGTCCCCATGCATCTGAAAACAATGCACCCGCATTATCAAAGAAATTATACGGATTTTCCCGTTTTTGGATATCCGCAACCTTTTCAAGGGCAGCAGTATTCAGTCCGTTGTTTTCATCATAATATCCGTCAACAAAAAGTTCATACTCATTTGCCGAATTTATTCCGACCGAATTAAGCTCCTCACAGTAATCGGAATAGTTTGGAAAAGCATTATCATCGGTCTTATCGGCAAGGACGCTGTATCTGTACAGCCCCGAAGTTTCTGCATTTGCATTATTGACCGAATATGAATAATATTCAAGACCGCAGCCGACAAGAACAATAAAGACAAATACAAGCACAAAAGGTCTAAAATACCAGAAGAATTTTCTGAACGGCAACTTGTACTTTCTTTTTGCAATCATATCACCGATGAAGAATGCAATGAAAAATGCAAGTCCCACAAAGAAATATTTGAAACATAAAAATGTTCCGAATATAACTTCAAGTACACCAATCCAAAACGGGAGAGAGTACCTTTTATTTCTGATTGCATTAAGTGCCATCAGAGACCCTGCCGTAAGCAGCAAAGCGGCGGTTTTACTGCTTAAAATATTTGAATAATGGTCAAATGAAAACAAAATATTCAGCACAAGAGTGAACATGAACGCCTTGTGCTTTCCGAATTTATCGACAAAAACAAATGTAACAGAAGAAAAAGCGGCACAGGAGAGAAGAATTTGAAAAAGCACAAAACAGTTGAAATTCAAAAGAATGTACTGCAATGAACCGGTAATTGTCGCAAAAATGTAGTTAATATCATTATTGTAATAGTTATGATACTGACAGATATATAAAGAATTGTAAAAATCGTCAGCACTGTCATAGGAAAATGCAGTAACACCTATAATCAAAGCCATAATAACAATATTAATTGCCAAAGCAAAGAAGGCCTTGCTTTTTAGTGCGTTTAATATTTTATCTTTCATAATAACTCCTCTGCATTATCTTTCTTGTTTAAATATCACTTTCTTGATCTTCTTTCGTTAATCAAAAGCTGAAGATTCTTCTGTTCGTAAGTATTAAATTTAACATTCTTTTCAAATTCTTCGGCTGTATATTTGCCCTCATACCATGACTGCGAGTTAAAGTATGCATTAAGGCTTGCGTCCTTAAAAATTCTGCCTCGTCTTGCATAAATCTCATTAATTGCAAGCTGTAAGTCGTTATCACTCAAAGCGCTTACCTGTGCGTTGCTGAGATATGAAGAATCGCTGTTAGGAAAGATAAATCCGTCGTTATTATTAGTGTTTGTATTGCTTGATGACTGTGAATTTGAATTGCCCGATGAGCTGTTCTGACTGTTTGATGACTGATGAGCTGTGTTGCAGGAGCTTCTGTTTCTCTCTGAATCTGTCCGCTTGAGATAACAAGTTTAACAACTGTGCCCGTACTTGCGCTTGTGTCACCTTCCGGAGTCTGGGAGATAATATATCCTTCCGGATAATCATAACTGTATTCATAGTCAGAAATTTCAACGGTAAAGCCAGCCTGTTCAAGAAGCTTTTTACCGTAACTGTAACCGTAACCGACAACAGGAACAACATTGTTATATGAAGAAGATGTTGTAACCTGTTCTGTTGTAGCAGGAACTGTAGTAGGCATCACCGTACTCGGCACCTGTGTGGTTACTTCGGCAGATGTTGCAGTTTCGGCTGTAGTAGTTTTATTGCCAGTAGATGAATTTGACAAGCCGTTATAAACGCAGAAACCGATAAATCCGAGTGCGGCGGCAATTACAACGGCACAAAGAATAATGATAAATTTATTCTTCTTTTTCTTTACATTTTCTTTATTATCTTCTTCATCTGTATATCCGAATTCATTGTCATTATCTTCAAAGCTGTTATCGTCAAAGTTGTTTTTTTCTTCAATTTTTTTAGTATCGTCAGCTTTATTGTCAGTACGCTTAACAGACGGCTCGTCCTCAAAGAAATCACCGTAGTCCTTGCTTGATTCATTGCTTGTAAGAACATTTTTATGATCTGCACCGGAGTAATCGTCAAACACTTCAACGCTTGTAACAGGGGGAAGAACTTCCGGAGCTACTTCGCTGTCGCTTGAAATATCTTCAAATTCTTCAGCTTTTTTATCTGTAACAGTTTGTTCATTCTTGTCATCTTCACTTGATACGGAACTGATATCTTCAAATTCAGGCTGTTTTTCTTCTGATACTTCGTCAGTTTTAACCTCGGAATTTTCAGGCTCATCAACTGCATCTGTCACATCAACAACCTCAAATCCGCCGTTTTCATCAGAATCAGACTCACTGACTTCATCTGAATCTACAGGAGCATTACCGCCAACAGGCAAGGATTCTTCACCGGCTAAAACTTCGGTAATGCCAAGCTGTTCGCCGCCTTTAAATTCATTATCAAGAACAGCGTCCTCAACTGTCTGAACCTCATCCTTATCGTCAAAATTATCCTGCGGTTCAGTCGGTTCTGTATCCTCAAATTCATCATAATCATATTCTTCAAATACATTTCCGTCAAAATCTGTGTTTTCGGGAACAACAACATCGGGATTCGGAACAGGGGAGGATGTACCTATTTCAGTCTTGATAGATGTGAGAGCATTTTTTATGTTGCTTGCATTCTTCCAACGGTTTGCATTATCGGGCTGACACGCAATCACAATAACACTCTTGAGCTTTTCGTCGCCCTCGGACGGTGCGGTAACAGCCTTGCCCGAGAATCTTTCCTTACACGCAGAATCTCTGTCACAGGAATCATTTTCAAAGGGAATTTTTCCGCCGTTGCACATTGCATACATAATTATACCGACAGAATAAATATCGGTTGTATAGTCACCATGTTCCTGTCTGAACACTTCGGGTGCAATATAAGACTTGTCGTCAATCTTGCCCTCAAAATCTGTAAATCCGCCGATTTTATACTTTCCGTCTGCTGTTACAAAAATATTTTTTGGCGAAATATTACCGTGAAAAATATTCTTTGTTTCCAAAGTTTCAAGCATTTCACTCATCTGAATACCAAAATCAACAACTTCATCCTCAGCGAAAGTTTTGGTTTTCATAAGCTCTTCAAGACTTGTGAGTTCTTCTGTAAATATGTACAAATCACAGGTTTTTTTGTTCTGATTATCCTGAACATAAACATCCAGATAGTTTGAAACACCTTCAAGATCCTTAACCGATTCAATAAAATCAGCCTCTTCGGTAAAATACTCGGCATGTTCATCGGTATAATTGCTTTTGCCGACAAATGCGTGTCTGAGAATCGCATTTTGAGCAGTATTTTTATCAATCTTTCTTGATACCTTGTAAACTTCACAGCCGTTGTCTTCCCCAACAAATGAAGTAACCTTCCAATCCCTTAAATCTGCCGGCAATTTAATCGTTTTTGCCATACTAACACTCCTTAAATATTTCCTTATTTTTCATATTACATCTAAATCAAGGTCATTAACCCTCACTATCTCATTCTCCGGATTATTGTACCATATTACGAGCTGTTTTACCATAGATATTTCAATTTTTTAAAAAATAATTCTAATTTGTAATTAAATCTTACATAAAAACAGCAGTCCGCCTAAACGAACTGCCGAAAACATAATTTCAGTGAAATATCTTACTCGATCTTATCTGATTTTTATTTTTTCCTTTTTGTTTACTCCGATAATTCCGCCTATACCTCCTCCCAGAACAGATGACATCAGTTTTAGCAGGGTTAGTACCGTTATAGGTTCACCGTTAAAAATCAATGCAATAGAGGTTATGACAAGAAAAATAAAAAATCCTGTCAGCGAACCCACCGCAAGACCTGCACTTCCTGTAATTCTTGATGATATTATTCCCGACATCAGCGTTGCAACACCGACTATGCCGACCGTGCAGTAATCAAGTATATCTGCTGAAATTACTCCCGATGACATCATCACGGCTGCAAGCAAACACATCAAAATTACCAGTATGAGTATTCCGCATACTGATGAAAACAAAACAGCCTTTGCAAGTAGTTTTTTATCAGACATAAAACAACCCCCGAATATATTCTGTTACAAATATATTCGGGGGAAAGAACATTCATTCAAAAAGTTATTCTTTTGTAGCTTTAGTTTCGTCAGAATCTTTCTTCTTGCCAAAACCGAAGAAGCCTTTCTTTTCAGGCTGACCTGCCTGCTGTGGCTGTTCCTTAACTGTGTCAACAGTAGAAATACACCACTTTTTAAACTTCATCTTAACTCTGTCGGAGCCTGTTTCAATGATGATAGCGTCCTCGTCGTCCTTAATGGCAACTACTCTGCCCATAATTCCGCCGATTGTTGTAATTTCATCACCGATCTCAAGAGAGTTACGAAGCTGAGCTTCTTCTTTTTTCTTCTTTGAGTTAGGTCTGATGAGGAAGAAATAGAGAGCTGCAAAAATAGCAACATAGAAGAGAATCATAAAAATCATACTTGATGACTGATTTCCGCCGCTTGCACTTGCTTCTGCAACTACAGGTAAAAAGTTTGTCATTTTCGTCATTCCTTTCATACAATGTACTGATTATATCAGTTTTAATCACATCTTGCAAGTATTTTTTTCTGTTTTGAAAAAATATTAGATACGCACGCCTAAAATGTTGCGATATTTCTCGTAAAATTCCATATATGTGCCGTTATCAAGCTGAGTTCTGATAACTTCCATAAGATTATTGTAAAAATAGAGGTTGTGCAAAACAGCAAGTCGCATTCCGAGCATCTCACCGCTCTTGAGAAGATGTCTTATGTATGCCCTTGAAAAGTTTCGGCAAACAGGGCAGTCACAATGCTCGTCAATCGGAGATTCATCTGTTTCATATTTTGCATTATTGATGTTACGCACTCCGTCCCAAGTGAAGAGCTGACCGTGTCTTGCGTTTCTGCTCGGCATAACACAGTCAAAAAGATCAACACCTCTTGCAACGCTTTCAAGAATATTCACGGGAGTTCCGACTCCCATAAGATATCTGATTTTATCTTTCGGAGCAAACGGCTCAACCTCTTCAATGATATGGTACATCGTTTCTGCAGGCTCACCCACGGCAAGACCTCCGATTGCATAGCCGTCAAGATTAAGCTCTGCAATTTCTTTCATATGATTGACGCGCAAATCGTCATAGATACCGCCCTGATTTATGCCGAACAGCATCTGGTTTTTATTTATGGTATCATCAAGACTGTTGAGCCTTTTCATCTCTGTAACGCATCTTTTAAGCCATCTTGTGGTTCTTTCAACGCTGTTTTTTGTATATTCATATGGAGAAGGGTTTTCAACGCATTCGTCAAATGCCATCGCAATTGTAGATGCAAGATTTGACTGGATTCTCATACTCTCCTCAGGTCCCATAAAAATTTTGCGGCCGTCAATGTGAGAATTGAAGTAAACGCCTTCTTCTTTAATATTTCTCAACTTTGCAAGAGAGAACACCTGAAATCCGCCGCTGTCGGTAAGGATAGGACCGTTCCACCTTGTAAATTTGTGAAGTCCGCCCATTTGCTTAACCTTTTCATCACCCGGACGAAGATGCAGATGATAGGTGTTGCAAAGCTGAACCTGACATTTTATATTTTTTAAATCAAGCGCAGAAACAGCACCCTTGATTGCACCGCATGTTGCAACATTCATAAAGGCAGGAGTCTGAACCGTACCGTGAACCGTAACGAATTCGCCCCGTCTTGCGCTGCCTTCCTTTTTAATTACCTTAAACATAAATCCTTAAAATCCTCCTATGATATGAACATAGCGTCACCGAAAGAGAAGAATCTGTACTTTTCCTTTACAGCTTCTTTGTATGCATTCATAATAAAATCATATCCCGCAAAAGCGGATACAAGCATAATAAGTGTACTTTCGGGAAGATGAAAGTTAGTAATAAGTCCGTCCAGCACCTTAAATTCAAATCCGGGATAAATAAAAATATCCGTAAATCCCTCGCAGGGTTTGATTTCTCCGTACATTGCCGCAACACTTTCAAGCGTTCTGCAGGATGTTGTGCCGACTGCAATAACACGTCCGCCGTTTTTCTTGGTTTCATTTATGAGCTTTGCGGTTTCTTCGGGAACTTCATAATGCTCGCTGTGCATTTTATGCTTTGTAACATCGTCAACCTTAACCGGTCTGAATGTACCGAGTCCCACATGAAGTGTAACATACGCAATCTTTACACCCTTAGCCTTAATTCTGTCCATAAGCTCGGTTGTAAAGTGAAGTCCTGCCGTCGGAGCTGCCGCAGAACCGAGTTCATGGCTGTAAACCGTCTGATAGCGTTCCTTGTCTTTAAGCTCGGCTGTAATATAAGGAGGAAGAGGCATCTGACCGATTTTGTCAAGAGTAGTAAAAAAATTCTCTTCACAGTCAAAATCAACTATTCTGTTGCCGTCATCCTTAACATCAACAACTGTTGCACGCAAAATGCCGTTGCCAAACGAAAATTTTGTGCCTACTCTTGCTTTTTTGCCGGGTTTGCAGAGTGTTTCCCAACGATTGTTTGCAATTTGTTTCAGAAGCAGAAATTCAACTTTTGCACCTGTTTCGTCTTTGATACCGTAAATTCTTGCAGGCAAAACTCTTGAATCGTTGGCAACAAGAAGATCTCCCTCGTTAAGATAATCAATAATGTCATAAAAATGTTTATGCTCCAGAGTTTGTTTTTCTCTGTCAACACAAGCAGTCTTGAACTGTCTCTCGGTTCAAGCGGAGTCTGTGCGATAAGCTCTTTAGGCAAATCGTAATAAAAATCACTCGTCTTCATTTTATTTCCTTTCAAGAACTAAAATTGCTTTTTAAAAGCTGTTCTGTCAAAAATCTTTGTAAAACACAAGTATTTGTCCTGTAAAATTCTCAAAATAATTGACATTACCCTTTTAAAATGATATATTATCTTATTATGAGCAGTTTGCATAATCGACAAACAGTCGTGTTTTCAGACATCTCTTCATATAATATAATATTTGTTTGAATAAGGCAACCGCTTTTTTAAAATTTGTTTAATTCGGAGGAATTATTATGAAAAAGTATAAAGTCGGTATTATCGGCGCTACCGGTATGGTAGGTCAGCGTTTTACACTTCTTCTTGAGAATCACCCGTGGTTTGAGGTTACTGTTCTTGCCGCAAGTAAGAGAAGTGCAGGCAAAACATACGGTGAAACAGTTGAAGGCAGATGGCATATGACTGCTCCTCTTCCTGAGAAGTACAAGGATATGGTTATCGTTGACGCCGAAAATGTTGAAGAGGTTGCATCACAGGTTGATTTCTGTTTCTGCGCAGTTAATATGAAGAAGGATGAAATCCGTGATCTCGAAGACAGATATGCAAAGGCAGAGTGTCCTATCGTATCAAACAACAGTGCTCATCGTTTTACAGATGATGTTCCTATGGTTATTCCTGAAATTAACGCCGATCACATTAAGATTATTGACGCTCAGAGAAAGCGTCTCGGCACAAAAAGAGGCTTTGTTGCAGTTAAGTCCAATTGCTCACTTCAGAGCTATGTTCCTGCAATTCATCCTTTAAAGGCACTCGGCGTTGACAAGGTTCTTGCCTGCACATATCAGGCAATTTCGGGCGCAGGCAAAACATTTAAGACATGGCCTGAAATGGTAGATAATGTTATTCCTTACATCGGCGGTGAGGAAGAGAAGTCAGAGCAGGAGCCGCTTAAAATCTGGGGTAAGATTGAAGGCGACAAGATTGTTAAAACCGATGATATTTCAATCACATCACAGTGCATCCGTGTTCCCGTATCAGACGGTCACACAGCAGCTGTATTTATGTCATTTAAGGACGGCGTAAAGAAACCTACTGTCGAAGAAATTATTGACATTTGGTCAAACTACAGCGGCAGAGCACAGGAGCTTGATCTTCCGAGTGCGCCAAAGCATTTTCTCCACTACTTCACAGAACCCGACCGTCCGCAGATTAAATCTGAAAGAAATCTTGAAAACGGTATGGCAGTATCGGTTGGCAGATTAAGACCTGATACTCAATATGATTATAAGTTCGTTTGTATGTCACACAACACATTAAGAGGCGCAGCAGGCGGTGCAGTTCTTCTTGCAGAGCTCCTTTGTGCTGAGGGCTACATGGACTGATTACTTACGGAGGTAAATTTTATGTCTAACCACATTTTTACAGGCTCAGGTGTTGCACTTATCACTCCTATGAAGTCTGACGGAAGCGTAAACTACGATGTTCTCGGCGATCTCGTAGAATTTCATGTTCAAAACGGTACCGATGCAATTATTGTATGCGGTACAACAGGTGAGGCGGCAACTCTTTCGGAAAAAGAGCATTGCGAAACAATTTCTTTCGTTGCAGAAAAGACAAACGGCAGAATTCCTGTTATTGCAGGTACAGGCAGTAACGATACTTCAACAGCCGTTATGCTCTCAAAATCTGCCGCAAGCACAGGCGTTGACGCACTTCTCTGCGTAACTCCTTACTACAATAAAACATCTCAGCAGGGTCTTGTAAGACACTTCAATGTTGTTGCAGATTCGGTTGATATTCCGATTATTCTTTACAATGTTCCTTCAAGAACCGGCTGTAACATCAAGCCAAAGACTTATCAGGAGCTTTGCAAGCATCCTAACATCGTTGCCGCAAAAGAGGCAAGCGGCGACATCTCTCAGGTTGCTCTCATCCGTTCACTTTGCGGTGACAATCTTGACATCTACTCAGGTAACGATGACCAGACTGTTCCTTTCATGTCACTCGGCGCTCTCGGTGTTATCTCTGTATTCGCAAACATCTGCCCAAAAGAAATGCATGACATCTGTCAGCTTTGTCTTGACAATGACTTTGCAGAGGCACAGAAGCTTAACTTCCACTATCTTGAGCTTATGCATATACTCTTCAGCGATGTTAACCCGATTCCCGTAAAGACTGCCATGAACCTCTTCGGCTATGAAGCAGGCGAATGCAGACTTCCGCTCGTACCCATGAGCGTTCAGGGTTACCATGACCTCAAGGATTGCATGGAGAAATATGACCTTTTAAGCAAGAAGGTTAAATAATCGACCTTTGATTCGTTTAAAATTCAAGAAGTTTAAAGGGGAATAAAAATGGTAAATACAGCAATAGTCGGTTGTAACGGTAAAATGGGCTGCTTTGTGGCACAGGCTGTTCAGAGCCGTGAGGATTGCAATGTTTTGTTCGGTGTTGACGCATTCGGTGAAAGTAATTATGATTTTGATGTTTTCAAGACTTTTGACGAGGCAACCGAAACACCTGATGTAATCATTGATTTTTCAAATCCTGCAGCTCTTGACGGTATGCTTGCGTATGCAGTTGATAACAAAGTACCTTGTGTTATCTGCACAACAGGCTTTTCTAAAGATCAGATTGCAAAAATCGAAGATGCGGCAAAGACAATTCCTGTTTTCTATTCAGGTAATATGTCACTCGGCATCAATCTTCTTATTGAGCTTTCAAAAGAGGCTGCAAAAATTCTCGGAAACCAGTTCGATATTGAAATCGTTGAAAAGCATCATAATCTCAAGCTCGACGCTCCGAGCGGAACAGCTCTTATGATTGCAGACGGAATTTCGGAACAGCTTGACGAAGATCCGCAGTATGTCTATGACAGACACAGCTATCGCAGAAAGCGTTCAAAGAACGAAATCGGTATTCATTCCGTAAGAGGCGGCACAATTGTAGGCGAACACGAAGTTATCTTTGCAGGTCACGATGAGGTTGTAACAATCTCTCATCAGGCTCAGTCAAAAGAAGTTTTCGCTGTCGGTGCTGTTAATGCGGCAGTATTTCTTAAAGATCAGAAAGCAGGTATGTACAACATGGGCAACCTTCTTTCTGAAAAAATGAACTGAAAATAACACCTTTAAGCACGGCTTTTATGCCGTGCTTTCTTTTATGTCCAAACTTTGCCTACTTTCATAATATGTAGTGTGATATATTGTTTTGAGATGTCACAAAGATTTAACAAAGGGTGGAAGTTATGGAAAATAATTTAATAATATTCGGCTCGGTAACTCTTGCATGAAGAGCCGTAACCTACTTTTAAAAAATAGTATTAAATCAGGGCTTGTAAGAACTCCTATACACCTCAATCGAAAATCATGCGGATACAGCCTTTATGTCCCGGAAAATTTTGAAAGGCATTGGAAATTATCAGGAGTAACGGTATTGCTGTCAAAGGAACAGCCGCTGTTGATACCTTATGATATATTTTGACAACGGTGCAACCACCTTTCCGAAACCCTTATCCGTAAGAAAAGCGATTAACGAAGCTATGTCCGACTACGGAGCAAATCCTGGAAGAAGCGGACACAAAATGTCGGTGAAATCATCTGAAATAATGTATTCCTGCCGAGATAATGCCGCAAAACTTTTTGGTTCGGAAAATCCCGAAAATATAATATTCACGCTTAACTGCACAACGGCTTTGAACACAGTTATTAAAGGCATATTAAAACAGGGTGACCATGCCGTAATTTCATCACTTGAGCATAATGCTGTCGTCAGACCGCTTGAAACACTCAAGAAAAATAAGATTGAATACTCTGTTGCCGAATGTGTCCCTTATGATGATGAACAAACAATCGAAAATTTCAGGAAACAATTCAAATCTAACACAAAACTTGTAATCTGTACCCATGCTTCAAATGTATTCGGCATCAAACTTCCGATAGAAAGAATAGGCGCTCTTTGCAGATTAAACGGCATCCTTTTTTGTGTAGATGCCGCACAAAGTGCAGGAACAGCAGATATCAACCTTTCTGACAGTTGCATTGATTTTCTCTGCACCGCAGGTCACAAAGGGCTTTACGGACCGATGGGAACAGGCTTGCTTATTATAAACAGCGAAACAACTCCGGACAGTCTTATTCAGGGAGGAACGGGAAGTGATTCCGCAAACCTCAATCAGCCTGAAATTCTCCCCGATAAGTACGAAAGCGGAACGCCGAATCTTCCGGGAATAGCAGGGCTTAATGCAGGAATAAAGTTTGTCCTGAACAAAAAAACAGACAGAATATATAATTCCGAGTTAGGTCTTGCACGAATGCTCTACAAAAGGCTTGAAAAAGCGGAAAATGTAATATTATACACCAAAATGCCTGAGAAAAGTCACAGCGTTCCTGTAATTTCCTTTAATATCAAAAATACCGAAAGTGAAACAGTTGCAAAAATTCTTAATGACAGCTACAACATTGCCGTAAGAGCAGGACTCCATTGTGCGCCCCTTGCACATAAAAGCTTCGGCACTCAGGATACAGGAACCGTAAGAGCTGTTGTATCGGCATTTACAACAAAAAATGATGTTGTATATTTTGCAAATGCCGTAAGTCGTATTTCTAAGAACAACAAACAGAAAAAAACAATTTAAAAAGGTTGCAATTAATAACAAAAGTATGTTAGAATAATAACGAAGAATTTAAAAATAAAGGAAGGGGAAAGCAGATTGGAAATATTTAACAGCATTCTTTCCATTATCAAGACTATACAGCTAAGAGATATTGTCGATATTCTTGCAATTGCACTGTTGATTTTCGGACTGTTCAAGCTTATTCAGGAAACAAGAGCAGTTCAGCTTCTCAAAGGTGTAATTATGCTCCTAATAGTGTATTTTCTTTCGTCTCTGTTTGGTCTTGTTATGCTTTCATCCCTGTTGCGAACATTTTTCGAGGCAGCAGTTGTTGTTATTGCTATCATCTTTCAGCCGGAAATCAGAAAGGCTCTTGAACAGATGGGACGCAACAACACCTATAAAAAATATATAAAAATATTTACTAAGCACCACAAAGGTGATGAATGGAAAAAGGCTGTAGAAAAGTCAATCGTAGATGCGGCTGACACAGCAGTTCTTTTCTCTCGTTCAAAAACAGGTGCTTTGCTTGTGTTTGAAAGAGAAACCATGCTTTCCGATATAGCCGCTACAGGCACAATTATTGATGCCGAAACATCAGTAGCTCTGTTCGGCAATATATTTTTTAACAAAGCACCATTGCATGACGGTGCAAGCATTATCCGTGACGGAAAACTTTTTGCAGCAGGATGTATTTTACCGCTCACATCAAATCGTAATGTAGATATCAATCTCGGTACACGACACAGAGCAGGACTCGGTATCAGTGAACAAAGCGACGCTGTTGTCCTTATAGTAAGTGAAGAAACAGGTGTAATTTCTCTTGCGGTAAACGGTATTTTGCTCCGTGAGTTTACAAGAGAAGAACTAATCAAAAAGCTTGAACAGTTTCTCATCTATGATCGTGGCTATGACGATGATGAACCGCCGAAAAAGTTTTTTCAAAAGAACCCGAAAAGTTCAAAAAGAGAGAAGGCTGAAAAATGAAAAAGAAAAAACTCTCTCTCAACAAACTGTTTCAGAATAACAAATTTCTGATTATACTCGCCCTTGTAATCTCAACAATAACATGGGTTTATATGAGTATGGGTACAACAAATGATACAACCGTAACAATAAGCAATATTCCCATTCAGATTGAATTGCCTGACCAGCTTGATAACAACGGGTTGCAGGTATTCCGTGATACGAAGCAGACTGCCACGGTAACCGTAACAGGCAGCAGAGCCGTTCTCGGTTCTATCGGAACGAAGGATATTACTGTTACGGGTGCTATAAACGGAATTGACTCGGCAGGAACTTATCAGCTTTCGCTTTCAGCCGTAAAAGCCAACCCGAGTGCCAACTTTCAGATTATCTCAACCGTTACGCCTTCAAATGTCAATGTAATTGTTGATTATCAGCGTGAAACAAGTTTTCCGATTCAGGAAAATGTTGTTTACAAGGTTGCCGACGGGTACTATGCGTCAACTTCTCTTGCATCAAAGAATATCACAATCTCAGGACCTCAAACAGAGATTGCCAAAATTGCAAAGGTTTCGGCATCAGCCGAGCTTGACAGTACACTAAATGCGCCGACCTCAACGACCGCAAATATTGTGCTTTATGATAAAACAGGAAATAAAATCTCCACCGAGCTTCTTACAATGGAGTTTACGGATGTTGAGGCTACAATTTCCGTTCTCCCCGAAAAGACGGTGAATGTAATTCCTGAGTTTATTAACAAACCCAAAGGTCTTGATTTAAACGATGATATGCTTACGGTTGAGCCTTCAAAGATTCTGCTTGCAGGTCCAAAAGAAGTGCTTGACAAGACTGACAGCGTAAAACTTGAGTCAATCGATTTTGCAACACTTTCAAACAAGCGTTATGAGTACGATACGCAGGGAATAAACATCCCGAGTGACTGCAAAAATATCAGTAACTCAACCTCAGCAAAGCTTGTACTTGACCTCAGCGGTCTGTCCAAGAAAACCTTTACCGTAGATTCATTCAAAGTAAGCGGTCTTTCTTCAAAATACAAAGCCGATGTAACACAAACAAGTATGAATGTTACCGTTATCGGCAGTGAAAAGGAACTTAAAAGCCTTAAAAGCTCAGATATTGAAGGCGTAATTGACACCTCAGATCAGAGCGGAACAGTAGGCTCAGTTCAGATGCCTGTTACTTTCAAACTCAGCGGTACTGACACCTGTTGGGTAAGCGGAAGCTACAAGGCAAATATCACAATCAGCGAAAAATAACCCATAAAAACCGCAGACATTTTGATGTCTGCGGTTTAGTTTATTTGTATTAAATTACATTCTGATTCGATTTGAACTGCCTCGCCTTACAAAAGCTTTGTTCATATCGTCAGTATTGTGATATCTCACGCTCTGTACAAGACCAAGACTAATGAGCGTACTCAAAGCCGAAGTACCGCCCGAACTGAACAGGGGGAGGGTTATTCCGACTACAGGAAGAAATCCAAGCACCATTCCTATATTTACAATTGTTTGCGACGCTATCATTGAAAACACACCGTAGCAGATATACTTGCCTTCAAATTCACTTGAATTTTTTGCATTCAAAATCACTTTTTAATATAATAAAAAACAAAATCAGCAAAAGCGCCATGCATCCGACAAATCCGAGTTCCTCTCCTGCAACGGTAAAGATAAAATCGTTTTCCTGTTCGGGGACGATTGAATGTTCAACTCGCTGTCCGTTAAAAGTCCGCTTCCGAAAGCTTCACCGCTTGCAATTGAAACCTTACCCTGATACTGTTGCCAACCGTAATTTGTCAGTGCATTCCCGTCAAGGTCAAACAAAGCAAGAACCTGTTGCGATGTTCTTCATTCATAAACGCATTCCATATAATCGGAATTGCACACACAAGCAACCCTCCGAAAATGACAAAATATCTCCGTTGAACACCTGCCGCAAATGTCATAACCAAAAACATAAGCGCAAATATAAGAACCGTACCGTCATCACCCTGAATATGAATAATTGCCATTGGTATCATTGCATGAAGTGCAAGGAAAAGTACTCCCGAAAACTTTTCAATCATTTTCTTTTCTCTCAGCCACGACAAATGCTTTGAAAAGTTATGATAAAACAGATTTTTATAAACTCAGACGGCTGAATTGAAAATCCGCCCGGAAGATTAATCCATGCCGTATCATCTGTTCCGCTAACCTGAACTCCGAACACAAACACAAGTCCGGCAAGAACAATTCCAACTATTGCGGCAATGTACCATTTTCGTATAAGAAATCTGTAATCGGCAATTGATATAAACACCGATGCCGCAAGACCGACAGACACAGCGATAATCTGAGTTCTTAGATAACTGTATTCGCCCGACCGTTGCATACTCGCAATCAAAAGAAAACTGTACGCAACAGCGGTCAAGGTCAACATCCACAACACTGCGTCACACTGTCTGAAATATTCATAAATATTTGTAATAACTTTTTTCACCCAAAACAACCTTTGAAATTAATTTTACCCTATAATTATATTAAATTACGCTCTCAATATCAAGTATAATTTCAATACAGAATAATACAAGTTTCGCATTTTGTTATAATAATAAAAACATGAATTTGATTCGGAGGTATATTATGTTATCTGATATCGAAATTGCTCAGAGTGCAGAATTAAAGCCTATTGCAGAAATTGCAAATCAGCTTGGGATTTCTGCTGATGAGCTTGAGTTTTACGGAAAGTACAAAGCAAAGCTTTCTGATGAACTTGCAGACCGTGTAAAGGACAATCCTGACGGAAAGCTCATCCTCGTAACAGCAATCAACCCAACACCGGCAGGCGAGGGCAAAACCACCACTTCTGCAGGTCTTGGTCAGGCAATGGCTAAAATCGGTAAAAAGGCAATCATCGCACTCCGTGAACCGTCGCTTGGTCCTGTATTCGGAATTAAAGGCGGTGCCGCAGGCGGCGGTTATGCACAGGTTCTTCCGATGGAGGACATCAACCTTCATTTCACAGGTGATATGCACGCAATTACAGCAGCCAACAACCTTTGTTGCGCAATGCTTGACAACCACATTCAGCAGGGCAACACACTCGGCATTGATCCGAGAAGAATTCTTTTCAAGCGTTGTCTTGATATGAATGACCGTGCATTAAGAAATATCACAATCGGTCTTGGCGGTAAGGTAAACGGTGTTCCGAGGGAAGATCACTTCATCATTACAGTTGCATCGGAAGTTATGGCAATTCTCTGTCTTGCAAATGATATCTCCGACCTTAAAGAAAGACTCGGCAACATTCTTGTTGCATACACATACAGCGGTGAACCCGTTTATGCCAAAGATTTGAAAGCAGAGGGAGCAATGACTGCACTTCTCAAGGATGCAATCAAACCTAACCTTGTTCAGACGCTTGAGGGTACTCCTGCAATTATGCACGGCGGACCTTTTGCAAATATCGCTCACGGCTGTAACAGCATAAGAGCAACAAAGCTTGCATTAAAGCTTGCCGATTACTGTATTACAGAGGCAGGTTTCGGCTCGGATCTCGGTGCTGAGAAGTTTCTTGACATCAAGTGCAGATATGCCGGCATTGCTCCGTCGGCAATTGTAATCGTGGCAACATGCCGTGCATTAAAATACAACGGCGGCGTTCCAAAGTCAGAAGTTTCAAATGAAAACATTGAGGCACTCAAAAAAGGCATTGTAAACCTCGGTGTTCACATTGACAATATGAGAAAGTACAATGTTCCCGTAGTTGTAGCAATTAATCAGTTCGGTACAGATACAGATGAAGAACTCAAATACATTGAAGAATATTGCATTTCAAAGGGTGCTGACTTTGCCCTTTCAAATGTATTCGGAAAAGGCGGAGAAGGCGGCGTAGAGCTTGCAAATAAGGTAGTGGAAGCTTGTGAAAAGCCGTCTGCATTTAAACCGCTCTATTCACTCGACCTCACACTCAAAGAAAAAGTTGAAAAGATTGCAAAGGAAATCTACGGTGCGTCAAAGGTAAACTACACAACAGCTGCAGAAAAAGCAATCAAGGAAGTTGTGGCACTCGGCGGAGACAAACTTCCCATATGTGTGGCAAAAACACAGTATTCGCTTTCAGATGATCCTACAAAGCTCGGTGCTCCAAAGGATTTTGAAATCACAGTAAGAGATGTAACAATTTCAAACGGTGCAGGTTTTGCAGTAATTTATACAGGCAATATTATGACAATGCCGGGACTCCCGAAAGTTCCTGCCGCAGAAAAAATTAATATTGATGAAAACGGCAAAATCAGCGGACTTTTCTGATATGGTTAAATTGATTTCTCACAGCGCCGATGAAACTGAGCAAATCGGCGAAAAAATTGCAAAAAAGCTCCACGGCACAGAGGTAATAGCCCTTTTCGGCGGACTCGGTATGGGCAAAACCGCCTTTACAAGAGGACTGGCAAGAGCCCTCGGTGTTGATGACGGTGTGTCAAGCCCTACCTTTGCCTTGTAAACGAATACAGCGGAAAGTACAATATCTATCATTTTGATATGTACAGGGTTAATTCATGGGATGATTTGTACTCAACGGGATTTTTTGACTACATTGACAACGGCATTCTCGTAATTGAGTGGAGTGAAAATATAGAAGGCGCACTTCCCGAAAATGCAATCAGAATAACGATTGAAAAAGGGGAGAACGATGACGAAAGAATCTTTGAAATTGAAGGTGTTGAAATTTGAAAATTCTGTCTGTTGACACATCTGCAACAGCCGCATCTGTTGCACTTTCAGAAGAGGGCAAGCTGATCGGTGAAACTTTCATAAACACAAGTCTTACCCACAGCCAGACGCTCATCCCTATGGTTGAACAGCTTTTGAACAATACAAAAACGGAAATATCCGATATTGATGCAATTGCAGTCAACGCAGGTCCGGGTTCATTCACGGGAGTAAGAATCGGTGTTGCGGCAGTAAAAGGTCTTGCTTTTGCAAATAATATACCGTGTGTTTCGGTTTCAACACTTGAGAGTATGGCTTATAATTTCCTTTCAACCGACTGTATTGTATGTGCCGTAATGGACGCACACTGTTCACAGGTATACAATGCACTGTTTGAAATTAAAAACGGAGTTGTTACCCGACTTTGTGATGACAGAGCATTATCGCTTGATGCCTTAAAAAACGAACTGCTGTCTGTTGACGGAAGAATCATCATAGCAGGTGACGGTACCGATATTACCTGTAAATACATCGGTAATAAAATTAAAAATGCAGAGTCTGCTCCCGTAAATCTTAAATATCAGAGAGCGTCTTCAACTGCACTTGTTGCATTTGAAATGATTAATAACGGACAAACCGTTTCGGCACAAGAGCTTATGCCGGTATATCTCCGCTTGCCTCAGGCACAGCGTGAGCTTAATAAAAAACTTGGAGGTAGAACAAAATGATAGCACTCGGATGCGACCACGGCGGATATAACCTTATCTGCGCAATCAAAAAATATCTGGATGAAAAAGGACTTGAATATAAAGAGTACGGCACTTTCAGCGAAGAAAGCGTTGATTATCCGGTTTACGCCTACAAGGTAGCAACTGCAATCACCTCGGGCGAATGCTCAACAGGCATTCTCTGTTGCGGTACAGGCATCGGTATCTCAATTGCCGCAAACAAGGTAAAGGGAATCAGAGCCGCAGTTGTTTCAAACGAATTTTGTGCTGAAATGACTCGCAGACACAATAACGCAAATATCCTTTGTATGGGCGGCAGAGTTACAAGCGAAGAAGATGCTGTTAAATTTGCTGACATCTTCCTTAACACACCTTATGAAGGCGGCAGACACGAAAACCGTGTGTCAATGATTACAGACATTGAAAACGGTACTTTTAAAGCATAAACAAATTAAAAATAAGATTAAAACGCTCTTATTATTAAGAGCGTTTTTCTTTTTGAAACTTAGATTTCTTGTTTGTAATATTTTGTAATTGTTATTTCATATATAGAACCATTTCATAAATATTAATTCCATTCAGGAAATTAAGGAAAATTATTCTTTCTCAGTCGGAATTATGTATTGTGCTAATTGTATAATATTATTAATAACATACCTATTTATAAGTGCATTATAACTACTATATTTCAATTTGTAACCAAATTTACGAAAAAATTTCAAATTTTTAAATTTATTTACAAAAACCCCTTGTTTTTTTCCTTTTTAGTATTATAATAACATCACAATGTTTTTAAAGAATTTTAAAAAAGAATTAAAACGATTTGGGAGAGAGTAAAAATGAGATTAAGAAAACAGGAACTTGGAGACAGAAACCTCGTAGGAAGCAGGGTTGAGGCTGTAAGAAAGCAGAAAGGTATGAAGCAAAAGGAGCTTCTTGCCCAATTACAGGTTAACGGCGTCGATATGAATGCGTCAGGTCTTTCAAAGCTTGAAGGTCAGATTCGTTTCGTAACAGATGTTGAGCTTGTTGCACTTGCCGATATTCTTGAAGTGTCTGTTGACTATCTTCTCGGAAGAGAAAACTGATTTTTAACCGAATCTTTAAATTGCACCGTAGATTTTTTCTGCGGTGCTTTTATTAGCAGACAAAACCGTTGATATAAAAAGAATAACCGCAGCAGTAATAGGGGAGATGAATGTGATTGACCTCAACAACATTGAAAAATACAGAGAAAACAATCGAATAGAGCCAAAAGGCAACAGGCGGATTACCTAAAAGCTTGTGGGAAACATATTCATCCTTTGCAAATACACTCGGAGGAATTATACTTTTAGGTGTAGAAGAATACAGGGACAAATCACTTCATCCCGTAAATCTTCCCGATCCGGATGAACTTATTGAGGAATTTTGGGAGATAGCAAACGATATTCAAAAAGTAAGCACAAACATTCTTTCATATGATGATGTTTATGTGCAAAAAATTGAAAATAAGCATATTATCGTTATTACAGTGCCAAAAGCAAAAAGATTTGACCGTCCCGTGTATCTTGACGGCAGTATTCATAATTCATACAGAAGAAACGGCGAGGGTGACTACCGCTGTACACTCGACCAAATTAACGCTATGGTGCGTGATTCCGAGATTAAAACACAGGATATGAATATTATCCAAAGTTTGACTGTTTCCGTATTTAATACCGATTCACTCCACAGCTACCGAATAAAAATGTCAACTGTTAAGCCAAACAATCGGCTTCAAAATTTGTCGGATAAAGATTTCTTGCAGGCAATAGGAGCAATCGGAGCAGGGGACGACCTTCTATTTCACCCCACAGCCGCAGGACTTCTTATGTTCGGCAAGTCAGAATTTATCAAAAAAGAATACCCGTCCTATTGTCTTGAATATAAGGAAACAACACAAGATGACGAACACACAATTATTTCATCAGATTTAAATTCTGACTGTGAAAATCTTTATGATTTCTTTACGAAGGTCTTTGAAAAAATATCATCCGATATAAAACAGACAGTAAATATAAAATCAGACATTACACTGATTACAACTGCCTTGCAGGAAGCTCTTGCAAACTGCCTTATAAATGCCGACTATTATGGCTCAAACGGTGTTGTTATTATGAAAGATGATGAAAGCATTACAATGTCCAATCCCGGCGGATTTAGAGTTGAACTCGACGCCGCAAGAGCGGGTGGTATATCCGACCCCAGAAACACGGCAATTATGCGTATGTTTAATCTGATAGGAATCGGCAGTAACGACGGCTTCGGTATTTCTAATATCTTCTCCGTTTGGAAAAGCCACGAACTTGTTCTGCCGGTCATTGAAGAAAGTTTCAACCCCGAAAGCATCACCCTAAAGCTTTCGTTTGTTCCTGAAAGCAAATCAACTAAAACTCAAATTTTACAAAATCGTCCCGATATTGAAACAGACAGGCAGGATGCCGCAATTTCATACATTACTGACAACATCACGGTAACTTCAAAAGAAATTTCCGAACTTCTCGGAATAAGTCATAAAAAATCGAAGCAACTTCTTCACAAACTTATGGCAAAGGATTTTGTTATAATCAAAAACGGAAAATACACCCTAAAAGCATAGAAGGAACTTAATCAAATTTCGGAACATCAATCCGAATAAGCGTTGCTCATAATTGCTAGGTTGCTTATTTTTGCAAAAGGAAAACCGTCTGCTGTAAATAAATGCCAAAAAATAAATTTGTCTATATCTGCCTTTCATGTGCTGTAACATGGCTGTTCATGACTCTGCTGTTACAAAGTTTTGCAAGACGATTCCGCAGGTGCAGTTGTGCCGATTTATAATTTGAGTATGGTTGTTTCAATAATCTTTTTATACATAATTTTCAAGGAAAAACTGTCCGCAAAATCAGGTATAAGTCTTCATATAATATTCGCAGACACTTATTTATGCTTTTACAGATTAAATTTAAAATTTACAAATTTGTGTAATTTTACTTGACAATCGCACAAAAAACAAGTACAATAATCAAGGTAAATCACCAATATTCGGAGACGTATCGAAGTGGTCATAACGGACATGACTCGAAATCATGATGCCCCTTGAGGGACGAGGGTTCGAATCCCTCCGTCTCCGCCATAAAAACACCGTAGTTCTGTTAGAATTACGGTGTTTTTTTGCTCAATATCAATAGTCGGGGGGTAATCCGAAAAAATCGAGTATATTTATAAGTGGCTAATTATTTTCACGCCCTGTATTTATTGATAAGTATAATCTAAAAATCCTGTTATGATTGCAGTACCATTTCTTTTTGATATTCATTGCATTCTAACTTGGTAATATTCTGATTTGTAATAAATCCTAAACACGGTGGAAAGTTATCTGAAGCCTTAACGGCAGAAGAATGGCGAAAATTTACGCACGCTATGTCAACAGGACTTGATTCGGGATTAAGAATAAATGATAACTCAATTCTTGTTGAGTGTGAAGTGGACTCAAAGTATCAATACAAATTAGTTATCTACGACAATACTTTTGACGATAATCCTTTAGAAAAGGTTTATGCAATCCGAAATATAGATTATAATATAACCGATGGCAACAAAATCGCAAATTTTATAATTAAATTAGAGGAAAACAATTATGATAGCAAGAAAGTATTTAGACAATTACTCAGAGATTATACTAAACAGTTTGAACTTATACTCGGATAATACAACATTAAGAGTAAGCAATTCAATGACATCGGACGAAACTCTGTTAAAAATGGAAGAGTTAATGAAGGACAATCCAACAGAGCAGGAGTTAATCAAGAGATTGGGCAAGAACTTTCCGCAGGAGTAAAAGAAAAATTCTCGCTTGATGAAGATTATGATTTTACAGATGAAAAGCCAGTGTAATACACGATACGCTGAAATTTTTAATGGACGAAGAATACGATGATTGGCTTGTGAACGATGACGGCAAAAACAACATCAATGATTTAATCAAAGAAACTGTTGCTTTAGAAACAACAGGGAAAACAGGATTTTTTTATTTAGACAAAAAAAGAACCCAGAATATTTTTAAGAAGTCAGGGTACCAATTACCCAGCCGACTTAAAAATTCGGGTTCCAATATCATTATACGCACTATTGATGATAGTGTCAATAAAAAATCAATAATATTACTCAAAGCAAACAATTTATCTGATGGTTCGGTGATTGGCAAAATAGCCCTGCAAAAGCAAGTAAAGCGGTAGACAGCAACAGCTAATCTGACTGAGTTGCTTCTATAAAACAGAATTTTCTGTCTGCGTGAATAACACATTTATCACAAGCTTTTTCTTTGTAACAACAAGTTAATTTATGCATAAAATATCATTGAATAAAATAACGGTTGGTGAAAAAAGGTGGCATTGAGTACAAGAGAATTGCTTGCAAGGCTTTTAAAATGTGAGGCAGGTGGGGAAGGTGAAAACGGAATGCGTGCCGTTGCGTCGGTAATTGTAAACCGAACCCGTGTTCCAAACGGGGAATTTGCAAGAGTCAGCAAGGGCGGAGATTTCCGTGCCATAATGGAACAACCAAATCAATTTACCTGTCTTAAAACAACTGTCGGAGGACAATATAATCCTCAGAATGTTTACAATATACGCCCTGACGAAATTCACTATAATATTGCCGATTGGGCATTGGCGGGCAATACCGATTCATCTGTCGGAAATTCAATTTTCTATTTTAATCCATTTTCAGATACCTGCCCAACATTTTTTCCGTCAAACAACGGAGTAATTTACAACAGGTAGGGGATCATTGCTTTTATTCGCCTACCGAGGCTTATTCCAAAACATAAAGGAGCATAGCTTAATGGATAATTCTTCAAATATGGCAGTTAATACAACTCCTACGGCAAATCAGATTAATCCCGAACATCATTACGGACTTGACAAAAACAAAGCCTGCCTCAACAATTCATGTCCGTCAAACACAGCGGATATCGGATGTTATATTCCTGCGATTGACGAAATTATGCGACACAATCAGGGCGCACCGTCTGTTGCACACCCCAATATGACAGAAAAAGTTCAAAAATCAAATAACAATCCCTCGCTTGAACAGGCAGAAATAGCATATGAAGAGGGCGGAAGTACATCAGAAGAACAACCTGAAAATATAAATAAATACAGCGGAAGTCTTCAAAATATACCGTTCATTAAGAACTTAAAAAAAATAGATACATCTATACCTGTTTTGCCTGCAACCCCTGCTACAACGGCGAGCTCCGGAGCCACCGTTGCAACGCCGATAAGGCAGAATATTGGAATGTCGATGAGTGATTATCAATATCCGTTTCCTGTAACAGCCGAAAATCTGAGATATCACAACGGCTTTATGCGAACACAAATCGGAAGACGAATCACCGTTGATTTTCTCATGGGAGCGAACACAATTGTTCAGAAAACAGGCTATCTTTTAGGTGTTGCTCAGGATTATATCCTTCTAAATGAGATTGACACCAACGACATCACAACCTGTGATTACTACAATATAAAATTTATAAGGTATTATTACTAAACCACAGCGGCAAAAACTAAAGTTTATAGTTTTTGCCGCTGTTTTATTGTAATTATTTGCTATG
>ENA-OPZM01000002-OPZM01000002.1-human-gut-metagenome-genome-assembly--contig:-NODE-2-length-102206-cov-13.120064_pt1 | contig 102206 bp, 103 predicted proteins | sample MGYA00242478_ERZ504493 | MGnify/ENA primary metagenome ERZ504493 (study PRJEB26092, sample SAMD00036227) | human gut metagenome | host: Homo sapiens | study: EMG produced TPA metagenomics assembly of... | reverse complement strand
TTCATATTGGCTATCGATTATTCCTCCCACTGATGTGGAATAAAGGTGTTTCGTATCTGATTTCTTGATTTTGGGTGGATGTCGCGTTCTGTTTGTTTGAGTCCTTCTATGGTCGTCGCGTCTGCACAACTCTCTTTAGTGCAGTGAAAACTGAGTTGTGTAGACGCTAAGTCTCATTTCCAATTACCGAATCTGTATTTCTTCGGTTCGACGGTCGGGATGCGGTTCACTTTCGGAGAGCCGTTTCATGTCTGGGCTCCGCGGCTATTCTTTTGGGACTGAACCTAGAATAAGAGGTCCATTCCCCACGGGGCTGGATGTGAAAAAGCCGCCGGCGATTAACGATTTACCGGAGCCATTGTGCCTAGATATTTCCAAATATTCCGGATGCTCAGCCAAGCATCTCTCCAGATCAGTAATCGTGCAGACGACAGTGTCAGGCCATGTCGATGCAGGAACTTTATCTTTCCTGAAATCACTGACAGTACGGTCTCTACGACCGAAAACGAGCTTTCCGTCATTGGTTTTTTCCAGCAACGAAAGCTCGCCTGTATTGGATTGATTCCTTTTCATGTCTCCCGCAACGTAAATACAGGCCTTGTTGTCAACGTCACTTAGCTTTGCCTGCAATTCATTTGCGGTCAATCTTGCTTCGGTCTGGGTATGCTCTTCAGCATATCGAGACAGGCAATTAGTCCCTGTTGTTTCTGAAATCTCTTGCCATTTCACTAATCTGTTAAACCGTTCTCGCTTTTGTTTGTCCATGAAAGCATCAACAACGTGAAGGGAGCATTTGTTCGGAGCACAAGCATTCCGGATGAGCTCATTAACCACATAATCGGTCTCCGGCATTGAGTAGCCCATGATGGTCAGGCTTTCCGCTTGCTTCAATGCGTCGTATGCCGAACGCCAAAGCAGACGGTCAAACCCGTTTCCGTAGAATGACGCTTTGTTGCTGGACGGGGGAATGAGAAATCGGCCATTCCCGTCACAGCCAGCTTTTCGTTTTCCCTCGCGTCAAGCTTGTTCTGAGAAACTGTTTCGTCATATTCTTTTTCTTCCCGAATTCGTTTCAAGATCACTTCGCCGTCATTGCCGTAGCTGTACCAGTTTAGGGAACCGTGCGGCTTGATGATCTGCATGCTATTCCTGCATGGGAGGTTTTCGGAGAAATCAATCCACCTTGTCATGGACTCAGTCTCGGGTCGTGGATACACTACCTCATCGCTTACGATTTGTTTGGCTTGAGCCACAATGCTCCACAGCAATGCTGGACGCTCCGTGTTGATCGCCATTTCCAACAACGTGTCATAGTTGAATGTGATTATGATTGCGCGCTCATATGCCCATAAATTCACCAGTTGTCGGAGCCATAGCGGGCATTCCTGCTTACAGCTTTTCTCTACGTCATCGTCTAGAACACTGCCGATGGCGTCGATCATCTCCATCGCTTCCGCTCGGCGACGCATGTTCTCATGGTCAGGCAGAAACTATTATGGCGGCCGCAAGAAGCAATTCCACGACGGCTCGGCGACGCATGTTCTCATGGTCAGGCAGAAACGGCATATCCTGAGTGCGCATGGACAGCCACTGCTCAAAGGATTCGCCCTCCCTGAACGAAATACTTTCACGGGAAGCCTTGGGCAGCAGGTTCAAAGCTTGCTGCCCAAGAGCGTTCAGCAGTGGCATTTCGTTACAGATTGCCTTGGAGAATCCTGCGCCCAGAATATAAACAGGACGGTGGTCGGTTATGTCTTCTTCACCTGCAGTCATGCCATAGATTTTATAGTAAACAGCCACTTAAGGTCGCGTACTGCAGTTCCCTCCATATCCGTCATATATCGGCGAAGATGCCAGCAAATCGAGCTATACTATGTCGCCGCTTAATTTGGGACGGTGCGCATCTGTCGTCAACGAGGCCTGCGATTCTGTCGATGGCTGTAGGCCGGCTTTGGGGCAGGTCTTTCCGAATGGATAGAATCCCCTATGAGGGGGATGTTGGAAAGAGAAGAAAAACGAAGGGAAAGATGATTATAGGCTCAAAGACCACGGCCTCCCATAAGGCCGTCCCACCGACCCGAATTTCAAATGGGGGCGTAATTCCAGCATAGAACTATTGCGCATCGTCGCAATGTTCATGATTCTCGCCCATCATTTCGTCGTTCACAATGGCTATGATGCTAAGAATCTTCCGCTGGGGCCTGAGAGGATTTTCTTCCAGCTCGTCATGCAGGGCGATGACAAAGTGGGCGTCATCATCTTCTTCACCATCTCCGCGTGGTTCTTCCTCGACAAGGAACAGACCATCAAATCGAACCTCAAGCGCATATGGATTTTGGAACGTGAAGTGCTGTTCTGGAGCCTTGCGCTCATGGCATTCTTTCTGGTTTTCGACCGTGCTGACTTCGGTATGAAAACGATCGTTCGCAGCGTCGCGCCGACCATTATGGGAATGTGGTGGTATGTTACCGCATACGCCACCTTCCTCGCCCTGCTGCCGTTCCTTTCCAAGGGGCTACGCGCGTTCGGCGAACATATGCATTACGCGCTTGCCATAACGGTGCTGGCGATCTGGGGACTGACAAGCTTCATTCCCGGAACTTTTGGAGTGAACGATAGCGTGTTCGGCTTCATCTACCTATTCATCCTCATCTCCGCGTACAAGTGGTACATGAAGCCGTTCACGCTCAAACAGACTTGGCTGATGACCGGAACCGGACTGGGATTCTTCCTCTTGTACACATGCGCTTCCGTTATGTTATCGTTGTTCGGAATCGATAAGGGCATCTTCATCGCCGGATCGTTCAAGCTGCCCGTCATCATGGTGGGCTTCGGCATGTTTCTACTGTTCGACCCGCTTTCCTTCCGCAGTCGGATCATCAACCGCATAGCCCGGTCCGCATTCGCGGTTTACCTGATCACCGATTATCCCGCCACGAGAACATTGCTTTGGAAGCACCTGTTCGTGCTGGAGAACCTTTATCAGCAGCCTTTCGCCATTCTGCAAATCCTCGGCATCCTGTTGACGATCTATTTAGTGTCTGCACTCTGATTGACTTCATGCGTCAAGGACTGTTTGCAGTGACCGTAAACCGCAACCGTGGCCGCTGGTTCGAACTGGTGTGGGACGGAATCGAAAAGCAAATCAAACATCTGCAGGAAGAGTGAGCACTTAGCTGAGCTTGCTAGTGGTGTCGGTGCGGCAAATCATCTGTCACACTGACACCACCATTGCTGATGAATGCAATTAACGGGCAAAGCGAAATCGAGATGCCGACTTCTTACAGGCATTACAACAACAAAGCGACGTTCCATCGCAACTATGATGCCAACCGCAAATGTTCTCCCATCATGCCCTTGCCTTGCCTTGCGAAGCCAGATTGTGACGGGAACTGCCGATCAACACGGGAGCGAACCTGTCCATAATGAGATGAACAGCAACACAGATAGCTACAGTGACAACAGTCACCAGCATCGCATATACAAGATTCGCTCGCAATGCATCTGTATTCATCCCAAGAATTTTCGCCATAACAAAAATCAGCACTCGTTTCACCGGTTCATGCACGCACATGATGGTAAGCGACGCCCTGCCAAGGAACTGCAGCAGCCGGCAGTCGATAGCAACGCAAAGCATGAGCGATGATGCGAAACCAAGCATTGCGGCACATAGCATCCAGAACGGATTGTTGGTAGATGCTCCATTAAGATTGACCTCCAGCTTGGTCCAACCGTCGAACAGCCAAAGAAGATAAAGCCCAGCAACGCCGACAACAGCAAACGCAATATGTGCCAACGCCTGCGTTTGGGAGGCCTGTTGCACGTGAGGGAGAATGAATTCACTCAGCAAGTAACCGATGCAGTAGAACAGCATGGAGAAGGACAGGATATCAAAAGCCCACGGAAGTCGGAACTGATCGACCGGCAGGTCAAGGGACCACATGACGATGATCGAAAGGAAACTGACCAGGCAAGCGCCATGACGCAATCCGATTACGCCAGCCCCCCCCCATTACGGTTTTCGTCTCGACAGAACCCGTTTTATTGACAAGAAGGAAGAATCCTAGGAAAAGCATCTCCGTAACGAAAAGGCATGGCAGGAACCAAAGCGCCGCATTCTGCGGGTAATTATCGCTACCTGCGCGAGCGAGAACAATATTTGCCAGCGCATTCGGAACAGATCCTTCGTCTCCCCTGAGACGTCGCTCGATAAGAGCCCAATACGCAAGAGTCACCGTTCCGAAGAACACGTATGGCACGAGTAGCCTTATCGCTTTCCTCTTGAATGAATCCAGAAACTGCCTTTCGTGAAACAGCATTCCTGAAATGATGAAGAACAATGGCATATGGAATGAAAAAATCCACGACACCAGACCAGCAGACCATGATGTGTGTCCCAAAACAACTAGTAGTATGCCGAAGCCTCGTAGCGAATCGAGTGCAGCCAGCCTAGAGTATAATCTCCTCATTTACTTTCTTTTCTTTACAAAACACAATACATCATTATCCAAGCATTATTCAAAAACTTCGTTGAGGCAAAATCCCATACTGTAATTAAACTCCCCGCTTCTCAATCTAAAAGCATCGCAACCAACGGTCACATTAACTTATCATATAGCGAAATGGTATGGTAAAATACCATTTCCATTAACTGCCAATGTGTGCAGGAACATGAAAAAACAAAAAGATAAATATAATATCTTTATAAGCATTTTATTTTTTTCTGTAATATAGTATTCAATATAGTACGGTATGCTAAGAAAATTAAGCAAATAAAACAATGCAGAAACTCTCTGACCTAGTGGTATAAACAGGCCAATCATAATAGCTATGGATCCTATGAAATGTAAATTTCTAAAAATATTAAACCAATGATCATCCTCTTTAGATTCCGTAAACAAATAAACAAAGAAGAAACCTACAAATAGTAAAGATGATAATGAAAATGCTTTGCTGGGATCTGGCCAGTAGCCGGATATATAATTCTCATACTTTGTCCCTTTGAGCAAAATGCCAATAACTGCAACGAAAGTAGGTACGAGAACAGCCGAAGCGAAAAAAAGGGACAAATATATTTTTTTTGTCAAGCTTTAGATAGAGGAGAGTGATAACAACAAAATAAATTAGAGCGGAATAATGAAAACCTACCGCTATCGCAACCAAGAAAAAAGCTGCAAAAAGACTCTGTAATCGTTTTTTGCCATCCATATTTCTTTCCACAAACAATAATGCACAACAGAATAGTGCGGTAGCTATTGTCTGGCGAACCACATTAAATGAGTATAAGAAATACCCACCACACAAAAAAGAAACAGTCAGTAGAACTTTTGAACATGGCATATTATATATAACAATATATATTAAACCTATGAATATAAAGCTTGTAATAATAAATATAGACTGATACCAACTACCTGCAAAATCAATGCATAGCTTGTTAAGCCATAGAAATATTGGCTCCATTGGTGGAGGTGTGCCATTATATATCTGTTTATAAGTTGGAACATATGTAAAAAAATAATCTGTTCCAACTCCATATCGGAATCCAGATATTGTAAATAAAATCAAAAAAACAATAGCAAAAGGTAAAACCTCTGCTTTTTTATTTAATTTATCTGCAACACATACCAAAAGTATGCAGCAGAAAACAGATGTTATATAAATAAACATTCTTTTCCTTATTTTGATGTTTTATATTCACAAAAAGGGGTTTTGTTCAAGAAAATTCATCCCATAGAACAAACAGCATAGCCAGTTGATCAAATACGACTAACGCTTCATAAACCATTGCCATACATGTCTAAAGACATCCGCCTTGAGACATGTATGGCAGACCAGACGCAAACAGAGCTCCGTAAGCCACGGCCAATCCGCGAAACCTCTTCATCATCAATAAAGTTCGGTTTGGATGACGAAGAATTACATATGCAGTAAGTAGCAAATTCAGCGTTAATGGCAATCCGGCAACTTGCGCTCCAGCTTTGGGCAATGATGTGGTGACGAAAACATAGAGTGCGTCCATGGAAGACTCCTTGCTGATTATGCGACTGTATCTGATCGCGCAGATGCAAGTACGCGAACGGGAATATCAGTCTGTGGTTACTGCAAGACCGAGGTAATATCTGAGCCTTGGAATCGAGTGGACCGACAGGTACGTGTTTCGTCCAAGAAATGTCCAACTTCGATATACATGACGGGTACTTCGTTATCAGGCAAATGCAAAAGTTTGCGGGTTTTCTTTTCTGCAGTTGCCGTAAACATGGTATTGAGCGGACAAGCTCCAATTCCCAAAGATTCCAAAGATAATAGTAGTGACATTCCGAACAGGCCGCCGTCGGTATATCCCTCATTGCGCTCATAAGATGTCATAAACGCGCGCAAGTCAGAAGTAATCATCAGCAATGCGGGAGGGGCTGGATATCCATTAACACCACCTTGAATGTGCAATGCCTGTGCGATAACTTCCTTGTCGAGAATGACATGCACTCTGGTGGGTTGCCTGTTACACACTGATGGAGTGCGCATGGCCATCTGAATTGCCTGGTTAAGTTCGTCTAGGGATACCGGCTCATCAGCAAATTCACGAACTGAATGTCTATTTTCACTTAACGCAGCAAAGGAAAGATCTTTGTTATTGAGCTTGTCACTTTTACGGATAGAAATGCTTCCACCATCGTTTGATTCGGCATTCATAATGTGTTGCCACTGATCTGTAGTGAATAACGATTGCTGCCAAGAAATATCTTTCTCCGCATCGAGATGACGCTGCATGTACTCATGAAGCGCAGTAAGACTTTCTTTGTACACAGTGTTATTAGCGAAATTCAGATCTGCTTGTTCCAGACGTGTAAGCAGGGTCGGAAGCTCGTTAAAAACTTTTTTCCCAAACCCATAGCGAAAATTGTGATGGCTCAGACCCTTTTCAATTTGATGGCTGAGAAACATCACTCGTGTCTCGATTCTTACTCGTTCATGGGGCATAATGCGAGAGTAGCTACGATTAAACCGCTTGGCTTGTGCCCACGAATCTTGATATAGATGAATGCTTTGACGCAGATTCTTGAGAGGAACGATAAGCGGTTTTGGCATCCACTGTTCTACAGTGCTCTTCCAATTCATAATGACATTCCTTTGGACTCTTGATTAATGCTGATTTAGTGGTTCCGATACACTGCTGTGTAAATAAGCTAATGACTGTTTACGTAATGAAGCGAGTAGAGTATTCGGCTGCGTATAGTCGATGTGGTTGCTCAGCAGGTCGCCACTGGTAACATGTCTGTCTTTTAACGCCAGCGAATCCAGCAGGTCGAGCATGCGTGAATTTGTGGTCTGCTTAACTGTAAAGAAGTGGAATGGTTTGTTGTACACAATAGAGAACACAGTGCCATGGAATGAATTTGTCACCACGGCTTTCGCATTGCGAATAAGGTTCACAAAAGTGTTAGGGGAAGCATTCCAGAAATAACGGTCCTGATCAAGTGTGTAATCTTCGATGGCAGTACCGATGGTATAGACTTTCACGCCTAGCTTCTTGGCAAGCCGACGTGCGTAGGCATATACCTCTTTCTGACGGTTGTAGCCGTATACCAGTACGTAGTCTTCAGTGGGAGTGAAATCGCTGGCGTCGGCGATCACGTCCCAATCGTCCTTCTCAAGCAGAAATACTGGGTCAATGACGGATTGAACATTACTAATGCCGAGATCTTCAAGCATGGGCACCGACGACGGTTCGCGCACAGACACGGCATCGAAATCGGAAATCAGTCTACGATAACGATCCTTCTGATCGTCAGGAATTTCAGGCATGGCAATGCTGGCAGCATACGCTACTTTGCGAGCGCCCGCAGGCGCAAATGACAGGAAGAACGCATCATCTTTACCATTAAGCTTGTTCTTACAGTTCCAAATTTGGTCGCTGCCACAAATATAGACGTCGGATTGGGGGGTGTCAGCCTCAATCTCGGCAAGCGTACGGTAAGTTTTGGCACTCATAGGTATGTAGTCCTCAAGGAATTTGCCGAACACTTTGCGCCCCTTGACCAAATCAGGGAAGCGTACGATGGCGCGAAGCATGCGAATAGGCAGCGGCCGCGTAGACGTGTAGTAGTATTTGGGGTTGTAATCCAGCACCTTGGCGTCCACACCCATCTTGCGTAGAGCGGTGTTCAAGCCGTAAGTTTGCAGAACAGCGCCATAATTAGTTGGTCTGCTGCAGGTAATGGTGTAAGAAGTAATTGAGTCTTTCATAGAAGCCTCTTTCTCTGTGCTAGCTGTTAAGAATTTGATTCAACGTATTTGAGGAATGCCTCATAGCTGCTAAACATAGGTTCGCTTTGAACAAACGCTTGCTGTGAACGTTCGGTATTGTTATCAAGCTGGAAAACCTTTTGGAATACCTCATCCAGCTGAGTGTTCCTAGGCTCAAACAGCCAGAAGAATTCCCGAAGTAGCTTTTTTGGCGGCCGCGTTCCATATGTCTGCTCGTACTCACGTACTAATAACACGGCTTCATTTAATTGAAGTTTGCGGCGTTTGTCGATATACGCTTCCAAGGAAGAGATTTTCTTTGCCGGAGCACCGGCATATACAGCGTTCCCATCTAAACGGCCTGTCACCACGCTGCCAGCTCCGATGATGGTGTTGTCTCCGATCTCAGCTCCTTTGAGAATCAACGACTTCTGACCGACAAAAACATTATTGCCAATACGAACCGTTCCGCATGATCCCAGCACTTCACCCGTAAGGCGTTGTATTACTGCCCAGCTATAGTCATGCTGCAAAATAGAGCAATCTGCGGTGATATGTACGTTATCGCCGATTTCAATCATCCAAGGTCTCTGGGTATCGATTCTGATGGACCATGGCGTATATAGATGCACATGCTGTCCCACGTGTACTCCCTGGCTTCGGAGCATGATATGTATTGCTCCGATGAAGCCTTGTGCCATAAACTAACCGCATCGCAAGTTGTTTAATGCTCATTTTTCACTTGCTCCGTTCCGGATGAATACGTTTATGAAGTAAGAAAAACACGCCATAAAGCGTTGGAGAGATGGCCATGAGTTTGAGCTGCAGGCGACGCCCACGAGGGAGCGTCACGGATTCAGTAACAGCTTTCATGTTTTGATTGACGAAAGTGCGAGTGTCTTCTGCGAAATCTCGCCATTGCTGTTCTTTAGCATGCCCCGTGACAAGAGCCTGATCATAAAGGCTCACCATACTTCTCATTTGTCCATACAACGCAAAAGGAAGCTGTTCGGGGAATTTTTGATGTACCAGTTTCACCATGTTTTTGGTAGCTTCGTAACCAGCAAAATTGAAATTTGTGCTCGTGTTAGAAAGGCTTCCCGCAACTTGTCGATAATGGTACTGCGGCGTTGAATCAAAAGTAGTTCGTACGCTCGCTGCAAGTATATCGTAGGTGAATTGCCAATCTTCGCCAGTGCACCCTTCCGGGAAACGAATATTTCCTAGAGTGGAACGTTTGATGAGCTTGCTCCAAGCAGAGATTGTCGAATAACCTGGCAGATTAATGTATTTAAAGGATTCCGAAGTGGTCATTACCAGATGTAAATCAGGATGATAAAGATATATTTGTCGTCCGTTAGGATATTCCAAGACACCGGTGATCATGGAGGTATCAGCGTTTTCTTTGGTGAGAGAACGATATAGGACTTCATACATAGTCGGTTCTAACCAATCATCAGAATCAACGAAACCGATAAGCTCTCCGGTGCTGATTCTGATTCCGCTATTTCGAGCGGCACCTAATCCTCGGTTCTCCTGATGAATGACACGGATCCTGCAATCTCTTGCCGCCCAAGCATCACACATATCAGGGCAAGCGTCCGGAGAGCCATCATCGACCAGAATGATTTCCAAATTTCGATACGTTTGGTCGACGATTGACTGTATACAACGGTCAAGATAGCGCTCAACCTTGTACACAGGAACAATCACTGAAATCAGGGGGAGATCTTCAGTTCGGGTTTTCTCAGGCATGGCAGATGGATTAGTACTCATGCTGTGTACTTCCTCCTTGTGAATATCAGAGTAATAAGAGGCTTAAGTTCATAACATTGCACGAATGCAATAAGCAGCAGACAAATCGATGACCAGAATAGATAATGGCTACATTGATTCGAGGTCACCAAGGACTGGACAGTAAGCAGCGTCATGGTAATGGCCGTAGGAATCGGCCTCATATTGATGGTCATCAGACGACGCACATCAATCACACGAATCACGAAAATCACCAAGCTACCGACAAACACGCCGAATGCAGCAGCTGAAATACCCCAGTCATGTACGAGGACAGCGGTAAATGCGAGGCATGCTACGGCTCCCACAACTGTTGCCACAAGTAACGGCTTTGTACGCATATAAGCCTGATAAATCGTGCCAAGAAAGTTGTTGATAGCACTAAGATAAAAGGCAAGCACAAGAATGGATATAAGAGGCCATGCCGAGTAAAACTGGCGCTGCATAAGCACCCTAGCGATGAACGGAGAGAGTGTGATTACCAATGCGCTTCCTACCGACATCAGGCATGGTACACACGCCAGATTACATCATAGAAATGCTTGAGCCCAGAGCTCTTAAACTCTTGGAACGCGGAAAGTTGCCAAGCCTGTTGAACAATCTGTTGAAGCACATTAAGCAAATTAGGAATCTTTGAAGCTGCAGCATACAAACCAGAAGCGGAAATACCCAGTACACCTGTAATAATGAAACGACTAACCGTCGTCTGAATCTGGTTGCACAATGAATTCGGAGCCAATGGCAGCGAGTAGCGCCAAAGCTGCTTACGAAGAGACGCGTTGTTTCGCCATACTGTAAAATCGATAAACTGATACTGCTTACCGGCGAAAAGATATACCAGGATCGCTGAACCATTGCCTACGATATAAGAGTAGAAATACCCCATAAGACCGAGATTCATTCCGGCAATCAACGCATAAGCAAGCACGCCCATAATAAGCGCAGACAATATTGAGGCGTAAGCAATGAGTTTCATCTGATCCATAGCCCTAGCGACAGTACCATCACAGAGGGAAAACACAACGCCGCATAGGACAACAAGAACCAAATTTTATATCTACCTAATCCACCAAAAATAGGCAAATCAAATACTGGCAGAATAATTGCCAAAAGCACACAGCTTGCCAACATGACCAGCATGGTTTCGGTAATATAAAACGCGGCTTTTGACTTATCATCAAGCGTAAAACGGAGCATGCCTTCGCTGATGAGCAGAGTTAGTACAGGGAATAATGTGGTCACCATGATGGTAGCCATGTCCATGATGCCGTATTCCTCTGTAGATAGGTACAGGGTATACAACGGCATCAGTATGAATGCCATCAGTTTGGTGGCTACTGCGCTGAGTCCGAAGATTCCGACATTGACTAGCAGATTCTTGTACTTACCCACGTAGTCACCTCAGACGAATGGCTAATTGTGCCATGTATGTTTCTTTATTGAATTCGGAACGTAATGCTGTTTTATGCGCGCCCATGGCATCACGTTCGTCGGAGTCTCGAGCAATCTTTGTCATAGCATCAGCAAGCTGGTCAACAAGTTGATCGCTACGTTCAAGGATGATGGCTGACTGCCCATCGGCGTATTCGGGGATGCCTCCGGAACGAGTGGTGATGAGCGGCTTACCAGAAACCAAGCTTTCGATTACCGCGAGGGGTGCTGGATCGTCCCAAATTGACGGCAATACGCATATATCGGCCATGGCATAAATAGCTGGCATATCTTCGTAATTCACAAAGCCAGTGAAGATGATTCGATCTTTCACAACAGGATTTGAAGCTAAATCGCGAAGTTTCTGTTCAAACGGACTCACGATATTCGAATTAAAGAAGAAAGCTCCGGCAATAACCAGCTTGGTATTGGGAACTTTCTGCGCTACTTCAGTAAACGCTTTCAATAGTTCTTCAGCGCCTTTTTCCGGAGTAAGACGCCCGGAAAACAGGAAAACAATATCATTCTCGGCTATATTGAATTTCTTTCGAAATTCAATCGCTTGCTATTAGCCTCCTTCGAACCAAACCGGCTTGTGTCGACGCCATTACGCCATACAGCTTTCTGATCTTCGCGCAGACCAGGCTCGCCATGCTCTCTTAAATACGTGTCAAGCGTGCCAACAATATATTTGGAAACTCCAAGTACTTTTTTGACTTTGGAAATCTCTTTAATGCAGCCGAAATCATTAAGAACTTCGTTATGCAGGTGGTAATACACTTTTCCCGCATATCGCTCGGAATTACCGTGCTTCTGCATGGTCATGAACAATGTTGCGTGGTTTTCGATCATTATCTTGTCGAAAGCTGGGCCGCCATTCTTTGCGGGCTGTGCGAGCTTCTTGGAAACCTTGTTGATATACCACAGGCGTTGCGCAATATACCGATAGCTCATGAGCTTCTTTTTGTGGAGCACATGCTTGGCTGCCCAATAAATGCAACGATCCGCCGCGCGAACCAGCAATGGCGTCTTGATAAAGCAGAAATCAGTATGCTTGAAATTACCTTCACCCACGATCTGATCTACGCCGGGTGCCCAAGAAGAAAAAACAGTGAAATCAAAATTCGGAGTCTTCTCATTCTCCTGAACCATCATCATGTCCAATGCTTCGACAGCTCCGCCGAGAACATTCGGTACTGGCAAATAGCCTGAAGTGATTACAGCAACGCGAGGATTCACAGCGTTTCCTCCCATCCATTCGCGCTTTCCGCACTGCTTACGTACAGAGAGGTCAGACGATTCGCACTGGCTGAAATGTCATATTTTTCAGCACATGTGTTTGATGTTTCAATCTGCCGATTCGCTGTTTGCGAGGAAATGTTGAGTACAGTTGAAATCCAAGAAGATTTATTTTCCAAGCTTATGAAAGATGTTTTTCTGGAAATATCGGCTTCGTGCGGAACCTGATCGCTGAGGACACAGGGGCATCCGGCGACCTGGCTTCGATGGCGACCATGCCGAGACCTTCATAACGGCTCGGCAGACAGAAAGCATCGAACGCCTGGTAAAGGTGGTTGACGTCCGTGCGCTGGCCCAAGAACAGAATGTGGTCACCAATGCCGAGTTCTTGGGCGTGCTGCTGTACGTCTGGTCTGTCTGGACCGTCACCAACGAACGCGAGTATCGTGTCCGGCTTCTGGGGAAGGAGCTCGGCGAGAACGTCGACAAGGAAAGCCTGATTCTTCTGCGGCATGAAACGACCCACATGGCCAATCAGGAACATACCATCGGCTATGCCGAGTTCCTTGCGGGTTTCCTGGCGAAGGACTGGGTCGAAATGGAACTTCTCCAGTTCGATGGCGTTGGGAATCACTGTGAAGTCAGCGTTTCTGCCGAACAGCCATTTTCCGGCGTATTCACTGCATGCGAAACATTCTGTAGGGTAAAGGTTCGAGAGCGGACGCAGTGCAAGCTTCATCAGGTTCTTGGCAAACTCGCCCTTGCCCATCGTGGAATGCGAGTGGGCGATACGGACCGGCACTCCAGCCTTTTTGGCCGCAGACAATGGGAATACGCTGAGCGTATTGATGTGGCTGTGCACGATCGGCCAGTGTTCCTCATGGAAAAGCCTGACCAATTCCTTGCGGTAGCGAAGGGGATGCTGGTATGGAGGGATGCGAAAAACGCGGCCGCCCAACGCTTTGATTTCCTCTTCTGGAACGCGAGTCGAATCGGCATCCACCAAAAAATCGAACTGCACTTTGCTACGGTCGATATGGCGGTAGTAGTTCATCACTACGGATTCGACACCACCGCCAAGCATTTTTCCCATGACCTGGGCTACGCGAATCGGCACTGGATTACCGTCCTCGAACCGGGACTAAGCCGACATAACGGCCGTTATCGGCTCTTTTTGCAATCGATCGACCTGTGGTCGGCATGCGAGTCCCGTCCTTTCCCTCTAAATGAACCCCGAATTGGTGTCTCTCAAGAGCAACCCAAACCGCGCAGGAGTTACCCGATCCCGTTCATCACCTGCCAAGGTCGATTTTTGCATCCCCCTCAGACACACCCAGCCCCCGTCACCTACTTTGGGGGTATTCTTCACAGGTTTTCCATGAACGCTTTGCTTGCTCGTGACTTAAAAACTGTGTTTGAAATCTGATTCAGTCGGTTTTCCGGACGTTTCTGAATGAGAAAAAGAGCCGATAACGGCCGTTACGTCGGTTTGGTTAGTGGTCAGACTATGCGATCCTCTGCCTGCATAACGCTTGTGGCACGATTCCGGCACTCTGAATAACTAAGGGGTGACCGGTGATGGTTAATATCGCGATGATAGGTCATAAGCGCATTCCTTCGCGTGAAGGCGGCATCGAGATTGTTGTAGATGAACTAGCTACGCGTATGGCCGCAAAGGGGCATAAGGTCATCGCATACAATCGCAAGGGACATAATGTTGCGGGCGCCGAATTTGACGGAAACGTTCATTCTGCAAATAAGCCTTTGTATATAACGGCGTGCGTGTTGTTCCAGTGCCAACTTTCGAAGCGAAAGGTTTGGCAGCGTTGACCTCCTCATTCTTCGCGACACTGAAAGCCATTGCGGCCAGGCCTGACGTGATCCACTATCATGCCGAAGGTCCCTGCGTCATGCTGCGTCTGGCGCATTGGGCGGGCATTCGCACGGTAGCGACCATTCACGGTCTTGACTGGCAGCGTGCCAAATGGGGCAAGTTCGCTTCCGCATATCTCAAGTTCGGAGAACGTACCGCAGCGAAATGCGCGGATGAAATCATAGTGCTCAGCGAAAGCATGCGGCAGTATTTTCAAGAAAAATATGGTCGCAGCACACATTTCATTCCCAATGGCATCGAATATGGTGAGCCGGTTCCGGCGCAGGAAATTACCGAAAAATATGGTCTTCACAAGAACGACTATGTACTGTTTCTCGGGCGTATTGTTCCCGAGAAAGGCGTGCATTACCTTATCGAGGCGTTCAACAAGCTGAATACGAACAAAAAGCTTGTCATCGCTGGAGGCGCTTCCGACTCCAACGAGTATTACCAGCATATTCAGCAGATGGCTAATCAGGATTCTCGTGTTATTTTGACCGGATTCATACAAGGGCAGGCGCTCAAAGAGCTCTATAGCAATGCTTATATTTATGTGCTCCCAAGCGACTTGGAGGGCATGCCGATGAGTCTGCTGGAAGCCATGAGTTACGGTAACTGCTGCCTTACGTCCGACATTCCGGAATGTGCGGAGGTAGTGGAAGGGCACGCAGCGACATTCCAGCATGGTTCTGTTGAATCCTGCGGGAAAAACTTCAGGAATTGCTCGAAAACGATGATCTTGTACAACGTTACAAGGCAAATGCTGCAGATTACATCGTCAGCAAATATAGCTGGGATGACGTCACCGATCAGACACTGAACCTGTATGGGGGAGAGTGAGCATGCGAATTCTCCTAGTGAACAAATATTTCTATCGTAAAGGCGGTGCGGAAACCTATTTCTTCGCGTTAGCTGAAGGATTACGCGCGCTCGGTCATGAGGTTGCATTCTTTTCCATGCAGCACCCGAATAACGAGTCAAGTTATTGGAGTAAATACTTCGTTTCCGAAAAGGACTATGTGGGGGATATTTCCGCTTTCAAGAAGGTTCAGGAAGCTTCCACACTGATTTACTCTTTTGAAGCGAGACGCAAGTTCGAGGCGTTGCTAGAGGAATTCAAGCCAGATGTGATCCACATGAACAATGTGCATCGCCAGCTGACGCTTTCGATTCTTGATGCACCGTATTTGAAGAAACATCATGTGCCGGTGGTGTATACGGCGCATGACTACATTTTGCTGTGCCCGGCCTATACGATGGTGAATGGCAGGGGAGAAGTGTGTGATGCCTGCTTGGACAAGCATTTCATACATGCTACGAAGAACGTGTGTGTGAAAGGTTCCCGTGTCAAAAGTGCTTTGGCGACCATGGAAGCAGAGTTCCTGAAACTGCACCACAGTTACGACAAGATCGATTTGATTATTGCTCCGTCTGAGTTCATGAAAAGCAAGCTTGAAGAAGGCGGTTTTGCTGGCAAAGTGGTTGCTTTACAGAATTTCCTGACCGATTCACAGATGGAAATGGCTCGTAAGGTTGCGAATACGCATAAATTCGAGGATGCTGTTGACGGGAAACGACCATACTTCCTGTTCTTCGGGCGACTTTCCAAAGAAAAAGGAATCCTGACGCTGGTTCGAGCCTTTTTGAAGGCTACTGGCTAGCAGCTTCTCATGGTTCTGCCGATAGTAACGGTGCTGTGCGCCGCACGGCCGAAAGTTCTGAGGTTGCGAACGATAAAACCTTCCTTCCTTCCAACTGGGATCTCCATATTGTTGGCGATGGGCCAGGGCGTTCTGAGATAGAGCGTCTTGTCGCCGATGCAGGATTCGAAGCCGCATCACGCATTCAGCTTCTGGGCTACAAGTCTGGCGAAGATTTGCAACGCGAGGTTGGTAACGCTAGGTTTAGCGTGCTGAGTTCCGAATGGCGTGAAAACATGCCGTACTCCGGCTTGGAATCCCTGGCCGCTCAGACGCCGATCATCGGTGCATGCATCGGCGGCATCCCCGAGCTGGTGGTTGAAGGTGAAACCGGGTTTGCGTTCAAGTCGGGCAATGTGGATGATTTGACTAAAACCTTCCTCAAAGCCTCGCTCGTGAACGAAATCAACTATCAATCCATGCAGCAGGCCTGCGCCAAATACGTGGATAAGCGTTGTCTGCAGGATCGATATATCAAACAGCTGCTTGATATCTATGAGGCAGCGGCGAATGGAATAACACCAATGGGAGGTGAGATACCAAATGAGTACGACATATGACTTACGACATTTACGCAGAATACAAGCAGTATTTGGTAGTCAACCACGGACCGCCAAAGGTTCCAAAGATATCTTCATCACGCTCACGGTGGCATTCTTTCTTCTTACGTTTGTGCTCAAGGCGCTCACTGATGGCATCTTTGTGACACTTGGTCAGAAAGGTGCCATTACGGATTCCAAATACCTCACCATGGGAGGGGCTATTTTCTTTGGCATATGCTACATGGGCAGGTCACATAAGTTCGGAATGTTTTGGAGGGAATTCAAGCAGCTTGTCATCGTGGTTCTTGCCTTTGTGCTGGTGACATGTGGACTTGTGCTTTATCGAGGAGAATTTGACAGTTGGCAGGTTCGTGACATTCTGAACCTGCTGACGCCCATGTTGTTCGCTTATGTAGTGCTGAACACCATTCCCTTCGAAGCGCTTCACAAATGCATGAAAGTGGTGTTGGTGTCATCGTTCATCGGTTATATCATCCAGTTATTGCTTCGTGGTGTGACTTGGGCTGATATTTGGGCTTCCAGTTTCGACAATTCCACCTCGGCGCTGGAATCTAACGATTTTTCGGCGCTAGCGATCATGTTGTGCTTCTACTTCTGCTACTACCGCAAGGACATGTCCTGCACTATCCTATCCGTGGTCTTTGCTGTTGCCACGTTCAAAAGATTAGCCATCATATTCGCCATTGTCATTTTGGTGCTTCCGAAAATCGTTGACCCCAATCGCCATTTGCCCAAGAGAAGTGGATTGTTCTTTAAGATACTGTTTTTCGCCTTGGCTATGGGATACATGTACTTGCTATGGCCCACTACAGCCGCTGTGCGTGTGTTTGGTCAAGATCTTGATGAGATGACCATGGGGCGTGCGGATTTTCTGCGTGTACTTATCGACAGTGGGTTCCAATCTTTTGGATATGGTTCGGTCGAAGCGACGCTTGGATACAGCCTCGAAATGTGCTTCATTCGCATCTCATTGGAACTTTCGCCTCTCGCAACATTGTTGTTCATCAATAACTATTGGAATCTGACGAGAGGAAATTTCTATTGTGTGTTGTTGATAGTCTTCCAGTTCCTTAATCTCACTACCGCTGACTCCATCAGTGCGATGTTCGCATGGGCGGTAGCTTACATTCTTATTGGCTCTATTCATTATCGATATCAGTTGGCTAATGCAATGAACATTGATGGTGTCATATACGTCCCCTCTAGAAGCCGGTAGTAAAGGAAAGTAAAATGCGTGTTTTTATCACTATTTGTACCAGTGATTCTTATGTTCCCGGTGTTCTTGCGCTCAATCGATCGTTGAAAGCCGTGGAGTCACGGTATCCATTGTATCTTCTGACAACATCTCAGCTATCTGATACCAGTCTGACTCAAATAAAGGGCGAGGGTATTGAGGTGCTATTTGATGCCCCTATAACGCCTGGAGCATACGTACGTCATCAGAATGAGATTAACGGATCTCCTAATTGGAATAATACTTTTTTCAAACTGCGCATATTTGGATTGACTCAATTCGATAAGCTCATATATCTTGACTCGGATATGATTGTTGCGGCAAACATTGACTACCTGTTTGACAAACCGCATATGTCTGCCGTGGCAGCGGGTCGCGGCTTCAATCCGACTTGGAGGCAACTCAATTCTGGCCTTATGGTCATCGAGCCCGATAGGCAGATGATGGATGATTTGCTTAAGTTGGTCACTGATGAGCCTGACCCAGGTATGCTGAACGGGCAGGGCATCGGTGACCAAGACATCATCAACTGGTATTACCGCACATGGCCTGAGAACGAGTGGCTGCATCTTCCCGAGACTTATAACCAGTTCGTCACCCTTATCCCCGAGTATCTTCGCAGCGGTCTGCTTGATTCCTTTGCAGATATCAAGGTCATCCATTTCGTTGGCAAAGTCAAGCCTTGGGCCTATAAGTCGCGAGAATACCTGCATGCGTTGGCTAGAGCAGTACGGTACCGCAGTCTCAAGGAGTTCCGAGCTATTTCATTGTTCAAGGAGTTGCTGGGATGAGTGAAGCGAGCATGACAGAGGACAAGAGGAGCATGCAACAGTTCGCAGGGGTTGCTGGGAACAGACACTATAACGATTTGGACGGGTTCCGTGCTATAGCTGCCATAGCAATCGTGGTCATGCACGTTCATGTTCGTGGCGAATACGTACATACATCAACTTGGTTGAGCACGCAGTGGAACCGTTGGGTACGTTCGTCACGCTCTTCTTCATCATCAGCGGCTTCGGCATGTGTTGCGGATACTACGACCGTGTGAAAAACGGTTCGATGGACATTGAGCGGTTCTACTCGCGTCGAATCGCTAAGATACTGCCGTTTTTCGCTCTTCTGGTATGCATTGACGTCGTAGCGGAAGGATTCAGCCCGAATGCGCTTTGGGAGGCATTTGCTGATGTGACGTTGATGTTCAATCTTCTTCCTGACCTCAATATTCAGGTCATCGGCGTTGGCTGGGCTTTGGGCGTCATTTTTCTCTTCTATTTCCTATTCCCGTTCTTTGTCTTTCTCATGAGCACCAAGCGTCGGGCCTGGGGCACATTCGTGGCATCCGTGGTGTTGAGCTTGTCCTGCGTCTTTCATTTCTTCAAGACCAACGGGAATATCGATGACCGCCGGTTCATCTACCAATTCATGTTCTTCGTCGCTGGTGGATTGTTGTTCCTGTACAGGCATCGCATAGAATCCTTGAACAGTGTTGGGCGGAGACTGGTTCTTCTTGTTGCTGTGGCGGTGCTGCCGTTGTTGTACGTCGATGTGCCTGCATGGGCATCCAATGTCAAGCAATTGGTGTTATGGATTCCGTGGATGGTCTTCGCCATAGCTAAGGACCACAAGGTGTTTAGCAATCCGCTGACGAAATTCTTGAGTGGCATCAGTATGGAAATCTATCTTTCGCATCTGTTCATCTTCCAAGTGATCAGGATATGTGGTTTGGCCCATGTGTCGTCCGATGGCACCGTCTCCTATGTCGTGGCATTGGCGCTGACTTTGGCAGGGGTTATAGCGTTCGCCTTGCTGGCTCATCGATGCATCGCAGTAGCCAGTCGGTTTATCGCGACGAGTCGGCGTACTGGACAGCCGCGGGGAAAGCATGGCGTTGCCGAAGGAGACGTACGATGAAAGTGCTGTTTGTCAATCCGATCATTTACACACCGGAGAACGCGCATATTCCCCAAATCGATTCCATCGATGACACGATGAGTTATGACTTGTGCATGGCATTCCAACGGCATGGAGTGGACATCACCTTGCTGCGGCCGAAGAATGGAAGCCTCGGAAGGAACGCGACTTCCCTTTTCCGATTCTATGGATGAAAAGCTCGTGGAAGCGGGTCTTTCCAATTCATCGAATACCGGTCAACTTGGGTTTGATCACCTATCTGCGTACGCATCGTTTCGACATGGTCATCACCAGTGAGGTGTTCTCCATGGACACGTTGCTCTGTGTATTGTTCGCCCGCGAAAAAACCGTGATCTGGCATGAGATGGCCAAGCACAACAGAATGGGTGGGGGTATGCTGTCCCGCTTATGGTATGGCATCATTCCAAAGCTGTTCATGCGTCAGGTGCCTGTGGTGGCGCGCAGCGAACAGGCCCGTTGTTTCATTGCGCAGTATTGTCCCCATGTATGTGACACAGTCATCGAACATGGCGTCGATCTGAAGGTTTTTCCAGCCGCACAGAGGAAAACCAATACATTTTGCGTGGTGTCGCAGCTTATCAGACGCAAGCGTGTCGACCGGACGATTCGTGCTTTCGCCCAATACCTTGATTCCTTTGATATGCAGTGCGAATTGAAGATCATCGGTGATGGGGATGAACGCGTCAATCTTGAACGTTTAGTCAGGCAACTTGGTATCGAGCGTTCGGTGACTTTTTACGGGCAACTTGATCATCGGACGTTGCAACGTTATTTGGGAGAAGCCAAGGCCATGCTGGTGAGCACGGAGAAGGACAACAGCATGATTTCCATTGTGGAGTCTATTGCAAGCGCTACTCCTGTGATTACCACCTCAATACCGTTGAATGCGAGTTATATCAGATTAGAGCGGCTTGGCATAGTCAAAGACGGTTGGGATGCTGCGGAACTTGCACAAGTGGACAAGCACCTTGATGAGTTTGTTGGAAACTGCATGCGATACAGGGAAAGTATGTCCACTGATCATAAGGTAGAACAATTCCTTGATATTTATCAGAAAAGGATTTTAGTATGAATAAAATTGTGGCTGTTGATTGCTACTTATCTCATAATCTTGGCGACGATTTATTTTTATTCACATTATTGAAACGCTATCCGAATGTTATGTTTAATGTGAATGCTGATTGCAGCTATGGATATCTTACTCATGATTTTAACAATGCTAATTTGGTGATAAGTGGTAGTAACTCTGATTCGGGTAGCTTGCTTTTGAAAATGAAACGTTATTGTTCAAATATTTGCAAGTACTTAACTGAGCTACATAATGCTGACGCTTTAGTAACTATTGGTGGTTCACTATATATGGAGAATGAAAATAGAACACTGAGAGCTGTTGTTGCCGAAAAGCGTCGTTTTTTCAGAGATAAAAGAAACGCGCGAAAAGCAGCCAAATATTATGTTTTAGGTGCTAATTTTGGTCCTTTTTATTCAAAAAGATATTTGTCTTTTTATAAAAAATTCTTTTCCAATTATTGTCAAGATGTATGTTTTAGGGATAGGTATTCTGCGAGTTTATTTTCTGATGTTTCAAATGTTCGATATGCTCCGGATATCCTATTTAACGTAGAGTTACCTAAGGTTGTTCGTCGGAAAAAGCTTTTTATTTCTGTGGTGGACTTAAATCAAGTAAATAAATTTAAAAATCTATCTAAAAAAAGGCTGGCATATGATCAGCTGATTATGAAATATATTAGAAAATATGACCATCTTGGATATGACATTGTTCTATGCTCTTTTTCTCGTCCTGAGGGTGATGAATATGCAGTTCGTAGATTGATGCAATGTGCCAAATCGGAAAGAATCGCTGTACGGACGCTTTATTATTGGAATAATATACAAGAAGTTCTCACGGAACTTGCATCTTCTAATACGGTAATTGGAACAAGGTTTCATGCTGTTATCCTTGGTCTTCTTGCTGGAGCCGAAGTTCTACCAATTATGTACAGCAATAAGACAGGTTATGTCCTTGATGATTTGGGTTTTGATATGGCGCATGCATTGATCTTAAATCTGAGAATTGGATGCATTATGGCCATAAGCTACCAAATCCTATTGCGTGGAATGTCTCCTCATCTGTAGTGGCTTCTGCGGAGCAGTTTTCTGCTTTAGATACGTTTTTGGGAGAATAATAATGCAAAAAAAAGAGACTATCAAGAGATTGCTGATTAGTATAATAATTCCGGTTTTCAATACTGAGGAAAAATATCTTCGTAAGTGTTTAAAGCCTTTTCTCCAAAATTATGACCCACGTATTGAAATTATTCTTGTAGATGATGGGTCAGATGAGCCTACGCGCAAGATATTATGCGACTTAGCGTCGCAATGTCGTAATGAGATACATGTGATATATCAAGAGAATGGAGGACAGAACGCAGCTCGAAATGCAGGCATTGAAATTTCCCAAGCAGAATATATCGAGTTTCTTGATAGCGATGACTATATTGTTTGGGAAGAAGAAGTGAAAATTCTCGATACGTTAGAAAATCATAATCCGGATATTCTTGGAATAAATACCTCATATGTTACCATGGATGGCCATGTGATTGCTGAATGGAATTATTCAAAGAATGGTTCTGCATTTAATGTAGTTGACAAGTTCGAAATACTTGGGAAGTGTTCAGCTCTTTGGCAACAAATCGTCCGTAGATCTTTATTCCATAAAGCAGGCATTAAGCTTTTGCAAGGAATCTATATCGGAGAAGATATCGCTTCGATAATGCCTTTGGTTATGGCTGCTGATGAGGTGGCAACATTAGGTTCTGATGTATATCGATGTGTGTGCCGGATGACAAGTGTTACACATGATGTTCACCCGGATCGTTTATTGGATATTACTAAGGCATTTAATTTTATATTGAAGTGGATGAAATTAAATGGCTGTTTGAATCAATATTATACTATTGTTGAATACCAAGCAATTGAGCATGTACGTTTTGCTGGCATTGTGAGAGCTTTGGAGTGGGAAGGTACCACAGCAAATGCAATTGTCAAATTAATCCATTATATGGATGTTACATTTCCTGATTGGCGCTCGAATATTTTTTATATTCAGGATTCTGATATGCATGGATTAAAATATAAGCTTATTTTATCTGGGAAATATCGTACTTATTCTTTTTTTAGATGTGCTAAGCATTTTGCTTTTAAATTTGCAAAACAATTAAATAATATTGTTTTTGCAGGAGATCTTCCATAATGCATCTAAATAAAAGGAAAGAATAATAAGGAGTTGCAAAGAAAAAGTATGGGTAAATACAAAGACCTCATGGTGAATACAGGTTTGTTTGCCTTCACGCAGATAGCAACGAAACTTATCACTTTTTTTCTGGTGCCATTATATACGGCCTATATGTCTACCGCGGATTTCGGTGTGACGGACATGAGCTCTACGGTGGTGAGCATGGTGTTGCCTCTGGCCACATTGTCGGTCTCCGATGGTGTACTGCGCTTTGCCATCGATGATAAGACTAATCGCGATCGCTATATTAGTCTTGGCTTGGTTGTGGTTCTTTTCAGTATTATTGTGGTGGCGGTTTTATCTCCAATGCTAAGCTTGTCATTTTTCGGAGGTTTGGATCGGTATCGCGGGTTGTTTATTGCCTCCTATGCGCTGTGTGCTCTTCAAACTTTTTTTAACATGCTGGCTCGTGCTTGAATAAAGTAAGGATAATTCCGATTTCAGCCATTGTCACTACTGCTCTCACTGCGATATGTGCTGTGGTATTCATTGCCCATATGGGCTTAGGGGCATCTGGTTTTTTCTACTCTTTATTAGTCGGCAATATGGGTGGTGTGTTGTGTTTCTTCTTTGTCGGAGGTATGTTCCGACATTTTAAGTTGCACTTTGAGACCAAAGACATAGCAATTCTTAAGCGAATGCTTATATATTGCATTCCCATGGTTCCCAATGCGCTTTTCTGGTGGGTAAGTAGCAACATTAATCGTTTCTTCATCACTGGCATGATTGGTATAGGTGTCACAGGCTTGTTCGCGGCTGCACAGAAAATTCCTGGCTTACTAACCACCGCAGCTGGCATTTTTCAACAGGCATGGCAACTGTCTTCGTTTCAACAGTTCCGTAAAACAAATATCGCTAAGTTTTTCAGTACAGTATTCCGCATTTATCATGCCGGAATCTCCATTGTGGCTACGATAATTGCAGTGTGTTCTTCTTGGCTGGCATCCTTTCTGTTGCAGAAAGAGTTTTATCAGGCATGGACGCTTATCCCTATTATGGTTGTTGCGTTCTATTTCAATGTTCTTAATTCGTATTATGGAACCGTATATACTGCGACACTTAAGACGAAGAGTCTATTTACTACAACCATATGGGGTGCATTGTGTTGTGCCGGGGCTACATGGATGCTTATACCGTGCTTGGGCGTCGCTGGTGCTTGCATGGGGATGGTCTTATCCAATTTGTTAGTATTTGTGCTACGTGTTTTCTCTTCACGTACCATTCTTCGGTTTGAGGTCCAATGGTCATTGGTTATTGCGACAGCAGTGCTTTTGACGATTCAGGCTATGGTCATTTGGCTGCAAACTCCATATGGGAATATTGTTGCTATTGCTATTGCCGTGGTGATATGTGTGCTGCAGGTGTTTTCTGTTGCTAAATATATAGATGTCTTTATCGGCAGAATTAAGCATCATAGTAAGTAAGAGGATAAATACTATATAGTGCATTGGCCTATGACTTATGATTGATTTGTTATGTATTGGGCGTTTTTTTGATGGAAAATAATGGAATTATATACAAATGCATATGTGGGTAGGTGGTAGTGCGCAACCTTTCGGGCGCTACCCGTCGATCTCGGCGTACACGCGCTTGAGCTTGTCGCTCAATGTCCGGGACGGCATGCGGTCGCCCCACAGCAACTGGCCGGTGTCGTCTACCTGCCTGGTGGACGACACGGCCGGGTACATGCCGATCAGCGCCTCCTCTACGCTTTCCCCGCGTCTGCGGTAGCGTTCGATTACCGCGGACGCGAACAGGGCGCCCTTCAATTTCGGCACCTTGAGCTCGAGCCTGCCGGCCTTGGCGGTCAGGCTCCGGTCGTAGTGGCCGGCCCGGTACGCCTTCCGTCCGCCGGAACGCTCGTATCTCGCGGCGTTGGCGATCTCGTCCGCCTGAAGCGTCGGGCATCGCGTTCAGCAGCTCGGTGACCTTCTCGCGCACCATGCGTCGAGCTTGCTCTCGAACATGGCCTGGTCGAACTGTATGATTTCCTTGGACATGGCTCCGTGCCTCTTTCCAATCGCGGTTTTTCATTGTCTGGCGACTGAAAATCGTACCCGGCACGGCCCATGTCCTTTTCCATCAAGGCCGGAATCTGAAAATGTGCAAGAATTCGGACGTTATCTTCATGACTGCGATAGAACGTGTGGCTGAATGGCTGAATCAGTACGGGAATGCGGTCAATGCTGTGTCGACGATTATTGCAACTGTCATAGCGGTAGTGGGAATTGTTGTCTCCTGCAGATCTATTGGTGTCGCTAACAGAGCGAATAAAATAGCCCAGGGTTCTTTCGATTATTCACGAGAGAAGGATCGGAAAGAAGAGGAACGTGCTCAGGCGGTGCTTGTTTCAGCCTGGGCGCACCGGACGTGACGGCTATCTGGCGAATGAGGCGGAGAGGAAAATAGTCGTCACCGTGTGTAATGGCAGTTTTCAACCGGTGTACAACGCTGTAATTTCCATGGGAGCCATTCAAGGTGGTGCTCCAGAGCTAATTACTGGTGACGATGCCGTTCCTATTGGTACGTTGCTGCCAGGAAAATACCAGGTCGAAGTATCCAAGCCGACACCTGGAATGTGCGCGAAGTTCAATGCTTCTTTAGGTTTTACTGACTCTAAAGGGCTTTCGTGGGCTCGGGACGCCAAAGGCAAGCTCTTTCAAATTGATGAGCACCTCTATGACTATTTCGAGTTGTCCCTTCCCGTGGGTGTTTTGGGCGCTCTGGCACCTGTTCACGCGACTGAGTGTTTGTCTGCCCCCAGAAGTTTGAGATCTATCGTGTGGTTTGTCGCAGATTCTCTTGGTGCTGCCGATTCTCAGGTGCGTGTTCACCAGCGGGACGCGGATTCTGCGCAGCGTGCTCATTCGGTGAGCAAGGTGAAGCGGCGCTCGATTGGGGTAATCCCATCAGTGGGGTAGTGTCTGTCGTTTCTCACTCTGCTCAACCATGCTTGTCGCGAACTTCACGGATTACGGTCTGTGCACGGTGGACGGCGTCAGCGCGGCGGTCAAACCCGGTGCGGGGCATATCGTTTGCCCTGCCCGCGATGCCAGGTATCTGAGGCTCAAGTGTACTGGTTCTTCTCTCCCGCCCCGGATGAGGGCCATGGCAGCTCTTCCTCCCTGTTGTTGGTCCATCTTCGGCTTTAATTAAGCCGCTGCTCCCAGGCGGGTCATGGCTTGGTCTGATTCTCTCCTCAGCAGGGCGTGATTGCCTTGTCCGTGAATACCCTCTTGGTATTGAACGCAGACGAGCGCCGCTACCTGTTCGGCAAGCTAAAGCAGAAGCTGGGGTGATGAATTGTGAGGATTGGCTTGTCGCTATCCGATAGACTTAGGTTGCAAGACATTACGCTGATGCGTCTTGTCAGAGCCAAGGATGTTTCTGTAGGGTCTGTTGAGAGGAGCACAGATGACTGATATATATACGACTGAACTGGTTGCTCTTGGTGCGAATCTGGCGCAAATGGCTGTTAAAGGTACGGCCACTGCCGTGTCAGCTAAGATTCGAGCAATAAAAGATGAGAAGAATGCTGAGAAAATACGCAATACATATGACGAGATAGTCAATGAGCTTCTTAGCGAGCGAGAAGAGGCCGTTAGGATTGCACAGGCGTATAAGTCGGAGCTGGAGAAGGTCGTTATCAGCGATGAAGATATTCAGCATCTTCATAATACGGTTGCAAATATTTTGAAGATTATGACGGATATTCAAATTGCTGGCGCCGAAAGGGCAGGAGAAGCTGCTGTTGAGGCAGTGAAAGAACAAACCAAAGTATATGAGCAGTTTATGGAACTGATTAGTGTGGATACCCTTAAAACTATGCAGCTAATTGGTTTCAACTATAAGACTGCCATAGGAGAACCTCTGACTCTTATGCTCAAGAATTTCCTTCTTTCAAAGGTAAAGGAACCTGACTCTGTAAGTATGTTCGAGAAAGTCTTAACACCGGAGTTGGTTGAAATATTGAAGGATGATACAGCATATGAGAATTTCAGAGGGATACTTGGAGGAGAATCAAATGATTAAGTGAACGCATTGTCTGTTCAATGTGTTTCGGCAGCAGGTTTCCTTGTATGCAACATGAGGAAACCCGCTGGATGCTCTGTGTCGCCGATAATTCGGTTATTTAGGAATGTACCTGCTGCGGTAGGAATATTTCTTTGACTCTGGTGAGTATGACATGGGAAGCACGACTGATGAGCGCGACTGGTACGAGTTGCATTCGGACGGATTGTGCATTCGCAACATTTCCTGCAAGGATGTCGTTCCCACTGCACAGAAAACCCACCTGTCTATGTTGTGCAGACATCATCAGTGCTATGCATAATCTCGCTTAGACAGCGAGGTTGCTGTCCTGCAGTAAGTCGAAACGACTTGGAGTTATGCCTGCGTCATGTTCCATGCGCTCGATACATGGTAGAACCATTTCAGTGCGCTCCTCGGCGGATTCAGGTGCTTTGGCTCTTTGTTTCTTTGCTGAAAGAATCTTTGTCCATGTTGCGTTGCATTTATCAGGAGGCATAGTTCCATAGGGGCCGAAGAAATCCGACTTTGATTCAACCGCTGGTAATGCAGAATCACAATCTGGAAGGAAGACCGGCCCAATTGGGGCAGTAGTATACGAAAGCATGCTGGGTCAAAATCTTTTGAAATTAGAACAGCTGGGAATGTGTGTGCTGTCCCGCAAAGTATCCGAGTAACTTCGCCATTTTGATACATGAATTTTCATTTCAAGTGCAACGGCCGGGAAAGGCAAGGGCCCATGGGTCACCGATACGATGGTGCTTGCGACAGACAACCAGACATCGGAGGACGCATGGGCCGGTACGCACATCCTGCACTGGCGGAGCGCGAGGAGATCATGCTGATGCGGCACGAAGGCAGGAGCCGGCCGACATCGCAAGAGCGACGGGCAGGGACCGGTCGACCATCAGCAGGGAGATGCGCAGGAACTCGTTCCGGGTCGGCGCGGGACCGCTGCTACCGGGCATCGACCGCGCAACGCTCCTACGAGGCGCGCAGGCTCTCCTGCGTGCGTCCCAGGATCCTCGACGACGCGGGGCTCGCCGGGCTCGTCACGCGGCTGATCGTGCGGGAGCGCTGGTCGCCCGAGCAGATCGCCGGCAGGATCGGGGTCGAACGTCCGGACCTGTCGGTGTCCGTGTCGACCATCTACCGGGCCGTCAACGACGGCAGGCTCGACTCGCCCGAGCTGGAGCGCGCCAAACGGGGCATCAGGCGCGCCTACGCCACAGGGCAAGCGGCGGCACCGGAGGGGCGGGCCGAGAGCCGCATGGCGACGTTGGGCCGGGGCGAGGAGTTCGCCGACTTCGCGAGGGTCGAGGAGGCGACCGGCGCGGTCTTCTACTTCGCGCTGCCGCACCATCCTGGCAGCGCGGCACCAACGAGAACACCAACGGCCTGGTCCGCGAGTACTTCCCCAAGGGCACCGACTTCGACGCGGCCGGCGACGAACGGGTTCGTGAGGTGTATGATGCGATCAGCCACAGGCCGCGCAAGCGCCATGGCTTCAGGACGCCCTACGAGGTCCACCATTCGCAGACGTTGCACTTGCTCTGAAAAATCGAGCCCCATAAAGCCTAAAAAGAGTCTCGAAGATTGAGATCTGCTGAGTTTCTCGTGTACCGTACCATCACGGCAGAAAACCGGGAGTGGAATGAATGCTGCTCAACTTACGGAACGTGCCCAACATTTTTCGCAAGGTATTTGGACCGTGCCATTCCCTAGCTTTCTGATCGCGCGATAGCCTATGGCCGCCAGAGATCCTTGCCGATCGGAAGACAAGGCGGAAGGTGTGTTGCCTCTGAAACGAAGAGAACAATCTAATTTTTTCTTAAAAACGTAACTGATTTACGAATAATCTAACAATTTCCATTGTTGGCGTGTAATAATATGTAAGAAAGGAAGGAGAGCATGATTCGCCTTACGTCACTTGAGCTTAGGAACTTTAAGAACATAAGGGAAGGCAATATCGTCCTTTCCTCATGGAGTACAAAGCGTTCCCTTCCCGGTTCGGACATTATTGGAATCTACGGGCAGAACGGTTCCGGCAAAACCTCGGTGATTCAGGCGCTCGCTGTGCTGAAGAATATTTTCTATGGAGGCGACATTTCGCGATCTGCCGCCGATTGTGTTTCCAAGAAGTTCGGCGATGAGAAAGCCGAAGATGCAAGGATATGCGTTAAGGGCGTTAAATTCGATGAGGATTCTCAGTCCGCAGTGTATGAATTCTCCTATACCGTTGCTATCGCTGAAGCAGGTTCGCGTATTGCGGAAACCGATGAGGGGCCTGTAATCACAGACTGAGGAAATTACCATCAAGAAATTCAGTGGCAAGGAGTCAAAGCGCACCTTGATGGCATATAACGGAGGAGATGATTCGTGGGATTACGAGATCAGGCCCAAAACAGCTTGGAAAAACATATTCGCAGCGAATGAGAAAATCCGAACCGAACTGGTCGTGGAGCAACGTCTCGCCCTTAAGAACCATAGTTCGCTGATCTTTTCCAATGATTTCTTTACGTTGCTTTGGAAAGTTTGCCAACAAGACGATGCGTCCGGTGGCGATGTGACGCGGGGAAAGACAGACAACATCGGTCAACTTTACGAATTGATTGCATCCATAAAGATATTTGCAATATCCGACTTCGCAATCGTTGACACCACCCGATACGCGATTTCGATAATGAATCATCTGAAGATGTCAACTCATGAAGGCGAATACGGGGTTTTTGCCGATGCTTCGTTCGATGTGAACCTGCTGGAGCCCAATGATCTGAATCCAAGGCAACTCGATGCACTGAACAGCACGCTGAAGAAGATGAACCCTGTTCTGACGGCGCTGGTCCCGGGACTCTCCTTAAGCCTGTATAGGTTCGGTCAGAGCCTGGGGGATGACGGCAAGCCTGTCGAACGTGTGCAAATCACATGCGTGCGCGACGGAATCGCATTGCCGCTGCGATGCGAATCCGAGGGAATCAAAAAACTTGTATCTATTTTGATGCTGCTGATTGACGTCTATGCGAAGCCAAGTGCTTGCGTTGCCGTGGATGAGCTTGATTCAGGTATTTTCGAGTTCCTGCTAGGAGAACTTCTGCAGGTGCTGAAAGAGCATGGGCGCGGTCAGCTGATTTTTACCGCGCATAATCTTCGTCCATTGGAAATTCTGGACAAAGGTTCGCTTTATTTCACGACGACGAATCCAGATAATCGATACATCAAATTCCGCGGAAGCAGAGAAAAAAATAATCTCCGTAATCAGTATCTACGCGCAATCAATCTTGGTGGGCAACCGGAAACCGTATATGAGCCGACGAATTCCTTCGACATCGACGGCGCCTTCTACGATGTCGGGTTCCCCGAGGAGGACTGAGCTATGGCGATTGCCAAACAGGTGATGATATTCATCGTGGAAGGCCCCACCGAGGAAACAGCCCTCGCTCAGATTCTCAGCCGTATCTTCTCAACCGGCCAGATCAAATTCGAGATCGTGCATGGCGATATCACGACCGAACGCAGATTAAACCCTAGAGAACGTGTTCGTGGCCTCGTACTCCAATCCCTGAAACTCAACGGATACCGTTGGAAGGATATCGCTCGGATTGTTCAGATCAGCGACACCGACGGTGCCTTCATCCCGGATGAATGCGTGAGGGAATCAGACGACGGTGAAATCCATTATGGCGAAGACGGGATCTGCGCTGGGAATGTCGATGTGCTGCGTGAACGTAACGCTCGAAAAAAACGTGCGATGAGGGAACTCGCTGGTATCTCCACAATCACATATCAAGGAACCGGCATACCGTACTCCATGTATTTCTTCTCTCGAAACATGGAACATGCGCTACACAACGTATCTGAAGAACTCTCGGATAATAAGAAGGTGCAACTGGCTCAACAATTCCGTCGCCGATATGCGACGCACATCGACGAATTCAAGAAATTCATTGCAAGCGCAAACGTGGCAATCGACGGGGACTACCGGGAAACCTGGCAACGCATAGGCAGCGGAACTGCCTCCCTGCACAGGGGATCGAATTTGCATTTGCTCATTGCCAATAGCCCAGCACCGTCGCCAGAATCGGCGACTGGCGCAAACGAGAATTGAGCCATATAACCATGTCTCTCCGGCAACAAGGGGACGCGTGTGGTCAGCACAGCTGAGTATTCAAAATGGTGCGGATCCGAGGTGTCGCCAATCAAATGCGCTACGGGGTTGCTTGGGCTTTCAGGGAGTTCGGAAAGCCGGCAGCGGGACAAGGGTGTCGTTGTCGGCTTGAGCTGAAGCAACCGGTGCTTGAGGCGATCAGTATTTGTTGGCGCCTTCTCCAATGAAGTTGACGGTGAATCCGCGGTGGTAATGCAGGAACATGTCGGCGCCGTAGCGGTCGACGGGGCGGTGGGTGAACAGCATGCGGATGGCGAATGCGGTCTGCACGTCATCCGGCAGATTCATGAACTCCTTGTGGGCGTCCCAATACGGATGCATGGTGATGGCCGCGTCCGGCACGTAGGCGTATCCGTAGCCGTCCTCGTTCACATAGCCCATGAACGGCAGATCCCAAGCGTCATGATCGGTGAGCTCCTGCTTGAAATCCTCTACCTTGGCGAGTGCTTCATCGCTGATGCCAGGTTTTTCGCCACCTTGTTGGCTTCGGCTGTTTTGGCGTCGGCGTCCTTGTCGAACATGTCGAGATTCACGGTGATGACGGTTTTCTCGTTTGCCATGGGTAATGCCTTTCTATAAGCCACGCATAATGTGCATTATGCATGTTCGTTTGTAATCGCAAATGAACATTATGTATGACTGGTTTGTGTTGTGTGGGGTGAACGCTTGCTGTGTTCGCTATTGATGCTATCACGCATATAGAAGGTGAAATGGTTGAAAAATGAACTTTTTGTGTATTGTGGTTTTGTGAATCGTTGTCATAGCTGGGTTTACGGCAAGTGTCATGCGGTTTTAAAAAAGATAACATTAAGCGTGTTGTCTTTTTATGGTATTCCGTGTTCTGTTCATGTTCGAATGAACATTTGAAGCCGTGAATCGTTGTGGCAATATCATCCGTTGCGCGGTGAAATCAATGGGTGCATATAGTGCAATGTCGAGTAAGGTGGTTGCGGAAAGGGGCGCGTGTGATTCGACCGAACAATAGTGAATGCGAAGTGGCCGCCAAGGCCAAGGCTGGCGTCGCAATTGATGATGCCGCTGCACAGGCGCAAGCGAGTGGCAGACAATCGGCGGGGCGCGCCGTTTCCTATCGCCCAATGCTGCGATTCCTGGCGACGCAGGATCGAAACGTCATCTGGCTGTTGCCGGGCATCGCGCTTCTCCCGGTGGACGGCACCACGCTCGGCCTGTACGCGCCGTTCTGGTCACCGATCAGTCCCGTGCTATTCGCCGTCTACTGCCTGTGCAACTGGCGGCAGCTGCATATCGTAGCCGTGAAGTATCTGCCCTTGTTCCTGCTGCCGGTCGTCTGCATCATCCTGTCCATTCCCGGGTGGCTGCGTTTCGGCATTCATTTCAACGCCGCATTCATGAGCCTCACCGGGCTGTTCGGCATGCTTGCCACGTTGGGTGCGCTTGTCATCGCCTTCCATATCAAACGCATCCCCTGGAACATGCCGATCCGGCTGCTTATCGCGGCCTACTGGTGCTCCTTCGCCGTGGGCGTCGTGCAATGGTTCTCCATCCATCTGCGGTTCGAGCCGCTCGTCAACTATTTCTCGCATCTCATGTACCGCCAGTACATCACCGATAGTTCGGTGTGGGGCGGCGGTCGGTCGCAATTCCTGTTCGCGGAACCCAGCTATATCGGCATGCACCTGTTCGGCATACTGCTGCCCCTCATGTGCTGATGCGAGGTCGCGACAGCATCTATGCCAAACGGCTGCGTGACTCATCGTCGTCTACGCGATCGGCGCGATGCTGATGCAGGCCGGCACCAGAATCGTCATCGACTCCGTTGTGGCGCTGCTGGTTGCCATCATCGTGCACAACACGTGGCATGATCGGAAGCAACGGCTGCGTGGCATGGCGCAGTTTGCCGGAGCATGCCTGCTTGGACTGATGGGCGTGCTTGCCGACTCCAGGCTGACTTCCATTGCCGAAAACGGCGCGCAGGGGGATGGTTCGTTCTTTGCAAGAATCTACCAAAGTCTCGATCCGCTCTGCGGCCTGCTCACCCACCCATGGACCATGTTCACCGGTTATGGTGCGGGCAACATCATCAATGCGGTGTGGGCTGGCGCATCCAAGGCCGAGCAGCTACTAAATGGTCTTGGCATGAACGGCGGCGCAGCCACAGGATTTGCGGCCGGCATGAATGCGGACACCGTATGGACGATGTGTGCGTATACCAGCGTCGTCGCCGAATACGGATTGATCGGCCTGGTTCTGCTGGTCATCGCTTCCATAGTTTCCATGACGCGTGTCTTCGATACTGCAGCTGCCGAGCATGGTGTTTGGAGCAAGACTGTTATCTGCTGGCTTGTCCTGATCGTGTACCTGTATATCCAGTGCGAGAACTACGCGTTCGCCGCGCTGCCATTGTTTATCTTCGCGGCAAGCAAGCTGCGTGAGTAACCGTATTTGACGGGGGGAGGATGTCTTCTTCTCGATAACGTACAGTTGGAGAAGCCGCTATCGCAAGTATTCTTTAACCTGTTCACAAGGCGGCTGACATTAGCAATCATTTGGGTAGGTATGTTCGACTGTTCAGTTTTTTGAGCCTTGCCGCTCTGGAGCTGCCATAAGCGAAATGAGACGTGTTTCGTTGCTTAGGGTGCAGTGGTCACGGCCTGTTCGGACCGCAGCTCCTCGATACTTATATGCAAGACGGCAGTCGATGGCCGTCTATGCTGGGTGAAGTGATCTGAAGTGATTTACAAGCTGCGGATTTGCGAGCCGAACGGCCATAGCGCTAATTTGGCCATCTTGAACGACTGGATACCGAACGGAATACCGATGATGGTGACGCAGTTCAGCAGGCCGGCAAGTATGTAGCCAATCGCCATCCACAAACCGGCCAGTACGAACCAGATGATGTTGATCAGCACGGATCCCACGCCGCCGCCATACTCCACGGTCTTACCGAACGGGGTCAACGTGAGCCCCGCCATCTTGAACGCCTGAATGCCCAGTGGAATGCCCACAATGGTGATGCACAACACCAAACCGATAATGGCCCAGCTGGCGGCGAGCAACAGTCCACCCAGAATTAGCCACAGAATATTGCCAATAAGTCGCATACGCACATGATACTGACATGCCGTGCCGATGCCGATAAGTGGCAACGGATAACAACAAAAGATACAAAAAGCAGCAAAGCCATGTGGGAAGGATGTATTTTGCTTCGCCATAAGCAAAAATGGCGAGGCAGATTTATCGAACCTTAATCGAACCAAGTTTTAATACGGTTGCATTGCTTGGCGATGCCTACGAATATATTGGTCAAACTTTTATTTTGCTTTCCGAGGTGTTGCTGGCAGCAGCGTATTGAATGGATTTTTGCAGTCACTTAATTGATGCGGCTGCAAAAGCGATCGGTATTTTCTGGCTGAATTCTTTGAGTGCGGAGCGGCAGAAAACAGAATCTTTGATAAGTGCCATGTAAAACTGCTCAACATCTGTTTGATTGAAATTGTTGGAGCGCATGCGTCGGATGATATCCTGCGCGGAAAGGCCACCCTCTGATTGGTATTTTTCTTAGTGAAATGTGCTGTTGCCTGTCAAAAATATTCTTGATGAATTCGGACCACGGTGGAGCAGCCATTGATATTGACCCTCTTGTGATTCCAACGCGCACTCGCTAATGCAGGCGTTTTGTCAAAAACACGGAAGGAGGTTTGGGTTGCGGGAATGCTTGCCCGCGTTGTCTTCCTGAGGATGCCGATTCGCATCGAGTTGAGTGAATACGTCGGACGCAAACGGTCGGCCGGCAGTGTCTTCTCTCTGTTCGACAGGCGCCGCGGTTGCACCCGGGTCTTTTTCTGCGTGCCTCCACCACCTCCCGCATCAACGCGTTCCTCGGCTCCAGTTCCTCGATGCGCCGGCGCAACGCCTCCGCGTCATCGTTGCCGTCCCCGGCATTCCGGCTTCGCCGCGGCGTGGGTTTGTTGGTCTGGCTGGCGTTCCTGTTCCTGGGTCGCAGCGCGGCCATGCCGCCTTCCCGGTACGCCATGACCCAGTTGTGGACCGCTCCGACGCCTGCGCCGAGCCGTTCGGCGGCCCGCTTGGTTTGCTGTCCATCGCCCTGATGGGCCTACTGGTGCGTGGACTTGGACTATTGCTTCTAGGACTGGCCTCAACAGCAGGTCAGCTAATTGGTTCTATGCTTATCGATTGGCTGGTTCCGGCTCTTGGCACGCAAGTCTATCTGGTAACGGTGCTTGGCGCATTCGTCGCATTGGCGGGTGCGGTCATTGCTGCGATCCCATCGGCTAAAAACGAATCCGATGCGGCGGCGTCACAGTCCATTGCGTAGGAACGCCCAATGGTCCGCGACACTGGAATGTATCTCCATCGCGGCTGCAGGATGCATTTCACCTCAATCGAAAGGTTTATCATGTGCACGGGAATAGAGATAATAAGCAATCAAGGAAAACCTTATTGGGGTCGCACCCAGGACTTCGAGCAGCATTTTGAATATGCTGGAATGAAAATCCCGGCAGGAACAAAGATTGAATCCACGTACACCCCCTTTATGGCAGAAATCGCCACTATGGGAATCGCCCGGGCAACAGACGTCCATGCCCATCCGGTGATTCTTGACGGCATTAACGAACAAGGCATATGTGGGGGATCATTCTACTTCGACCATTGGTACCGCTACGCTTCCGATGAGGAGATACAAGCCCAGGGCAAGGTGCCATTGCGAGGAGAAGAGCTTGTTACTTGGATTCTTACGCATTATTGTTCACTGGACGAGGTCAAGCAGCGTCTGAATAGCGAAGTTGGAATCGTGGATGCGCCAGGCCCGATGATGGGGCGATCCGTTCCACAGCACAGCGTATTCCAAGACGAATCGGGACGCTCCATCGTAGTCGAACCGTCCTCCACCAACGGTTTCGCAATTTACGAGAACAAGGTCGGCGTCTTCGCCAATGCTCCCACCTTTGATTGGCATGTCACCAATCTTAAGATGCATCTGGAGCGTTCAACTCATCGTCACTATTCATACGACATTAATGAGCCAATCGAGTCTATCGAGCTCGACGAATGGACGAGCGGATTGATGGAATACCTTCTGACTATAAGCCGGACACACGCTTTCTGCGGGCGGCATATACCAAGCTCATGTCCCTTCCTGTCGATGATGATTCCGCCATCAACGAGGTGTTCCAGCTGCTGACTGCTGTCAATAATCCAAAGGGAGTTCTGCGCCCTGTGGGAAACGGACAGGTGCTAGTCCCATGGACCCAATACACTGCAGCATACGACATCAGGAACCGTGTCCTTTATGCGCTACCTACGATAACCGCAACGTACGCATGCTGGAATTCGGAAATCCGCGTGAGTGGGACAAAATACACTATTTCAGTTTTATCTCCCGACAAACCTACGAGCCATTTGCCGAAGAAAAACTGATGGGTGACGGGCATCCTATGTAGAGTCTAGTCGGCTAGATATGCAATTCCTTGGGTTGTGCCTCCGGCTGTCACAGCAGTCGGAGGCACAACTTTTTGTACAAAATAATCTAGCCTTTCGCTGTTTGGTGTGGGTGAATTCTGTCAGGTATGATGGTTCGTAGGTCGTGTTTGCCGCAGGTCAGATAGATCATCGTGCTGGAATAGCCCATGTCCCTGAAGCCCCTTGCGCGGGTTTTCACATTCTAGATGACGCTTCCCGGACCCCTGAGGACCGCGTGGTAGTGCCCGAAAGATTGCGTACTTTGGGTCATGGCCGCCCGTGGCACGATGATCAGTCCGCTTCCTCCAGCGTGACGCCAAGCCGGGACATGTCGAGGTAGCGGCGCGAGCTCCACTCGTTCGCGGTCACGTACCGTATGCGCGCGCATACGAGCATCAGCGCGCTGTCGCCGTCCGGGAAGCAACCGACGACGCGCGTGCGGCGGCGGATCTCCCTGTTCAGCCGTTCAATCATGTTGTTCGTGCGGATCCTTCTGCGGTGCTCGGCGGGGAACTCGGCAGGAGGTAGGTCGTGGCCTCGCCTATGCCCTCGCGCAGGCACCTGGCGGCCGCCCCGAGCCTCCGCCCCTCCATCTCCGCGGGCGACCCGCTTGGCTTTGGCGGTGAGCCCGAGCCAGTAACGGCCCGCGCGGTATGCCTTCCGTCCGCCGGAACGCTCGTACATGGACGGTCCTGGCGGATTTCGTTGGCTTTGGCGTCGAGCATCGCGTTGAGTACCTCGGACGCCTTCTGCGTGACGAGCCGGTCGAGTCTGGCCCCGACATGTGCCGGTCGATCCGTATGATGTTCTCGGGCATGGTTCCGTCTCCTGGTTTCCAATCGCGGTTTTTCGTTTTGGCGAATGAAGAAATCGTGCACAGGACGCGGGGCCATGCCTTTCACGTCAGGCCTGAAAACCCAAAGTGCGCAAGAATTCGGACGTTATCCTCAAAGTGCGTAAAATCTGGACATTATCACATTCTAGCAATCGTAGTTCTGAGGTAGACGAGTTAGAACTGGAGAAATTAGATTCGTCGTGAGTGGCGTAAAAATGAAGTCTTTGTGTAGCAGAAGTGTGCACTATCATGAGTAGAAAAGTGTAATTATAAGTGGAGGCAATATGCGACTTGAAATCCGGAACATAGGTAAGGTTCGGCATGCCGACATTGCCATTGATGGAATAACAGTGATTGCAGCTGCCAATAATACCGGCAAGAGCACTTTGGGGAAAGCGTTATATTCCCTGCTGTCACCGTTCCATAATTATGATTCCAATGTGCGCGATAGGCTAGTGCGGTCCGTTTTCGGGCGATGTCTCAGATGGCTCCTATTGCGATAAAAGATTCACGTTCCTCTACCGGTGTGTTTTTGGAGGAAACGGTGAGTAGCCGAACTATGAGGGTGCTTGCCGAAAAAATAGTTCAAGAGGTTCAATATGGTTCGGAAAGGAGCGAAGAGGACGTTTCTGCGGGTTTCTTAAACATTGCTACACAAGATGATGGCGAGTGCAAAAAAGAATCACTTTCGCAAGAGAGATGGCTTAGATGGATGATTTAGAGACAATTAGCTCTGCCGCTAAGCATTTTGGCGAGGATGAGAAATATATTGTCATTCGTCAGCGTATTGCAGAATTGCTCAGCGTTTCGGATGAACAGAATGCTCAAATAATTACGCAAAGAACATTTGAAACCCAATTTGGGGAACAGATTAAGGGACTGTTTCCTTCTTCAGGTGATGAGTCCGAGATCGTATTTTCAGATGATCAGAACAGAAGAGAAGTCAAGTTCATTGACAATAGATGCGTTTCAAGTCTCCCTGCAACGAACGAAAGACGAAATATCTACATCCTTGATGATCCTTCTCTGATCGATAACATCTCAGTTGCGCACAGAAGAAGACTATCCTCGTCATGGGGGCCTAAATACAGAGATGAACTTATCGAGGCGATGCTTAATCGAATGGAAGATCTTCGGTCGGATATATATGACGATTTGGCTGGTCGGTAGTTGCGCAAGAAAAAATGCAGGAAGTATTGTCGGTGTTCGATAATGCGTTTCACGCTGTTCTCGCGCCATCTCCGTCTGGTTGGTAATCAATACTGACGAGAAAGTAAAAAATCCGATTCAGGCCGGCAATGCTTCTATGGGGGTGAAAGCATTTGCTATTATCCGTTTCCTTATCGAGAATGGAATCGTTTCAGATGATGACATACTCGTTCTGGATGAACCGGAAATCCACTTGCATCCTGAATGGCAGGTCACGTACGCGCACGCATTGGTGCTTACGGCCAAAACACTGAATGTGAAAATGCTCATTACTACGCACAGCCCGTACTTCTTGCAAGCCTTGGTGGACTATGCGTACATTCTCGACTATTTGGATCAGACGTCGGTTTACACTGCTGAGTCGCAGGATGATGGCTCTTCGACATTTGTTCAACTTGACGATGCAGGTATTGCTGATACTTTCGATAGAATGGCTCGTCCATTCTTGACGCTTCAGAAAGCGGTCGCTGAGAAGGATATGAAAGGGTGAAGCAAAATGCTGACGCCAGATGAATGTCTTTCTTTCCTGAAGATGCAGATGGATAGGTTCTTGGAGACTGATCCAGATAAGCAAGATGAATTTGGCGATCCCGTTGAAACGATTGCTCGGTTGTCCTTCGACGTGAGCAGGGGAGAATCGCTTGTAGAGAAAGATGTACGGCAAATCAACTTCGACTTATATGCGGAGACATTCCGTGAAAACCATACTGTGTCGTCTTCTCCATCGTGTGATGGACAGAACGAATCAGTTGACGGTGAACAGCATGAAATACTACGGCCCTCATCATGTGACGGTCTAAGCAAATCAAATATCAGTGATAATTTTTTCTGTTTTGTTGAATATAAAACGGTAATATCGTTGCTTATGATCAAAAAACTGGCGTTTATACAATTAAACAGAAGCCGGCTCAGGAAATAGAAAGAAAACTGAATGATTCTGCTTATATGCTGGAGTGCGATGGGGTGATAAGTGCCGAAGTTCTTGGTCGACATTTTGGCGTGATCGTCGTTGTCCGGGATGAAAGGGTGCAACGCCAGAAGGATTGTATGGTTTCTGTTGGACCAAATCCTTTGCTTATGCATATACAAGATTCAGTTCGTGAATTTAAATTGCATAAAGGAATCAGCGCCTCCGAGTCTCGTTATAGTTGGGTTAAAATAATGACTGTTTCCCAATTTACTGAGGTTTACCTTCCATTTCTTGAGGATGCTCGTAAAAGCGTGAATTGAGAAGCGTGATTTGTTTTTCGAATGTGATAGAAGTCCATCGTGTTGTGTCTGTTTACTCGTGAGGGTTTCAATAAAGCACGAAGGTCGTCTTTCTGTAAAGAAGAACGACCTCCGCAAACTGGACACTGCCCAACTTTATCGTGAATAAAAGTACATGTAACCGCATAAAAAAGTACATTCAGTTTTGCTGTCTGCACAAGTCCGGAAAAGCGGCGTTGCGGTAGGTTGTGTAGACGCGAAAACTACATGAAGGTCACGCGAATGCGTCATGAATGTCCCAGACGAATTCAGGTGGGCGGTGCTGTGGTCGAAATAGCTGCGTAAGAAGAAAGATTGTATCATCCTCCCGATTTGATGCATTAAACGGAAGCGGAAAGGACAAATTTTTCTGGAGGACTCTGACCTATAACCACAAACACTACCGATTGTTTTGTTAATTTTATGGTTCACGTCTGAGTTTGCATATGTCCGATCACCACGGACTTGCACGCTTTTGGGCACTACCCAGCTGAAATCAGTGTGCCCGTCTGCCTGTGTTCTAGTGGGACTATGTTTTTCCGTCGAATGGTGCTGCGATATTCCTTGCGCATCAATAGCGACTACCAGTAGTATGACGAGAAAAAATGTGCTGGTGGTTAAGACTGACTTGTTCCGAACTTGCTTAACTCTGTAATGGGCATACTTTTCCTTGGTTGTGTTATGCATAGCATGCGATTCGCATATCCGACACTAAGCTTAAAATCAGGATATGCGAATCACATGCTGTTACCTATCTTTTACAAATAAAGAAAAAATAGGTGTTATACTACCTTTTAAAGGGTAGAGATAATCACAATTGTGAGAATCATGATAACGATCAGATCCTTCATTATTGCTCCTCCTTTCGATAAAGAAGATGCCAGCGATGATTTAGAACGTTGACGTTGGCATCTTGTTTTATTTTGTCAGTCCGTTAGCGTCGTTCTGCGTACTGAAGGTCTGACAGGAATTTTTCTCTCTCCGCCAGAAGCTGTTGCTTGGCGTTGATTTCCTCTTTTAAAGTGTCGACTTCTTCTTTGACTGTCGAGATTAACTGAGCAACTGTAAGTATGCGAGACTGTGGCTCAGTCTCAAGCGGTTGAATTATTCCGCGCTTGAGAGCAAAATCTTCCACATCACTCCTTTTGAAGAAAAGCTTATTACCTTTTTTTTGTGATGCGAGTTTCCCTTCCGTGGCAAAACGTGCGACACTGCGGCGAGTCACATGCAAAAATTCAGCGGCTTCCGTCGAAGACATCTCAGATTTGGCGATGGGAGCTTCAGGCTTGGTTTCCATGGTTCCTCCTTACTTAGTTAAGGATAACTGGATGTGGCGACATATGAGACATTGGAGAATGCGACGTCCTTTCGAGCTGCTGGGACAATACTGTCGACTAAATCAGAAAAATGATAACATAGCTCAAGAACAAATGAAGCGGTGAGACGCTGGCGATCTCGATATTTAGTTCTGATCGGACGTAGTGAAGGAATCTTGCTTGCATGTCCGTCTCCGGATCCTCAATGCGCTGGTGGCACTACTAGCAGATCGCCTTGATCCGCCGCGCTAGGGACAGGCCGCGGTGGTGGCGCAGCATGTCTCGGATGCGCGCGCTCCACGACTCGATGAGTTTGCTCGAGGACGGGATCGGCTCCGCGAACCCGTCCGGCGGGTCGAGGAACGTGAATGGCTGCCCATCCCTGATCCGTCCGTGCACCATCCGGCGGGTCTTGGCCAGGTGCATGTGCTGGTCCGCGATGATGCCGTCCTCCCAACGGCTCTTCTGGTCGAGGAATCCGGCGAAGTTCCGCTCTCACTGGTTGTACGACGCCATCCACTCGGCGGCTGTTCTGACGTCCGAGACGCGCGACGATGTGGTGGCGCGATCCTAGACAGCAGCGACGACCAGCCGAGCACGTCTCACTCCTCGCCACGTGCCATCCGACTACGTGGCCGCCGGAGACCGCGATGAGCACAACCGTGTCGCGGTGCAGGTGGATGCCGTCGAGGTGCATCACGTCGTGCGTGGATTGGCTACAATGTGTTAGACAGTCCAATGAGGGACGAATGACGTGGGATTGGAGGCCGATGATGGCCGGCCCGAAACATCCCCGCCACTACGACGGGGCGTTCAAACGGCAGATCGTGCAGTCGTGCGAGAGCGGCAAGCCATCCCGGGAGATCGGGGCCGAGTACGACATCGCGCGATCGACCCTGCGGCGCTGGTCCAAGACATCCGCGACCGGCGGTTGGAGATGGAGGCGGACGTTTCAGAACAAGCGGCGCCGGTATTCACACGAAGGCAGGCGTGATACGGGCCAATGCCGCCCGATATCGTCGCGATGCGGGATGCTGGGCGTCCCCGATCCACCTGTTACTGGATGACCGGGCATCTCGGGACGGAGCGTGTGGATCCGATCGCCGGCGACGTGCGCGCGGTCCGGCGCGACAGCCGCGGACGCTACGGCGCCAGGAAGATCAAGGCCGCCTTGGAAAGGAAGGGCGTCACCGCGTCCAGGAGGCGCATCGGCGGCATCATGCACGAACAGGGCATGACGAGCGCGTACACGCGCAGACGATTCAAACCGCACGGGACGCGGGTCAACGAGGCGAAGCTCGCGAACCTGCTGGACCGCGAGTTCGACGGCTACGCCCCGCACGCGCATCTGGCGAGCGATCTTACCTATGTCCGCGTCGGCGGACAGGCTGCTGAAGAAGGAGCTCGTGTACCGGAACCACTACACCACGATCGAGCAGCCGAGGCATGACCCCGACGACTGCGTGTGGTGGTCCGACGACCAGCGGCTCCACTCCGCCCTCGGATACCGGAGTCCGAAGGAATTCACCGAACAGGGACTCGTCCTCTAAGGACCCGTCCAACACACCGTTGCCAATCCAGGGTGTATGATTTGTCGCGGAATGTCGAGCGGAGCAATGAGGCTGGTTTGGAGAAAGAGGGGTCGGTCATGGAGGAGTGCGAAGTTAGAGGTGTCACTGATATGACGGATTCTCAAGAAGTGAAGAATGTCTCAGAACAGCAGGACGCTCTTGAACTGAATCCGCTGTATCCGGAATATCAGGCGGAACATCATAGTGAATATGTCGATGCTCTCAAAAGTGCCATAGGAAGTGATAAGAAGGGCAAGCTAAGAAATATAGCGATATCTGGAACGTATGGTTCGGGAAAGAGCAGCATCCTCGAGAAAGTGGTCGAAGACTTTGAAGGGGTAAAACCGTGTAGCACAAAGAACATTTCGCTTGCTCCGCTGGCATCCTGTTGCGGTAATGCTGAACGGCGATCTGATAATAATGAAAATAGGCATGGCTCTAAGGGCCCTACAGATGATTTTTCGACAGACACTCCGACGAATCGGATTCAGCGGGAGATTGTGAAGCAACTGTTGTACGGTGTCGATCCGAAAGATGTCCCGCTCTCTAGATTTCATCGGATTCATGAGAAGGGCAAATGGGAGAAGATAGGGTTTTCCTTGATGACGAGTGTATTCCTGACGATGTTGTTGGGGGCATTTTTCGGTGATGATTTAGGTAAATTCGGGCAATCATTGTTGTCTTCTTTGCCGTTTATCGATAAATGGGCGATAAGTCCATCAGGGAAGTTTTTGCTAGGCTATGTAGTCTTGCTAGTGCTTCTTTTCGCGGCGTCATGGATGATCTGTTCTTATCTTCTAAAAAGCAATCTGAAAATCGGGCAAGTTAATGTGAGTGGTGCCTCGTTGAAATTGGATCAGGGAGTTGACTCATACTTTGACCAGTATCTTGACGAAATTGTATACCTATTCGAAAAATCAAAGATCGAAACCGTGATTTTCGAAGATCTCGACCGATTTGAAAGCCCTGAAATCTTCGATTCATTACGTGAATTAAATCAGATTCTGAATGACGATCCAGTTATTACTGGGGAAAGATCTCGTCGAGATGGAAGAACTATCCGTTTTATTTATGCAATAAGTGACGCCGTGTTTGATGATCAATGTATCAAGGCTCGGAAGAAACATTAAGTGAAGAAAGGCGAATAGGAGCTTTCTCTCGTGCGAAATTCTTCGATCTTATTATTTCAGTAGTTCCGTTTGTCAGTTCAAATAATTCCCATCAAACGGCACGAAACGCTCTAGGCGATGAAATCACTCGAATAGACAAAGTCGGAGATCTACTTGAAGACGTCGCCGGTTTTATTCCAGACCAGCGTACTTGGATAACGATCCGCAACGATTTCATCATGTACAGCAGAAGACTGCATGTTAACCTAGATGATAAGAAAGATGAGGAGAATACTCTTGGACTATCCGCCGCGCATCTTCTCGCATTTTTGATTTATAAAAACTGTTACCTTGCGGATGCGGAAAAGATGAGAGAAGGCAACAGCAAGATCGACAAAATATATTCGACTGCACGGAGCATTTCCACAGATAGCATTTATAGGCTATCCCAACGGCGCAAAAGCGCGCAAGAAGATTTGGAAATGGCTTTAGACTCTATGGAGGCGGATAGAATTGCCTCCCAGTTGGCGCAGCGGACGAAAGCGTGGATTGCGGAACTCAGCGGCGGAAAAGTCGATGATGATGACATTAATATCTCTGGATATAGCGGCTCTAAATTGAGCGAAGCACACACCTGGGAAGAGCTTTCAGCAAAGCGAAAGGATTCTACAATTAAGATTACCGCTTCTTTCTATGGCGAATCTGGTTGGCGTCCGATTGAAATCACACCTTCAAAACAAACTTTTGAAAAATACCTTGACACGACAATTGATATTAGTCAGCTGACATTGAATGCTGTCAATCAGAGGATCTGTAAAATTGAAAACCGCATTGAAAATCTGAGGACAGGTGATTGGAAATATCTTCTGAATGATAAAGCCTGCGAGATAGATTTCGAGGGTCCCGACATGTTCGATGATTCAGACCGCCAGACATTGTCTCAGTTTATCCAAGACGATCTGCATGAACAGGGTACGTTGCTATCAAGTTTGATTGCCGGTGGTTGGATCGCTCAAGATTACAAGCTGTATTCCACGATTTATTCAGATGAAGCATGTCGAGGAATGCCCTAAATTTTGTAATACACAATATTAACGAGAACAAATCTGATTTCTCTTTCCATCTCAACGATGCGGATGTACAGAATGTGCTGAAACGCGTGCGACATCGAGATAATTCTCTCTTCGGACAAGCGTGGATGCTAAATATCAGTATTCTCAACTACCTGGTGAAGTCAAAAGCAGATGAAGATAAAAAGACGCTACGCATGGTTATCTCGTATCTATCCAACTTGAAGGGTGTGGCAAAGGATTTCTTGCTTGCGTTTCTCAGCGATGAGGAAAACAAAACAGCTGAAGTTCTTGAACTGCTTGCGGCGGACACATGCTCGGAGATACTGGAGTTCTTGGCGGACGATGTTGCTACGTTAGCTGACACTACAACTTTGTGTGATTTCCTAGACGTTGTACTGCGTCATTTGAATAAAAATGTTCAATACGAAGTTTCCGATGCCTTCAATAATTTCATTCAACAACATTGGGAATTCATTCCCGTATTCAGCGATGATTCTTTAGATGAAGAAGTGGCAAAGCAACTCGACAAGGTGCTGCTTGACTCTCACTACTCCGCTCCAGATCTGTCTTGTTTGAGTGAACCATTGCGCAGACTCCTCGTTGAACATGATGGGTATGATTTCACCAGAAGCAATCTTCTTTGTGCGATTAACGATTTGCAAGGCACGTTTGCAAAGCATGAAATGCTCGCTCTGAACCAGATCAGAAGCATTTCCACCCCCGTCTACCAATACGTCATTAAGAATGTCGACAAGTATCTTGACTTCCTGAAGGAATCTGAATATGCGCTCGACTTCGTTGATGGGACTGTTGCCTCGGATGTCGATTCAGATATTGTTGCAGTGTTGGGCGACTCCGTCCACTCGATATTTGACACTCGCAAATCAGAAGATAAATGGGTGGAGCTTGAGCAAGTTGTTAGCGGAATAATCAAGAAGCATTCACATACTGCTCGAATGCTTCATTTTGAGTCGGACGAATTAAAGAACAGACTTTCTTCGGGAATTGACGATGAAACACGGAAACGAATCAGCGTTTCTTATGTCAATGAGTTACTGCGGAATGATGCGATTTGGTTTACTCCGATGAATCTGCAGACCGTGTTGGAGTCTGTTGGGGATGTCGAGGAGGCGGATGCGTGTGGTGAGTGGCTAAAGCTGCATTCTTCCTTTGAATCAACCAAGGAAGACCCAGAATTTGACAGGGGAAATCTTGCGGTCAAACTGTTGAACCTGCCTCTTGATGTTTGCAATGCGAAGAAAAAGGAATCGCTGGTTCGCTCGTTGCAGCTCGAATCACCACTTTCGGATGAGCAGGTTTCCAATATTAAAGTGGGTGATTCCAGAGTATTCGATCTTAAACGTGAGCCCGATGTCTATGCGCGATTGTTGGATGATAAATCGATTATTGGCGACACTGAAACCGCCTTTGGAATGATTCCTAATATTTGTTGGGAAGCACGTCGAACGTGGCTGCTGCGATCTGCAAAATTTATTACTTACTTATCGCCGAATCTTCTTGGACCGAATGAGGCATGTAGGATCATCGCCGATGAAGATACTCGTCTTGAACCTGTGCTGCAGAAGATAGTCGAGGATATGTCTGTTTATATTCAAGATGCAGATTTCGATTATCTTTTGGAAGCGGCAAAGGCGTGGATGAGTCATTCCGGCAAAACTGTAGACAAGGATAGAACCGAATTGTTCGACGAGCTGGCCACCAAGGATGAACGACTACATGGAGTAAAGGAATTGTGGGAACTCGGACTCGAATCGAATCTATGCGTAAGAATGATTAATCGAGCGTTTGACGAACAAGGTATTGACGATGCCAATATTGGCGTGGCTCGAGAGATCATCCAGCATCTCGATGTGCCTATAGACAGTTATTCAATGATAAAAATCGTACCTTGAATACTGACGATGAAAACTTTGTCTCGTTGATTGCAAAACTGAATCAATACGCTAAACGAAGTGGTATTACCCCAGAAGACATATGGAGAAATCCTCAGGAAAAAGATGGATTTACCAAATATACCGTGGCCTTTTCTTCTGTAGAAAAACTTAATGAAAAGATTGATTTACTGCAAAACCAATCAGCAATTAATAATTGAGCCTCGTTCGTCTTTGCATGCGTTGTTTTGTTATGGAGCGTGCCTCGCCTGCATTTTGCTCATATTTCGCTTATGTATGGCAGATTCGGGGGCCTGACCGGAGACATCTCACTTACATATGGCAGACACATGCGGCGAAAACCTCAAAAACGTACCCCCGAAGTGGCTGTTTTCGCAGGCGACGTGCCATATATAAGCGAGATGTCTCCGGACAAGAAGCAAAACCTGCCATACATAGCGCAGATAGACCGGTTGGCGTGGGGTATTACGCGAAGTGATTTCACGCGAGTACACGCTGCGGCCTACAGCAGGGGAGCGGTGCGTGGTTTTGCGGTTGAGTTTCGTACTTGCAACTGCACGGGGAATGTCTCGAATGGTTCCTCGATGGGTTGTCCTTCGATGAGCGCCAGAGCCTTTTGTGCCGCATCGACGGCCATGTCGTATGGGCGCTGTCGAACGGTGGTTAGCTCAGCCTCCTTGGCGAAGGTGCTGTCGTCAAATCCGGTTACGGAAATATCTCCAGGCACGGAAAGGCCGCTGCGTTGAAGGCGGAAGAACAATGGAATTGCCTGTGAGTCCTGATGGAAACACAATGCGGTGGGTGGGTTGTCTTGCGCCATGATCTCGGAAATTGCCGCATCTAGAATGCTGTCGCCTTTTTGCACTGCCAGTGTGCGGGCGGTCAGTCCGTCAATTGCATCGCAGGCTTCCTGGAATCCGGAAATACGGTTAAATGAGCTGAATCCCAATGTGGAGGAAAAGCTTTCATATAAATACAGCAGGTTACGATGTCCCAGCTTGGCGAGATGTCGAACGATGAGTTTGATGCCTTCTTTGTCGTTGATACCGACAGTTGCATCGAATCCTTCGCTGGTGGTATTGATACCGATAATCGGAATTTTTGCGGTTCCGAGACGTTTGACCTCGTCGGGGCTGATGCCAAATGAGGAAACGAATACGGCATCGGCGTTGCTGCGTACGGGAAGTTCCTCGAAGAATGCGTCACGCGCCTCCGACCCCTCGATGGGGTAGATGACCAGATCGTACCCGGCGTCACGCAAAACATCGTTAAGTCCGGCAATGATTTCGGCGGTGAACCATTCGATGACGCCGCTGCCGACCAATAATGCTATGCGATAGGTTCTACCGGATTTAAGAATTCCTGCTGATCTGGAAACGCTGAAATTCAACGCATCAGCTGCGGCCTGCACTTTCAACCGTGTTGCCTCTGACACCTGTTCAGGGTGTGCGAAAGTGCGTGAGACTGTAGCGTTCGATACGCCTGCCTTCAGTGCCACATCGCCGATGCTCGCTTTCATGGTGCCTCCGAAAGTTTTTCACTGTTTGTTTCAGCCTACCATCATTACCGTCCTCATGGCTACAGAGTTGAAAGATGAATGAAAAGGGTTGCGATACGACACGACGTATGAAAAACAATGTGTGCACGCTCACAGCGGTGAGATGAAACGGGTTTCAAATGAAACCGTTTACATTTCAAAAACCCTTGAATTGCCAATATGAAACCCTTGTCGTATGCTATTGCTTGTCCGCAAGGGGCGGATGAAGGCTTACGAGGACGTAAGGAGAGATATGAAAATCAACAAAGGTATCGCAGTGGCAGTGGCGGCCTTGAGCATCGTCGGCTTGGCTGCGTGCGGGAACAGCAATGCCGCGTCCGGCACAACCGATACGAAAGCCGACAAAGGGCTTGACGTTATCGGCAACACCATCACCTACGACCCCAATCATCTCGTGAACGACGGCAAGCCAATCCAGCTCGAGTACTGGAGCTGGGGCAGCAAGGGCACGGATCCTGTCTACAAGATGATTGAGTCCTACACGAAGACGTATCCGAACGTCACCATCAAAACGGTGAATGTTTCATGGGATGATTATTGGACCAAGCTGCCGTTGGCTCTGAAAGGCAAAAACGGTCCGGCCGTTTTCAACATCCACAACTCTTACGATGCGTTGATTCGTCCATACGCAGCGGATTACGATATCGACACCAAGTCTCTGGAATCCGACTACTCCACCGCATCCGTACATGAAGATGAGAACGGCAAAGTCAAGTACATCGACTCCGTGATCAACACCGGCAACATCTACTACAACAAGACATTGTGGAGCGAAGCGGGCCTCACCGACGCCGACATTCCGACCACATGGGACGAATTCATCCAGGTCGCCCAAAAGCTCACCAAAACCGACGGCAGCAAGATGACGCAGGCCGGCTTCAACTTCAACGGCGACGCCTACAGCGCCATCTATCAAGGTCTGAATTATCAGAAGGGTGAACTGCTCTTCAGCGAAGATGGCAAGAAAGCCAACTACAACAACGATGTGACCAAAGAAAACATGCAGTTCCTCAAGGATTTGTATGACAAGTACAAGGTCGGATCCGTTGACTTCGGCAACGATTACACCCAAAGCTTCGGTAACGGCCAGTCTGCGATGATCTACGCTTGGGGCCACATGGAAGGCACGCTGAAAGAAAAGTATCCAGATATTGACTACGGCGTGTTCGCCACCCCAACCTTCTCCGAAGACACTCCGTTTGCATACGACCGTTACAACGGCGAATCCACTCCGGGCGTCAACAAGAACCAGAGCAAGGAGCAGCAGGCCGTTGCCCAGGACTTCATCAAGTACCTGCTCGCCAACGATGATTACATTCGTGAAGCGGTATCCGAACTGAACTCCTTCCCAGCCAAGACCTCGCTGCAGAACGACAAGGACATTCTCTCCAAGCCGGTCATGGCCGCCATCCAGCCACGCGTAGACCGACTGATCTGGCCGGGACCGGCACCATCCACCGTTGAATCCAGCGGCACCACTGCTTTCCAGAACGTCTTCCAGAACGGCATGTCCATCGATAAGGCTCTCAAGGAGGCCCAGGGTCAGATGGATACCGACATGAAGAGCTCTGACTTCACGTCAATGGAAAGCAAGTACGCTTACTTCGACGAACATAAGTAATACCGATATATCCTTTCCAATCCCTTTTCCAATCCGGGCAGTCGCGGTACGATTCTTCTTCCGCGCCGCGGCTGCCTTTTATCTACGAGATACGTTCAATCTTCTTATTCGATTCGATCTGACACTCTGTATTGCGTAACAAAACGGTCGAATCGGCTCACAGAGAGGCGAGATTCAATGAAAAACAAAAATGGTGAATCTCTGGTATCAAGAATTTTCACCCTACGCAACATGGCTGTTGTCTTCTTGGTGGTCTATTTCGCCATTTTCCTGGCCTACCCAATTTTTAAAGCCTTCGCGGGCAGTTTGCATAACTGGAATCCTCTGATTGGCACTTATGATTGGGTCGGACTCGACAACTTCAAACAGATCCTCACAGACAAACTTTTCTGGACTTCCATGGGGAACACGGCGGTATTCGCAGGTGTTTCCACACTCTTCCGCATTGTGCTTGGTCTCGGCTTGGCCCTGCTGCTCAGCGCCAAACTCGTCAAATGCAAAGACACCCTCCGAGGTCTGTTCTACATGCCGACCATCACTCCGCTCGTGGCAGTCTCTTTCGTGTGGATGTGGATGTTCGACCCGCAGTTCGGCATGGTAAACAAAATCACAGGACTCGACATCAACTGGCTGCACGACACCAAATGGGCCATGCCGGCAGTCATCATCATGACCATTTGGAAGGATTTCGGCTACGCGACCGTTCTATATTTGGCCGGTCTCATGAATCTTCCTCGAGACGTGTACGAGGCGGCCGCCATCGACGGTGCCAACTCAGTGCAGATTTTCTTCAAAATCACCCTGCCGCTGCTTAAATCAACCACCTTGTTCATTGTCATCACGTCACTGATCAGCTACCTGCAGGCATACGTGCAGATTCTCGTCATGACCGAAGGCGGTCCGGGCACGTCAACCTACACCATCAGCTATCTCATCTTTGATCAGGCATTCCAGAAATACAACTTCGGCGTCGCGTCAGCTCAGGCAGTTGTGCTCTTCCTGTTCACTGGTGTGCTCACCCTCATCATGTTCAAGGTTTCTGGAGATTCGGAGGAACTGGCATGAAATCACGTAAAATTGGCGGCATCATTCTTACGATTCTGCTCTTCATCGCCGCCATCATCACCATTGTTCCATTTGTTTGGATGTTCATTTCATCATTCGCGCCAAATAGCGAAATCGTCAAAGTGACCGGAGGATTATTCCCTAAGCCATCCACGATTGACAATTATGTGAGCATCCAAGAAAAGTTCAATTTCTTGCGATTGTTCGCAAACTCGCTGATCGTAGCAGTACTGAAAACCGGTATTGCAATCTACACAAGTGCGGTGCTTGGTTACGTGTTCTCTAAAATGCGATTCCGTGGTCGCAACCTGCTTTTCGGCATCGTTATGAGCACCATGATGATTCCTTGGGCAGTGACCATCATTCCGCAATACGAAATGTTCACCAACTGGGGTCTGCAAGACACCTACACGTCGCTCGTGCTTCCTGGCATGATCAGCGCATTCGGTATCTTCCTGTTCCGCCAATCCATCTCGGGAATTTCTGACGAACTCATTGAAGCGGCGAAACTCGATGGCGCATCCGAAACCAGAATCTTCCATAGCATCATTCTGCCAATGAGCCATAACACCATCGCGGCGCTCGCCATTTTCACCTTCCTGTGGAATTGGGAAGACTACCTGTGGCCATTCTTGATGATTACCGACGAAAACAAGCAGCTGCTCGCTGTCGGTCTGAAGGCCTTCAACGGACAATACGGCACCGATTACGGCGGATTGTTCGCAGCGACTTCGTTGGCAATTGTTCCAGTGATCATTGTGTATATGATTTTCCAGAAGCAGTTCATTGCAGGTATTGCGACGGGCAGTGGCAAGTAAGGCAGGAGTAGTATGGCAAACAACGCATTAGATAACGCAACCGGCACGGTATTCGTCGACTATGTGCGCAAGGCACGTCCGAAAATGCGAGAATCGTCGGTTTTACAAGGGGATCATTGGAGGATTGGCATTCTAACGGAATCGCTGATCCGTTTCGAATGGTCTGATTCCGGCGAATTTGAGGACAATCTTACGCAGATGGTGGTCAACCGCGATTTCGGTGCCGATACGCAGTTCACGGTGACGCATCGCGACGGACTGCTCATTGTTGACACCCCCGCGCTGTATGTGACGTACGATGGCAAGCCATTCAGCAAAGAAGGCTTGAGCGTAGTCGTCAAGGGCGTGGCCGACACCCAGTTCAATACGTGGCATTACGGCGACGAACCGAAGCATAATCTTAAAGGCACCGCGCGCACGCTCGACGAGGCGAACGGCGAAATTCCTCTGGACGATGGTGTGATTTCGCGAGACGGATGGGCGGTACTCGACGATTCCGCCGCGAACGTGATCGTGGAAGCATACGAAGTGAACGGCAAACCGAATCCACTGGGGGCTTGGGTTATGCCACGCGATCACGCGGAAACCGACTTCTACTTCTTCGGCTATGGCCGCCGCTACACCGAAGCGGTGCAAGACTTCTACAAGCTGGCCGGACCAACGCCTCTGCTGCCGCGCTTCGCACTCGGCAACTGGTGGAGCCGCTACTACCGCTACACGCAAGACGAATACCTGCAGCTCATGGACCGGTTCAAGCGCGAAGGCATTCCATTCACCACATCCGTGATCGACATGGACTGGCACCGCGTGGACGATGTCGATCCGAAATACGGTTCCGGTTGGACCGGCTATTCGTGGGATAAGCAGCTGTTCCCGGACCATAAGGCGTTCTTGCGCGACTTGCACGAGCGCGGCCTGAAAGCCACATTGAACGTGCATCCGCGAGACGGCGTGCGCGCGTTCGAAGACGACTATGAGGCGGTGGCCAAGCGCGTCGGCATTGATCCCGCAACCGAAGAGGCAGTGGAATTCGACCTCACGAATCCGGATTTCGTAAGCGCCTACTTCGACATGCATCATCGTATGGAAGCCGAAGGCGTTGACTTCTGGTGGCTCGACTGGCAGCAAGGCGGCGTGACCCGCCAGCCCGGACTTGACCCGCTGTGGGTGCTCAACCACTTGCACTACCTGGATTCCGGGCGCTACGAGACTTCTTCCGAACGCAATGTAAATGAGAACTGCGAATGCGAAAAGTGCGCCGAGCCGGGCGCTCGCGATGAGCATGAAATGCATGTCGAGCAATCCGAACGCAACGTGAGTTGCACGGAACGCAACAACCGTTGGCCGCTCACCTTCTCGCGGTATGCTGGCCCGGGTTCGCACCGCTATCCGGTCGGCTTCTCGGGAGACACCATTGTTACGTGGGAATCCTTGCAGTTCCAGCCGTATTTCACTGCTACCGCGTCGAATATCGGCTACGGATGGTGGAGTCACGATATTGGCGGTCATATGTGTGGCTATCGTAACGAGCATTTGGAAGCCCGTTGGTACCAGCTTGGCACGTTCAGCCCGATCAATCGCCTGCATTCCAGCAATTCGCAGTTCATGGGCAAGGAGCCGTGGAACTTCTCCGCGGAAGTGCGCGATTCCATGGTGGGTTCGCTGCGACTGCGCCATATGATGCTGCCGTACCTGTACACCATGAACTATCGCGCCGCGTTCGAGGGCATGCCATTGGTGGAGCCGATGTATTGGGCGGATCCGAACAATCCGCAGGCGTACGAGGTGCCGGATGAATTCCGTTTCGGCACTGAGCTGCTGGTTGCACCAATTGTTTCTGACAATGACGATTCCGCGCAGCTGGGTAGCACGGAAGCATGGCTGCCGCAAGGTGAATGGTATGACTTCTTCGATGGTCGCCGTTACGTTTCGGCAGGAGAGTCCGGGCGTCGTTTGGAAGTGTGGCGTGCGATCGACCGTATGCCGGTGTTTGCCAAGCTGGCGGTATCGTGCCGTTGCAGCAGCTTGGCGAGGGCAATAAGGTGAATGATCTGGGCAATCCGGAGTCCCTGCAGGTGCTGGTGTTCCCCGGTGCGAACGGTTCGTTCACACTCAAGGAAGACGATGGTTCTGTGGCCTCTGCTGCTTCCGGTTCTGCATCTGCCGAGTCTTGCGATGGCCAAACTCATGTTGCCGATACGCGCATGAGCCTTGACTGGAAGAATACGGACAATGCCACGCAGTTCACCATCAGTCCGGTGGAAGGCTGTGCTGAAGCCATTCCGGCACAGCGTAACTGGGAGATTGTGTTCCGTGGAGTTGCACAGCCAGACACGCAGAACGTTCGTATCGAAATTGGCGGTAAAGCTTGCAATACTGCAGAAATTACATACGATCAGCAGACGTTGAGTCTGTCGGTCGTTGTGCGCGACGTGCCGTCTACTGCATGCTTGAACGTTACGATTGCAGACGGACTGCAGATTGCTGAGAATTCAGTCGAACAGGACGCGCTTGACGTGCTCTTGCATGCGCAAATGCCGTACATTTCCAAAGAGCATGCGATGCAGGCGATTCGTGAGCAAGGAGTGCGTGCGCTCGGGGCTCTGCGCACCTTCGATACCGCGCCCCGTTTCAGCAACGAGCTGTTTGTCACCTCCGGCATGCCCGATGCGGTGATCGGCGCCCTGGAGGAAATCCTCCTCCGCAGCTGATGCGAAGTTGCGGGCCGGCCGGCTGAAGGCAAAAAATTTGGGCATGGAAAAGGGGTTGCAGCGAATCTTAACGATTTGCTGCAACCCCTTTTCGGTTACTTAGACTGGTTTCCGACTCGCGATAGAGGGCGGAAACCCTGAAGCCCAGCAGCTTAGTTGTGCTTGGACTTCTTGCGGCTGTTCTTATGAGCGTGCTTGCTCTTCTTGCCATCCTCGTCGTAATAGTAGTAATAGTAGTAATTGCCGTTCGTGGAAGACTTGCGTTCCTTTTCGAGGTTGAATACGAAGCCCACCACCGGCACATTGAGGTTGTCAAGCTGCACGGCGATGTCTTTCAGATCGCGCTTCATGGTCACGTCGCGACCGGAAACGAGCACGATACCGTCGCTCTTCGAGCCGAAGACAGTGGCATCATTGGCCACCACCATCGGGGAAGTGTCGATGATCACGTAATCGTAAGTCTGCAAAGCCGCGTCGAGCAATTCGGTCATGGTCTTCGAGTTCAGCAGCATGGAAGCGTTCGGCGGCTTCGGACCAGCCGGCAGAATATGCAGGTTCGGCTTCCAATAGCGCTGCACCACATCCTTCACGGTGGCCTGGCCGGAAAGCACGTGCGTTAGGCCGGCGCCGCCTTCCAGGCTAAGTCGTTCGGCTACGGACGGGTGACGCAAATCGGCGTCGATCAGCAGCACTTTGGCGCCGTTTTCGGCAAGGGCGGCCGCCACGTTCACGGAAACAGTGGTCTTACCTTCGGAAGGTCCGACGGAGGAGATGACGATCATGCGCGCATCGCTGCTTCAACCTTCGATGTGAAGGAAAGGTTGGTGCGAATACGGCGGAATTCCTCAGCGATACGGCCGGCCGGGTTCGACACGATGATCGGCTTGTTGCTCTGCAGGCTTTCGTCGGTGGGGATGCGGCCCATGATCGGCGCGTTGATAATGTCTTGCAGATCGCTGGCTTCCTCCACGCGGGTTGCCATAAGATCGCGGATCAGGGTAGCGAACACGCGAGAATCAGGCCTGCCACCAAGCCGACGGCCAAGTACAATGCCACCTTCGGGGAGCTGGGGAGATCGGCTCCGCAGCGCGCTGCACCACGGAAAGCTTCACCGGCGACTCCTTGCCGGAGGCATACAGCGACTTCTCCACCACATTGCTCAGGGATTCCGCCACGCTGTTGGCAATGTCGGAAGCCTGCTTCGCGTCTCCCGTTTCGGCGGTGATGTTCACGAACGCGGTGTTCGTCGGGTTCGTGACGGTCAGCTGTCCGGCCAGATTCGCGACGGTGGTGTCGAGGCCAAGATCGTCGATAACCGGCTTCAGCACGGATTCCGTGGTGGCCAGCGTCGGATACGACTGAATCTGGTTGGTGATATACGTGCTGGCGCTGTTGATGTTGGAAATATTGTTGTCTTGCACCGACGAGTCACTGTAGGTGGCGAACACCTGCGCGGTCGCGGAATACTTCGGGGGTGCCAGGAATGTGTATGCGCACACCGCTGCGAAAACCACCACGAACGTGATGATGCCCACCAGAAGATGCTTATGGACTATACGGAACAAATCCATCAAGGTGATGCCGTCGTCTTCCGTATCATTGGATTCGACGACCACCTGATTGGTTGCTGGCACGTTGCTTTCTGCTGCAGCCATGTTTCCCCTCGACATTTGTCACATCATATTGATCAGGTTCCATACTAGCAAAGAGCACCCCCATGGAGGGAGGTGGGCACCCTTTCTAGCTTGGTTCGTTGATATTTCAACGTTTTCAGGCAGTGGCGCTTGCTATGGTCTGCAAAGCCTTGCAGATTTCGTTGTACGCTGCCTGATATACGGCGAAGTCCTTGCCGATCGGATCCTCCACATTGTTGGTATCGGGGATCATCGGTCGGATCATGCTTGCATTGTCGATTACCGATTCGAGTTTTTCCTGCCGGGTATTACCCTCCATGTACCCCTGTTCCTTGCAGTAGACGCACATGTTGGCGAAATCGTTGATGAGGAAGGTTTTGCGGGCCGCGGTTGGTGCAATCACCGCGATTTCCTTGCGCTGCTCGTGTTCGAAGCAGAGGATGAGATCACTGCCCTGCGCGATTTGCGGGGTGACTCGTTTCGCGCGGAAGCTGCTGGAATCGATGCCATGCTGGTCGAGCAGCCTTTTGCTGTTCGGTGCGATTTCGTGCGAAACGAGCCCGCGTGTGCCCGCACTGTCGGATTCAAGATCGGGCATGAATTGGGGGAGGAGCAGTTCTCCCATAGGAGAGCGGCAGATATTACCGGTGCAGATAAACAGGACTTTCATGATCTCTTCCTGAAAAAAGAAAACAATCGGTTTTACGATGCTTGTTTTCGAATAAATGAAGGGACTTGGGAAAACCCAAGCCCCTTCATGAAACATAGATATGGTGTGTATCTACTTGGTTATTGTTCAGCGAGCAGAGCTCTTGCGAACGGCAACCAGGGAGATGCCAGCGGCAGCCAGCAGCACGACGGCCACAACGTACGGAGCGATAGCAGCACCGGTGGAAGCGGTCTCGTTCTTCTTGGCGGTGCCTTCGCCGGTAGCGGCGACGGTCACGGAGGCGGAAGCGAGAGCGGCGCCGGTCGGCTTGTCTGCCCCATCGACTGCATAGATGGAAGATGCGATGGTGCCAGCAAAGCCAGACTTGAAGGTGTAGGTGGCGGTCAGGGTGCCATCCTCATGGGCCGGGGCAGCGTTGGAGTACTTGGTGGCAGCCAGGGTGACGTTCTCGACGGTGGTGTCATCGTAGGACACCACGTAGCGCTGGCCCGGAGTCAGTCCCGTAAACGTGAAGGTGGCGACGTTGCCGGAAACGGTGCCGGTCGCGCCATAAGCCATAGCGGTGTTAGCGGCAAAGCCAAAGCCGAACACGGCGGCGATGGTGGCGAGAATTGCGACGATCTTCTTCTTCATAATCGTGATTCCTCTCTAAATATAACGTACATTTCAGCGGTTTGCCGTAGTGGTTTCCCGCTACGACCTTGACTATACGCCCCCGTTGAGAACCGCGCTCTCGGGGGATGTGAGGTGAATCGCACATATGTGACGGCGTTGTCACACCATGTGACGACGTTCGCACATGCCCCCGAATATGAAAAATGGCGATTTTTCGTTGGAAAATCGCCATTTTGATAAGAATTTACAAACGCAACACGCCGAAGCGTCACTCTTCGTCGTCAAAACTGAACAGGTCTTCGACCGTGGTATCAAGCGCTTTTGCAAGATCCATGGCAAGGCGTAGCGACGGGCAATACTGCCCCTGTTCGAGGCGTCCTATCGTCTCGCGGCGCACGTTCACCAAGTCGGCAAGATCGGCCTGTTTCAAGCCGCGTTCCATACGTTTGAACTTCAAACTAGTCTTCATCGGTGTCCCCGCCCTCATGCTCAAGCCACAGGTAGCGGCGTCGGCGATGGCCAGCGCCAGCATGCCCAACGTCGGCAACGCCATGGCGGGAACGGTGAACGGCGCATGCCTGAACAGTGTGACGATCATGCCCGCGAAGCCCAACACCACCAGCGCCACCACAAGCACGAAGAACGTGAAACGGATGGCCGTCGCCTGATGCTCGTCGGACAGCTCGTCGCGGCGGGGGTGCGCGCGGTTGTACACCGTGCTCAGCCAGATCTCGCCTATGGCCCACACCAGCGCGAACACGCCCATGGTGATGATGCCCGGCACGTGTGATGCTGGAACATTTGGATGGCGCAGGCGATGGCTCCCACAAATTCAACGACCATGCGGAAGAGGATGTAGCGGTTGAAGGTCACGGGTCTGTCCTTTCCTACCGTGTTTCTTCGTGTTTTCCGACGATTTCGTATTGTACCCGTTGCCCTGAAGAGGGGTGAAGAAGCGGGGGAAAGGCTGTTGACGGGTGCATGCGGTGAAACGATTTTCAGAAACGTTTGCATGTGGCTGTTTCGAGGCATGTCGTATATCGGGGGTCGAAGGATGGGGGACAACCTTGCTGAAAGCGTTTGTAAAAAAGCAGAAAAACCAATCATTTTTCATCGTCGATTTCATTAAAAATCACTCATTTTTCACCAAAAATTTGTGATATTTTAAGGATTACGTTCGCTAAGGAGCAATCGTTTTCAAAGGAAAGATGCAAGGAAGCAGGAGGTCAAAGTGCGAATAAGTTCGCGTACGTTCGCAGGTATTGCGCACGTATTCACTAAGCAACAGCCCCCGCAAGACGGGGTCCATCCGAACCGATGACCCGCGTCGAGCGCAGGCAGGCGGCCCGCAAGGCCCGCACCATCAAAACGTGGAAGAAAGCCGCCGCCGGAGTCGCGGCCGTCGCCACCATGCTGGGCGGCATGGGCGTGGCCTCCACCGCACTCGCCTCGGACCGTGACAGCTACCAGGATACGGTCGGCAATGCCACGTTCGAGCAGGCCCGCGAACAGTACGGCCTGACCGAGAGCATGAAGAACGGCGCCATCCTGCATGCGTGGATGTGGTCGTTCAAAACCATCACCGAACATATGCCTGAAATCGCCGCGGCCGGCTACACCTCCGTGCAAACCGAGCCGATGAGCAAAATCAAGGAAGTCGCCGCCAACGGCAAGAAGTTCACCGAAAACTGGTATTACGTGTACCAGCCGGCGAACACCTCCATCGGCAACTTCGTGGTCGGCAGCGAAGACGATCTGAAGGAAATGACCGCCACTGCACACAAGTACGGCGTGCGCGTAATCGTAGACGTGGTAGCCAACCACTTCACCTCCGACTGGAGCGCCATCGACTCCGATTGGCAGAACAAAGACTACTTCCACTCCCGTTCCAACTGCGGCGGCAACGACGGCGACCAGATCAACTATTCCAGCCGCCGCGATGTGACCCAGTGCCACCTGCTTGGCCTGTGGGACCTGAACACGCAGAACCAGTATGTGGCCGACCGCATGCAGGACTTCCTGAAGACCGCAGTCGCGGACGGCGTTGACGGCTTCCGCTTCGATGCCGCCAAGCACGTCGAACTGCCGACCGAAGTGTTCGACAACAAGACCTCCAACTATTGGAACACCATTTTGAACAATGGTTCGCAGTTCCAGTACGGCGAAGTGCTGCAGGGCGATTCCGGCCTCGACTACAAGGCCTATGCGGACCTGTTCGCCAACAATTCCTCCGACGGCGGCGGCAACACCGCATCCAACTATGGCAAGTCCGTGCGCGCGGCCATCAGCTCAGGCAATCTGAGCACCAAGATGGTGCAGAACATCGATACCGGCGGCGCCAAGGAAGACCAGCTCGTCACTTGGGTGGAGTCGCATGACAACTACGCCAATGGCGACAAGGAATCCACGTATCTGACCAATGATCAGATCGTATTCGGCTGGGCGATCGTGGGCTCCCGCAAGGCCGGCGCACCGCTGTACTTCAACCGTCCGGTCGGCTCTGGCGGAACCAATGCACAATTCGCCGAGCAGTCCCAGCTGGGTGATGCGGGCGACGACATGTGGAAGAACAAGTCGGTCGTGGCCGTCAACCACTTCCGTAACGCCATGGACGGCAAGAGCGAATATCTGCAGAACTGCGGCGCCGATCAGAACAACGCCAACAAGTCCTGCCTGATGATCGAACGCTTCACCAAGGACGGCACCGCCAACGATGGCGTGGTAATCGCCAACATGGGCGGCGACCAGAGCCTCGTCGGCATGAGCACCAACCTTGACGACGGCGTGTATCCGGATGAAGTCAACGGCGGAAGCATCACCGTTTCCGGCGGCAAGATCACCTCCGGCACCGCCAAGGGCAACGCGGTCAGCGCCTACTATCTGAAGGCCGAAGCCAAGCCGTACGTTTCCGCGGAACCGTCTTCCGCAACATTCAGCGGAAGCGGCGTTGACGTGACCCTGCGCGCAAGCAAGGCCGAAAACCTCAAGTACACGACCTCCGAAGGCAAGTCCGGCACCTTCAAGAACGGTGACGTCATCACCGTGGGCAGCTCCATCTCCGTGGGCGAGTCCGTAACCGTGACCGTGACCGGCACAAGCACGGAAGACGGATCCAAACTTACCGGAAAAACCACGGTGACCAAGACGGAAGTCGCCAAACAGAACCTCGCCTCGCGATATGGCACGAACAAAGTCGGCTTCGGCGTGAAGAAAACCATCAGCTTCAATGCCGGAAAAGGCGCGAGCATCTCCGATTGGGACAGCTCCATGCTGATCGCACAGGGCGCAGCCAACGACGATCCGCGCGTCTACCGACCGAATTCCATGTATGAGGTGCCGATCGATCTGTATGCACTGTATGGTGCCTACGATGACGACAATCTGTACCTCATGTGGGAAATGACCAACGTGCAAGACGTGGTCGACACCGGCGACGATTATCCGCTCAGCCAAGGCACCTGTGCAGACGCAGAATCTGCCGTTCCACATCGCCATCGACACGAAGGACGAAAGCACCCGAGTGGGCAAGGACGGCGGACTTTCCACCGGCGGAACCCTGTGGGCTTCCGGCATCAAGTGGAGCGGTGAGCAGAACGTCAACAAGGTCGTGACGATTTCCACCAACGGTTCCAACGGTCCGTGGATCTACAAGGGCGACGCTACAGGTCTTGATTCCAACGCCGAATATGGTCCGGCAGCCAACGCCAAGACCAACACCAAGGCTTCCGGCGTCAAGTTCGGTTACGGCAACGGCATCCTGAGCAGCCAGGTGATCGGCATCAACGGCGGCTGGGGTGAAAGCAACGGTCGAGTGGTCGGCGACATGAGCGCCGACAAGGAAGGCTCCGCACAGTGGGTCAACTTCAACGATCTGGCCACAACTCCGCAGGCATGGACGATCACTACGAGATCGCCATTCCGCTGAGCGAACTCGGCACCACCGCGGACCATATCGAAAAGTACGGTCTCGGCGTTGAACTGGCAGCCACCTTCGGCCTTTCCGCAATGGATTCGCTGCCGTATGACATGGCAATGAACGACAATGCCGATCTGCCGGACACCTCCTCTCAGGTCAACAACTCCTACGAGAAGTCCGACGAAGACACGTTCACCGTTGCCATGGCCAACATCGGTGGCCATGAAGATCCGACTCCGGTGACCAGCGTGAAGATCAACGGTGGCAGCTACACCACTGATCTTTCCAATGGCGCCGTTGCGAAAAAGCTGACCGCCACCACCGATCCGGCTGGTTCGTCCGTGAGCTGGAGCTCCTCCAACACGGCCGTCGCCACGGTTTCCGCCAACGGTACGGTCACGCCGAAGAAGGCCGGTACCACGACCATCACCGCAAAGTCCGGTTCCCAGAGCGATTCGATCACCGTTACGGTGACCGGCACGCTTCCGACACCGCCGGTGGCGAAGAACACCATCTATGCGACCAAGCCTTCCGGTTGGAGCAAGATGTACGCGTACGTGTACACCGGCGACGGAGCGACCGCGAAGAACAACGCGGCCTGGCCGGGCGTCGAGATGGTGGCTGCCGACAACTGCGACCAGACCGGTTACCAGTACGAGGTGCCTGATTCGCTCGCGTCCGGCGCGAAGGTGATTTTCAACGACGGTGGCAGCCAGCAGTATCCGGGCTCCCGGCAGCCGGGCATCGACTACAACGGCGGCACCGTAACGTGGGATGGTTCGTCTGCTTCGTTGAAGGCCGTGGATTGCACCGTGGTGGTGCCTCCTGACGACGACAAGAACGTGCAGATCACGTTCAAGGCGACCGGCGTTGACCTGAAGTCCGGCGAGAGGGCCTACGTGGTCGGTGACTGGGGCCAAGGCAAGGGCAAGACCTGGAACCGCGCCGGTGGCGTCGAGCTCACTACCGTGGGCGGCGAACTGACCGGAACCGCGACCGTGGCCAAGGGCCAGTCCATGACCATGCGCCTGATCAAGGTTTCCGCTGACGGCAAGACCACGTGGGATCCGTCCACCGACCGCAAGACCACCGCCGACAAAGCCAAGACCCTCACCCTCAAGTGGGATGAGCGCCAGGTTTCGCAAAGCGTGGACGTGACCATCAACGCGGCCGCCGACTTGAAGAGCGGCGAAAGCCTGTACGCGGTAGGCGACTGGGGTCAGGACGGCAAGACCTGGACCCGCGCCTCCGGCATCCGCCTGACCGCCACGGGAGCCGACGGCGTCTACTCCGGCACCGCGAACGTGAAGACCGGCAAGTCCATGACCTTCCGCCTGATCAAGGTTTCCGCTGACGGCAAGACCACGTGGGATCCGTCCACCGACCGCAAGACCACCGCCGACAAGGCCAAGACCGTCGGCGTGGCCTGGGATGTGAACACCGTGAACGAGGACGGCACCGTGCCGGTAACGTTCGCAATCACCGGTGACGGCGTCTCGAACGGCAAGCTCACCATCCAGAAGGGCCAGCTCGCGAACCTCTCCGTGAAGGGCGCCACGGGTGATCCCGACATGTGGTGGAGCGACGGCGCGGCAGTGGCGGTTTCCGGAACCGGTGTCGTGTACGGCGTCGAGACGGGAACCGCAAAGGTGAATGTGAAGGCCGCGGGCAAGACCGCAACCATCACCATCACCGTCAAATAAGGAATCAAACGGATTTCATAAAGCCATACATCCACCGGTCTGACCGGTAGATCTCAGGGGCGTGCGATTTCAATATGTGATATTGGAGTCGTGCGCCCTGTTTTTCATAATCGTTTGCAATGATCTGCAAACGTTTTTTCTTGTAATCCCAACATGATGGCAGCGAAACGCCGAAGTAGTAATGAAACAGTTGTGACGAGATTTTCAATATTTATGAAAGAGGCGATCCTGAAATTGCCATATCGGGGGTGTTGGATGGTGTGTGTGGGGTGTGATTAAAGCTTTAAATCAGTTCGTTTTCACGTCGTGTATGCAAACGTCTGCAATCTCTTGCAAAACATGATAATTTGTAAAATAATCTTGAAAAAGCTTGAAAAATGGGGTTTGTAAAACGGGAGTGTCTGACGTTTGGTGAAATCTAGATGAACTGTTGAGATAAAATGAAAACGTATGCTGTACCCTCCAGGCAAGGGGGAGGGTGAAGTATAAGGGCGTGCTTTGGCAGTAGTGCGCGTCCGGTATAGAAGGGATGACAGTGATGGCGGACTCCGACATCACGGTGGCCGTGGCCACGCATAAGGCGTACCGTATGCCGATCGACGGCGTATATATGCCGTTGCAGGTCGGTAGGGCGTTGCATCCGAACGTCGATTTGGGTATGACGTGCGACAACACCGGCGATAATATTTCGCAGTTGAACGCACAATATTCCGAACTGACCGGACTGTATTGGATGTGGAAAAACTGCGATGCCGACTATCAGGGATTGGTGCACTACCGCCGTCATTTTGCCAAAAATGACAGTGCGAAACGCCACGGAGACGAAAACGAACGCTTCAGCTGCATCGCAGGAAAACAAGACTATGCGCGTCTGCTCGATACGTGCGAAATCATTGTGCCGGAACGACGCAACTACTATATCGAAACCGTATATTCACATTACGAGCACACCATGCAGGAAGGGCAGCTCGATGCGACACGAAGCATTATCGCGCAAACCAATTCCGACTACCTCGACGCATTCGACGCGCAAATGAACAAAACCTCGGCGCACCTGTTCAACATGTTCGTGATGCGCAAAGACCTCATCAACGAATACTGCTCGTGGATGTTTCCCATCATCGGAGAACTGGCCAAGCATATCGATTCAAGCTCATACAGCGTCTTCGAAATGCGATTTCCCGGACGCATCAGCGAAATCCTCTTCGATGTATGGCTGGAAACCAACCATTACCCGTACGTCGAAATGCCTATCATCAGCCCCGAACCAGTGGACTGGATCAAAAAGGGGTCCGGTTTCCTTATGGCGAAATTCGTAGGCAAAAAGTACGTGAAAAGCTGCTGAAAACAGGTCTTATGGCAGTTTCGACCCAACCCCTCATCAGCGTGATAGTGCCGGTCTACAACGTGGAACGGTATCTCGACCAATGCGTGGAAAGTCTTATCGGGCAAACCTACGAACGATTGGAAATCATACTGGTCGACGACGGATCCACCGATTCCTCCGGCGAACAGTGCAATGCTTGGGCGAATCGTGACAACCGCATTCGTGCGGTGCGCCAATGCAATGCCGGCTTGGCGGCGGCCCGCAACACCGGGCTCGACCTTGCCAAAGGCGAATACATCGGATTCGTGGATTCCGACGATTACGTGCTTCCCGATATGTTCGGCACGTTGCTGCACAATCTGCAGGAATCCGACGCCGACCTGTCGATCATCTCGTACGAACGGGAAAACCCTGACGGCAGCACCTACTGCAACGCTTTTCCCGACAAGAAAATCGTCATGACCTCGCAGGAAGCATTCGCCTATGTGAATCAGCATGGCTACTTTTATGTGACCGCGTGGGACAAACTCGCCAAAAAAGAACTCTTCGATAACCTGCGCTACCCGCTCGACGCCGTCTATGCGGAAGATTCGCCGGTCACCTACCAGCTGCTCGACAAGGCGGATCGCATCGTATACGATTCCACGCCGCTGTACCGTTACAGAATGTCGGAAAACAGTCAGTCGCATGGCATCACCGACAAATTCGCACAATCCACCGGAGCCATGCTCGACTTGGTGCGAACCAAATATCCGCATGTTGAAGCATATGCCGCATATGGGCATCTCGAATCCATTGTCGGTACCTGCAATCGCATCATGCTCGCGCATCAACGCAAGCAATGGGCGCAATTCGAACGGTATGCGCGTACGGAATTGCGCGAATTGCTGCCAATGGTGGAACGCAAGGGAATCATTGGGAAAAGTCAACTGCTGCAATGGAAACTCCTGGCCACCTCTCCGACGCTGTACGGCATGATGTACGCGCTGTACAAGCGACGGCATCCGGAAATCGCATCACATTAGGCATGGTGATGAGATGACCTCGACCATACTGTTCTTGACATTGCTGGCATTGCTGGTGCTGCTGATAGTGGCATATCGCGGGGATTTCGCGGAACCATCCATACTATTCGTGGTCGGATTCACGCTCGCGGTATTCAATGGACTCATCAATTACCGGACCTGGGATTTCGACCTGTCGATGCAAACCTGCTTCGTGGTTGGATTCGGCACGTTCGCATTCGCATTGACGGCTTACGGTGTGAAGGTGTTTTTCCGCAGCTGCGTCGGACATCGGACAGCACATCGGGAATACGGTGAGCCGCAAGATATCGTTCTGCCGATGTGGGTGTACGTTGGCGGCCTGCTGTTCACCGGTTTGGCATTGCTGATCGTGTCACGGCAGATAATCTCATTGACACTGCTACGGGGGAGACGGCTCTCTGGACAAAGCCATCGGCTTGTATGACAAACTCAACAAATTCAGCACCAAAGGCGTGGCCCTCTCTGGAATTCCCTCGCTACTGCATCTGGCGACCAACGCCATGGCCTATGCGTGGCTGTTTCTCGCCATGCGCAGCGTGGTGGTCCGTTCGTTGCGCAACGATTATCTTGCGGTCATCAATGTGTTGGCGGCCGTTCCGATGACGTTGATTTCCGGCGGACGCAATAGCCTCATTCAGCTTGGCGTTGCCGCATGGACATACTGGGCGTTGTTCCGCAGGCAGAACAACCGTTGGAAAGGCATGCGGCTCGGCTTCCGCACTGTGTTGAAATTCGTGGCCATCGCGCTCGTGGGATTGGCCTCGTTCAAGCCACTGCTGTCGCTGATGGGACGCAAGGCGGGCGACTCGACCATGTACGAATACCTGTCCATCTACATTGGAGCGCCGATAAAAAACCTAGACGCGTATCTCACGAACTCCATGTCGCCTTCGTTGGCGGTCAAATCCACGCAATGGGGAGACATGGCATTGGCTTCCACCCGGGCCTCGTTCCCCCAGATATTCGGCAAAACCGTGCTTGACTGGATGCAATGGCAACCCTTCCAACGGTATGGCGAGCGCAGTCTTGGCAACGTATTCACCACATATTACGCATTCATTTTCGACTGGGGCATCGCGGGTGCGATGCTTGCCATCGTGCTGATCGCCGCACTTTCTCAGCTTTGCTATGAAAGCGCGGTTTTCGCATTGCAATACGGCAAGGCGGGCATTCCCATATCGATGATGCTGTACGGTGCCATCGGCTATTGCTGTGCGTTCAGCTTTTTCTCCAACCGTTGGATGTCAACCATGTTCAACCAGATCATGCTCAGAAACATCATTATTTGGGTGGTGCTGATATTCTTCGTGAACTCCGTGCGCATACGCAAACGCGCCTTCGCCAAGCGGGTGGTGCTTTATGCCTGAACGTCAGCCGACCAAGCCGGTCGGGCAGCCGTCCAGCAAGCCGGCCAAGCATCCAACCGACGTGCGCATTCGATCCGTGAAATTCAACGTGCTGATGAACATGATCGTCACCACGTCGTCAGTGATCTTCCCGCTCATCACCGTGCCATACGTGTCGCGCGTGCTTTCCACCGGTGGCACCGGGCATGTGGCGTTCGCTCAATCCGTGGCCTCATACTTTTCGCTGGTGGCCCTCCTGGGCGTTACCTACTACGGAGTGCGCGTCTGCGCTCGCGTACGCGACGACCGCGCGGAACTATCGCGTACGGTGCTGGAATTGCTGGTTATTCTGGCATGCTCCACCACCATGGTGTTCGCGGTCTACCTGGCGTGCCTGTTCACCGTACCGAAAATGAACGCGCAATTCGGGCTGTTCGCGCTTTTCGGCCTGGCCATCTGGCTTTCCTCGTTCGGTGTGGAATGGTTCTATCAGGCGTTGGAACAATACGAATACATCACCGTGCGTAGCGTATGTTTCAAACTGCTGGCATTGGTGCCCATGTTCGCTTTTGTACGGCAGCGCGGCGACTACGCGATATACGGCCTGATCGTGGTGGTGGCCGGGTACGGATCCAACGTGCTCAATCTCCTGCGGCTACGCAGGTTCGTGGACTTCCGCAATTGTGGACATCTCAATATTTCCCGCCATTTCAAACCGATGCTATGGTTCACCATCGCATCCATTTCATCCGGCATGTATATTCAAGTAGACATTGTGATGCTCGGCTTCCTTGGCACCACCGATATGGTCGGCCTGTACCAGCTGGTATCCAAAATCAAATCCGTGCTCGTCACCGCCGTCAATTCCGTCGGCAACGTGATGCTGCCACGCCTTTCGTATTATCAGGCGCGGCGCAAAGAGCGGCAGGCAGGCGAACTGATCGCGAAAAATATGAATTTCGTTATGGTATTCGGCTCCGCGATCATTGCTCTGCTGATATTGCTTGCCGACCCGATCGTGGCATTGCTCGGTGGCGCTGACTTCGCGGAATCCGCGGTTCCGCTACGATTCGTCGGTATTGCGGTGATGTGTTCGGCCATGAATATCGTGCTTGCGAATGTCATGATTTCCAAAGGAATGGAACGTACATGGGCCATGGTGAACGCGATCGGACTTGCCTTGGCCGTACTCGCAAACGTGCTGCTGATTCCACAGCTCGGCGTGGTCGGTTCCGCCATCAGCATTTCATTGTGCGAAGCGTTGATGCTGGCGATGCGCTCATATGTGTGCCGCGGGTTTTTGGTTGGCATTCGCACGTCGATCGATCCGATACGTATTCTGCTCAGTGCGATTGCGGCAGGCTGCCTTACGCGGGGCGCGATCGCGATATGCGGTGCCGAGACATGGAACGCCTTCCTGTGGCTGATGTTCGGCGGATTCCTGTTCGCGCTGATATATGGCATCGCGTTGCTGCTGTGCCGCGAACGATTCGTTATGGCCATGCTTCAGCCGGTATTCAACCGACTGCATGTACGGAAAACGAATGATGAGAATAACGCGCATGGCGCAAGCAATGCGAGTGACGGACGATATGCAAACAATGGAGGTTGGCAATGACGAACTACGTGATCTGCGAACGTTCGCTGCATCATGCGCACGCTGGATCCAAAGCGCGCGATGACATTCGGCAGGTGCTCGAAAGCCAATCCTGGCAGCCGTTCGAAGTGCGTCCCGGCGAGAACAAAGGGTATTTCGACAAGCTGGTGTGCGTTGGGCGTACGCTTGCCGATTGGCATCGGCTGGAACGAACCGTTCGCTGCGGGGACGTGGTGTTGGTGCAATTTCCGCTCATCATGTACAATAAGGTGTCGCTGTACGCCTTGCCTTCCGTGCGTAGGATGAAAGCGCGCGGAGCGTTGTTTGTTTTCCTGATTCATGATTTGGAAACGCTACGCGGCTACTCCTACACCGATTTCGACAAACAATGGGTGACCGAAGCGGATCTGCTCATCAGCCACAATCCGCGCATGAGCGAAGTGTTGCGCAAGTACGGCGCGACCGTGCCGATCGTGGAGATCGGCATTTTTGATTACCTGCTGCCGCAAGCGAATCCTGTGCCCGTGGAACAGCGTCACGGCATCGATATCGCGGGAAATCTCAGCCATGGCAAAGCCGAATACGTGTATCGGCTGGCCGAGCGATTCCCCAAAGCCGACATCAATCTGTACGGGCCGAAATATGACCGGCGGAACGGCAAAACGGCGTGGTACCGCGGAATCGTCGCACCCGATGAACTGCCAGACAAACTGGAAGGACGATTTGGTCTGATCTGGGACGGCGACAGTCTCGACACCTGCGGCGGCTATTACGGCAAATATCTGACCGTCAACAATCCGCATAAGCTGTCGCTGTATCTTGCAGCCGACAAGCCGGTGATCATATGGAACAAGGCGGCGCTCGCACCATTCGTAGTCGAACAGGGAGTGGGCGTTGCCGTCGAATCGTTGCAAGAGGCCATGGCCGTGGAATACGGCATGACGCAAAGCGAGTATGCGCGAATGGTACGACGGGCTTCGCAATTGGGGCAGAAGCTGCGTGAAGGCTGGTTTACAAGGGAAGTCATGGCCAAGGTGCAGGCGGTATTGCCGTCGTTGCGTCGAGAAAACAAGGAAAGGTGAAATCATGGGCGTGAAGCAGCGAATCAAAACCATCGTTCCGCATCGCGTCTGGCGCGTATTGCAAGGATGCAAAGCGAACATGACATTGGCTTCGTACTATGCGGGGCAGCGCAAACGGTTCCTGAGATTCTGTGCTGGGCAATGGAATGTGGGGCAATCCGAGCAATTGCGCGGCACTATGGTGTATTACATTCATCGTATTGAAAAAGGATTGTCGCATAGACGGTTCCGTGCGGGATTCGGCAGATCCGCGTTCGGGGAGTTGCGTTCCGTGATGGATGAATGGCGGGAACGCGACTATCCGGTTGACGATGTGACGTATATCGCGGCACGGCAGGTGGTTCGTGCATACGTGCGCAAGCATCGGGCGTTGGAGAAGCCGATTCCTGAGTTTGTGGGCGTATGGTTTGCCGACGAAGTGGCCTCGGTGGATATCGAAAGCGTCGAACAAGCCGAAAAAGCCGACGTTGCGGGCAATGCGGGCGTGAAAACCGTGCGTGCCGCAGACAAACGCGACAACGCATCGCTCGACTATGCAGCATTGTTCGCAGGGCGTTCCAGCGTACGCGAGTATGCCGAAACCCCTGTTGATATGGGAACGGTGCGTAAGGCCGTAAGCATGTCGATGAAAACGCCATCGGTATGCAATAGGCAGGCATATCGCGTGCTGCTGATCAGCAATCCGAAATTCATCGAACAGGCATTGGCGTTGCAGGGCGGGTGGCGTGGGTACGATGCGCCTCCGGTGCTGGCGTTGATCAGCGTGGACGTGCGCAGTTTCGTAAGCGTTGAGGAACGCAACGAGCCGTATATCGACGGAGGCCTGTTCGCCATGGCGTTCCTGACCGCATTGGAATGCGAGTCGCTGGCCGCCTGCCCTCTCAACACCATGATGCGTGAGAAGCAGGAGCATGAGATCCGCAAGCTGTTGGGCGTGCCCGACTACGAAACGCTGATTGCGTTCGTGGCGATCGGCAACTTCCCGGAAAGCATCGAATCGCCGGTATCGTTCCGGTATGATGCTTCGGCGATCACACGGGAGCTGAACTGACGATGAGCCATACCATCAGTGTGATCATTCCCGTCTACCGTGCCACGTTGCAAACGTTGCATGATTGCGTGAACAGTCTGCAACGGCAGCAGGGCAGTGGCTTCCGTATCGAAGCGGTGATTGTATTCGATGGTGAGCCGGCATTCGAAACGGCACCGATCTCGAATTGGAATTCGCCATTGGTCAGCATTCGTACGGAAACGATCGCTCATGCCGGAGTCTCCGCGGCTCGCAACGCGGGATTGCGCGCGGCCACGGGGCAGTGGGCGATGTTCCTCGATGCGGATGATGCGCTCGCCAAGCATGCCGTCGACGGCATGCTTGCGTTTGCGGTGCGATACCGCTGCGATGTGGTGATGGGGGCGTACCGCAACGTGCTTGCAGGTGCTGATGCCGATGCGAACGGTGTTCCCGACGCCGCTGGTGCCGTCATTATGGTCGGCAAAGGCGAGGGGTCTCCAAGTGTGGAAGAACACCATTATGCTGAAACTGACATGGTGTTCGAGGGACGCAGGCGTCTTGACCTATGCGAGGATATGCTCCGACCGCAGCGAGGTATCGCGCTTGTTTGGGGCAAGCTGTACAGCATGCCGCTGATCAAAGGGATCGACGGATTCAACGAAACCTTGAGTTTGGGAGAGGACGCCGAATATGCGTTCCGTGCGGTCGCGGCGGCGAATCGAATCGGCTATGTGGATGAAATGGTGTACGAATACCGCCGCAATGCGGATTCGGTGGTGCGGTCGTTCTCCAACGATTATGTGCGGCGAACAATATCTGCGATCGAAACAATGCGCGATACCATTCGTCAATTTCGGGAAATATCTGATGGAACGCTCGATGATTACACATTATTTCATCTGACGATCATTATGATCAATGATCTGTTCAATCCCGAAGCGCCATGGAACCGTCATGAACGAAAGAATCACTATGGAAAAGTAGTGAACATGCCGGTTTTTCGGCAGCCGCTTGATCGATATCGGGGAGGTCGTTTTCCTGTGACCCGACAAATCGCGTTGCTTTCGATGAAATATCGATGGTATTACGTGAGCGCTGCGATCGCATGGGTGCGTCATAAGCAATTCAGTGGAAAACAATGAGAAAGCGGAGTGCTTCTGCAATAGCGAGAAAACAAAGAAATAACTACTTGAACGACGAGGAAATATGGACGAGAAGCATAATATTATCGGTCTAATCACGTATCATGCTGCCTATAATTATGGTTCGGTATTGCAGGCGTATGCCACGCAATCAACCATCACGGACATGGGGCATGACGTTACCGTCATCGACTACCGGCCGCTTGAGGGCGAACGCTACTATGAACGCTTATATTGGCGTGGGCTGGGCCTCAAATCGTCCCTCGCGGATTTAACCATGCTGCCGGTTGCGGGACTGCGCAAGAAGCGCATGCGCAATTTCGAGCGGTTCATCAGCACGAACATACATGTGGGCCAACGACGCTATCAGGAGCCGGAAGAGCTGAATTCGCTGGCTGACGCATTCGACGTGGCCGTGAGCGGCAGCGACCAGATCATCAACAAGCATTCCAACGAGCTGGAACGCGTCGACTGGAAGTACATGGACCCGTACCTGCTGAAATGGGCGAACTGCAGGAAAATCTCGTATGCTTCGTCGCCGGCCACCATGACCGACGATGAGCTGCGGCGCATCGGACCGGCGTTGGTGGAATTCAGCGCGCTTTCGGCGAGGGAACGTTCCGCATGCGGCAAACTGCGGCAGGTAAGCGGCAAATATGTGGAACACGTATGCGATCCGACGCTGTTGCTCAACGCGGGCGAATGGGAGGAACGCATACCGTTGCGTAAGTCGCAACACGTGCCCGAACAGTATCTGCTGTTTTATTCGCTGCTGCGTCCCAAGCGTGCTGTCGGCGTATTCAGGCAACTGCGTGAACTGTCTCGTCGAGTCGGCCTGCCTGTCGCAGTGCTGACGCCGCAGGCGGGCAATGTGCCGAAATGCGATGAGCTTGTCAATGTGCTCGAGGCAGGGCCGGAAGAATTCCTCTCGCTGGTGAAATATGCGGAGGGTGTAGTTACGGACTCCTACCATGGCACGCTGTTCTCCATCAACTTCCATAAACCGTTCTGGGTGTATACGGAAGGTACCAAAGAGCATGAACTCGGCACCAGACGCGGTCAAATCCTGCAGGAAGTGCAATTCGCCGACAGAATCATCACTGATTTTTCCGAAGTTGATTGTACTGATACCTCACAAACCATCGATTTCTGCAATGCCGATATTGCACTGGATATCATGCGCAGCCGCTCAAAGCGATATCTGCACGACGCTTTGAGCTGATTATGCTAAATCCGCTGATTTTGATGTGTGTATTTTCATGCGTATAGAAGCGTTTGAATATGATTTGAGCTTGGAGTGATATTGAATTCCAAGGCTCAAATGTTTTATGGATATCGGCGGTTGCCGTTTACTTGATGGTGATGGTGATGGTGGCGGTTTGGTTGCCGACCTTCACGTTCACCTTGGCGGTGCCGGTCTGGACGCCGTAGACGGTGCCGGTGCCGGAGACCGCCACGGCGGCCCCGTCACTCCACCAGACAGCGTCGGACGGGGTGGCGTCCTGGGTGCCGATCACGTAGAGCTCGGCGAGGTTGCCTTTCTGGATGGACAGTTTGCCGTCCGCGACGCCCTTGCCGGAGATGCTGATGGCGGAGTCGTCCGGGATCGTGCCGTCCTCGTTCACCTTGCCGGAGGTCCAGGAGACGCCGAGCGCCTTGGTCTTGTCGGCCTTGGACTTGCGGTCCCTGGCCGAGTCCCATGTGGTCTTGCCGTTGGCGTCGACCTTGATCAGACGGAATGTGATGGCGTTGCCCTTGCCGACCTTCGTGGTGCCGGTGTACGCGTTGCCGTACCTGGCGAGCTTGACGCCGCCGGCGCGGGTCCAGGTCTTGCCCTTGCCCTGGCCCCAGTCGCCGACCGCGTACAGGGTCTCGCCGGTCTTGAGGTCGGCGGCCGCGTTGATGGTGATGTCCACGGTGTTCTCGACCGCGTTGGTCCACTTGAGGTCCACGGTCTTGGTCTTGTCGGCGGTGGCCTTGACGTCGCCGATCTCGTCCCATGTGGTCTTGCCGTTCGCGTCGACCTTGATCAGTCGGGCGGTGATGGCCTGGCCCTTGGTCATGGTGGTGGTGCCGGTGTACGCGTTGCCGTTCTTGGCGAGCTTGACGCCGCCGGCGCGGGTCCAGGTCTTGCCCTTGCCCTGGCCCCAGTCGCCGACCGCGTACAGGGTCTCGCCGGTCTTGAGGTCGGCCGTGGCGCTGAAGGTGATGTCCGCGGTCTTGATAACCGGAGGCGTTGCCGTGCAGGTGATGGCTGTCAGCGAGGCGGACGAACCATCCCAGCTCACCTTGCCCGAGAATTCAAAACCAGGCTGGCTGGCCCCCGGCATCTGCGAGCCGTTGCCGTTGGAGAAGATCACGCGATAGGTGCCCTCGCCCAAATCCGGAACCTCATACTTGTATGTGCCGGCCTTGGCGCACGAATCGGCGGCCGCCATCGCGGTCATCTCCACGCCCGGCCAGGCCGCGTTGTTCTTCGCGGTCGCTCCGTCGCCCGTGTACACGTACGCGTACATCTTGCTCCAGCCGGAAGGCTTCGTCGCATAAATCGTGTTCGCCTGAACCTCAACCTTGGTGTAGGTTGCGGTGAACTCGAGCGCTTCGCCGCTTTCGGCGCCGGTGCCCTTGACGGTCAGGGTGACGGAATCGCCGATCTCCATATCGCCGCCGATGGTGAGCGAGTCGCCGTCAACGAAGGAGCCGTTCTTGCCATTGCTCAGTGAGTAAGTGAGATTGGTGGCATTGCTGGCGTTCAGCGTCACCTTGATGGTGTTGGAGGAGAACTTCTTGCTGACGGTCGCGGAAACGGATTCCTTCACGCTCGTGTTGAAGTACACGCTCACCGCATCGCCCTTGGCGGTGCCGGAAGTGATCTTGCCGTTGGAAACGGTGATGGTGCCGCCGTTCACCTGATCGGTGTACGTGCCGTCGTCAAGCTTGGTCGGAGTGCCGGCCAGATTCTGGTCGCCGCCCATGTTGGCGATGCTCACGCCGTCATTGCCGGCATTGTTGTCGGTCTTGTAACGTTCCACCATGAGGCAGGAGTTGTTGTTCTGTTCGGAACCGCAGTTGCGCAGGTATTCGGCCTCGCCGTCCATGGCATTGTGGAAATGGTTGACGGCCGCAACAGCCGTGTCTTTCCACATGTCATCGCCGGCGTCGCCAGCTGAGAGGCTTCTGCGAACTGGGCTGATTGCCGCCGGAGGCTTCGGACGGTTGAAGAACAGTGGCGCTCCGCCTGCGCGTGCGCCGACCACGGCCCAGCCGAAGCGTATCTGATCGTTGGTCAGATACGTGGATTCCTTGTCGCTATTGGCATAGTTGTCGTGGGACTCCACCCAGGTGACCAGCTGATCGTCGTTGACGCCCCCGTTGCGCAAGCTCATAAGATTGCCCGCATTGAGATTCTTGCTCCACAGTGCAGAACGGATGGTCTTGCCATAGTCGGAGGCCGTGGCTCCGCCGCCGCCTTCGCCATACTTGGCATACAGGTTGGCGTACGCCTTGTAATCCAGTCCGGAATCGCCCTGCAGCACTTCGCCGTACTGGTATTGCGAGCCGTTCTGCAGAATGGTGGTCCAATACTGCGAACCGTCGAATTCGTTCGGCAGTTCGACGTGCTTGCCGGCGTCGAAACGGAAGCCGTCAACACCGTCGTTCACCGCGGTTTTCAGGAAGTCGTGCATACGATTGGCGACTTCCGGATTGGCGGTGTTCAGATCCCATAGGCCCAGCAGGTGGCAGTGCGTCACCTGCCAACGGTTGGAATAATCGATGTTGTCGCCGCCGGAGCCGCTGCAGGAGTTGCGCGCATGGAAATATTCGCTCTTCTGCCAGTCGGAGTCGATGGCGTTCCAGTCGGCGGTGAAGTGGTTGGCCACAACGTCGACGATGATGCGGATGCCATGCGCGTGGGCTGCCACGGTCATGGCTTTCAGGTCGTCTTCGCTGCCGACCACGAAGTTGCCGATGGAGGTGTTCGTCGGCTGATACACGTAATACCAATTTTCGGTGAATTTCTTGCCGTTGGCGTCGTTCACCTTGATTTTGCTCATCGGCTCGGTCTGAATGGAGGTGTAACCGGCTTCGGCGATCTCATCCATATGTTCGGTGATGGTGTTGAACGACCACATCCACGCGTGCAGAATGGCGCCGTTCTTCATCTCCTTGGTCAGACCGTACTTTTTGCGTGCTGCTTCGAAAGTCGGGTTGCCTACGGTGTCCGCATAACTGTTACGGTCGGTGCTCGCCTGTGCGGAGACGCTGGCGACTGCCAGTCCGCCGAAAACTGTGGCAAGGCTGTGGCGCCCACCGCCAGCTTCTTGCTGACGCGCAGACCCAGCTTCTGCCGGGCGGGAGTTGGTTTCCGATGTTTCATTGACCTTCCTGATCCTTCTTTTTCTTGTGTTTGGGCCGGTATCGGGGCTTGTGGCTCCGTTATCGTGGCCGCTGCTTTGCGACGGGGGTCCCATCTTCTTTGATAGCGTTTGCAATACTGCAACCGTGTAGTGTATATTCTATCCCGGTTGGAGTGTAAAAGATGCTGAAAAATGGCGGATTTTCAATGAAAATCGTTACTGAGAAAATCATTGTAAAAATGAAAATGATTGCAAAAGATAGTTGCGCAAGATAGCCCCTATATGAACCGTTTTGCAAATGATATGCATGCATAAAGCACGGTATTTCAGCGCTTCCTATATGAAATTGGAAAACTGTGCTGCAAAGTATTTGCAATTTGCGCAACCCGTAGTGCGGGGGTGAGGTAGGGGTTGCCACATCTGTTTTTAGCGGAAAACCGTCGGGGTGACAAGGGGTGGTGTGCCCATCGAGTTGGCTTAGGAAGCGCGCTGGCTGAACCGTATCGAATTTCTCATTGAGGCAAGCATGGTCTGCGGTATGTTTTTTCGTATTACGTTGTGTTCTTGAAAATATGAATATATTCCCCGAAATTCGATTCGTTTTATTCTTAACAATGAGGTACAGTATTTCACGTAGTTATTTACAATAAAGGAAGGATTTACATGTCCGTTCTTGATGGTTTCAAAGAAGTTGGCGAAAGAACTGGTGGCAAGTTGACCATGACGGTCATGCTTGAATCCGTTCGTTTTTCCAAGGGCGTTTCCGAAGTTCTCGGACGTCCTGAATACGTCAAGCTGCTGGTGAATTACGAGCGCGGCAAGTTCGCAATCCAGGTATGCGATGAGAATGACGATTTCGCTCTTCAGTTCAATGCTCCGAACGCCGATACGCCGTCTTCCGTCACCACCCGCAACCTTGACCTGCTCGTTGCGACGCAGAAGTTCTTCACCTTCGGAAGTGCCTGCAGACAAGATCGCCTTCTTCGCTCTGGACGGCGAATATCACAGCGATGAGCGCGTGATCATCTTCGATGCCAAGAACGGGGTCCGCAGCGGCACTGTCGGCAAGCGTGGTCCGAAGGCCGGTCACGGCGGCCGCAGGCGCAGAAAGATCGATGACGTCAAGGAAGCCACGGTGATCGGTTCCAACAATGCCCTGTGAAATCGGCGATATCCCAGTGATATTTAAGATCGTAATATAGTTTGAGCTCCGTAATATCTTCGAATATTACGGAGCTCAAACTATATCATCATCGAATCAATCAATGATGATCAATCGCGATTTAATAGCAGTGATTGGCCAGCCAGTACGTGTAGGCTCCCTGAATGGAACCATAACGCTGCGCGCAATAACCCCAGAACCACTTGAGCTGGGTCTGATAATTGGTGGCCCAATCGGCGCCCGCGCTCACCATCTTGCTGCCAGGCAACGCCTGGGGCAGACCATAGGCGCCCGAACTCGGATTCGTTGCGGTGACGCTCCAGCCGGACTCGTGGGTGATGATGTATACGGTGGCGGTGAAATCGGCTTCGGTGTAGCCGTTCGACAGCAGATAATCGTGAGCCCACTGCTGCATTTCGCCCGCCGCACAGTGGTGCCGATCGACGCGGAAGCGCTGGAGGACGACGACGAAGTGGAGCCGGTGCCGACGAGAACGACCTTGTCGACCGGAGCCTTCTTCACATACGAGCTGATCATATTGGAGGAGACCACGGTGTCGCCGGACTTGGTCACGAGGTTCGTGGTTTCCATCACGCCCTCTTCGCCCTCCGTCTCAACCTTCTCCTGGCCCTCCGGCAGGCTTGAGGTTTCCTTCTTGACGACATTGAAACCGATGGCGGTGTCGGAAACCTCAACGCTCGCGCCGGCACGCTGAATGGTGATCACGGTCTTCTCATCCACCTTGGTGATGAGCGAAGGGGAGACCGTGTCTTCCGGTTCGAGCGTGATGTCTCCCGCGTCGAGCACGGACTTCACGTCGGTGAAATTGGTGCCGGGCACCACGCGTGACTTGCCGTTGATTTTCACGGTGACGTACGAGGTGTCTCCATTAAGCAGCTCGCGGGCATTGCCACGGGACGCCTCCGCGGAATCGGTGACGGAGAAAGCCGTGACCTGATTGGCCGTATTCCGCTCCGCGGATGTGTAAAGATTGCGCGACACAATGCCGCCGGTAGCCAACAGGCCCATCGCCGCAATCGTTGCGGCGATCTTCACCAGCGAGGACTTGCTCGGCACGGTGAAGGTAGACGATTGGGCGTGCTTGCTGTGGTTAGCCATTCTGCTCCTAAACGCGCGTTCAGATCCTCGGCGAATTCACACATGCACGGCATGCGGTGCGCCGCCACTTCAGGCTTCGCCGGAAAGCGCATATCCAACGCGACATTCTACTCCATGCCATGGAATCCGGGCGAGCGCATATGTAACAGGCGGGCAAAGCGGGCATGCAAAGCAAGCGTGCAAAGCAAAAGGTGCCGTTGATGTTTCGCCATCGAACGGCACCTTTGCAATCCTTTGATATTCGCCTTATTGCGCCTGTTCCGTAGCCTCTTCGGCAGCGGCCGCGTTGACATCCAACGCCTTGGCCTGCGCGATCAGATCGTCCAGATCCGACGCACGTAACGCACCGGCCTGCTGGAACACGATCTGCTGGTTCTTGACCACCATCAACGTCGGCACGGCCTGCACCTTGGCCGCGGAAGCGAGATCCGGATTCTGGTCGATATCGACCTTGGCGAAATAAACGTCGGGATTCGCTTCGCTCGCCTTTTCGAACGTCGGACCGAATGCGCGGCACGGACCGCACCAGGTCGCCCAAAAATCCACGAATACCAGATCGTTGGATTCCACAATCTGATTGAAATCCTCGGAAGTGACTGCATGCGTTGCCATGATTGCTCCTTGCTGTTCGTTCCATCGACGCGCGTGACGGGCTGCACCCCTCGTATGCGATTGCTTTGGAGTATATAACCGTGCCCCAACCCGACGCATTCCCGGCATGCGCAAGATCCGCTATCAGAGGAATCGTCTTCCATCGCACGCTTTTCCAGCCAATTCACACAAGATGCGTGATAATGGGACTATGCCAGTGATGAATGATGAAGTGCCCGACGAGGGCGATTTCGATGCAGGCCGCCGTCGCGGAGAATTCGACGACATCACGCCGGAGGATTTCATCCGCGGAATAGGAAACCCTCCAGGATGGCTTGCTTCCGGCGAAATCAACCGTATGCGAGGTGAAATGCCGATTCCGTACGTGCTTGTGGTGCCGGTGCGCACCGATGATCTGGACGTGTCTCACAGGTCGGATCACTGCTTCGTGTGTCTGACGACGGCAGCATCGAACGAACGCTGATCGCCGGCCGCGTGCTCTACCACGAATCGTTGCGTGAGGCCGTGGCGCGCAATATCGCCAAGGATTTGGGAGATATCGCGTTGCCGCAGTTGCCAGTGAGCCTGCAGCCATTCACCGTGGCCGAGTTTTTCCCGACGCCAGGACTGTCCGATTATTTCGATTCCCGCCAGCATGCGATCGCATTGTGCTATGTAGTGCCGATCGCGGGCGATTGCAAGCCGCAGGACGAGACGCTCGACGTGGAATGGGTCAACACGAACAGCGAGATCCTCGACACTTTCATAAACCAGATGAGCAACGGATACGGCACGATTGTGCGTCAGGCGATCGCTTGGGCCGGCAGGTAGCCGACAGGCTTATGGTTGACGTCGAAAACGGTCGGCCGTGGGCGCCAGGAAAGCGCGTGGCAGCTTGCGAATGCAGGCAGCGTAAGCGATAGATATATAGGCAATATAGGGGAGAGGAACGGAGTGAGACGATGACGATCGAATTACATAATAACGTGTATTGCGAGGGCGAGGGACTTCCCGTGGTGCTGGTGCACGGGTTCCCCGTGGACCACCGCATGTGGGACGAATGTGCGGAGGCGTTGGAGGCGGCCGCTGTGGAACATGGTGTGAAACGGTTCCCGATCTGGGGTCCCGACATGCCCGGTGCGGGAGAAGGGCCGATTCCTTCCGATGAGACCAGTGGCGGCAAAGATGCGGACGGCGCTTTCCCGAACGGTTTGGACCATATGGCCGACGCCTATGTCGCGATGTTGCATGCGGCCGGTTACGACAAGGCGATTTGGGCGGGCCTTTCGATGGGCGGCTATCTGATTCTCGACATTCAGCGTCTGCACCCCGAAGCTGTTGCCGCGTTGGCATTGTGCGACACGAAGGCCGCGGCGGATTCCGCGCAGATGCGCGCGAAGCGCATCGCGATCGCCGAAGCATGCGAATCGACGGGCACGCATGAGCCGGTGATGGGATTTGCGGCCGCCACGCCTGAGGATTCAACCATCAAACAGTCGGACGCTTACCGTGAACAGTTCACTGCATGGATCAACGAGCAGCCGGCCGAAGGCATCGCCTGGCGTGAACGCATGGCTGCTGGCCGTCCGGACCTGAACGATGTGTTGCCTGCGATTACAGCACCGGTTGCGGTGATCTGCGGCGACAAGGATCCGTCGAGCCCGCCGAGCGTGATGACGCCGATCGCCGATGCGATGACAGGCACGAGCGCGGATATGACGGTGGTATTCGATTGCGGGCATTTCAGCGCATACGAGCATCCGCAGGCGGTTGCCGACGCGCTGCTCGCGCTGGTGCGCAGGGTGCAGTAGCCGGTATTTTCCGCCGCTGCCGTCAATATCGCAATCAGAAATACAAAAAAGATATAAAAAATAGAAAAGAAAATACGGAATAGAGAAAAAATATCCGCTCTATCAATCGTATTCAAGGAAAGAAGCAAGCGATGAGCGTGTTCTCACCATTGGCGCTGACTCAGGCACTGCCGTTCCTGCCACTTGCGCAAGGTGACATCGACTATGAGGTTTCGAGACGCGGCGAACCCGACCTGTTCGACACGGCGCTGCTGGAGCCGGCCACGAAGGTCATTCTCGTCAAAGACGGCATGGTGGCGGTGCCGCGCGGACAGGGGGCCATCGCGGACTACGCCAACGTGCATATGCGTCTCGCGCAATTGCCCGGCGCCTACGTGGCGGCGGAACTGCACACGCATCCGACGGCGCTCGCCATATTCCTTGGATCGTATGGCGGCAAACGCGACGAACACGTGGTCGCCGTTGACGTGTCTCGCATGAAAGCCGCGGAGACGGTGGTCGCAAGCAGCGAGCATATGGGCGCGGACGATGCGTTCGGCGAACAGCACGAACCGGAAGCGAAAACGTCGAAATCGTTGCTGGAAAGCGCTGCGGAACGATTCGACTGGGTCGATCTGCGCGGATTCGCACCGCATGCCAGCGCGCGCGAAGCAGGCCAGGCCACGACGGCGATCTCGCTGGGCGTATGGCATGCGCGCCAACGTCATTGCCCCACATGCGGCGCTCCGACCGAACCGGCGTTGGAGGATGGGCGCAACGCTGCACCAGCGAAGCGGACGGCAAGCGACTGCTGTTCCCCAGAGTGGAACCGGCCGTCATCACGGCGATCGTGGACCATGAGGACCGTCTGCTGCTGCAACACAACAGCGCATGGCGCAACACCGGACTGTACTCCGTATCGGCCGGCTTCGTGGAAGCCGGAGAAAACCTGGAGCATGCCTGCCGGCGCGAAGCCAAAGAGGAAGTCGGCATAGACATCGGCGAACTCAAATACTTGGGATCGCAGCCATGGCCGTTCCCCGCATCGCTCATGATGGCGTTCAAAGGCGTGGCCAACACCACCGACGTGCGCGTGGACGGCGACGAGACCCTGCAGGCGCGTTGGGTGACCCGCGACGAATACATGAACGAGTTGGTGGCAGGGCGTATGGAAGCTCCCGGAAAGGCCACCATCGCCCGCTACATGATCGAAGAATGGCTCGGCCACGACCTCCCGTAACAAGTTTCGGCACTGCTCTAGGGAAATACATACGATTGACGTAGAATGAGCTTTCATGAGCGAAGAAAACGATAACAAGCCGAATCTGGATGTGCCCGAGCATCTTGAATATTCCGACGAGCATGTGTGGGTGGATGCTTCCACCGAGCCGGCCATGGTGGGTATCACCGAATATGCGGCCGACCAGCTTGGCGAACTCGTGTACATCGATCTGCCGGAAGTCGGCACCGAAGTGCAGGCGGGCGACGAGGTGGCGGAACTGGAATCCTCCAAGGCGGTCACGCCGCTGGTCGCTCCGGTGGCCGGCGTGATTCGCTATGTGAACAACGAGGCCGCCGACGATCCAAGCATCGTAACGGGTGACCCGTATGGCGAAGGCTGGATTTTCAAAATCGAACTTGAGGATGACGAGCCGGGACTGCTTTCCTCCGAGGAATACGCCAACATCGTGGCTCAGTGAACGGCACGATTCGGGAAATTGGATGGGAAATCATCGGTATTCCCTGAAAAATCCCTGATTTTCACGCTGGGGTACCAGGTAATTCAATAATCGCCTTTATAGTGGGGTTATGACCGAACCGCAGCCGTTGCCCCAGCGTGAACCGGATTCCATATCCGAAGATGACATGCCGACCGTGCCCATTCCCGCACGCAAGGTGGTCACCACCTTCGACGCGGCTTCGAAACACGAACGCATCGAAGTCAAGCCTCCGCTGACACGACTGTTCCGCCGCACCATTACCAGAGCGTTCAACAAGTGGGTGACGTTCTCAACAAGCATGGTGCTCAATCTCAACTGGTATCCGCGCGTGGAACCATATGTCGGCTACGGCACCGAACATTACTCTCGACTGATCTGCCGAACCGTGTACGGGCCCTTCAAACGTCAGGCGGGTCGTCTGACCCGTGGCATCCGTGCCATGCTCACCATCCCCTCGCCGCATACGAAGGTGCGCATCGCCATCGACGGCGTGCCCCTCGAAACCGTGCAGGTGGGCGCGTCCGAAGTGCACGACGAAGTGGACGCGCAGCGCAATGTCTCCAGTGAATTCGCAGCCTCCGATTCCGCAGGATATCTCGATCTCGTGGCCGAACATTCGCTCGAACCGGGCGTGCACGACGTGTCATACAAGGTACGCAGCCGCAAACCAGTCACAGCCAACCTGTTCACCATTCCCAGCGGTACGAAAGTCGGCGTGATCTCCGACGTGGACGACACCATCATGGTCACGCAGGCGCCAAGCCTGATGAAAGCCGCCTACAATCTGCTGCTGCTCGATCCAAAGAAGAAAATGCCGGTTGCGGGCATGAACCTGCTGTTCAACCGCATTGCGGACATGTTCCCGGACGCGCCGTTCTTCTACCTGTCGACATCGCCATGGAATGTGGAAAGCTCGATCCGGCATTTCATCGCCAACCATGGTTTTCCGGAAGGTCCGCTGCTATTGCGCGACCTCGATCCTCGCCCGAAAACGTTCATCCTTCCGGAGTGCAGCACAAACTCGAGTATGCCGAACAATTGATGGCTGACTTTCCTGATATGAAGTTCATTCTGATCGGCGATGACGGGCAGAGGGATCCGACCACGTACGCCACGATCGCACGCCGATACCCAGGGCGTGTGCTGGCGATCGGCATCCGGCAGTTGTCTCCACGCGAAGTCGCCGGCAATCTCGGCACCGTTGCGGGGCGTGCGGTCACGCAGCCGATCCCGGTCACCGATGTCCCGGTATTCACGGGAACGACCGGCTCGAATCTGATGAAAACCATGCTGCCGTTCCTGAAACAACAGATGGGCGTCTGACTTTTTCGTACGCCCGGAGCAGGGGGTGCGTGCCGCGTGGGATTGGGAATGCAATGCCGGTATAATCGCGTGCATGACTGATTTTCGGGGTGAACAGGGCGCAACGGGCGCGCGAGAAAGCGACGAAAGCGTGCAAGACAAATGCGGGATGCCGATCGCGAAGCGTGTGCCGAAGGAGCGCGTATTCCACGGCGACACCTTCATCGACGAGTACGAATGGCTGCGCGACAAGGAATCGCATGACGTGCAGGATTACGTCGCCGCGCAGAACCGGTATTGCGAGCAGCGCATGGAACCGTTGAAAACCCTACGCTCCACACTGTTCGACGAGCTCAAGTCGCACGTTCAGGAAAACGACATGTCCGTGCCGACACGCATGGATGGCTACTGGTATTTCGTACGCACCCAGGAGGGCCAGCAGTATGCGGTGCAATGCCGTGTGCCTATTCGAGGCGCAGACGATTGGGATCCGCCAACCATTGAAATCGGCGTGCCCATCGACGGCGAACAAGTGGTGTTCGACACCAATGCCGAAGCGCAAGGCCATGATTTCTTCCGTATCGGCGGCATGGATATTTCCAAAGACGGACGTTGGATGCTGTACGGCACCGACACCAGCGGCGACGAACGTTACGATTTCCGCATCCGCAGCTTGGAAACCGGCAAGGAACTGCCGGAAGTGTTCGAGGGCATCGGTGGCGCCTGCTTCACACCGGACGCGCAATGGGTGTTCTATGTGAAGCTCGACGACGCGTGGCGTCCATACGCGGTGATGAGGCACCGCGTCGGCACTCCCATCGTCGACGATGTGGAGGTGTACCGCGAACGAGACGAACGATTCTGGGTTGGCATCGGCCTGTCGTTCGACGAACGCAATCTGGTGATCGGCACCGGGTCGAAGACTACCACCGAAGTGCTGCTGCTTTCCACCGACGATCCGGAAGGCGAATTCCGCGCGTTCATTCCGCGCGAGCAGGACGTGGAATACGACGTGAGTTTCAGCCGTTTCGAAGGTGCCGGCGAATGCGGTGAGGATATTCCGCTCGCCGTGGTCTATCACAATGCGTTGAACCCGAATTTCGAAATCGATGTGATCGACATGCGCTCCCATGAGCCCCCGTACCGTTTGGGTGAGGGCGTGCGTGTGGCCGTCGGTTCGCCGTACGGATGCGAGCACGGCGACGAGGTCGAACCGGGCGCTTCTGAGATGCCGATCGGCACACCGTATTCCAATCCCTGCAATCCAGCCATTTTGCAGGCGCGCATGGTCTTGGCATTGAGGGGATCTCGATTCACCGGCATTATGTGGCGCTGCAGTACCGGGCGGAAAGCCTGACGCATATTGCGGTGATGACGAAGGATGCCGCTGCGGAGGATTTTCTTGCGGGGCGTCCATGGAAGTTCACCGAGCTGGTTCCCCACGCGTTGGAAGACGATTGGGATGTCGACGAGTCGGTGGACGAGATCAACGAGGAACGTGCCGAAGTGTGGGGCGCGCTCGACCAATTGGCCGCCGCGCAAGGCGAGGGGTCGGCCGTGCATGGGGTTTCCCGCAAGGCGATGACCTCATCGGATGGCGCGACCGCCGATGCGATGCCGGGGGAGACCCGGCGCTTGTATTCGATTGGTGTGGGAGGCAATCCTTCGTATGATGCGCCCCGCATGCGCTACTCGTTCTCCAGTTACACGCGTCCCGGCGAACTGCATGATATCGATCCGGCGACCGGCGAGGATCGCCTGTTGAGGCGTGCCACGGTGCTTGGGGGATTTGAACCGCGCGAATACATGGAGCGCAGGGTGTGGGTCACCGCCCGCGATGGCGAGCGCATTCCTGTTTCCTTGGTGTGGCGCAGGGATGTGCCTGCGTGTGATTCGGCGATGTTCGTTACCGGGTATGGCGCGTATGAGATCAGTTCGGATCCGGGATTCTCGGTGTCTCGCATCAGCATGCTTGATCGTGGTGTGCTTTATGCGGTGCCGCACATTCGCGGCGGCGGTGAGATGGGTCGTGCTTGGTATGAGCAGGGGCATTTGCTCAATAAGAAGCATTCGTTTGAGGATTTCGTTGATGCCGTGCGTGCGTTGCAGTGTGCCGGTTTGGCGTCGCCCGCTCGCACGGTGGCCGATGGCGGTTCCGCCGGTGGCCTGTTGATGGGTGCCGTGGCGAATATGGCTCCCGAATGTTTCGCGGGCGTTGAGGCGGATGTGCCTTTTGTGGATGCGTTGACGTCGATTCTTGATCCGTCGTTGCCGTTGACGGTTACGGAGTGGGATGAGTGGGGCGATCCGCTGCATAATGCGGACGTGTATCGGTATATGAAGGAATATACGCCGTATGAGAATGCGCCGTCTGATGCAAATGATGCGCGGGTTGCGGTTTTTCCCAAGATTTTCATTACCACGTCGATGAATGACACTCGTGTGCTGTATGTGGAGCCGATGAAATGGTTGGCCCGACTGCAGCGTGCGGGCGTGGATGCCGTGGCGAAGATTGAGGTTGAGGCTGGTCATGGGGGTACGTCTGGAAGGTACAAGCAGTGGGAGGAGATCTCCTATGAGAATGCTTGGTGTCTTGGCGTGATGGGTATTACCAGCTGATTAGGCTGTGCGATTTGTGAGATTCGTATGATTCATGCTTTTCGTGTGTTTCGTACAGGAAAGCGGCATGGAGTGTCCATTAGTTGAGCGTTTTAAGTCCACGTGCTGATTCGTTGACTAGAGTCGCGTGCTATGAGTGATTCTGCAAAGAAGTACACCATCGCCGTCATTCCGGGCGATGGCATTGGCAAGGAAGTGACTCCGTGGGCTCAGAAGGCTCTGGAGAAGGCGGCCGAGGGCGTTGCCGAATTCGATTACGAGAATTTCGATCTTGGCGCCGAACGTTACCTGCGTGACGGTGCGATTCTTCCGGAAGAGGAAGAGGAACGCATCAAGAAGACCGACGCGATCCTGTTGGGCGCAGTCGGCGATCCGCGTATCAAGGCCGGCATTCTCGAACGTGGCCTGCTGCTCAAGCTCCGTTTCGATCTCGACCAGTACGTCAACCTGCGTCCGTCCAAGCTGTACAAGGGCGTGACCTCCCCGCTCGCCAACCCGGGTGATATCGACTTCGTCGTGGTGCGTGAAGGCACCGAAGGCCTGTACTGCGGCGCCGGCGGAGCGGTTCGCCGCGGCACCCCGAACGAGGTGGCCACCGAAGTTTCCATCAACACCGCCTACGGCGTGGAACGTGTGGTGCGTTACGCCTTCCAGCTGGCCATGAAGCGCAGGAAGCATGTGACCCTCGTGCACAAGAAGAACGTGCTCGTCAACGCCGGAGACATGTGGCAGCGCATCGTCGATAAGGTCGCCGAGGAATATCCGGAAGTTTCCCACGACTATCTGCATATCGACGCGACCACCATTTTCATGGTGTCGAATCCGTCCCGCTTCGACGTGATTCTCACTGACAACCTGTTCGGCGACATCATCACCGACGAGGCAGGTGCCGTGGTCGGCGGTGTCGGATACTCCGCTTCCGGATGCATCAACGCTTCCAACGAATACCCGTCCATGTTCGAGCCGATTCACGGTTCCGCACCGGATATCGCAGGCCAGAACAAGGCCAATCCGACCGCCGCGATCCTTTCTGCGGCCATGCTGCTGCGCCACCTCGGTTTCGACGACGCCGCGGCCGAGATCGATGCGGCCGTCGAAGCGGACATCGAAGAGCTGGGATCCGCTACACGCTCCACCGACGAGGTCGGACGCGACATTCTGGCACGCATGTGACATATGATCCGGAACGCATGATTGCGCCGGATATGTTCGCCTGTTGAGACGCCTGTCGAAATCGAGTTCATGCTTGAATTCGACAGGCGTCTCGCATATTCAGGGGGATTTCAGGGATTGCTTTCAGGGTGGATGAAAGCAACAAGGCAAATTATGGGATATTGTTGAAACCATGAGTGACAACAATGCCGATTACAACGGTTCCGGCCAAGACGAGTATTTCGCGACGAACGATTCAACTCAAGCCGATTACAGGCAGTCGCAGGATGGCTACAATCAGCCTGCATCACAGCCGCACAATCCCAACCCGTACGCATCGCAGCAGCCCGTGCAGGGATATGCCCCGGGTACGCAGGGCAACAACATCCCCGGCGGTACGTACGGCAATGGTCAGCCATATGGTCAGTCGGCTGCCTACGGTTCGTCCGTCCCCGCATATGGCTCGGCCGCTCCCGCTTACGGCAGCCGACTCAGCCTGCGCAACCTGCACAGCCCATCTACGGCCAGCCGACGTACGGACCTACGGATTACGCACAATCGGCGCAGACCCCCTATTATCAGGAGCCGACTCAGCCCAATACACGCAGTCCGCATACAATCAGCCACCAACCTACGCGCAGCAGACCTACTATCAGGCGACCCAACAGCAGCCCGGCTATGGCTACGCGCAGAAGTCGAAGATCGTCGCCGGCCTGCTCGGCCTGTTCCTCGGCACCCTCGGCGTGCACAACTTCTATCTGGGATATACCGGCAAGGCCGTGGCCCAGCTGTTGCTGACCCTGATCGGATGGATCATCCTCATCGGACCGATCATTTCCGGAATCTGGGCTCTGATCGAAGCCGTCCTCATCCTGTGCTCCAGCTACGGGTCCAACTGGCACCGCGATGGGCACGGCCAAGAACTCCAAGATTGATGGGCAGAGGGCTGTATAAGCAGCCGGGCGGCAAACTCGTAGGGGTTTCCGTCCGGCTTTCTGATGACATTCCAGCATATTTCCGCGAATGTGCAAGTTCCATCCAATCCGTGGAACAATGTCGGATCGACGGCGATTTCTTTCTTGACGGCGATGACAAGGATTCCCGCCGACTATTGCAGGATTGGGAAAACTTGCTGCAAAGCCAGCGAGGCGCGCCCACACGCGACATTACGCGACGATTGCAAGCGATTACCGCGAACTATCCGAACGTGCGATTGGTGGGTATGACGGCAGAAGGCATTGCCATCGCTTTTCTCCGCGCAATCGCAGGCAGTGAATCGCGTAATGCGGAAGATGCAACGGGCAACGGAAATATTGCGCGGTCCACGAAACAATATTCCGGGGAACAACCGGGAATGCATAATGCGCTGACACAAGAGGAATATCTGGAACGCTGGCGGGACCTGAAACCGACCGTCATCCACGACAAGCCGCGCGACCCGAACGAACAAATGGAAACTGACATCGCATGGGCGCGCGAAGTGGCGGCAGGCAAACGCGAACCCACGCTGCGTATCTGGGAATGGGCCGCTCCGGCCGTGGTCATCGGCAAATTCCAGTCGCTCGAAGACGAAGTCAATACGGCGGTCGCGCAGAAGGAAGGATTCACCGTGGTCCGACGTTGCACCGGCGGCGGGGCGATGTTCATCGAACCGGGCAATACCATCACCTACTCGTTGTACGCGCCGTTCGATTTCACCCAAGGCATAAGCATCGAGGAATCATACCGGCTCTGCGATTTCTGGCTGGTGCGCGCGCTTAAGGAACTCGGGCTCGACGTACGATTCTCCGGACTCAACGACATCGCCACGCAATACGGCAAACTCGGCGGAGCCGCACAACGCCGATTCACACCAGTAGAGGGAGGGCCTGGCGCCATACTGCACCACGTGACCCTCGCCTACGATATCGACGCGGAAAAAATGGGGCGGGTATTGAACACCTCACGTGAGAAAATGTCGGACAAAGCGGTGAAATCAGCGGTAAAACGAGTCGATCCAATGCGCTCGCAGACGGGCATGAGTCGTGAAGACGTGGTTGAACGGCTGCTCGACGCCGCCAGGCGAGTTACAATGTAGCCCGATGGTCGAAGCCGCCCCTGATATCAAGGGCAATGAGAACGTTACGAAAGCTTGGTGTTCCGTGAGGGCATGTGGAATCGCAACAAGCTTTCGAAGCCGCGGCAGCGCGCCCGGCAACACGCCTGGCGGCGTGCCCAGAGGATGTGCCTATGAACGGAGGTGTGACAAATGGCTACGCCAAACGAGACCAATAGTGGACCCAGTGGCGAAAGCGCGACGTTGCTGCACACCGCGTTGTTCAAGCAGGTTTCTTCCGAAGAGGCGGAGGAACTGCTGCCGCATCTGCAGCATGCCGAATACAGCAAGGGCGACTATATTTTCCGCGAAGGCGACACCGATCACCGCATGTATCTGCTGGAACGCGGGCGCGTCAAACTGATCCGGCAATCGTCCGACAGACGTGTGCAGTTGTTGAGCATTCATGCGTACGGCGAAGTGCTGGGTGAGATTCCGGTGTTCGATCCGCATGGTGGACCGCGCACCGCGTCCGCCGTGGCCATGACCAGTGACACGAAAGTCGTATGGCTTGAGCATGACGCCCTGTTCGCATGGCTTGACGAGCATCCGCGCGTGGCCGTCGACATGCTTCAGGTGCTCGCGCATCGCATGCGTGACAACAACGAGCGCATTTCGGAGCTTGTGTTCATGGACGTGCCGGGACGTTTGGCGAAAACGCTGCTGAATCTGGCGTCACGCTTCGGCGAGCCGGTCGAGGCGGGGTTGAAGGTGCCGCACGATCTGACGCAGGAGGAAATGGCGCAGCTGGTCGGTTCGTCGCGCGAGACGGTGAACAAGGCGCTGATGGATTTCGCCAACCGTGGATGGATTGCGCGTGAGGGCCGTTCCATCATCATCTACCAGCCTGGCATGCTTATTCGACGATCGAGACGATAATTTTCGACTGTTTTCCAGTGTTTTTCAAGTTTTACGGTTGTTTGTGAGAAACCCGTGATGGCTGCGATCGGCCGGTTGATTAGTAGACCCACCACTTTAGAATGGGCACCATGCCCGAAAAGAAGACTTTGACCGTTCAACGTGTGCTCGCACTCGTGATTGCCTACATCACGCTGAGTGTGGGTGGCGGCGTGGCCGCCAGTTTGTTCCTCCTACCGGCGGTTTTCGGCGCGAACAGCGTCGCCAAGGCGGTTATTCCGTCGCTGTCGGTCGAAGGTATTGATTTTGATGTGACCAGCCTGCCGCAGAAGTCGACCATGTACGCTTCCGATGGCACCACGAAAATCACCGAATTCTGGGATCAGAATCGTGAAGTCGTGCCGTTGAAGAAGATTTCCAAATACATGCAGCAGGCCGTGGTAGCGCGTGAAGACAGACGATTCTTCACTCACGGCGGCGTTGATGTGCAGGGTGTGTTCCGCGCGTTCGTCCAAACATACATGAAGGGCGACCATCAGGGCGGTTCCTCCCTTACCCAGCAGTATGTCAAAAACGTGCTGATCCTGCAGGCGCAGCAGGATGACGATCCGATCGCACAATACCATGCGTCGGAAGATACCATCGCACGAAAAATGAGGGAAATGCTGATTTCCGTGCAAATGGAAAAGCAGTATTCCAAGCCTGAAATTTTGCAGGGATATCTCAATATCGCACAGTTTGGCGGCAATAGCTCTATGGCGTGCAGGCGGCTGCGAAGCGGTATTTCAACACCACCGCAGATCAGCTGAACATCGTGCAGTCCGCCACCATCGCGGCAATCACCAAGAATCCGAACGCTTACGATCCTTCCGTCGAATCGAACCAGCCGGAATCCGAGAAGCAACGCAATATCGTGCTGCAGCTGATGAACGAGCAGGGCTATATTTCGGATGCGGAATATCAAGAGGCGGTCAATACTCCGCTCGCAGATACGCTTGATGTCCAGCCTATTTCCACCGGTTGCATGGCCGCGGACTATGATGCGGGCTATTTCTGCGATTACGTGGTGCATAAGATTTTGAATTCCAAGGAATTCGGCAAGACCAGCGAGGACAGGGAAAGACTGCTGAAAGAGGGCGGTCTGAAGATCGTCACCACGTTGGATATCGATGCCAACACCTTGTTGAACGAAACTGCGCGCAACACCATCCCACCGGAAGATTCCTCCGGCATGGAAATCGTGATGGCGTCCGTCAAACCGGGTACCGGAGAAGTGTTGGGCTTCGGTCTGAATCGAACGTATGATGCCACCGAAGCGGCGCAGAACGACCAGACCAGGGATTCCATGAACTATGCCGTGGATCGAGAAGACGGCGGCGGCATGGGCTTCTCCATCGGCTCGTCGTGGAAGCCTGTCAATCTGGTGGCATGGATGGAAGCGGGACATTCCGTCAACGAGAACCTGCAGACGTCCACGAGGTATTCGACCTCGTTGTTCGCATGCGATCGTTATACCGGCGGCACTGATACGTGGAACGTCACCAACGCAATAACCAATGGAACGGTGAACCCGGAAACGCCGGCATTGGCTTTGGCAAGGTCTCATAACACCACGCAGGCTTCCATGGGATCCATCATCGGCTTGTGCAAGATTGCCGATACCGCAACTGAACTTGGCTATCATGATGCGAATACCGGTGAGACGCTCGACAAGACCTCATCATTCGTGCCTGCCATGATGGTCGGCAACGTCAACGTGTCCCCGCTGACGATGGCAAGCATCTTCGCTGTATATGCGTCCAATGGCGTGCAGTGCGATCCGATCGCGCTGAAGCAGGTGACTGATGTGGACGGCAATGATATTAAGGTGCCTTCCGCGAACTGCCATCAGGCGGTCGATCCGGAAATCATCCAAACGCTTGCTTGGGCCATGAATCAAGGCGTTGTCCGTCCTGACGGCGCAGGCGGTGTGGCACAGCTAGCCAATGGACGTAAGACCTTCGCCAAGACCGGTACCCACGAGGATCAGCTAGTTACGACAGGTGGTTTCATTCCGAACCAGATCGCCACATTCGTGCTCGTCGGTGACGTGCAGAACCCGGTTGCCACCCGATTGCGAATATCGCTATCAACGGCCAGTACCACAGCTACTGGGATGGTTCCACCATCGCGGCCCCGGCATGGCGTGACTTTATGAATGCTTATGCGGAACGCAAACAGCTGCCGATTGACAACGATTATGGGCAGCCTGCGGCCAAGTATTCCGCAACATCCAGCACGGTCACCAAGATCGGCGGTGGAAAGCAGAATGCCACCCAGCAGCAAAGCACAATCATTCAGCAGCAGAACCAGTCGCTTCAGCAGCAAAGCCAGCAGAACGACCAGCAGGATGATCAGGATCAGCAGCAGACCGAAGATGAGTGACGCTTCCGCAATTCAGCGAATGGAAGTGAACAATCAATGAACGCCCGCCACGCTCGGCGGGCGTTCTGCGTAGAATGCAGATAGTGCCGGTTTTATGGCACGAAATCTCCAGAGAAGCTCAAGGGGAATACAAGAAGAAGGTTCAGCCGATCGGCAAGGAGCCAGTAGGTGCGACCGGAGGGGAGCTACTACGATGAGCGAAGACGAAAAGAAGGCGAAGCGGTCGAAGAAGGCTACAACCAATGGCACGGTTGGCCTGTTCGATCCTATGACTTTGCGTGGCATGACCGTGCGCAACCGCATCTGGCTGCCGCCAATGGATACGTATTCCGCGTTGGCCCAGGATGGCCTGCCCACGCCATTCCACTACCAGCATTATGTGTCACGTGCCATGGGCGGTTTCGGCATGGTTATCGTGGAAGCCACCGCAGTGACGCCGGAGGGTCGTATTTCGCCGTGCGACTTGGGATTGTGGGCCGACGAGCAGATGGACGCATGGCGTTGGATCGTTGCCGATGCGAAGGCCGCCGGCGCGACGATGGCGGTGCAGCTCAACCATGCCGGACGCAAGGCTTCCACCGGCTGCTTCTCCATCGGATACGAGCATGAGAGCGTGCCGGAAGAGCAGGGCGGATGGCAGACCGTGGGGCCAAGCGTCAACGCGTTCGGGCCGTTGGACAAGCCTCGCGAACTCACCGTTGACGAAATCCATGCCATCGTCGACCAGTTCCGCGACGCCGCTTGGCGTGCTTATGATATCGGCTTCGACGCGGTGGAAATTCATGCGGCCCACGGCTATCTGCTGTCGCAATTCCTCGATCCGCTGATCAACGAGCGCGAGGATGAATACGGCGGATCGTTCGACAACCGTATCCGCATACTGGTCGAAGTCGTGGACGCCGTGCGTTCCGTCATCCCCGACACCATGCCGGTGCTGGTGCGCGTTTCCGCGACCGATTGGGCCGCCGGAGGCTGGGATCTCGATCAGACCGTCGACCTTGCCAAAGTCCTGAAGAAGCACGGTGTCGATCTGATGGACGTCTCCACCGGAGGCATGATTCCGGGCGTGACCATTCCCGTCAAACCCGATTATCAGGTTCCATTCGCCGAACAGGTGCGCTCGCGTGCCGAAATTCCAACCACGGCCGTCGGATTGATCACCAAGCCGAAGCAGGCCAAGAAGATTTTGAAATCCGGTGCCGCCGACGCCATCGAAATCGGACGTGCGGCGCTTCGTGATCCGAATTGGCCTCTTCGCGCCGCCCACAAGCTCGGTATTCCGACCGAAGATGCGCCCTACCAGCCGCAGTATGTGCGTGGCGCATACTAAACGCAACCAATAACCAAGGTAATATCGAACAACAATCGAACAACAATAATGCGCCCTGCACCGCGTTGGCGGTCGCAGCGCATTATTATTTGGTGCTCGCTGCCGATTGAAATAATCGGTATCAGGCGTCGATGCCGACAGCCTGGCTCACATGGTCGAATCCGTCGCGCTTGAGCAGTTCGGCAAGGCCGCGCTTCAACACGGTGATCTGCTGCGGTCCGCGATACATCAGCGAGCTGATGAACATGACCAACGACGAGCCGGAACGAATCTTCGCATACGCCTGCTGCGGAGTGAACACGCCGCCGATGCCGGCAATCGCAAAACGGTCGCCATACTCGCGGTACACCTGCTTGATGCGTTCGTTGCTGGCCTCATAGCATGGCGAACCTGACAGTCCGCCCTCCCAATCGCGAGGAATCTCCATGCCGGCGCGGTCCTTCTGCAGATTCGCAATCGACAAGCCCTGCACATTGTGTTCGGCAAGCACGTCAAGCAGATCCTTGAACTCTTCCCAGGACTTATTCAACGGCATCTTCACCAGCGTGGGCTGTGGACGTTCGATCTTGTCGAGTTCGGTGAACAGCTTGTCGAGCGCTTCAGGGCTCTGATTGAACGGTTCGCCGGCCATCGTGTTCGGGCAGGAGATGTTCACTTCGACCATGGCGGTGCGACCGGCCGTGCGGCGCATCGAAATGCAGTAATCCTCGATGCCTTCGTCCAAATCGCCGGTCTTATCGTCATTCGTACGCGCGATCGACACGGAAATCTGCATGTCGCGCGCCTTCGTCCAAGCCTGTTCCGCGCGCGGAACAACGATTTCCGAACCCTCATTGGCAAGACCGACATGCACTATCATCGAATCATATTCGGGCAGACGGTGGAACCACGGCTTCGGATTGCCGGGGCACGGACGAGACGTGGTGGATCCGACCGTTTCGAAGCCGAAGCCGGCGTTGTCGAGCAGCACCGGCATCTCGCAGTTCTTGTCGAGGCCGGCGGAAAGGCCGAACGGATTGACGAAGTCGACGCCCATCACGCTGGTTTCCAGCACGGGGTCGGAATAGTTGAGCATTTCACGGCACGCCCACATCAGCGGCGGAATGTTCTTGGTGATCTTGCAGAACTGAATCATCTGGTCGTGCGCCACATCGGGCGTCTGATTGAACACGAAATGCGGCTTGATGATGTGCTTGTAGCCGAAGGTGAAGAGATCTGTGGTGGCTTTGTTCACCGCATCGTGCCAGAAATTCTCAGAAACATACGTCATGGTTCACTATTCTCGCACCGTTTGTCGCAGGAAAGCAACACGTCGATTGATTTCGCTGACGGGATGTCGACGTTCGTTTTTGTTCGATTTGAACGATTACAGGAGTGCCAAGTATATTTTTTCGTGGGGAAAACGCGCGAAACGCTCATCTCAGTTTTTATTTTGAGTGAACATGTGCGATAATGTTCGAATGATATCGTCACAACGTCAGCATTTGATTTTGAGCAGGTTGCGTACCCGCGGTGCGGTGCGTATCACCGCATTGTCCAAGGAATTGGGCGTTTCCGCCATGACCATCCGACGCGATATCGCCGATCTGGCCGACAAGGGTCTGCTGAAGCGTGTGCACGGCGGCGCCGTCACCACCAGCACGCTGCTGAGTGAGCCGCTGTTCTCCGTAAAGTCGCAGATGGACATCGGATTGAAGGACGCCATCGCACAGGAAGCCATCAAATATGTGGCACCCGGCGACGTGATCGCCATCGGCGGCGGCACCACCGCATACGTATTCGCGCAACATCTGTTGGAATCACAGCAGTCGTCGGGGATCACCATCCTCACCAACTCCATTCCGGTGGCGGAACTGGTGCAGGCGCTGGAATCGAAAGACGTGGAAGTCATCGTGACCGGCGGCGTGACCACCCGATCCAACTCGCTCGTAGGCCCGATCGCAGACAAAGTGGTGGCCTCCCTGCGCGTCAACACAGTCTTCCTGGGCACGCATTCCGTGTCCATTCCGCGCGGCTTCCTCATGCCGAACTCGCTTGAGGCCGCAACCGATATGGCAATGATGGACATTGCCGATCGCACCATAATTTTGACCGATCACACCAAGTGGAGCTGCACATCATTGTCGCTTTTCGCACGCTTCGACCAGGTGGACACGGTCATTACCGATGATGGACTAGACCCCGATTCGGTTGGGAAAACAAGGGATTTGGTTAAAGAGCTCGTGCTGGCACACCAGAGCGAGCCTATTCAGGAAGGTGAATAACCATAATGAGTGAATTCGCAAACTACACTCCCGGAGAGTACGCGAAGGAGCACATTCGCATCACGCCGACCACGCTCGCCGATGGCCGCGCTTTCTTCTACCTCACGATGATCCGGAATACGTTTCCGGCGCGAAGACGCGCGAACTGAACGATCCTCGTCAGCTGGCATACCGTTTCTCCAACCAGCTCAACGCGGCCGGTGAGGAAGTGCCGTACGCTGCTCCGGAAATGCGTCGCGATCCACTGACCGGCGACTGGATTCCTATGGCGACCGCACGCATGAACCGTCCGATCACCGCGGGCCCTGGCGCCACCGCCAAAGGCAACCCGCTGGCCGCACGCAAGCCGGGCGACCCGTACCAAGACGGCGAAGTGCCGGACACCGACTACAACGTGGTCGTGTTCGAAAACCGCTTCCCGTCCATGGTTCGCGTGCCGGGCCGTTCCGAAGCCGTGGAATACGTCAACGGCAACCCGCTGTGGGAGAAGAAGCTCGCCGCAGGCCGCTGCGAAGTGATCTGCTTCGACCCGGACGAAAATGGTCTGCCGGCAGACCTACCGGTCTCCCGTCTGCGCACCGTCGTGGAAGCATGGGCGTTCCGTACCGCCGAAATCTCCAAGATGGAAGGCATCGAACAGATCTTCCCGTTCGAAAACCACGGACAGGAAATCGGCGTCTCCCTGGCGCACCCTCACGGACAGGTCTACTGCTACCCGTTCATCGCGCCGAAGATGGAAGCCGAACTCAAGCAGACCGAAGCCTACCATGAGAAGACCGGCGGCAACCTGCTCAAGGATCTCATGAACTCCGAAATCGAGGCCGGGGAGCGCATCGTCATGCGCAACCACAGCTGGGTGGCCTACGTGCCAGCAGCAGCCCGTTGGCCCCTCGAGGTGCATGTGGCCCCGGTGCGCGACGTGCTCACCCTCGACGAGCTCAACGACCAGGAACGTTGGGATCTGGCCGTCATGTACTCCACCCTGCTCAAGCGCGGTAACGCGTTCTTCGACAAGGGTGACGGCAAGGGCATGGATCTGCCGTACATCGCAGCATGGCATCAGGCTCCGATCCACGATGCACGCCGTGAAAACTACCGCCTGAACCTGCAGTTCTTCTCGTTCCGCCGCGCAGCCAACAAGATCAAGTATCTGGCCGGATCCGAATCCGGCATGGCCGCATGGGTTTCCGACACCACGCCGGAACTCATCGCCAAGCGCTTCCACGAGCTCGGACCAATCGATATCGAAGGCTGAAAGCCAATAAAACCCAAAGGACAAAACACCAATGACTGCTGTTGAATTCATTGAGCCGCTCTCGCACGACGAGGGTGTGAAGAACGCGACCGACCTGTTCCGCGCCACCTACGGTGAGGAACCGGCTGGCGTATGGGCCGCACCGGGCCGTGTGAACCTGATCGGCGAACACACCGACTACAACGCGGGCCTGTGCCTGCCGATCGCACTGCCGCACCGCACGTTCATCGCGCTCAAGCCGCGTGAAGACACCAAGGTGCGTGTGGTTTCCGACGTTGACTCCGAAAACGTTACCGAAGCCGACCTCGATGGTCTGCAGGCCGGTGGTGTGGAAGGCTGGGCCGCCTACCCGGTGGGCGTGGCCTGGGCTTTGCGCGAAGCCGGCTTCGATGCGGTGCAGGGCTTCGACGCGGCATTCTCCTCCTGCGTGCCGCTCGGTTCCGGTCTGAGCTCCTCCGCAGCCATGACCTGCTCCACCGCCTTGGCGCTGGACGACGTGTACGGTTTGGGTTATGGCGCATCCGATGCCGGTCGTGTGACGCTGATCAACGCCGCCATCAAGTCGGAAAACGACATGGCGGGCGCGTCCACCGGTGGCCTCGACCAGAACGCGTCCATGCGCTGCACTTTCGGCCATGCGTTGCGTCTTGATTGCCGTCCAGAGCTGAGCCCGCTGGAGAACGTCTCCCAGCAGGAATTCGATCTCGACAAGTACGGTCTGGAACTGCTGGTGCTTGACACCCAGGCTCCGCACCAGCTCAACGACGGCCAGTATGCCCAGCGTCGCGCCACTTGCGAGAAGGCCGCCGAAATCCTCGGCGTGGCCAACCTGCGTGTGGTCGCCGACAGCATCGCCAAGTCCGACGATCCGTTCCAGGCGCTCAAGGAAACGCTCGACAAGCTGGAAGACGACACGATGAAGAAGCGCGTGCGCCACGTCATCACCGAAATCGCCCGTGTCAACTCCTTCGTGCGTGCCTTCGCCAACGGCAAGATCGACGAGGCCGGCCGACTGTTCAACGCGTCTCATGATTCGCTCGCTGCGGATTATGAAGTGACTGTGCCCGAGTTGGATATTGCCGTGGACGTGGCCCGTGCCAACGGTGCGTATGGTGCGCGTATGACCGGCGGCGGCTTTGGTGGCTCCATCATCGCCTGGTGGATAAGGGCCAGGGGCACGAGATCGCACAGAAGATTGCTGACCGCTTCGAAAAGGAAGGTTTCAACGCACCTCGCGCCTTGCCGGCGTTCGCTGCGGCTTCCGCGAGCCGCGAGGCTGATCGCAGAAGCTGATGCAAAAACGCGCGTTGGCGCACGTCCATGAAAAGGACGTGCGCAACGCGCGTTTTTCATGATTCACTTGTGGGCCAGATGGGTGCACAGCTATCTCACGACGATGGCCAGCAGGCACGATGCCGTAGACCAGATACGGCTAGCTTGATGAGATGCCGAAGCTGCGGCTCCACCATTCTTAACACCATGCAGCAGGTGTTCGGCGCGATTGGCACGTCCATCGCCACCTGCCTGCTGTCGATGGGCTCCGGCGCCACCGATGCGGAAGGCTTCGTTGCGGGATCCCGCTACGGCTATGTGTTCGGCTTGGTGCTGATCGTCATCGTGCTGGTCTTCTCCTTCTTCCTGAAAGAAGACAAGATCAGCGAAAAGTGAATCGCATGACATATTGTAAAAAGCGCTTGCCGAAATCGTATTTCCAAACGATCGGCAGGCGCTTTTCTTTTATGAAATCCGATTTCACGTCGAAAACAGATATTCCAAAAAACGACTTTCCGCAACTTTTGAAACCGGTTTGACGGAAGAAATCGTCTCACAATGTAATGCGATTGCCGAAAAAACGACTTTTTTGACATCTGCCTTTTCTATACTTAAGGCACGTCCGGCATTTTGCCGAGACGGTAACTGGATATTCGCACCTAACGTTTAGGGAGTTCCATGAACAAGGCAATCATCACCGTCGTCGGTCAGGATACTGTCGGCATCATCGCACGCGTCTGCACATACCTTTCCGAACATCAGGTCAACGTGCTTGACATTTCCCAGACCATCATCGACGGTTTCTTCAACATGATGATGATTGTGGATTATTCCAACGCCGACAAGGAATTCGGCGAGGTCGTGGACGATCTCGACAAGCTTGGCGAGGAGATCGGCGTGCGCATCCGCTGCCAGCGCGAGGAGATCTTTACCAAGATGCACCGCGTCTGATCCGCGGCATACGTGAGCCACGCAAGTAATCGAAGCCACGAATCGTACTAATCGTAAGGAAAAACCATGCTGAATATCATGGAGGTCCACGAGACCAACCAGATGATCGAGCAGGAGAAGCTCGACGTGCGCACCATCACCATGGGCATCAGCCTGCTGGACTGCGCGGCCGACAGCGTCGACGAATCTGCGACAACATCTACAACAAAATCACCACGTACGCCAAGGATCTCGTATCCACCGGCAAAGCCATCGAACGCGACTACGGCATTCCGATCGTCAATAAGCGCATCACCGTCACCCCGATTTCCCTAGTCGGCGCAAGCTCGTGTAAAACGTCGGACGATTTCGTGAAAATCGCGCATGCACTTGACCATGCGGCGAAGAAGGTCGGCGTCGACCTGATCGGCGGCTACTCCGCGCTCGTATCCAAGTCCATGACCCCCGCCGAAGAGCTGCTCATCCGCTCCCTGCCGAAAGCGCTGAGCGAAACCGACATCGTCTGCTCGTCCGTCAACGTGGGATCCACCAAAACCGGTATCGACATGAACTCCGTCGAACTGCTCGGCCACATCATCAAAGACATCGCGCACGCCACCGCAGATAACGATTCATACGGATGCGTGAAATTCGTGGCATTCTGCAATGCCCCCGACGACAACCCGTTCATGGCAGGCGGCTTCCATGGCGTAACCGAAGGCGATGCGGTCATCAACGTTGGCGTTTCCGGCCCCGGCGTGGTTTCCCGCGCGCTCGACGAAGCCAAGGGCAAAAACTTCGAATTCCTATGTGAAACCATCAAGCGCACCGCGTTCAAGATCACGCGTGTCGGCCAGCTGGTGGCACAGGAGGCATCCCGTCGCCTCGGCATTCCATTCGGCATCATCGACCTTTCCCTCGCGCAACCCGGCCGTAGGCGACTCCGTCGGCGAAGTGCTTGAGAAGATCGGCCTCGAACAGGTTGGCGCACCGGGCACCACCGCAGCGCTCGCCATGCTCAACGATCAGGTGAAGAAGGGCGGCATCATGCGTCCTCCTACGTCGCGGACTTTCCGGCGCGTTCATCCCCGTCTCCGAAGACAAGAACATGATCGACGCGGCAACCAACGGCTGCCTGAAGATCGAAAAGCTCGAAGCCATGACCTGCGTATGCTCCGTCGGCCTTGACATGATCGCCATTCCGGGAGATACCACCGCCTCCACCATTTCCGGCATCATCGCCGACGAGGCTGCGATCGGCATGGTCAACCAGAAAACCACGGCCGTGCGCGTGATTCCGGTCGAAGGCAAAGGCGTAGGAGAGATGGCCAACTTCGGCGGCCTGATGGGCTATGCGCCGATCATTCCAGTCAACCAGACCAGCTGCGAAGCTTTCGTGACCCGAGGCGGCCGCATCCCCGCCCCAATCCACAGCTTCAAAAACTAGCCCCTCTCTTCCCTACGCATCTTTCGCAGTGGTTGCGTTGGTTGCGGAAGGTCGCGGGGAGCCGGCATATTCTATTCCCGACACGCTCCGGGCCGCTCAGGCCAAGTCTTTACGGTCTGAAACAGAACATGCCGGCTCCCCGCTTATGTTGCGCTTCACATCAGATTAGGTTGACGCTTGCTTTTTGTTTGCAACACGTTGGTTTGTGTGCCATAGCAAGCAGTAGGGCGGATATTCCGTTCGGGACCGTAGGCTTGGCCGAACGGCCTTGAGTGTGTCACGAATGGAATATCCCGCCCTACTGCGTCCCCAATATCCATAAGGTAATGAATTGAAACGAAAGTTGCAGGCGGGGGAGGGATCACTGGCCGCCGGCGAAGCCTAGTTGGCGCCAGGCTTCGTAGATGGCGATGGA
>ENA-OPZM01000001-OPZM01000001.1-human-gut-metagenome-genome-assembly--contig:-NODE-1-length-122784-cov-15.898139_pt1 | contig 122784 bp, 130 predicted proteins | sample MGYA00242478_ERZ504493 | MGnify/ENA primary metagenome ERZ504493 (study PRJEB26092, sample SAMD00036227) | human gut metagenome | host: Homo sapiens | study: EMG produced TPA metagenomics assembly of... | reverse complement strand
CCCAGACCATGCGCACCAAGGTGCTTTGGTAGGTGCCGGTTCCCCCAGGTTCTTGTCAGTCCCTTCAACCCCGATGCGCCGATCGAGGGTGGAATCTCGGGTGCAGCTAAAGGTGCCTTGGCCGGTTTCATACCGCCCGTAGTCCCGTCCGGTACGGATTCCCCGTCCACCCCCTCAAAGCATGACGGGATTGGGGTTTCCGGCCGGTCTCAAGCCCATGAGACACTTGGAGCCATGACTACAGTTATCATGCGCACCTCCGAAGGTGACATCAAAATCAACCTGTTCGACGACGAAACCCCGGAAACCGTGGCCAATTTCCTCGGCCTTGCCACCGGCGAGAAGGAATGGATCGATCCGATGACCGGCCAGCCTTCCCATGAGCGTTCTACAACGGTCTAACCTTCCACCGCATCATCAAGGATTTCATGATTCAGGGTGGCTGCCCGCTGGGCAACGGCACCGGCGGCCCGGGCTACGACTTCGACGATGAAATCGTTCCTGATCTGAAGTTCGACCACCCGTACCTGCTGGCCATGGCGAACGCCGGCCTGCGTCGTGGCATGGACGGCAAGATCCACGGCACCAACGGTTCCCAGTTCTTCATCACCACCGTGCCGACCCCGTGGCTCGACGGCCACCACACCATCTTCGGCGAGGTTGCGGATGACGATTCCAAGGCAGTGGTCGACAAGCTCGAAGCCGTGAACACCGATCGCATGGACCGTCCGACCGAGCCGGTCGGCATCGTGTCCGTAGAAGTGCTCAAGTAAGCGTTTCCCGCACAGCCGTACAATATAGGAAAGCCCCTCGATTGAGGGGCTTTCTTCATTTTATTTATAGAGGCGTTTGCTTGCAATCACCGGCTTATGTGATTCGTCAACATCACATTTTGCGCAGTCGCGGCTCCGCGGAATCCTTCGCGCCGGTGATGCGGTACACGTCGAACACGCCTTCGATTTTACGCACGGCGGCGAGCAGAGTGTTCAGATGCTGCGGATCGGCCATTTCGAAGCTGAATTGGCTGGTGGCCACACGGTCGGTGCCGGTGGAAATCGAGCCGGAGATAATGTTCACGCCGTGATCGGACAGCACGCGTGTCACATCGCTCAGCAGATGCGGACGGTCAAGCGCCTCGACCTGGATCTTGACCATGAACACGCCCTTGGTGCTGGTCCACTGCACATCCACCACACGTTCGGCTGGCGTTTCTCCAGTTCGAGCATGTTCTGGCAGTCCACGCGATGCACGGACACGCTTGGTTGCGGGTGATGAAGCCGATGATCTTGTCTCCAGGAACCGGCATGCAGCATCGGGCCAACTTGACCCAGATGTCCCCCACGCCCTTGACGGAGATACCCAACGAGCTGGTGGTCTTCTTGGTACGCTCCACCTGCTTGAGCGGCAACGCTCCTGCTCGACTTCCTCATCCACCTCGTCGCTGCCCGCGTCACGGACCAGATGCGAGATGACGTTCTGCGTGGAGATCTGGCCATCACCAATCGCCACGAACACGGCTTCCGCGTTGGCAAGGTTCAACTCGTCGGCGACACCCACCAATGCTTCCGGAGTCAGCAGCGTGGTGATTGGCAGGTTGCGCTTGCGCATGGCGCGCGTCAGCTCGTCACGGCCTTCCTCGACGGCTTCGGTACGGCGTTCCTTGCTGAACCATTGACGAATCTTGTTGCGTGCCTTCGGGCTCTTGGCGAAGCTCAGCCAATCACGCGACGGACCTGCGGATTCGGACTTGGATGTCAATATTTCAACGGTATCGCCATTCTCGAGCTTGGTATCAAGCGGCACCAATCGTCCGTTCACGCGCGCACCCATGGTACGGTGACCGACTTCGGTGTGCACCGCATAAGCGAAATCAATCGGAGTGGCTTCGGCGGGAAGCGAGACGATCTTGCCTTTCGGCGTGAACACGTAGACCTCTGCCGCGCCCAAATCCTCTTTGAGGGAGCCAAGGAATTCGTCGGAATCCGGCGTTTCGCTCGTCCAGTCGGCAAGTTGCTGAATCCATTTGAGGTTGTCGGCCTCGCTCAGCTCCTGGTTTTCGCCACGCTTGCGGTCGGACTTGTCAGGCGAGCTCAACGCGCGTCCGGCTTGGCCGTTCTCCTTGTACTTCCAATGCGCAGCGATGCCGAATTCCGCGCGGCGGTGCATGTCCCACGTGCGGATCTGAATCTCCACCGGCTTGCCGCCGGGGCCGACCACCGTGGTGTGCAGGCTCTGGTACATGTTGAGCTTCGGCATGGCGATATAGTCTTTGAAACGGCCGGGAACAGGTTCCACCGCGCATGCACGGCACCCAACGCCGCATAGCAGTCCTGAATCGTGTCGACGATGATACGCACGCCCACCAAATCATAAATGTTGGCGAAATCGTGCCCGCGCACGATCATCTTCTGGTAAATGGAGAAGTAGTCCTTCGGACGGCCCGTCACATAGGCTTTGATGTGCTGTTCGTCGAGATCCTCATTGATTTCGGCGAGAATCTGCTTCAGGTACACGTCGCGTTGTCCGGCGCGACGGGCCACCAATACCACAATCTCGTTGTAGATCTTCGGATACAGAACCTTGAAGCTGAGTTCTTCCAACTCGGTTTTGATGGCGTTCATGCCAAGACGGTTGGCGAGCGGCGCATACACATCCAGCGTTTCACGTGCCTTTTTCTGCGCGTTCGACTGCTTGACGTAACGCCATGTACGGGCGTTGTGCACACGGTCGGCGAGCTTGACCACCAGCACGCGCACGTCGCGGCTCATCGCCACCACCATTTTGCGGATGGTCTCGGCCTGGGCGGAATCGCCGTATTCCATTTTGGAAAGCTTCGTGACGCCGTCCACCAGGCCGGTCACCGTGTCGCCGAATTCGGCGCGGCATTCGTCGAGCGTGTAGTCGGTGTCCTCCACCGTGTCGTGCAGAAGGCCCGCTGCCACAACCAGCGGCCCCATGCCAAGATCGGCGAGGATCTGCGCCACTGCAAGCGGATGGATGATGTACGGCTCGCCGGATTTACGCCGTTGCGACGAATGCTGGGTGACGGCGCGCCGGTAGGCTCTCGCGAGAATGCTCATGTCCTCGTCGGGATGGTGGTATTCGCACATCTTGAGGATTGGTTCAAGCGGGTCAAGCGGATTCGTGCTGATCTCGCAGCCCAACATTCTGGCCGAACGAACCTCATGATCCATATCGCTCATTTCGCTCCTCCTCGCTTGGAATGTACCCTATAGTACCCGCGCATCACCATATGACGGATGTATCCGGCCGCGTGTTGCACGGGCCGGATACATCCTCGGTCTTTGTGTATTGCAGTCCCGTCAGGACGCAACGCCGGTTGATCCGAAGCCACGTTCCGCGCGGTCGGATCCGGGCAGGGTCTGCGCCTCGATGAATTTTGCCTCGACGTAGCGTTGGATGACCAGCTGTGCGATGCGGTCGCCCGGATGGAACGTCACAGCGCGTTCCGGATCGAGGTTGATCAACGGCACCTTGATTTCGCCACGGTATCCAGCGTCGATGGTTCCCGGCGCGTTAAGCACCGTGACGCCCTGCTTGACGGCGAGTCCCGAACGCGGATGCACCAGCGCCACATAGCCGGCAGGCAATGCGATTGCCACTCCCGTGGGCACCAGCGCCCGCTGGAACGGCTTCAACGTCACTTCTTCGGTGGTGCGCAAATCGGCACCGGCGTCTCCGGCATGGGCGTAATGCAGCTGAGCCGGCTGCCCGGGATCCAGCGACTTTACCAGAACCTCGACGCTTTCCGGCTCGTTGTATGCCTCGTCGAACGCCATCAGGCCGCACACTCCTTGCATACCGGCTGTCCGTCGTCGGTAGTGTAGGCAAGCTGGCTGCGATGCTTCACCAGGAAGCATTCGGAGCAGATGAACTCGTCGCCCTGCATCGGAATGACAGTCACCGAAGCGTCCTCATTGCTCAAATCGGCGCCCGGCAGCTCGTAGTCTTCGGCAATGGCGTTCTCGTCATCGTCCATATCGTTGGAATTGTTCTGAGAACCCTTGCTCAAAGCCTGGAGCGACTCCTCGTCCTCGTCTTTGTTGCGCGGGGAATCATAATCCTGTGCCATCGAGATTCCTTTCGTCATCTATGGTGCTTATGCGCCATAGAATACATGACTTTTCCCCCGCTAGGATACACGAATTGAAATACTCGTAAAATCCGACACGTGGGGCACAATAGAATTAATAGAAAAATCTAAGGGAAAGTGGTGTGTTGTGCCTGAGAATGCGCTCGAAGATGCACGGTTCGATCATGTGAGTGAAACCGGCGAGCTCGTCTTTGTTTCAGGTGCCGGCAAATTCGCCGTCAAGGTCGATGAAGCGCTTGAAAGAGCCATTTTGGAGGCAAAGCAGATTCGCACCGAAACCCAAGAGGAGCGTCAGCAGCAAGCGCCTTCCACGCTGCCGATCTCCCAAATCCAATCCTTGATTCGAGCCGGAGCCAATCCGACCCGCGTGGCGGAGCGATATTCGTTGAGCGAAGCGCTTGTTCGGCGTTTCTCGGCGGCGGTGGAAACCGAAAAGCAATATGCGATCGAACAGTTCCTGGCGGTTCCCGCGCCGAAGGAAAGCCGTGTGCGCACGCTTTCCGAACTGATCGAACGCACTTTCGCCGCAGCCCACGTACGGTTGGAGGATGTGCGGTGGAAGGCCACCAGACGCGGTTTGGAACCGTGGAAGATTACCGCGGAGTTCGATTCCGCAGGTCATGCCGCCCGTGCGGAATGGTCTTGGAACATGCATGACAACGCGGTCAACTGTCTGAACACAATGGCACGCAAGCTCATCGGCGAACAAGACACGCCGACGGAAGGACACGCCGAGAAGCAGGTCGACCAGAATTTTCTCGCATCATTGAATTTGCCGGGCGATTCCGCACGTTCCGCACGTATCGAACAGACGGTGTCCGCTTGGAATGCTCCGGAACCGGTTGCACCACAAGCCACGAATATCAAGACCACCGTTGAGACTCAGCCATCGGCGACCGTTCCGCTGCCGAATCGTCCGGAAATCGCGACGACGCAGCACCCCGCCCCTTCAACGACGGAACCTGCCCAAAACTCGCAAAACACGCAATCCGCCGGCGAGCAGCAGTCCGATAAGTCCAAGATGGCATCATCCGATCCTCATAGTCAGAGCACCACCAAATCGAAGCGCCGTGCAGGACGCTCCGCAGTGCCGAGTTGGGATGAAATTCTGTTCGGTGACTGATTAACGTTCCCTAACATCCCACGGCAACATCCGTTCAGACGTTCAGATCATTCAATCAAGCCACGTCAATCAGGCATGGAATATCAGATTCCATGTAGGTCAGCGACCCGTGCACGCTGGGCAGATGCATCGCCTTCTCCGCCTGTGTGCGGGAATCGACAATGGTGGTAGAGCCCGCAGCGGAGACGACCACATCGCCGATCATCGACTTGACGCGTTCATCGACTGGTCCGTAGACGCCTTCCTCGATTGCCTGCCGGCGGGTGCGCACCTGGGCGCGCTCCCCCAGCACGTCACGCCAACGAGCGGCGATGTCCTCCGGATTCTCGCCATCCTCGCCATAAAGCATGACACAGCGTGGTTCGCCGCCGACATTCGCGACGCCCCGCATCAGCTGGGGTTCGGACGCTATGTCGATGCAGGCTTCCGGGTCGGCGGTTATCATGCCATGATCCGCCACGATGACAATCAGCGTGTTCTTCGGCACACTTCGACGCAGCAAAGACAACTGGGCGTCGATACGCTCATATGTGCCGATCCACTTGTCGGAGTCCCAGCCGTAATTGTGTCCGATCTTGTCCGCGTCGCGCAGGTACACGTATGTCAGTCCGGGCGTGTTCGCCGCTTTCGCCGCGGTCATGATACGTCGGCGTGGATCGTCATTGGAGATGTAGTCGCTGCCACGTAACGCCGCCTGAGTCAACGCGGAGAACGCGAATTTCGGCAGTCCCGAACTGGTGACGCGAACGTCCTGTTCCGCCAATCGTTCGAATATGGTCGGCTGCTGTTGCAGTTTCAGCGGTGCGGGCGCGTTTTTGAAAGAGATGAGCTGGCAGATTTCGCCATTGTCGGGATTGAGCTGCGTATATCCCGTCATGCCGGTTAATCCGGGGCATGTGCCGGTACCGAACGTGGACATTGCGGCCACGGTGGTGCTGGGCATGCATGTGGCGATTGGCCGCTGGTTAACGCTGTCCGCCATCAGCGACCGTAGATAGGGTGAATGTCCCAATCTCATATTGATGTTCCAATATCCGAGCCCGTCCACCAGGACCACGACTGCCGAACGCGCGTCCGGCAGGCCAAGTGCCTCTTGGAGTCGTTTCGGATCGGCATGGATGGCCGTTGGAATCGGATGCCCGATGGCGCTGGAAATGGCGGGAAGTACCGAGGATAGGTGGAGAGCACCGCCGCGGCCGCCTCATCCGGCAGTTCGTCGCCATATCGTGCCGGACTGGTCATGGCTAGCAGCTGGTCGATTTCGGGCACTTCAACACTCATGGTTCCCATTCAAGCACCGCGGCAGTACCAGCTGGTAATATTGCTAGTTGATTACCATAACCTTTCCGTGAGGAGAACCACCGCATGGTGTCGCACCGCAAACCGGCAAAACCAGCCTTTGACCCGCGTACGGTCAAGGAGAACATCGTCGAAACGCCGTTGAACGAGGAAATGAGCAAGTCGTTCCTCGAATACGCGTATTCGGTGATTTACGCCCGAGCGCTGCCTGATGCCAGGGACGGTCTCAAGCCGGTGCAACGACGCATCATCTATCAGATGGGTCAGATGAACCTCAATCCGGACCGGCCGTATATGAAGTCGGCGCGTGTGGTTGGCGAAGTGATGGGCAAGCTCCATCCGCATGGCGATTCCGCGATTTACGAGGCGATGGTACGTTTGGCGCAGCCGTTCGCGATGCGGCTGCCATTGGTGGACGGTCACGGCAATTTCGGTTCTCTCGATGACGGTCCTGCTGCTTCTCGTTATACCGAGGCTCGTATGGCGCCGGCCGCGTTGGGCATGAATGCCGATATCGCCGAAAATACCGTCGATTTCACGCCGAATTACGATAACAAGCTTCAGGAGCCGACTGTGCTGCCTGCCGCGATTCCGAACCTGCTGGTCAATGGTGGTTCCGGCATTGCCGTCGGCATGGCCACGAATATGGCCACGCACAATCTTGGCGAGGTGGTGGCTGCGGCCAAGCATCTTATGCGCCATCCCGACGCGACGTTAGAGGAGTTGATGCGCTACGTGCCGGGTCCGGATTGGCCGGGCGGCGGCGTGATTGTGGGCCGCAAGGGCATCCGCGAGGCGTACGAGACGGGTCGTGGCGCGTTGACCACGCGTTCCGTGACGCATATCGAAAACGTGACGGCTCGTAAAAAGCCATCGTCGTGACGGAACTGCCGTTCATGGTGGGTCCGGAACGTGTGTTGGAACGTATTTCCGAAGGTGTGAAGAACCGTAAGCTGGACGGCATTTCCGGTGCCATCGATCTGACTGACCGGCATAACGGCACGCGCCTCGTCATCGAAATCAAAACCGGGTTCGATCCGAACGCGGTGCTGGCGCAGCTGTTCAAACACACGCCGTTGCAGGACAATTTCACCATCAACAATGTGGCGTTGGTCAATGGCCGTCCGCACACCATGGGATTGAAGGAAATGCTTCAGGTGTGGGTGGACCATCGTCGTGTGGTGATCCGCCGACGCAGTGAATTCCGCAGGAAGAAGGCGCTTGAGCGGCTGCACTTGGTGGAGGCTTGCTGCTCGCCATGGTGGACATCGATGAAGTCATTCAGGTGATTCGCTCTTCTGATGATGCCGAGGCCGCGAAAACAAAGCTTATCGCCGTATTCGATCTGGATGAGATTCAGGCACAGTACATTCTTGACTTGCGGCTGCGCCGTCTGACCAAGATGAGTCGTATCGAGCTTGAGGCGGAACGCGACGATCTGAAGCGGCGTATCGAAGAGCTTGAACGCATTCTTGCTTCCGATGAGGCGCTTGACGGCGTGGTCATTGACGAAATGGATGACGCCGTGGCCAAATACGGCACTCCCCGGCGCACGGTGCTGCTGGATGAGGATGAGGAAGGCAATTTGACGCCTGTTGTGGCGCATGGCGATGATGGCGTCTCTGCAAACGCGATGGCTGCCGCGCGCGCCGCCGCGACCGTATCCTCCGCAGCAGCCGATGTCGCCGCAGCCGCAAAGGCCGCAAAGAAGGCCGGCGATGAGAATGCCACCGCATCGGCTCTGCAGATTGATGACGAGCCGTGCGCGGTGATGCTGTCCGCCACGGGCCTGATCGCACGCACTTCCGAGGATGCGGTGGAACGTTGGGAGAATCGTTCGGCTTCCGACGGACGCGCCAAGGATGATCAGATCGTTTCGATGTTCCGCGCGTCCACACGTTCCTCATACGGCTTGGTTACTTCAGCGGGTCGTCTGGTGCTGGCCCATGTGGTCGAATTGCCGAAGGTTTCCGCGGATGGGCCGCTCAGTGTCACGGGTGGTGTGAAGGCCGAGGAACTGCTGGGCATGACGGAGAGCACCGATCCGATCCGCGGCGAACGGGTGATTGCTGCGATTGATATGCCGTCCACGGATGACGGCGGTCAGCTTGTTCCTTTGGCGTTGGGCACCCGCAACGGCGTGGTCAAGCGTTGGAACCGTGAATCTCCGACCACAATGGATTCGTGGAGCGTCATCGATTTGAAGGATGATGACGAAGTGCTTGCCGCTGCCGAAGCCCGTGATGAGGATCGTCTGGTGTTTGTGTCCACCGATTCCTCGTTGTTGACGTTCGAAGCGAAGAATGTGCGTCCGCAGGGCCGTACCGCTGGCGGCATGGCGGGCATTCGTCTGGCTGAGGGGTGTTCGGTGGCCGCGTTCGCGGTGGTGCCTGACGGCAAGGTGACATGGAATTACGAAGAAGGCGAGAATGGACTGTTCTCTGCTTCCGGAGCCGTGGTGTTGACGGTTGCCGGCGATTCCGAAGCGTTGCCTGGCACTGAAAACGGTGCCGCGAAGGTCACGCCGTTGGAGATGTATCCGACGAAGGGCCGTGGTACGGGTGGCGTGCGTTCGCAGCGATTCCTCAAGGGGCAGGATACGTTGATTCTCGCGTTCGTGGGCGCGTATCCGTTGCATGCTTCCACGCAAAGTGGCGCTCCTGTGGAATTGCCGAAGCCTGATATGCGACGCGATGGTTCCGGTACGGATCTGTCGGCGCCGATTGCGGTGGTCGGCTGATTCGACGAAATCGATTGGCGGGGCTCTGGACTGGTTCTTCTTCCGGTTCAGGGCCTTCCCGTTTTGCGCACTTGGGCTGCCAGGTTGAATGAGCAGGCTGGGTGAAAGTGCCTCCGGCTTGGTTCAGCCATATAGCTTCATGCCTTGTGGCTGTCCACGAACCCGGCAGCATGCAGCAAACGTCTGTATTCGTTGCGTTCCTTCAATGATTCACCGTTCATTTCGGCGAAGCTGACGCTGCCCTTGGACTGATGCTGCAATGCATAGGCAAGTTCCGTACATGCCGGCTGCAATATTCGCTCGTCATCGGTGAAGCTGACGATTCTGTGGCTTTTCGGCACGGCGAACAGCACCGGCATGCCGTGGTCGAGCACGATGACCGATTCCGCTCTGCGCGCCGGTTTCATATGGTGTTGTTCGGGCCATGTGATCGCGGAGCCTGTCAGATTGGCCGGGTCGGTCACGTCGAGCGCCACGCAGGATTGGCTGCGCGCCTCGTCGTCGCCGCGCAAGGCGTCCACTGTGTCACGTCCGGCGAATTGGGCCGCTCCGAATCCTTTGACGAACATGCCTCTGACCAGATTGCCGTGTTCCTCCATGCGTTTGAGTACCGGGTATAGTCCGGAGAATCCGCCTGCGACCTGCTCCTTGTCGATTAGCGGAGCGGCGATCACGCCATATCGGTCGAGCAGCGATTCGATCAATGCGATGTCGTATTCCTCGATGCCGGCTGTTGGTTTGCCGGCGGTATCGTCCGTTTGGTCCGGTATCGCCATTGGACTGGTCCGGGACGATTCGACCGCGGACCATAATCCACCGAGCGTCGCCGGTGTCGAGGCGTGGATCCGTACGCGTCTGCGTGCGGCAGTGCGTGGCGCGCGCACTGAAACCGTGCCTTGAGCCAAGGCCCGAACGGGAGCGAATGAACTGTTCGTCACTTTGCCTTGCCATACCAAGGACCACAAGGCTTCCTCGAACTGGCTTTCGCCCCATGCGGGAAGGATGATTTCCCCTGTTTCAGGATTCACGTTGACTTCCGCATGTTCCTGCCAGATGGTTTTGGCGGCCGTGGAAAGCTGCCGCGCATGGAAGGCTCCCCCATTCGATAATGCGGCAAGTATCGTCTCCGGCACGGTCATGGTTCCGGCACTATAGGCATTGTTCTGCGATTGTTCGCCGGGTTTCACCAGCAGCCGTGAATCAGCTGGATGGAATGCGATTCCGCCGGCTTCCTTGGCGTTGGAACCATTGATTTTGGAGCCGACCCATACCACGTCTCCGGATGCGAGCAATTCGTCCAACATACTCGGTTGGTAGTCGCGAACGCGTGCGGGGAAGACCGAGGATTCCCAAACGGAGGCGTTGAGGTATATGCCTTCAAGCTGTTCGATCACACGCATCAGCCCGTCGACGCCTTCATATCGGGCGCCACCCACAGGTCCGACACCTTGTCTGTCCAACAGGAACGCCTGATAGACGGCCGGTTCCACCGGCTTGATGGCTTTGCGTGCCTTGGCAAGCGAAAGCGCGCGGATACGCCGAAACACGTCTTTGTGGAGCCATTGCTGGGGCGTTTGCCGAGGTGACCGTTCCGATGCTGAATCATCGGAACCATTGGCGTCCGCTCCGGCCGCATCATCGACGAAATGGCCTTTCAGCAGTTCGCCTTTGGCATGTAATTCATCCAACATGCGTACGCCTTGGACAGCGTCCAATCCCAGTTCGGCGATCATCTGATCCGCGGTGAATGGGCCATGCGTTTTGACATATCGCGCCACACGGCCGGCAATGTCGGTCTCGTCCAAATCGTTCCAGAACGTCCGTCCGGCAAGCTCCTTCCCAATCTGCGCGATGACGTCGGCATCCAACAGCGAAGCCATGTCCGTGGCGCCCAGAAGACGTTCCAGCACTTCCGGATCCATGGACAGCAGTTGCGTGCTGCGTTCGGCTTGCGGCACGTCGTATTGGTACATGACCGCGCCCACGTATCCGAACAGCATGTTTTCCGCGAACGGCGACGGCGTTTCCGTGACGGTCTCGCTCAAAGAGATGACGCCGGAGCGTAATCCGGACATCACATGTTTCAGCGCGGGCAGATCGTACACGTCCTGTAGGCATTCGCGTGCGGTTTCCAACAGCAGCGGGAAGTTCTTCCGAGTTCGGGCGGCGTTGAGCAGTTGCGCCGCGCGCAGCCGCTGCTGCCATAAGGGGACGCGTTTGCCGGGGTTGGCGCGTGGCAGGAACAGCGATCGCGCCGCGCATTCTCGGAATCGTGCGGCATACAGCACGCTTTCGCCGACTTGTGTTTCGATGATGCGTTGCAGCTCTTCCGTGTCGAACAGCAGCAGCTCGCGGATCGGCAGGTTGCCGTCGCCGTCCGGGAGGCGGATGATGATGCCGTCGTCGGCCGCGTATACCTGCCCGTCGAACCCGTATCGTTGTTTGATACATGTGGTGATGGCCATGGCCCATGGTTCGTGCACGCGTCTGCCGTATGGTGAGTGGACGATCACACGCCAATCGCCTTCTTCATCCTGGCAGCGTTCGACGACCAGCTCACGGTCGTTGGGAATCGTTCCCGTGGCGGCGCGCTGTTCGGCAAGCAGGTCGGCAAGATTGCCGATGGCGTTGTCGTCCAATCCGTCACGACGTAGACGTGCGATTGTTGTCGTGTCGAATCGGCTGGTCTTGTCTCCTGCGATGCGTCCGAGACTTCCGCGCGTAGTCCTTGCGCCATATCGCGTATGAATCGGCCTTGGGACCGTCCGAATGCCGCGTCCCGCCCGTCGCCTTCGCCATGCCAGAACGGCAGTCGGGCGGTACGTCCTGGAGCAGGAACCACCACCACACGGTCCCGGGTGATTTCCTGGATCTGCCAGGTCGATGTGCCGAGGGTGATGACGTCTCCGACCCGGGATTCGTACACCATTTCCTCGTCCAGCTCCCCCACTTTGCGTGGGCCCGGTCCGGAGCCTTCTTCGGGAAGCACCACGGTGTAGGTTCCTCGGTCGGGTATGGTGCCTCCGCTGGTCACGGCCAGTCGTTGAGCTCCAGGGCGCGCGGAGATGAGACCTGCCTCTTCGTTGTATTGCAGTGGTGGCCGGAAGGCGGAGAAATCCTCGCTGTTGTAGCACCGGTCATCATGCCCATCACAGCATCGAACATGGTTCTGTCGAGATCTTCGAATGGCGCGGCCTTGCGCACGGTCACGTACCAGTCGTCTGGTTTCAGATCATCCATCGCCGCGGCGGCGACGGTTTGCTGGGCAAGCACGTCCAAGGGGTTGCATGGAATGGTCAGTGTTTCGATGTCTCCGGAGCGCATGCATTCGATGCTTGCGGCCGTGCCGATGATTTGTTCTCGGGTGATTGGGTAGAACAGCGCATGCGAGACTCCCCCGACCTTGTGGTCGGCGCGCCCCACCCGCTGCAATCCCGAGGATACGGACAATGGCGGTGCGATCTGGATGACCAGATCCACCGACCCCATGTCGATGCCGAGTTCAAGGCTCGACGTGGCGACCACGCAACGCAATTGGCCGCGTTTGAGCTGTTCCTCGATCTGTTTGCGCCGGTCTTTGGAAACGGAACCATGATGCGCCATGGCGATTGCGTCGGCGTCCGCATGCGAGGAGACCAGCATGGTGGTGGAGCCGACCACGGAATCGTAGTGTTTGGCGAAACCTTCACGGCCTTCCGGGGAGCCAGATCCGGATACGGCTGAGTGGAATCACTGGCTGTGGACTCCGGCTGGGATGCGTTGTCCGACACACTCAAGGCCGTTCGACCAAGCCTACGGTCGAACAGCGCATCCGCCCTGCGTCCGCTTTGACGGCGGTTTCAGACCCAGTTTTCCGGGATGTGCGCAATTGCGCATACAGGTCGTTGAGCCGTGCGGTGAGTTTTTCCGCAAGGCCACGTGAGTTGACGAACACGAGGGTGGTGTGGTGTTTCAGCACTTCGTCAAGCACGCTGCGTTCGATGGCCGGCCATACCGAACCTCCGGTCGAAACCCGTGAGGTATGTTCGTCTCCCCCGACCGAAGTCAGTCCTTTACGTTCCGCCAATGCCTCCATGGCAGGACTCACCCCGGAAATATGCGTGGTATGGCGGTTCGGAAGTTTCACGGCGCCTGCCCGCCGCCCTGCGTCGTCGGAGACGGGATCGCGCATGGCCGAAAGCGGTTCCACCACTTTCAGATCCATGTCGGGGTGCGATTCGGGTCTGATGACGCGTACCGGCCGCGTGCCGCCAAGGAAACGTGCGGCTTCGGCCGGCGGTTCCACAGTGGCGGAAAGCCCGATGCGTTGGACAGACCGGCCGACAAGGCTTTCCAATCGTTCCAAGCTCAGCGCCAGGTGCGCGCCACGTTTGGAGCCCGCGATGGCGTGCACTTCATCCACGATAACGGTATCAACGGCGGAAAGTATCCGTCGCGCCTTGGAGGTGAGCAGCAGGAACAGCGATTCTGGCGTGGTGACGAGGATATCCGGCGGATGGCTGACGATTCTGCGCCGTTCCTGCGGCGTGGTGTCGCCGCTTCGTATGCCCACGCTGACTTTCGGCGATGGCAATCCCATCGCCTCGCACTGTCCGGCGATGCCGGCCAATGGCGCTTGGAGGTTCTTGGCCACATCCACGCCCAGAGCCTTCAATGGCGAAATATACAGGACCTTGACGCCGCGGACGGGTTTACGTTTCTTGGCATTGCAATCGGATTCAGCCGTGCCGTCCCCACCGCCGGACGTCCGCAATAAGTCATCGCCCTCCTTCGTCATCAGACGGTCGATTGCGGAAAGGAAGGCGCACAATGTCTTGCCGGAGCCGGTGGGCGCCACCACCAACACGTTCTCGCCGGAGCGGATGGCCGGCCATGCCAAACGTTGCGCCTCCGTCGGAGCATTGAACGCATGCTTGAACCAGGCATTGGTAGCCTCCGAGAACAAGTCCATGCATTCGTACATACGTTCGATTATGGCATCGCCTTCAGACATCATCCACAACCGGCGGAAAACTCGTCATCCACCGTCGTCGGCTCATTCGAGTACACCGCCCGGCTGACGCATTCGAGCGTCTCACATATGGCGTCGTCAGGCGGCCGCACGGTCGCCGCACTTGCGGCGCAAGGTCTCATGCATGGCGACCATCAGCGCCAGGAACACCACCAGATAGAACGGGAACAGGTTGACCGAAACATGTTGCGCGATCAGCCCGAACAGCGGCGGCATGCACATCGATCCCACATAGGCGCAGGCCATCTGCATGCCGACGATGGCCTGCGATTTGTCCTCGCCGAAATAAGCAGGAGTGGAATGGATGACGCACGGATAGATCGGCGCGCAGCCCAAACCGATGACCATTAGTCCCGCGATGGTGCCGATATTGTGCGGCAACGGCAGGAGCATGATGACGATGCCGGTCAGCACCAACGCCTGGCCAAGACGAATCATGGCCGGATCGTTCAGTTTCATGGTCAGGAAACCGCTGGCGAGACGTCCGACGGTGATGCCGATGCAAAACAGGCTTCCCCACATGGCCGCCGTGGTCTTGTCGATGCCCTTGCCAAGCGCCATATAGCTGCTGGCCCACAACATGGCGGTCGATTCGAGTGCGCAATAGCAGAAGAACATCACGAGGATCTCGCGGGCGCCACGGATGGCGAGCACACCGCGAATACCAAGCGGCTTGCGCCGGTCAGCTGTTTCCCCTTCCGATTGCTCGGACTGCGCGGATTGCACGGAAGAGGTTTCACTCGTCCGCTGCGGTTCGACGGTCTTACGCGCCTTCCACAACGGCAGGCTCAGCACCAGCACCGCGGTGAGCACGACCTGCAGAATGGAGATGGTCCGGTAGCCCCACGCCCAGCCATGGCCGGCACCCAATGCGCTTGCCATGATGTACGGGCCAAGCAGCGTGCCCAAGCCCCACATGGCGTGCAGCCAGCTCATGTGACGGCTTTCGTAGTGGATTGCCACATAGTTGTTGAGCGCCGCATCGACGCCGCCCGCGCCCAAGCCGTACGGAATGGCGAAGAGCAGCAGCATCCAGTAATTCGGCGAGATGGAGAAGCCGAACAATGCGAACGCCGTTAACGCAACGGACACTGCCGTGACCTTGCCTGCACCGAACCGCAAGGTCATGCGGTCTGATAGCAGCGCGGACACGATGGTGCCGGCGGAAATCGTCATGGAAATGCCACCCGCCCAGGAAATCGGCGCATGCAGGTCGCCGCTCATCGTCGGCCATGCGGCGCCGAGCACCGCGTCCGGCAGACCCAGACTGATGAAGGCGATGTAAATCACGGCGAGCAGCAGATTGGCCACAGTCAGCTCCTTGTATGTTTTATGTTTGCGGCAATAAAATCACGAAAATACTCCGCTATTTTATCCAAAGTTACCTACCAAACGGTATTTTGTATCTTGCGCTATCGACCGACGTTTTTGCATTATCGTGCATACACGAAAAGCGGGTCTCCGCCGTAACGCAAGACCCGCCAATCGCAATCGCCATGCAATATCAGGTGTCGATCTTGGAACGGTCGAAATCGTCGGCGTTCTCCACGATGAACGCCTTGCGCGGCGGCACGTCATCACCCATGAGCAGGCTGAAGATGTGGCTGGCCTGTTCGGCGTCCTCCATGCGGATACGGCGCAGCATGCGGGTGCGCGGATCCATGGTGGTATCGGCCAGCTGGTCGGCGTCCATCTCACCCAAACCCTTGTAACGCTGGATGTCCTCGTTGTAGCCGATGTGCTTTTTATCAAGCTCGGCGAGTTTGCCTGCCAACTCATCATCGGAATACGTGTAGATGTACTCGCCCTTATGCGTACCCGTCAACGCGATACGATGCAGCGGCGGCACGGCGGCATACACATGACCGTATTCGATAAGCGGCCGCATGTACCGGTAGAACAGCGTCAGCAGCAGGATGCGGATGTGCGCGCCGTCGACATCGGCATCGGTCATCATGATGATCTTGTTGTATCGGGCCTGTTCGATGTCGAAGCTTGCGCCGGATCCTGCGCCGACCACCTGGATGATGGCTGCGCATTCCTTGTTGGACAGCATCTGCGCGAGCGATGCCTTCTGCACGTTGAGGATTTTGCCTCGAATCGGCAGCAACGCTTGGAAACCGGAATTACGGGCGGCCTTGGCTGTGCCCAATGCGGAATCACCCTCGACGATGAACAGTTCGGCCACATCGTCATTGCCGGGCTGGCAGTCGGACAGTTTCGGCGGCATGGACGCGGATTCAAGCGCGTTCTTACGGCGTGTGACTTCCTTGGTCTTGCGCGCCTGCACGCGGGCATGCATTTCGCCGACGATTTTCTCCAGCACGCGGCCGGACTGTTCCTTGTAACCGCGTTTGGAGCCGGTAATCATCTCACCGAACTGCTTATCAGTCATTCTGGAGACGATCGGCTTGACTTGCGCGGTGCCGAGCACGTCCTTGGTCTGGCCTTGGAACTGCGGTTCGGCGATGCGGACGTGACGACGGCCACCAGACCGGCGAGAATGTCGTCACGTTCCACCTTCATATGGGAATCCTTGAGATTCACCTTGAGTTTGCGCGCGTTGTCCTCGATGGCCTTGCGCACCTGCTTGGTGATGCCTTGGAGGAAGCCGTCCACGTGCATGCCGCCGCCGGGCGTCTCCACCACGTTGACGAAGCTGCGCATGGTGGTGTCGTAGCCGTTGGTCCATCGCATGGCGATATCGACTGCGCAATCACGCGTCACCTTCTGCGCATGCAGTTCACCATCGTCTCCGACCGCCTGCGTTTCTTCAACATACGTGTCCTCGCCGGCGATGCGCCAAATATCGGAGACCGCTTCGCCTTTGGACAGGAAGTCGACGAAATCCTTCACGCCTCCGGTATGGCAGAATTCTTCGACGCGCGCATGCGGATATTTCGGCTGCACGGGTTGGGAAACGGTTTCCTGCGATTGCGTGGCAGCATCGTTTTCTTGCGATTCGGCTGATTCATCAGCTTCGGCTGAATCCTCCTGCAGTATGTCGGCAGAGGTTCCGATATCATCCGTTTCAGCGGACGTGTTCTCTTCCGTCACCTGTTCGATGACATTGTCATCGACTTCCAGCATTTCGTCAATGAACTCGTCGCCGGTTTCGGGAATGTTCTCGTCGATGACGGTGATTTTCAGCCCTGGCACCAGGAAACTGGTCTGCCGTACACGGTCGATGAGCTGGTCATAGCTGAATTCAGCGGTGTCGTTGAAAATCTCCGGATCCGCCCAATAGCGGATGCGGGTACCCGTGGTCTTCGGACTGACTTTGCCGATGATCTCAAGTTCGGTGGGACGATTCTTGCGCGTCTTCTTGAATGGCGAATCGGGAGACGGGTGTTCCGGATCAACGTCGGAATACACTCCGGGGTGGCCTGATGGAAAGCCATGTGGTGGGTTTTGCCGTTACGATCCACTTCCACGTCGAGACGGGAGCTCAATGCGTTCACCACGGATGAGCCGACACCATGCAGACCGCCGGAAGCGCCATACGAGGAATTGCCGAATTTGGCGCCGGCATGCAGCTTGGTCAGCACCACTTCCACGCCGGTGAGCTTGGTTTTCGGCTCCACGTCCACCGGAATGCCTCGGCCATTGTCCGCCACTTCAACGGAACCATCGTCATGCAAGGTCACGATGATGTGGTTGCAGGCTCCCGCAAGAGCCTCATCGACGGCATTGTCGATGATCTCCCACAGGCAGTGCATCAGGCCCTGGCTGTCGGTCGTGCCGATGTACATGCCCGGACGTTTGCGCACCGCATCCAAGCCTTCGAGCACGGTAAGACTCTCAGCACCGTAATTATCCTTAGCCATGTTCCCTTTCAATTGTCGCCTTACAAGACATGAAGTCGAGAAACCCTGCGTTCATGCCGGTTTCTCGACTTCATTTACTCGCGTCTGATTACTATCACTGGTCCAGGAAGTCGCGCAGCGTCTGCGAACGGGACGGATGGCGCAGCTTGGACATGGTCTTCGATTCGATTTGGCGGATACGTTCGCGCGTCACGCCATACACACGTCCGATATCATCCAGCGTCTTCGGCTGGCCGTCCTCCAAACCGTAGCGCATCTTGATGACGCCAGCTTCACGCGGAGACAGCGTTTCAAGCACCTGCTTGAACTGCTCCTGCAACAGCGAGAAGGCGACGGCATCGGACGGTGCAATGGCGTCGGTGTCTTCGATCAGATCACCGAACTCGGAATCGCCATCCTCGCCCAGCGGCGTGTGCAGGGAAATTGGCTCACGCCCGTACTTCTGCACTTCCTGCACCTTCTCGACCGGCATGTCGAGCTCACGGGCCAGTTCGTCCGGTGTAGGTTCGCGGCCGAGGTCCTGAAGCATCTGGCGCTGCACGCGGGACAGCTTGTTGATGACTTCCACCATATGCACAGGCACACGAATGGTGCGGGCCTGATCAGCCATGGCACGGGTGATGGCCTGGCGAATCCACCATGTGGCGTACGTGGAGAACTTGAAGCCCTTCTTCCAGTCGAACTTCTCTACGGCACGAATCAGACCAAGATTGCCTTCCTGAATCAAATCGAGGAACAGCATGCCACGGCCCGTATAGCGCTTGGCAAGAGAGACCACGAGTCGAAGGTTGGCTTCCAGCAGATGGTCCTTGGCACGCTTGCCGTCGTTCGCGGCCCACTTCAGTTCACGCCGGCGCTTGAAATCCATCTTGTCGGATTCCGTGTCCAGCAGATGTTGGGCGTACAGACCGGCCTCGATGCGTTCGGACAGGTCGACTTCCTGTTCGGCGTTCAGCAGGTTCACTCGGCCGATCTGCTTCAGGTAATCCTTGACCGGATCTGCGGTGGCGCCGGCTGCGATCACACGACGCTTCGGATTGCCGGACGGCGTCAGATTGTCGTCGTCATCATCGTCACGCACCACGAAAGCGCCTTTTTCCTTGGGCTCTTCCGGCTTTTTGCGCTTGTCTTCGTCATCGTCTTCCAGTTCGGAATCGTCATCCTCGTCGATATTATCCTCGTCGAGGTCGTCACCCTCCCCTTCGTCGTCCACGTCATCAAGGTCATCGTCGAAATCATCAAGATCGGCATCCTCGACGGGATCGTCTTCAGGAGCGTCCTGCTCGATCAGGTTCTCTTCTTCCGCTTTCTTGCTTTTCTTGGCGGCGGAGGTCTTCTTCGCGGCCGTCTTGCGCGACGTCTTCGTAGCGGTCTTTGAGGACTCGCTCTTCTTGGCAGCAGGCTTGCGCGTGGAGGCCTTTTTTCCGGAGGTGGTCTTTTCGGTCAGATCAGTCTGTTCCGTATTTACCGTCGTTTCCTTGGTGGCCAAACTTATCCTCCTATTGATCCCGCTGGAAGCGTATACCATATGGACCCACTTCTGGCAAGGGCAAATCGTCAACTATGTGAGTTAACCATCTTGCGAGGACGATTATTCCCGCGTGTTGAGCTCACCATGCGCAAGTACCGCTTCCTTTCGGCGTGTTGCTCTATGTCTCTTCGGCCCATGCCGGTCCGATATGACGATGCGCCGCGGAGCAGATGATCGCCGCGAGCGAACAATTCTCATCCAACGCGAGCGCACGCATCGCGCACAGCATGGCGCGCTCATCGCCCATCCACCACAGCACATAACTGATGATGGCCAATGGCTGCACATGATACCGTTCGGGGACCATCCCGATGATGTCGAACATCATGTTGACGCCGTTGTCGCAACGTTTCGTGTCGGGTTTTCTTGATGCGTCACGGAACGATCCGTTGAGGGATTCCTCCAGATGACGCGTGTTGCCGGGAAGTGTCGGATTGGCCATGAATCCCATGAGAAAGTCACGTGACGAACGTCGTTCATCCACGATGATGGAGACCAGCAGCGCGTCACGCACCGCCATGGTCTGCTGCATGGCGATGGCAAGTGCTCCCGCACCGTTTCTGGACAGTCTGCATTCTGGCGATGAATCGTCACCTCCCGACGATTCATCGGCCAGCTCATCCATCCATTCCGAGAATGGCTCCTGCAGGAAATCGCGTATGCTCTCCGCCATGCCCAGCGATTTGCAATCCTCCACCAATTGGTCTTCAAGCCGTTCCATCTCGGCTTCGCATATCGGCATGGGCTCGTCGATCGTCTTCATGTCTCGTCCTCCTTGGCGTATCGGAGCGGTCGCTTGATGCAGGCCGCTTTGTTGGAACTATGCATCATCCGGCAATGCAATGAGGCGTTTCGGCACCCCTGTGGTCGGAGAACGTGAAGCTCGGCGTGTCACGAAACGTCCGGCACCGTCTCACCCGCTGCAATCATTATGTTTTCCTCTTGTCGAATGTGTGTGGATAACCTTGACCCATGACTAGCTCTTCCGATTTGGAACAGATTGAAACGCGCACGCTCTCGCTGGTAAGGGATTTTTCGTTCCTGCATGCGGACGATCCGGTGGCGAATTCCTGCAAAGCCGTCGCTGATGCGGTGGCGCAGCAGGCGGTCACGTCAAGTGAGGGCGGCAAACGTCTGCGGGCGTTGCTGACGTTGGATGTGTTCCGTGCGTTCGCGCCGCAGGATGTGGCGGAACGTGATATGGATGCGGTGTTGGATCTGGCATGCGCGATCGAAGTGTTTCAGACCGGCGCGTTGGTGCATGACGACATCATCGACGATTCCGATCTGCGCCGGGGCAAGCCGTCCGCTCATCGTGCGCTTGCCACGGATACCCATAGTGATGCCATCGGCCATGGTTTGGGCATCATGTTGGGTGATATGCTGGCCACCGCGAGCGTGGATATCGCCAATAAAGCGGCTTGCCGGCTTGGCTCCGGGTCTTCCGTGGTGTCGGCCTTCCTGAATATGCACCGTGAAGTGGAAATCGGCCAAGTACTCGATTTGGCCGTGGAACTCAATACGTTAGACGATCCTGAAGAGCTGGCGTCGGCCTCTTTGAATGTCTTCCGTTGGAAGACCGCCAGTTATACCACTATCGCACCTTTGGAATTCGGTATGCTTGCCGCCGGCCTCGCCCCTGCGGACGCGCGCAGGCTCGCACTGGCGATTGGATTGCCTCTTGGTTTGGCGTTCCAGCTCGCGGATGATCTTCTGGACGTCATCGGGTCGAGCCGCAATACCGGCAAACCGGTGGGCGGTGATATCCGTGAAGGCAAACGCACGGTGTTGCTGGCCGATGCGATTGAGGCTGCCGGCGATGTCGAACGACGTGAACTCATCGACATGTGGGAAGCCGAATCACGTGACGAGGCACATGTTAGGCGTGCCATCGCATTGTTCGAGTCCACTGGTGCCATCGCACGTTCCAAGGAACGGATCGCCGGTCTGTGGCTCGAGTCGAAGGCCGCCATCGAGACGCTTGAACTATCGCAGGATCGCAAAGACATGCTTACCGAGGCATGCGCACGTTTCGTACCGATTGTGCGGGAACAGGGCTGATGCCGCCGCACTGTGAAAGACCCGTGTTCATCGCATCTTCCGCAAACCATTCCTTGTAGACTACAAGTGAACACATCTTTGTCGCGAAACGTTTTTTTGAAGAAGGAATCGTACCGATTAGCCATGAGTGAAGCCCAGCATGCCCCCGAAGGCCAGGTCATCGAAGGCCGGTACCGAGTCGTCAGCAGAATCGCCGATGGCGGCATGGCCACGGTGTATCAAGCTGTTGACGAGCGTCTGGGACGCACCGTCGCCATTAAGATCATGCACACGCAGCTGGCACAGGGCCCACAACGCGACCAGTTCGTGGAACGTTTCCATCGCGAGGCCCGTTCCGCAGCAGCAATAGCCAATCCCCATATCGTGCAGGTGTATGACACCGGTGAGTTCGATGGACTGGATTTTCTTGTCATGGAGTACGTGCATGGCGTGAACCTGCGGTACGAAATGAACCAGCAAGTCACGTTCAGCGTTCGTGAGACGCTACGCATAGTCGGTGAGACGTTGGACGGCTTGGCTTCGGCGCATCGCGCAGGCGTGGTGCACCGCGATATCAAACCGGAGAATATTCTGCTCAATGACCGAGGACATGTGCAGATCACCGATTTCGGCCTGGCCAAGGCGGTGTCGCAGGCCACGCTGTCCTCCACCGGCATGCTGCTGGGCACGGCCGCCTATCTGGCGCCAGAAATGATTCAGCACAATCAGGCAACGCCGCAGGGAGACCTGTATTCCGTAGGCATCATGGCTTGGGAGATGCTGGCCGGCAAGGTGCCGTTCACCGCGGACAATCCGGTGACGCTGGTGTTCAAGCACGTGCATGAGGATGTGCCGGATATCACGACCGCTTGTCCGGGCATCAATGCAGGCGTGGCCGCATTCCTCGCCCGTCTTACGGCGCGCGCGGTCGAGGACCGTCCCCAGGATGCGTCCGTGGCATTCGACGAATTGCAGCAGTTGCAATCGAACCTCACCATCGACGACTGGCAATACCGTCTGTCAGCCGTTTCCCCGGCCGCAAACGATGCCGTCGACACCATGCCCGGCGATGGCACCCGGCAGATGCCGCTACCGCCCGCTCCCCCAGCACCGCCTGTGCGTCAGAACGACGATCGTACACGACAGTTCAATCCGGAAAACCCGAACAAAACCACCGTCATGCCGGCGCAGCAGGCAGATCCGGAGGCAACCACCCGCTTGGCTTTGGAAAAGAACGACGTCCCCGCCAACAACGTTCCAGCTTCCCCCTCGAACGGTCCGGTCAGTGGTGGACAGCCGAAACGCAGTGGCAAGCGTGCACCTGTCATCATCGCCGTCGTAGCAGCCATCGTGCTTGCCTGCGCAGGCGGTGGAGGCTATGCCTGGTGGTATTTCCGAGGACCGGGCAGCTACTGGACCATGCCTCAGCCGGCAGATCTCACATGTTCCGATTCGGAGCCCTGCCGTATTTCCAACATCAAATGGAACGCCTATGAGGAACTGCTGAAATTCTCCAACATCGAGTACGAAGAGACCGAGGCGTTCAGTGATTCCGTCAAGGCTGGCAATGTCATCTCCACCGACCCGGAGAATGTCGGTTCGCATGTGAGCAAACGTCATCATCAGAAGGTCAAGGTGGTAGTGTCCAAGGGTATTAAGCAGGGCACTGTTCCCACAGACATTCTCGATGCCACCAGTGCGAACGGCAAGGATCCGATCAACGCGTTGAAGCGTGCCGGCTTCGACAACATCGAACAGACTCCGGCCAATGATGACGCGTATTCCATGGACGTACCTCAGGGCGCGTTGCTTGATTTAAGCGTGGATCCCGGCGCGACTCTGCCCCATAACGCGAAGATTACCGTCACGCTGTCCCAAGGACCGAAACCGGTTACCATGCCGGACGTCGTGGGCAAATCGAAGGATGAAGTGCAGCAGACGCTTGATGCGCTCAAGCTCACCGTCAACTGGACCGAGCAATTCGATGACAAGATTCCGCAAGGACAGGTGATTTCCGCTTCCACGAAGACCGGAGACGAGTTGCACTGGGGTGATAGCGTCAATGCGGTGGTGTCGAAGGGACCGGAAACCGTAACGCTGCCGAATTATGTCGGACAGAAAGCCGCCGCTGCCAAAGCCGCATTGGAGAAGCTGGGATTCAGTGTGAAGATCAGCTCGCAACTGACACTTGACTCCAGTCAAGACAAGAAGGTCGCTTCGCAGGATCCGGTAGGAGGCACCGAGGTGCGACTGCGTCAGGAGGATGGCACGCCGAATACCGTCACCTTGAAAATGTATTCGTCGCTGTTCGACTGATTATCCTGATTACAAAATAGAAATCAGGGGTGTCTGTTCCAAAAACATTCTTCGGAACAGACACCCCTGATTGGTTTGGAATGAACCTCGCTGAAAACTTATGCCTTCTTGGCAGCGGATTCGGCTTGTGCCTGCGCTTCGGCCTCCTGCTGGGCTTTGAGCTCGGCCTTGACCTTCTGCGCGTATTCGTCGACGTATTCCTGTCCGCTCATCTTCTGGATCTCACGGGTCACGCGGTCGGTAAGCGAACGCAAATCATCGTGGGTAATCTGGTCGGCGGATTTCTTCTCGACTTCAATCGGCTTGCCGTAAATCACCTTGGACTTGCCTTTGTTCGGAATGACCTGTCCTGGCTTCTGCAGTTCACGCGAACCGATGATGGCGGCCGGAATAATGGGGCAACCGGTTTCGAATGCCAGACGCGCCGCGCCGGTGTGTCCTTTGTAAAGACGTCCATCGGGGCTGCGAGTACCTTCGATGTGAATGCCGAACAGATGTCCGTCCTCGATGATCTCACGGGCGTGGTTCAGTGCGCCAAGTGATTTGGAACCGCCGGAACGGTCCACGGGGAACACGCCGACTGACGTGAACCACCATTTCTTGAATTTGCCTTTGATGCCTTTGCCTTCGAAATATTCGGCCTTGCCCATGAAATGAATCATGCGCGGGCAGGTCAACGGCAGCAACGCATCGTCGATGACGGCAAGATGGTTGGCTGCGATGATGGCGCCACCTTCGTGCGGAATGTTCTCAAGTCCTTGCGCGGTCGGTCCCAAACGGTGGATGGCGATTGGTCCCAAGCCTTTTACGAAAAACCAATAGAGCATTCTTCACGATCCTCCCGGCGGATTGGCCTCCGCCCGATTAGAGTATAAGTATGACTGACCTCAACAATAGCAATGACGATGAAGAACGCCCAAATGACGCGTCGCATGGTGGCGGCTCTCCAATGGACGACTTGGATGCGGCTTGGGCCGAGTTTGCGGATTCGCATGCTGACGATTTGAAGGCCGTGGAACGTTCGCGTAGTGCGAAACGTTTCGAGAAGCATGCGCAACGTCGGGAAAAAGAGGCTTTGCTGTCCATCGATGACTTGGATCAGGGCACGTTCACCAATGATGCGCCGGCGAATGGTCGTGGGCCGCGCGATTTCACTGGTTCGAGCTGGCTTGACACGGATCGGGTCATGGACCGTTACGGTGACGACTTCGTGCCGCCGAATCCTGAAATCGGCCATGTGAAACTGTCAAAACTGGTGTTCTGGATATTGCTGGTGGCCGGCGTCATCGGCATTATCGCTTCCGTGTTCGTTCCGGCGTTGGCTTCGATTCTTGGTTCGATTTTCGGTTTGTGTGCGCTGGTCGGCGCCGCTGGCCTCATCGTGCAGCATAAAGGGCATCGTGAAACGCGTACCGACGAATTCGATGATGGAGCACGCGTCTGACGATTCTTTGGCGACAAACTGAATACATCCATCTATGTGAAGGCCCCGGCGGTTATTGAACTGCGCCCCGTTTGTTGGACTGAAGAAATTCAGATTCGATGATCGTAAGGTGCGGTTCTTTCGTATGCGTGAGGATCGAAGGAGACGTTACGACGACGGGTTCCGGCGCGAGGCGCTGGAGCTCATCAAGTCCGGAGCCGGCAAGGACACGCTCGCCAGAAGGCTTGCCATACCGGTGTATACCGCGAGAAACTGGATCAGGCTGTACAGGTCCAACGGCGAGGAGGCGGTCATGGGAGGCGGCGGCAGCAGACGCTACGACTGGGAGACGAAGGTCGCCGCGTCGCGCGACCACGTCGAGAACGGTCTGACCAAGACCGTGCTCAGGGTCATGCGCCGTATGGGCTGAGATGCGCCATCCGCTCCAGGAACCGTGGAGACGCTACAGCTCGTACAGGGGCGAGACGGGCGACCGCGTGCATAACCTGCCCGAACGCGACTTCGACGCGGCCCGTCCGTTCTCCAAGCTCGGCACCGACGTCACCGAGTTCAAGGTCGCCGGATCCAAGGCGTACCTCGCTCCCGTGTACGACATGGCCAGCAAGGAGATCGGTGGCCTGGGACGTGAGCCGCAGTCCGGACCTCGGGCAGCAGAAGCGCCTGCCCGCCATGCTCGCGGAGCGCCTGCCCGCCGGCGCGGAGCCGATCCTGCACTCGGACATGGGATGCAGTACCGGCACCAATGGTGGAGGAAGGAGCTCGAACGCCCCGGCATCCGCCGGTCCATGAGCCGCAAGGGCAACTGCCTGGACAACGCGGCGGCCGAGCAGGTCTTCGGCCACTTGAAGGACGAGTTCTACCGCGGCCGAGAGTTCGACTCGTTCGAGCGGTTCAAGGCCGAGCTGGACGCTACATCATCCATTGGAACACCAGACGACGCCAGATACGACTCGAGGGACGCACCCCGGAGGAGTTCCGGAGCATGTCCCCCGCGGTCTGACCCTGTATCCCAATTAACAACGTCCAACAAACGGGGCGCAGTTCATTATTTACGCCGGGGCCTTCACATACACATACGTTGTCAGCGTTTTCAGGCTTTCTTCGCAGCTTGGGCGGTGGCGATCCACTTGTCAAGCAGCGCCGTGGCCTTGCCGGAGTCGACGGTCTGCTCCGCGATGGCGTAGGCGGCTTTGAACCGGTCAGCCAAGCTTGCGTCGCCCGGCACCGAATGACCGTCGGCGACGATTGCGGAAGCGGCGTTCAGCAGCGCGGTGGTACGGAACGACACATCCTTGCCTGCGAAGAAGTCTCGTGCCAGCTGCGCGTTGAGCGTCGGTTCGCCACCCTTCAGATCTGCGATGGTGACTTTGGCGAGGCCGAGTTCGACGGTCGGATCGAATTTGTTTTCGGTAACCTTGCCGTCCTTGAATTCCCAAATGGAGACCGGACCGGTCGGTGCCATCTCGTCAAGGCCTCATGGGAAGTGTAGACCATGCCGATCTGGCCGTTCGCCGCATATACGGCGGCCATGATCGGGCTCATCTTGCGATTAGCGCAGCCGACGGCCATATGCTTCGGGCTTGCCGGGTTGGTCAGCGGACCAAGCACGTTGAACACGCATGGCACGCCGAGCGCGGCGCGAATCGGACCGACAAAACGCATGGCGGGGTGGAAGGTGCGTGCGAAAGCGAATGCGATGCCGCATTCGTTGCCGACTTCGCTCACTTGTTCCGGAGTCAAATCCATGGGCAGGCCGAGCGCTTCGAAGCAGTCAGCAGTGCCGCACTTGGATGAGGCCGCACGATTGCCGTGCTTGACGACTTTTACGCCTGCGGCCGCGGCTACGACGGCCCCCATGGATGACAGGTTCACGGTGGAGGCTCCGTCGCCACCGGTGCCGACGATGTCGGTGGTTTCACCGTCGATGTGCAGCGGAATGGCATGGGCCACCATGGCCTTCGCCGCGCCACGCACTTCGTCGGGGGTCAGCCCCAACTGCTGCTGGGTGGCGAGTACCGCGCAACGGCCGCCGGATCGGCATTGCCGTTCATGAGGTCATCGACGAACCACTCGGATTCCTCGGCGCTCAAGTGGTCCCCTCCGACCAGCTTGGTGAGGATCGACTTCCATGTGATTTCGGTCATGATGCCCTCCTTGGCGCTGTCGCACGCCTTTATTGTTGTTCTGATGCCGCCAATTGTAACGATTGGACGTTTCCCCACGTCCGCACGTCCATATCACGAAACGGCCCATCGAAGATTCTTCAAAAAAGAAAACCTCCCCCGATTACGGTCGGGGGAGGTTATGTCATGAGCAAGTCAGCAACTCAGCGAATCACTGCTCGTTCTGGCCGTGGCACATCTTGTACTTGCGACCAGAACCGCATGGGCACTGGGCGTTCTTGCCGGTTCCCGGGAAAGTGCGGCCATCCGCCCACGGAGAGTGGAGTTCCTCGCTCTTCGGACGCTTGTTGGCCGGGACCTTGCCTTCGGCATGGCTGATCGGCTGCATGCCGACGATGCCCTTCTCGTTCTTCTGCTCGTCAGCCAGTTCATCGATGGTGGTCTTTTCGGCCTCGTCATCGGTCTCCGGCTCTGCAGGAGCGGATTCGCCGGTCGCGGCGGCTTCGCCGTCCAGACCCATTACGGCCTCGGCGGCGTTCACGGCCTCATCCTCATCGGATTCGGTCTCCTCGTCCTCGGTCATGGCCACGCGTTCGATGTCCACGTGGAACAGCAGCTGGATGGTTTCCTCCTTGATGGCTTCGATCATGGAGTTGTACATCTGGTAGCCTTCACGCTGGTATTCGACCAGCGGGTCGCGCTGGCCCATACCGCGCAGGCCGATGCCGTCCTTGAGGTAGTCCATCTCGTAGAGGTGTTCACGCCACTTGCGGTCGAGCACGGCGAGCACCACGCGGCGCTCGAGCTGGCGCAGGCCTTCGCTGCCGAGCTTGTCTTCGAAATCGGAGTACTGGTCCTTGGCGTCGGAGACGATGAGCTCCTTCAGGGCCTCAACGGCCTTGTCGCCCTTGAGCTTGTCGACGGCGTCCTTGGCCGCTTCCTGCTCCACGGCGATCGGGTACACGGAGGAGATGGCCTTGAACAGACCGTCCCAATCCCAATCGGCCGGCTTGTCGGAACCGTTGTTGGCGCCCTTGATGTAGCTCAGCACGGTGTCGTCGATGAACTTGAGGATGTCCTCGTGGATATCCGCGCCCTTCAGCACAGCCTGACGCTCCGCATAGATGACGGTGCGCTGCTTGTTCATCACGTCATCGTACTTCAGCACGTTCTTACGGATTTCGAAGTTACGCGATTCGACGGCCTTCTGTGCGGTGCGCACGCCCTTGGAAACGCTCTTGGCTTCGATCGGCTCGCCTTCCGGCATGCCCTTGGCCATGACACGCGCCACCAGCTGGGTGTTGAACAGACGCATCAGATCGTCCTCGAGGGACAGGTAGAAACGGGATTCACCCGGATCTCCCTGACGGCCGGAACGGCCGCGCAGCTGGTTGTCGATACGGCGGGATTCGTGGCGCTCGGTGCCGAGCACGTACAGACCGCCGAGCTTGACGACTTCCTCATGCTCGTCCTTGACCTGGTCCTTGATTTCGGCCAAAGTGCCCGGCCAACGCTTCTCGTACTCGTCCGGAGTGTCATCCGGAGAATAGCCTTCGGACTTGAGCTTCGCATCGGCGAGGAACTCGACGTTGCCGCCGAGCATGATATCGGTACCACGGCCTGCCATGTTGGTGGCCACGGTGACGGCGCCCTTACGGCCTGCGACGGCCACAACGGCGGCTTCCTTGTCATGCTGCTTCGCGTTCAGCACCTGGTGAGGAATCTTGGCCACGTCAAGCAGAGAGGACACGACTTCGGAGGATTCCACGGATGCGGTACCCAGCAGGACCGGCTGGCCCTTCTTGTGGCGCTTGGCCACATCACGGACGATGGCGGCGAGCTTTTCCTTCTTGGTACGGAAGATCAGATCGTCCTTATCCTCGCGGATCATCGGCTTGTTGGTCGGAATCGGCAGCACGCCCAGCTTGTAGGTGCCCATGAATTCGGCGGCTTCGGTCTCTGCGGTACCGGTCATGCCTGCCAGCTTGTCGTACATGCGGAAGTAGTTCTGCAGGGTGATGGTGGCGAAGGTCTGGTTTTCGGCCTTGACCTCCACGCCTTCCTTGGCTTCGATGGCTTGGTGCAGACCCTCGTTGTAACGGCGGCCCGGCAGGATACGTCCGGTGTGCTCGTCGACGATGAGCACTTCGCCGCCGGTCACGACGTAGTCGCGGTCACGCAGGAACAGCTCCTTGGCCTTGATGGCGTTGTTCAGATAACCGATCAATGCGGTGTTGTTCGGTTCGTACAGGTTGTCGATGCCGAGATAGTCCTCGACCTTGGTGATGCCCGGATCAAGGATGCCGACGACCTTCTTCTTCTCGTCGACCTCATAGTCCTCGTCACGGTTGAGCTTCAGAACCAGGCGCGCGAACTGGCGGTACCAGCGGGTCACGTCGCCCTCGGCCGGACCGGAGATGATCAACGGGGTACGAGCCTCATCGATAAGAATGGAGTCGACCTCATCGACGATGGCGTAGTGATGGCCACGCTGTACGAGATCGGACTTCTCCCACGCCATGTTGTCGCGCAGGTAATCAAAACCGAATTCGTTGTTGGTGCCGTAGGTGATGTCGGCGTTGTACTGCTTGCGACGCTCCGGCGGCTTCTGGTTGGTGATGATGCAGCCGGTGCTCATGCCGAGGAAGCGGTAGACACGGCCCATCAGCTCGGCCTGGTAGCTGGCCAGATAGTCGTTGACGGTGACGACGTGGACGCCCTGACCGTCGAGTGCGTTCAAGTAGGCCGGCAGCGTGGCCACAAGGGTCTTACCTTCACCGGTCTTCATTTCGGCGATGTTGCCCCAGTGCAGAGCGGCGCCGCCCATGAGCTGCACGTCGAAGTGGCGCAGGCCCAGGGTTCGCTTGGAAGCTTCACGCACGGTGGCGAAGGCTTCCGGCATGAGCTTGTCAAGGGACTCGCCGTTTTCGATACGCTGCTTGAACTTGGCGGTCTGGCCCTTGAGCTCCTCGTCGTCAAGCGCCGCGATCTCGTCCTCCAAGGCGTTCGTCGCTTTGGCCACGTTCTCAAGCTTCTTGATCTGTCGGCCTTCACCCATGCGTAGGGCTTTGTCAACGATATCTACCACAATCACTCCCTTTGTGTATGGTGACTTTCCTCGATTGAGGATAGTCGCTTTCTCGCGATTTCCGAAAAGCTCCGTCCATTTTACGTAAGTTTTGACGTATCTTGTTTTTCGCATAAGAAAAGAGGCCCGCATGTATGACATGCGAGCCTCTTATCGTTCAGTTTTCAGCCATTAGCCATTACTTCTTGGCCACATTCTCCGGAGTGTCGATTTCGAAGACGCCGTAGCTCCAACCGTGACGGTGGTAGACGACGGACGGACGACCGGTTTCCTTGTTGACGAACAGGAAGAAGTCGTGACCGATCAGCTCCATCTCGTACAGGGCCTCGTCAATGGTCATCGGCTCGGCGATGTGCAGCTTGCGGCGGATGACGATTGGGGTGTCGCCGACCTGGACCTCGACGGATTCGCCAGGGCCGAGATCAGCGGAAACGGCGTCGGCCGGGCTATTGTTCGGCGCTTCCGGCTCCGGCTCCTCGACGACGACCGGCTCGACCGGGCCCAGATCGACCGGGACCGGATCGGTGTAGCCACGACGATGGTCCTTGCGGCGGTCGCGGGTACGGCGCAGACGAAGCGTCAGCTTGTCGAGAGCCAAATCGAGCGCGCTGAACTCGTCGGCGCTGGAGGCTTCGGCACGCACCACGGTACGACCTGCGATGACGGTGATCTCAACGCGCTTGGCGGTGTCGGCCTGACGCGGATTGCCTCGTGGGACAGCACAATCTGGACACGCTGCGCATCCGGGGCGATAGCGGTCACACGATTCATCTTGCTTTCGACAACGTCACGGAACCTTTGCTTGATCTGCGTATGACGTCCGGTAACGACGATTTCCATGTGGACCTCCCTAGACTCAAGCGGTGTTAACCGCTATATACGGACCAACCAGCTGCATCGCTGCTTGGTAGTCATCATTGTATCCATAAGATTGGTGATTTGCTGGAAAACTCCCCGAGAAAACAAAAGTTTTTTTACGCTTTGCTTTCGACGATTCTCTTGCTATAGTTGTGCGTTTGAGACCTCTTGATGGCCGCGACCGATTTTGTCGGTTGAGGAACTTCCGGGCTCCATAGAGCACGATGGCGGATAACGTCCGCCCAGGGCGACCTGAGAGATAGCGCAGCAGAGAATAGACCGCCTTACCGGTTTCGGCCGGTGGGTAAGGGTGAAACGGCGGTGTAAGAGACCACCGGGCCGCTGGTGACAGTTGGCCGCATGGCAAGCCTCATCGGGAGCAAGGCCAAGCAGAAGGCGTTCGAGGACTGCTCGTCCGAAGCCTTCGGGTAGCTGCTAGAGCCTGACGGCAACGCCAGGTCGAGATGGATGGCCATCCGTGCCGTTGGCACGACAGAACCCGGGGTATAAGAGGTCTCACTCTCCACTCTTTATGTTTTGAGGATTTCTTTACACCAGCCTCTTTATGAAACTGACGTCACGTCCTTGGTCAACGGTCGCCGTCAATCAAACAGTTCCTGTGCGATTTGGCGCAGAATCTCAGGATTATGGCCTTTTCTGCCGCCCGCGCTCCAGAAGCGGCGCCTACGTGCATCGCGTTCCAGACCGGCGGTTTTTCTCGCGGTTCTACGGCCTAATTCCCATGCGGCTTCAGTAAACACGCCGTAGGATTCCACCTCATCACAAACCTGTTGGGCCAGCCTACGGTCGACGCCTTTCCGTATAAGCTCAGCGACCGCGCCCCTACATCCCATAAGACGGGTCGCACAGTAGCGCACCGCGGATTGCGCGTAGGCTTCATCGTCAATCAGTTGAACCCTTGTCAGTCTTTCGATGACGTCGTCAACCACTTCAGAGGTATAGCCCTTACCAATCAGGCGCTCACGCAGTGCGCCGGAAGGTCGAGGCGCAGCGTCCAGCAATCGCAATGCGGCTTCCCTGCATGCGTCAAGATCATTTGGATCCTTTGCGGCAGTAGAATCGCCGTTCCCGACACGCCCAGCGTGTCGCGCGTGTCGTGGCGTTTTCGTCGCATTTGCGCTTCCAGCGAACAAACTGGAACGGTCAGGTTTCGTTCGACGGTTCCACCTCTGAACGTTCGTGCGTTCTGGATCCTCTGAAGAAAGGGCAAGGCCCCCAGTATCGGCCGACGCCGGCTGAAGGCCCTGTTCCTTAAGGAAACGTTCGGCGCTGATCATATGTCAGGCTTTGGCGGCTTTTGAAGTTTTGGACGTCTTACCATCATCCGGCGCGCCCGCGGCGTCCTCCGCCCCATCGTCCTCGGCGAACTGGTCGGTAGGTTTGATCAGACCGAATGCCGCCTTGACCTTGTTCTCGATTTCCTCTGTGAGTTCCGGATTGTCCTTGAGGAACTGACGCACGTTTTCGCGTCCTTGCCCCAGCTGGTCGCCCTCATAGGTGAACCACGAGCCAGACTTTTTGACGACGTTGGCCTGCAACGCCATATCAAGCACGGAACCTTCCTTGGAGATGCCCTCGCCGTACAGCACATCGAATTCGGCGGTCTTGAACGGCGGAGCCATCTTGTTCTTAACAACCTTGACCTTGGTACGGTTGCCGACAGCCTCATCACCGTTCTTAATGGTCTGGATACGGCGGATGTCCATACGTACGGACGCGTAGAACTTCAATGCCTTGCCGCCGGTGGTGGTCTCCGGATTACCGAAGAACACGCCAATTTTCTCACGCAACTGGTTGATGAAGATGGCGGTGGTACCGGCTTGCGCCAGCGCACCGGTCATCTTACGCAACGCCTGACTCATCAGGCGCGCCTGCAGGCCGACATGGCTGTCTCCCATCTCGCCTTCGATTTCCGCTTTCGGCACCAAGGCCGCGACGGAATCGATGACAATCACGTCAAGCGCGCCGGAACGAATCAGCATGTCGGCGATTTCCAATGCCTGCTCGCCATTGTCCGGCTGAGAGACGATCAACGAATCGGTGTCGACGCCCAGCTTACGGGCATAGACCGGATCGAGCGCATGCTCGGCATCGATGAATGCGGCCACACCGCCGGCCTTCTGGCATTGGCCACCACATGCAGCGCCAATGTGGTCTTACCAGAGGATTCCGGTCCGTAAATCTCCACAATACGGCCTTTAGGCAGGCCGCCGATGCCTAATGCCATATCCAAAGCCAAGGATCCGGTCGGAATGACCTCGACATCCTGTTCCGGGCGGTCGCCAAGTCTCATGGCCGATCCCTTGCCGAAGCTTTTCTCGACCTGCGCGAGCGCTGTGTCGAGCGCGGCCTGACGGCGCGGATCGATTCCATTCGCGGACTTGTTCTGTGCGGCGTTCTTTGCCGCGCTCGTCTGTGCCATGACTACTCCTTGTTGTTGACCGAGACGAATGAATGGATTCACCGTAAAACCGCATCATCCATCTGCGCAAGTTCAATCGGCCATTGTGGTCGAAGAACATGCATTTCGACACGCCGAAGACCGCTTTCCCTTGAAATTCCAGCATTCTGAAACTTCGCGGCGAGCCGTTGACGACCTGCCCAATCCGTGCTTCTGTGGATAACTATACCCCATTATCCGAACATCTGTTCGAAATCGGTGTTTTGCGATAGCCGAACTCCGCCTAACGCACCGGCATTGGTGGCGCGTTATGTCCTTTCCCCAACGTTTGGAGTCAGGAATGTTCATCTGGTCGCACAGAACGTTCCATACCACGCGGGGCTCCTCCCCCATTTCAAGCGCTTCGACGGCTGTCAGACCGTTCAATCGATCAAGCACTTGGTCGCGTGCGAGCGCGCGGCCATAGCTACGGCCGAGTACCTCTTCAAGCAACTGCCAAAATTCACGTTCCTGCACGCGCTCAAGTGTACACAGCAAGCGCAACCAAAAGAAAACGCCCGACGGAACAAGCCGCCGGGCGTTAGACGTCCAACAGGAATCAGATTGCGACGGAATCGAGATAATCGGCGACCATGCGCAGCATCTGCGCCGTGGAGACGCCCAACGATTGCGCAATCGAGCTCAGCAGCTCGGAGCTGGCCTCTTTTTGGCCACGCTCCACTTCGGAGAGGTAGCCCAACGACACTCCGGCCTTTTCGCTCACCTCACGCAACGTTTTGTGGTCATGGGTGCGCAGATCGCGCAGTACATGGCCGATGGCCTCGCGAAGCGATACCTCTCTGGGTTCGTCGGTGGTTTCCGTGGCTGCCGACATGGATCGTGCGGAAACGCGTTCCGCGTCTTCCTCCCGCCATATGCGGGTCAATGCGGCCTGGCGCTCGTCTTTGGCCTTTTTGGCCGCGCGGGCACGCAGCACCTGCTGCTGGGCGAACATCACCGCGCGGCGCTGGGCTGGGGTGAGTTCCCTGACGCGGGCGTTGCCGCTTTGCACCGTGGGAACCATCGCCTTGAGTTCCATCTGTTCCTTGGTGAGTGTCATCGTGTCCATGCCGCCAGCCCCTTTCGCTTTTCATACGTACGTCCACTATGGTCAACACCCATATTCGTGGATTATTCCTGTGAAAGTGCTGAAAGAGTCCTCAGTTTTTCCAGAATACATTGCACGGTTTCATGCCGCACGGCTTCCCGATCACCCTTCAGACGCAGCTCATAAGCAGCTGTTTGACGCGCACGAATGCCATTGAAGCCACAGGGCAGGGAGCAGCCGATGTACACCAGGCCGGCAGGTTTGTCACCATCCGGTCCTGGCCCTGCAACACCGGTAGTGGCCAAGCCGATGACACAGTCTCCATCCTCGGTCTGTCGGTATAGTTGCGCGGTTCCCGCAGCCATCTGCCGCGCCACTTCGGGGTGGACCGCCCCTTCTCGGGCCAGCAGGTCGGCATTCACGCCGAGAATCTTGCTTTGGCGCGAATGTCGTAGGTCACCGCCGAGCCGAGGAACACTTTCGATGCGCCTGGTATGCGTACGAAGCGTCGGCGAGTAGACCTCCCGTCAGTGATTCGGCGGCGGCGATTTTGAAATGGTTGGCTTCGCAATAGCGTAAAACGGCTGCGGCCAGCTCATCGCATTGCGATTGGCTGGCCGCGGTCGACGAATTTTCGGATTCGCTCATCGGGATTTACTTGGTTTCCTTTTCGGATTTTGCGGTCTTCTTACGTCCGCCGAACGTGTTGACGAGGTATTCGCCGCCCGAATACAGGCATAGAATCAACGCCAGGTAAATCAGGGCGTACGTGATCGTGTAATAAACGGTCATCCACAGCGGAGTGGTGTTCATGCCATCAGCGAGGCTCCACATCGGCAGCATGAGCATGGCAAGGCCGATGCACTGGCACAGGGTCTTGTACTTGCCGGCTTGGGATGCGGCGATGACCTTGCCGCCGGTGTCGATGACGAAGAAACGCATGATGGTGATGCCGATCTCACGGATGAGGAACAGCGCGGTCACGACCCAGCCGAGCACTGCGTTGCCGAATTCGTTGAAGATGGCGGCGACGATCAGCGTGCCGCAGGTGAGCAGCTTATCTGCGATTGGGTCCATGAGCTTGCCCAGTTCGGTGACCTGGTTATATTTGCGGGCCATCCAACCGTCGAGCTTATCGGTGCAGGCGGCGATGATGAAGATAATCGCCGCCACCCAGCGCATAGTCGTGTTTTTGGTACCCCATGCGCCTGCCATGACGTACAACGCCAGGAAGATGACGACCAGGACGATACGAGAGAAAGTGACGATGTTCGGCGGGGCGTTCCACCCGTCAAGCAGGGACGATTTGCGTTCTTCTTGCTTTTCCATACCGTTCACGTTACCCCGATACCACTACTTGGCGCAATGCGTGCGGTTGTCGCGTTCCATCATCGCGTGTCCGCAGCGTCGGCCGGCTGGGTAGAACCTGCGGTAAGCGATGAGGTTTCGCCCTTGATGAAGGCGAGCACCTGCGGCAGATCCTGCGGTTGGACGAGCACTTCGCGAGCTTTGGAGCCTTCGGACGGACCGACCACACCACGCGATTCAAGCAGATCCATGAGTCGGCCGGCTTTGGCGAATCCGACACGCAGTTTGCGCTGCAGCATGGAGGTTGAGCCGAACTGCGTGCTGACCACCAGTTCCGCCGCCTGCAACAGCACGTCCATGTCGTTGCCGATGTCCTCATCCGGCTCGATGGCCTTCTTTTCGGCCTCCTTGGCCATCTCCTCGATATCCTCGCGATAATGCGGCTTGCGCTGGGTTCGCACGAACTCCACCGCGCGACGGATTTCGGACTCGTCGACCCATGCGCCCTGCACGCGGATCGGCTTGGCCTGGCCCATCGGCAGGAACAACGCGTCACCTTGGCCGATCAGCGTTTCCGCACCGGTGGCGTCGAGGATGACTCGCGAATCGGTGGCGGATGAGGTGGCAAAAGCAAGTCGGGACGGGATGTTGGCCTTGATCAAGCCCGTGACCACGTCAACGGACGGGCGCTGCGTGGCGAGCACCAGATGCACGCCGGCGGCTCGCGCGAGCTGCGTGATGCGCTGGATGGAGCTCTCCACGTCGTTCTTGGCCACCATCATAAGGTCGGCCATTTCATCGACGACCACGAGGATATACGGGTATGGTGCGACCTTGCGTTTGGAGCCTGCGGGCGCATGCACCTTGCCAGCGCGCACGGCAGCGTTGAAGTCCTTGATGTGGCGGAATCCGAAGAATTCGAGGTCGCTGTATCGTGCGTCCATCTCCTTGACCACCCATTCCAAAGCCTGTGCGGCCTTCTTCGGATCGGTGATAATCGGGGTGAGCAAATGTGGAATGCCCGCATAGGCGGACAGTTCGACTCGTTTAGGATCGACCATGATCATGCGGACCTGGTCAGGCGTGGCGCGCATGATCACGGAGGTGAGCATGGAGTTGATGAAGCTCGACTTGCCGGAGCCAGTGGCGCCAGCCACCAACAGGTGGGGCATCTTGGTCAGGTCGGCGGTCACGAAATGGCCTTCCACATCCTTGCCGACGCCGGTGAGCATCGGATTCGGATCGTTCCGGGCCTTGTCGGAGCGCAGCACGTCGCCCAGCACCACGGTTTCGCGGTCGGAGTTCGGAATTTCGATGCCGATGGCGGATTTGCCTTCGATCACCGACAGGATGCGCACGTCGGAGCTGGCCACCGCGTAGGCGATGTTCTTCTGCAGGTTGGTGACCTTCTCGACCTTGACGCCAGGGCCAAGCTCCACCTCATACATGGTGACGGATGGTCCGCGCAGGAAGCCGATGACCTTCGCATCGACGTTGAACTGTTGGAAGGTACCGGTCAGCGCGCGGATCACACGATCGTTCTCCGGAGTGTGCGCGGCGTGCGGCGCGCCCTTCTTCAGAATGTTGAGGTCAGGCAGATGATACGGTCCCTCGGGAATGCCATCCGCCGCTTCCCCGTCAACGGCAGCAGCCGGCATATCGTCAAGGACCTCGCCGGTCGCGGCATCCACCATGACTTCCTTGCCGCTGGAGGTGCCGTCCTCGTCGATGACGCCCATGGGTCGCTTGGAGCGACGCCAACCGGCTTGATTTCGCTGGACGGCACCGGCTCGGCGACGCTGGGCATGGTGCCGCTCGCGGTGCCGATCGGCGCGGACGAGAAGGAGCGTCCGCGACCGTTCTGTGGCATGGCCGTGGTGCCGGACGGTGCAGCGGCGGAATAATCATCTGAATCATAATCATCGGCACGATAATCGTCCGAAGAAATGCTGCGTGGCGAATCGACCTGTTGGTACGGCTCGTCGACGATGGTTTCTGCGGTCTGTCCGTGCCGTTCGGCGGCATTAAGAAACGCTTCGTCGCCGGCGTAATGGTCAAGGTCGCCATCATCGACGTTCTTGCTCTTATGGGATGCGAAGCGTTGCTTCATACGCGTAAGGAAGCCCGGCCTATCGTCGTTTTCTCCATCCGCATCGGTGCCGTCGTGGGCGGGAACGCCTTCGGCGAAGGCGAGTGTCGTGCCCCCAACGCGTACTTCGTTCGGGAACTGTTCGGCCTCATCGTCAATGTCATCACGGTTTTTCGGCGTTCCAACAAACTTGGCCGCCAGAGCCTTCGCCTTGTCCGGTATCTGCGTGACCCGGGTATGGGTGATCAACAGCAACGAAAACAGGATGACGACTACGAAAATCGCAATGGAAAAGCCTTTGGAAAGCCCCCACGCCAACGGACAGCCAAGCACATAGCCAAGCAGGCCGCCTGCCCGTTGCAGCAAAGACATATCGAACTTCTGGGAGTCGGAGGCAATCGCCGCGTCAAGAATAGAGCAGACGGACCAGAGGATCATGAACCATCCGAGGGCCATATGGAGGTTCTCATCCTTGTTTTGCGTCTTGCGCATCAGACTGAACACCACAAGCGCCAGGAATACCGGCAGAATCACGCTGGTCAATCCGAACAGTCCGGAGGCCATGGCATGTAGGACCTGTCCGAAAGCGCCCTGGACACGGAACCATTCGGATGCGCAGAACAGCACCGCGAGAATGGCCATGATGAAACATGCGATGTCGCGGCGATATTTACGCAGTATGCCGGCGATCGGCGAGGAATCGACCTCGTCCATGACTTTGGTATCGCCGGAACGCGATTTGCCTGCGGAACCCTTGCCGCCTGATTTCGGGTTGGAAGATGCTGTTCGTGCCATAACAGGACTCGATTTTACCCATGGGCACCGCCATGGCACGACGACATCCGATACTTATCGAAAGTTTTTGCCGTTCACGCCGTCAGGCGCTTCGGCTAGACGATATCGCCAAGATGATGCTGCGTGTACGCATCCGCCTGCGCGTCGATCGCGTCGTAATCGCCGGCGTCGGCATGCTCGATGATGGCCATGGCATTGCCCAGCAGCGCGGGGTTGAGAGCCTGCAGCCAGTGGATACGCGGATCGCGGCCAAACCATCCCATCTGTTTGCGTGCCAGACGCTTCGTCTTCTGCGCGATGCTCATGAACGTGTCATTTAAATCGCACAGGCCATCCAAATAGTCGACAACCTGCTGGTATCCAAGAGCCTTGCCTGCGGTGATGCCAAGCCGGGGACGGATACGCTCCACTTCCTCGACGAAACCGTTCTCCAGCATCTGCTTGGTACGGATGTCGATGCGGCGGTCAAGTTCCTCGCGCGGCAAATCAAGGCCGATCTGCACGGTGGGAATCACATACCGGTAATGCGGCAGGCTCGCCGAATACGGCCGGCCCGTCACTTCGATGACCTCAAGCGCGCGGATGGTGCGTCGAGGATTGTGCGGATCCATGCGGGCCGCGGCTTCAGGATCCTTTGTCTTGAGCTCGTCGAACAGCGCACCGGCGCCTTCGACCTTTTCACGTTCCTCGAGCGTTTGCGCACCTCTGGGTCAGTGCCAGGAAAGGAAATGTCGTCGATGGCGGCACGGGCGTACAGACCGGAACCGCCCACGAGGATAGGGCGCACTCCCCTGGCCTGCAGTTCGGCGATTTTGGCGCGGGCGATCTCCTGGAAACGTGCCACGGACATGGCGTCGTCCGGTTCGATGATGTCAATCAGGTGGTGCCTGACCTCGGCCTGTTCCTCAGGACTCGCCTTGGCGGTGCCGATATCCATGCCCTTGTACATCTGGTAGGCATCGGCGTTGACGATTTCCGCCTGCTCGCCCTTGGCCTCCAACGCTTGGCAATGGCGATGCCAAGTCCCGTCTTGCCGGACGCAGTGGGACCGACGATGGACACGACCTTACGGGTTTCGGGCTTGCTTTCAGTGGCGGACGGCATAGGTTTGCCCCGCTTCCGGATTCGGATCGGCGATGAGATTGTGGCGTCCCGCATGGGTGACGGTGGCGGTCACGAAATCACCCACCTGCGGCATCGACTCGCCTTCCGGCACGCCGACATGCACCAGCACGCCCGTCTTCTCACGTCCAGTAACACGATGGGTGGCGGCATCCTTCTTGCCGGATGCGCCGGTGACCATCACCTCGACGTCACGGCCTTCGAAAGTCTTGAGATTCTCTTCGGTGATACGTTCCTGCAGCGCCACAAGACGTTCGAACCTGTCCTGCACCACGTCATGCGGAACCTGCTCCATCTCAGCCGCCGGCGTGCCGGGACGCGGCGAGTAGATGAACGTGAACGCGGAAGCGAATCGCGCCTCCTCCACCACGCGCAGGGTTTCCTGGAAGTCCTCCTCCGTTTCGCCGGGGAAGCCGACGATGATGTCGGTGGAAATCTGCGCGTCCGGCATGGCCTCGCGAATCTTGCGCAGAATGTCGAGGAACTTGGCGGAACGGTAGGAGCGGCGCATCGCACGAAGAATCCTGTCGGAACCCGACTGCAACGGGAAATGCAGCTGGTGCATGACGTTCGGCGTCTCGGCCATTGCTGCGATCACGTCGTCGGTGAAGGCCGCGGGATGCGGCGAGGTGAATCGTACGCGTTCCAAACCGTCAATCTCGCCGCACGCGCGCAGCAGCTTGGAGAAGGCAAACCGGTCGCCGATGCCGTAGCCGAAGGAGTTCACATTCTGGCCCAGCAACGTGACTTCCTTGGCGCCTTCGTCCACGCATTGGCGGATTTCGGCGAGGATGTCTCCGGGACGGCGGTCATGTTCCTTGCCGCGCGTGGTCGGCACGATGCAGAAGGTGCAGGTGTTGTTGCAGCCTACGGAGATGGCCACCCAGCTCGACACCTTCGACGCACGGTCGGTTGGCAGCTGGCTTGGGAAGTAGTTGAGTTCCTCCTGCACCTTCACCTGCGCATGGCCTTCGATGCGGGCCTGGTCGAGCAGCTGAGGCAGGGATCCGATGTTCTTGGTACCGAACACGGCGTCGACCCACGGGGCTTTTTTCGCGATCTTCTCACGGTCGAGCTGCGCCATGCAGCCGCCGACCGCGATCTGCAGGTTCGGGCGTTCCCTCTTCAATTCGGCCCACAGTCCGATGGTGCCGTACATGCGTTCGGCGGCGTTTTCGCGCACCGCGCAGGTGTTCATGACGATCAGGTCGATGTCATGGTTGAGATACTGTTCCTCGGTGGCGGGCACGTAGCCGTCGGCCTCAAGCACGCCGGCGATGCGTTCGGAATCATGCACATTCATCTGGCATCCGAGCGTATGCACGTAGAACACGCCCTTGCCACGCGTGGGGGTATCGTTCGCCGCCGGTTCGGCCAGTTTCGAGGCGCGCTCCGCCTCGGTCATCATGTCTTCATTCATAACGCACCATGCTATCGGCAGGGCGGCACAGGCGTTTCGGAACGCGGGAACGCCCCGTTCTCGGCGCAATCGCAGGGCATTGACCCTCTTCGATACACAGCATACGTTCAGTTTTGCGGAAAGCGAGGCGGTACACTGTTCTTCCGTGATACTTGACAGGCAAAATCGAATTAACACCACCGAATTGCAGATGCGTCTGAAGAACGTCGACGTCGGCGAGGGATCCCTTTCCCCCGAACAGATCACCGAGTTCATCGACCAGATGCAGGTGTATGAGGGTGCGATGTACGAGATCAGCACCAAATTGGAGATTCTTGACTCGGAATTCCAGGTGCGCTTCTCCCATAATCCAATTCACCATATGGAACGCCGTCTCAAATCGCTTAACTCGATCCTCGGCAAGCTGCAGCGCCGCAACCTGCCGTTGACCGTCGACGCCATCAAGGACAACCTGTTCGACGTGGCGGGCGTACGCGTGATCTGCAACTACCGCGACGACGTGTATTCCGTGGCGAATTATCTGTCCGCGCAAAGCGACATCCAAGTGCTGCGTGTCAAGGATTACATCAAGAACCCGAAGCAGAACGGTTACCGTTCGCTGCATGTCATCTACGCGGTGCCGGTGTTCCTGTCATCCGGACCGCACTACACGCCGGTAGAGGTTCAGCTACGCACCATCGCCATGGATTATTGGGCAAGCCTGGAGCATGCGCTGCGGTATAAGACGGATCTGCCGGACGCGAAGCTTGCCGAGCATTCGCAGACGCTGTTGGATTGCGCGCGCAGCCTGCAGAACATCGAGACGCAGATGCAGAACATCCATCGCGACATCAACAGCGCCCCGCGTGTGGGTGAGGCGCCGCAGGCGGACTGATGTTTTCGGAAAATGGCGATTGACGGACAAATCATTGCCTGTCAATCGCCATTTTTCGACGATATCGAACGTTATTCGCGCTTACGCAGCAATCGTGGTATTTTCACCGGAACCTGTGCGAGCACGGTGCCGATGAAAATCAGCGCGCAGCCGATGTAGCTCGTGTGGTCATGACTTCGCCGAGCAGCAACGCGCCGCCCACCGCGGAGAAGAACGATTCGAGCGACATGATCACGGCCGCGCGCGACGGCGGCACCAGCTGCTGTCCGACCACCTGCAACGTGTATGCCACGCCGGCCGAGCCGATGCCGGCGTACACGATGGGAAACCAGCTTTGCATGGCGCCGGCCCAGTCGATGGAGCCTTCGCATAGGGAGCCGATCCAGCTCAGCAGCGCGGTGGTGGAAATTTGTCCGAAGGACAGCAGAATCGGATCCATCTTCTGTCCGAACGTGTCGATGACGAGAATATGGCCTGCGAATAGAACCGCAGTGGACAACAGCACCACGTCGGCAAGGGTGATCGAGCCGAATCCGTCGGTGATGCACAGCAGATAGAAGCCGACCACGGCGATGGCAACGCTGACGATGACGTTCATGGTCACGCGGCGGCGCAGAATAAGGAAGGCGAGCAGCGGCGTCATGACGATGTAGAGCGCCGTGATGAAGCCGGAACGGCCTGCGGAACCGGAATAGAGGATGCCGTATTGTTGGACGGTGCTGGCGGTGAACAATACGATGCCGCAGATGACGCTGACGACCACGGGATTGCCCAGGCATTTCGGCATGGCCACGGTTATACCGTTGCCAAGCGTGACGGTTGGACACTCATTCGATTCACGGCGTCGGCGTTCCTGTTCGGCGATGCCTCGACGGCGGAACCACAGCAACGGTATTAATGACAGCGCGCCCAATGTGAATCGCGTGGCCCCGAAGAACAGGGGCTCATGGAGGCCATGCCCTGCACTTGGGATACGAATGCGAAGCCCCAGATCATGGCCGTCAGAACAAGGCAGGCCATGCCGCCAATCTCTTTCCTCTGCATGAGCCACTACCCTATGGCACGTTTTTCGCCGACAGAAAAGCCTGACCATATTCTGGTCAGGCTTTTGTTTGAGGGTTCAGCGCAGAGGACGTCGCGGGATTTTTCAGTCGCGATCGCCGAAGAGCTGGAGAATATACAGGAACATGTTGATGAAGTCCAGATACAGGTTCAGCGCGCAGATGATGGAGACCTTCTTGACCATGTCCTCACCCTGGCCTGCGTACTGGGCGAACAGCGCGCGAGTAGCTTGGGCGTCGTAGACGGTCATGCCGGCGAACAGCACGAGGCCGATGGCGGAGATAACCATCAGCATGGTCTGTCCGGGAGCGAAGATCATAAGCAGCACTTCGGCGACGATCAGCACGATGAGGCCGACCAGCAGAATCGGACCGGCTTTGAGCATGTTGACCTTGGTGGTCATGCCCAGCATGGTGAGCGCGAAGAAGAAGCCGGCGCACAACGCCAGGGAGATGCCGATGGTGCCAAGATCATACGCCATGAAAATGGTGCTTAGCGAGAAGCCCATGATCGCGGCATACACGTAGAACATGACGCGTGCGGTGCTCGGCTTGATCTTTTCAATGCGGGCGCAAGATAGATGGCGATCACGATTTCGACGACGAACGGCGCCCAAGCGCCAATGACGCCAAGCGACTGGATGAGCGCGATGTAGGCACCGGTGGCTTGGGTGAGGATGGCCACAGCCGCGGTGACGAGCAGGCCGATGGTCATCTCACCGTAGGCACGGGTGACGGAAGCATGTTCGGCACGCTCATAGGAGTATGTCGCCTGAGCCGGAATGGTGGCCGCCGGAGCGCCCTGCGCATACATGTTCTGCGGCGCGTACTGGTATTGGTTCTGACCGTACGGATTCTGGCTGTACTGCCCGTACGAATTCTGGTTCGGATTGTATTGGTTCTGCCCATACGGCTGGCCGTTGAATCCATTGGCGTTGTTGCTTGGGGCTGCTGACCGAATGTCATAATCGCTCCTTAACTCGATTACGCATCACAGTACGGTACTTTTCTGACTATTTCATGAGAGCCCACGTCTTACGGTGCCGAGCTGAAACTACCGGCACCGTATATCCAATGCGCAATCAGACCGTGAACTTGTGCACCACTTTCGCGCTATCGTTCAGGTCGAACAAATCAGTGACGTCGACCGTCACTTCGGAATCGTCTTTCAAGGTATATCCAATCGTCACGGTTCCGGTGGCTCCGGGCTGGACTTCGGCGAAATCAGAATTGGAATCGTATCCGGCAGGGTTCTCGCTGTAAATGGCGGTGTCGAGAGCTTGTCCATCTTGGAACACTTGCGGGCTGGCGAGGACCGCAAACGAATTGTTTTTATCCGTGTTGTTGGTCCATTCGAATGTGACCAACACCGTGGGCTGATTGTTATAGTCGTTGTTGCTACGTACCGCGGAGACGATTTTCACATGCATGGTCTTCAAATCGCCTTCCATATCCTGATCGCCCTTCGGCTGATTTTTTGCGGAGCCTTTTGCGGATGATTGTGAGCTTGACACGCCGGTGGCCTCGTCTATGGCCTTGCTTGCTGCGGACTGCATGGCCAGAGTAATGACGATGGCCAACACCGACAGCACCGCAGCGACAATCGCCAATGCCTTGCCGCGCTTTTTACCGCGGAACGTGCCGACCAATGCCACAATCGCAAGAATCACGCCAATGAAACCGAAAATCGCAGCAATGTTGTTGATAATCGGAATGAAGCTCAGCACGAAGCCAAGCGCGCCGAACACCACGCCGACAATGCCGCACACAGTCAGTCCCTTCTCTTCCTGATAGACCGGCTGCAGCGGAGGCTGGGGTTGGATGGGTTGCTGCGGGGAAATGTAGCCACTCATGATCGTTCCTTCTTCTCGAATCGGTTGAGACACTTTCGAGAGTACGGAGCCGAGCGCGTGGACGGTATTGGACGAAAGGCCATTCCTGTCTGCCCTTTGAGGCGCGCGAAACGCACGGAAGAACAATGGCGTCTTTCGGGAACGGGCCCAATAATGGTAGCTATGAGCGAGACGACGAATTCCCCAGCCCCCATCGAAGTGCCAGTACGCACCAGAATCTGGCAAAGTGTGGTGATGGTGGTTTGCGCGGATTTCATGTGCATGGCGCAGACCGCGTTCGCCTCGCAACGTTTCGACCAGGATTCCGCCGCATACGTTTGGATGGTGTTCTGCGTGCTGCTGTCGTTCGTGGTCGGTCTGCTGCTGCTCGCCCGTTCCCGTTATCCACATGCCACATTCGTCGCCGCATGCGTGGCCGTGCTGGTTTTCCCGTACGATTCCACCATCGCGTTGATGGCGTTGACCGCGCTGTTGGCTCGTCGCAATGACACGAGGACGACGGTTCGTGCGATCGCGGCGGGCGGCTTCGTCACACTTGTGGCGCAGGTGCGTGATACGTTGCGCCCGCCGGAGGCGTCCATCTGGCATATGGTGTTCGCCAAACCGGATACCGGCAGCCAATACGGCACCGACCTGGTCATGCTCGCCGATGAACGCACCATCGTCGTCACCGCCGTAGTGGCGGCATTACTGGAACTGGCCATCGCGACTTTGGCGGGATTGCATATCCGATCCCGCGCCTTGGCATCGCTGGCAACGGCCAAGGCGGACGCGCGGATGCGCAGGTGGCTCAACTCAAAACCGCGATCGACAGTCAGCAGCTGGCCGACGCAATCGCGGCCGAAGCGCATGACACGCTCGCCCATTCGCTATCCCTGCTGGCGTTGAATGCGAGCGCGCTGCAAGCCGAGTCGAAACGGCTCGTGGCCGAAGCGGAAAGCATGGACGCCCATCAGCTGGCCGAACAGACCGGCCGGATCGCGGAGAAAACCGAGGAAATCAGAAAACAGGCGGCGGGCGCTTTGGACGAGGCGCACAGCGTCATCGACATGCTGCGCCATCCGGAGCAGGCGCGTGAGCAACTGGCGCCATCCGACGAAACGTCCCTGACCCGTGAATCGCTGGATGCGCTTATCGGAGACGCACGTGCCGCCGGCATGCGGCTCAACACGTGGATCGACATCCAGCAATTGGGCCAGCTCAACAGGGAAACCGGCAAAATCGCCTATCGGTCCCTTCAGGAGGGACTGACCAACGCGAGCCGCCATGCGCCGGGATCCCCGGTATCGTTGGAACTCACCGCCAATCCCACCGCAGGCGTGCACGCGCATGTGTCCAATCCGACCATTCCAGCCAACGGTACGCATCTCGACACGAATGCAAAAGACATGTCTCGGACTGGCGCCGGATTGCCCGGACTGGCGGAACGCGTCCGCCAGTCCGGCGGAACATGCCGATTCGGTTTTGACCCGCAACACACGTTCCACATGGACGTGCAGCTACCATGGGTTGAGTGAGCAGCAACGAGAACAGCAACGACAGACCGATAACAGTTGGCGTGATCGATGACGATCCGATGATCTGCCAGCCATGCGGCTGATCCTCGAAGACTATTCCGCAGGCAGGCTCAATGTTGTTTTCACCTGCACCGACGGAAGCCAGGCGATTGACGAAACCACCGGACATCATCCGGACGTGGCGTTGATGGATATCGCCATGCCCGGCATGGACGGCATTGAGACGACCAGGAGGCTGCGCGCACTCCCCCGTCCACCGCATGTGCTGATACTGACGTCGTTGAGTCCGAGCGGAACCGTGGAACGGGCCATTGAGGCGGGCGCAGAAGGGTTCGTCTCCAAAACCGACGCGCCGGAGGAAATCATCCGCCGCATCACCGACGTGTGCGTGGGCCTGCCCCAGTTCAATCCGGCCAGCCAGCGACAGCTCATCAACGATCTCAATACTCAGCAGCCGCAATCGCGCCGCGATGAGGCGCGCGCCATGCTTGACGCTCTGCCCGAACGGGAGCGCGAGGCGGTGGTTCTTGCCGCCGACGGGTACACCAATGCCGAAATCGCGAAACGTATGTTCATTTCGGAACGCACCGTCAAGGCGCACATCTCATCCGCGGGAGACAGATTATGCATGGGCCGGGTACAGATGGCGCGTTTGGTTGAACGTGCGGATCTGCCGGACCAATTATGAGGCGAAGGATTCTACGGCAGTGGAGACTCCGTTACGTCCATGAAACGCCGGTGCACCCCCTCCCATAAACTAGAAAACAGTATGCCGCACCTGCGGTGCAAACGTTATCAATGAGGGATGGCGGTCGATATGGCGATCAGCGCGACGGAAAAACCCCTGGGCAAAGTGTTCACTTCCGATTACCAACTCACCATCCCTTCGTTCCAACGCGCGTACACGTGGCAGGCGGAGAACATCGAACAGCTCGTCAACGACCTTCAGGACGCCTGCGCCGACCCGGACACGCCTTACTTCCTCGGCTCGCTCATCCTCGTCAAGGACGGCCCCACCCAATACCAGGTCATCGACGGCCAACAGCGCCTCATCTCCCTGTCAATCATCGTCTCCGTGCTGCGCGAACTGGAAGACGACCCCGACCTCATCGACAGCCTCAACGACCTCATTTTGGAACCAGGCGACAAACTCCGCGGCATCAAAGCCGAGCCACGACTCACCCTGCGAGAACGCGACACCGACTTCTTCCGCATGTACGTGCAGGAAGGCGATTTGGAAGGCCTGTTCGATCTGAGGGACAACGACATCGCCTCGCACGCGCAACGCAACATCGCCGTCAACACCCGCCGCACATTCGACCTGCTCGCCGCCATGGACGCCAAAGACCGCCGCCGATTCGCCTCATACCTGGTCAACGGCGTCACCCTCGTCATCGTCACCACCGACGACCTCGCCGGCGCGCACCGCATCTTCGACGTGATGAACATGCGCGGCGTGCCACTGACCGCATCCGACGTGTTCAAAGCGAAAACCATCGCGGAAATATCCCCCGCCGCGCGTAACGCCTACGCCACACGATGGGACGACATCATGGACCCGCTCGGCGATGACTCGCACACGCTCGAAGAGTTCTTCTCCGACCTGCACCTGATCGTCTCGCACAAGGCCGTCTGCACACAGCTGCTTGAGGAATTCCGCAAAGACGTGCTCAAACCATACGTGAAGAAACAGAACGTCATCTCCTTCATCGACGATCTGCTCGCCCCTTATGCCAACGCGTGGCTCATCCTCAACCGTCCGACCGACGCCAACCTGCCAGACGACATCGTGGCCATGCTCGTCTCACTCGCCGACTACCAGACCACCGACTGGAAACCCGTGGCCATGTGGGCGCTCGTCAACTCCATCCGCAACCTCGGCAGCGCCAACGCACAAGTGTTCTCCACACCCGGAAATATCGGGAACGAAACCACGAACGCGCACGACGAACGCCTCCAATTACACGACATCGACAGACTCCACGACGTTCTCGCCACACTCGAACGCGTCACCGGCGTCGACAGCCTCAACCGGCAAAGCCACTCGCCCGACGCACACGCGCCGCAAGCGCCATCCGAGACCTCAACAAAGGCCATACCCTCCAACAGATCCGTGGATTCCTCATCACCGACGAGGACCGACGTTCCGCACTCGCGCATCTACGTGGCGAGTTGCAGACCAGTCCCGCCATGAAGAAACTTCTGCTCATCCGCGCCAACGAGCAGAAGGCCGGCTACCGCATCACCCGACCGCGCAGTCTCAAAGCGTTGCCGATCATGCCCGAACAGGTCAGCGCGAAATCCGATTTCGCCGCTTGGCCGGAGTCGGTGCGTGACCATTGGGCAAACCGCATCGGCAATTTGGTGCTTAGTCAGGTCAACGAAACCCAAGTCGCGCCACTCGCCACGTATGCGCAGCGGCGCGACCGCATGCTGTTGTCGGCAAGCTCCAGACGTTTTCCGCTGACAGCCGAACTCGCCAATATCGCCGAATGCACACCACAGACGCTGCAATACCGGCAGGATGAGATGGTTCGGCTCATCGCCGACCATTGGAATATTCGTTACGATGCCGACGATACGGATTTGTCGACGTTGAACGAGGAGACGCTCAATGTGAGAACTACGGCCTCCTCTCCCACGTCCAAACGCGTCAGCATTGCCCAAGTGCTGGAAGCCGGGCTGCTTATCGCCGGAGAGACCTTGGTATGGGAGCGTCCCCGCAAGGGCGAACGTTGGGTAGCGACCGTCACTTCCGAAGGCAAGCTGCGCATGGATGACGGCAGGGAGTATGCCACGCCTACTGCCGCGGCGCGTGCCGTTGGCGGCTCATCAGCGGGTCTTACCGTGTGGAAACGCACGTCGAATGGCCAGAAACTGAGTGACGTTTGGAAGGCGTATCGTCTGCGCAAGCACTGAGGACGCCGAACGACCAGATGGTCAGTCTCAACCAGCCGGATTCAATCAACCGGATTCAGCCGGTCAATGCCAGGCCAGCCATTCGACGGCGAGTTTGGTGCGATTGGAGATGTTGGTTTTGGCAAGTATGTCGCTGATGCGGTTGCGGACCGTGCCTTCGCTGAGAAACAGCCGTGACGCGATCTCACGATTGTCCAATCCCTCGGCCACAAGTTCCAGCACGTCCAATTCGCGTTCGGTAAGGCCGGCGAAACGTTCGGATGGTCCGCTGGAATCGGGGTTCCGAGATCCTTGAACTGCCGGCGCATCATCATGCGACACAACGCGATCGACTGATGAGGATTCGTCTGATGTCGTGGATTGCGGACTGACCCGCAGCTTGCTCAACACTTCGGCGCCCATGACCACTTGTCCGGCCATGACGGCTTGCACCGCGGGTATGACGGACGAAACGTCCTGTTTGATCAAGTAGCCTTTCGTGCCTATTTCCAACGCTTTGGCGATGTATGACTCGTCGGCGAATGTGGTGAGGATAAGGATTCGCGCGTTCGGATGCGCGTCAAGAATCGCCTCCGACGCTTGCAATCCGTCCATTCCCGGCATCTGCACGTCGACCAGCAACACATCGGGGGCATCCATCTCATATTGGGTCACCGCATCCGTGCCGGTGTTGGCGGTCCATGCCACATCGGCGGTGCCGGTGGCTTCGAGAATCGTGGATAATGACGAGCAGACGATTGGATCATCGTCTGCGATCGCGACACGCATTAATGCGCTCCTTTCTCCGGTTGCGTCGTTTCCGAACCACTCGCCGGCTTGGGGATGGATACGAACACGCGCCAACCCTCGTGATACGGCCCGCAAATCGCGGAGCTCCCAACGCACGAGCCCGTTCCTCAATGTCCGAAATGCCGATGCCTGTGGAATCGTTCGGTCGAATGAACTGCATGGCGACGGCTTCAGCAGACGATCTTCTCACGGTTCCATCATCCTGCACGCACAGCTGCCACAATGCGGGGAAATCGCGCAGGGTGATTGAAACGTTCCTTGCCTGACTGTGTTTGACCGTATTGTTCAACGCCTCGCGAATCGCAGTGGCGAAGCAGCGGGACACGGCCGCCGGCGCTGAATCGATGCCGTTGACCAGCCTCACCCGCAAGGGGCCGGCGCCGTCCATGCTGTGCGCGGCCGTCTCAATCTGCGAAGCGAAATCCGTACCTTCGTCTTTCAAATCATGCACGGCTTTGCGCACCAAAGTCATAGCCTCGCTCACCGTGTCATGAATTTCACAGAAACGTTGGGCGGATTGTTCCTGTCCGGCAACCTGGGCCACCACGTGCGCCGCCTCGGTCTGCATGATGGCTCGGGTCAGCATGTGGCCGACATTGTCATGGATCTCACGTGCGATGCGTGTGCGTTCGGCAAGCGTCGCCGTACGTACGGCCAACGCACGATCCTCGTCGTTTTCGGCGATCTGCGAGCGCAGGCGGCGAATCTGGTCGCGGCGGGAATCCTGCAATCGCCGCACTTCGCGGGCGAGGTTCGCGCAGCGCGCGCAAAGCAGACCGGCAGCGAATCCCAGAACCGTTTGGAACACCATCAATATGATGATGGACAAGTCGGATGGAACGTGCGAGCCAATCGAACGGAAAATCACTATCGTCATGGGAAGAAGCCACAGCCATCGCGGCACCAACGCTTGCAAGAAGCGGCTGCCATCGACACCAGCGGACGATGATGCCGCGTTGAATGCTGCGATGGGAAGCATCAGATACCACGCCGGCACCAGGCATGCGCCGCAGTCAAGCATGACAATCAACGCCATCGCAAGCCACGAACCCGACGCGTATTCCCCCACCGCGGCACAACACACCGCCACAAGCGCGCCGCACATCAGGTCGAGGCCGACGTCTCCGGATGCGTATACGCCCATGATCATGCCCATGGCCAGGAACACGGCTTGGAACAGCAACCGTTTCATGCCGCCTCCCGTCCGCCGATTCGTGTCTGATTGGTTCGCTTGCTTCCAGAGTAATGCACATGGCGCATGGCACAGCCGGCGGCATCAACGAAGGTGACATTTGTCATGTTCGAAAGTGACATCATTCCGGCAATTGTGACTACGCGCACCATGTCGGGGGCATCCGGCGGCACGACAATGGAATCAGAGGCATGGAGCACGAGAAAGGAGCTCGTCATGGGTGGACGCATGAATGACGCTGCCGATGCGGTCAGCGCGGTCAAGGTCTCGAAACTGGTGAAACGTTACGGAGACATGCTGGCGCTCGACTATTTCGATCTCGACGTGCATCAGGGGGAAATCTTCGGCCTGCTGGGGCCTAACGGCTCAGGCAAGACCACGGCGATCAACTGCATACTTGCGTTGCTCACGTTCGATGAGGGCACTGTGCGCGTGTTCGGCGAGCCGATCAGCCTACCAGCTATGCGTTGAAGCGGCGTATCGGCATTGTGCCGCAGAACGTGGCCGTGTTCAACGAATTGACCGTCGAGGAGAACATCGATTATTTCTGCTCGCTGTATGTTTCCGACAAGGCAAAACGTCGCATGCTCGTGGACGAGGCGTTGGATTTCGTAGGATTGCGCGATTACCGTACCTATCGTCCGGCGAAACTGTCCGGCGGTCTGCTGCGTCGTCTTAATATCGCCTGCGGCATCGCCCACAAGCCGGATCTGATCTTTTTCGACGAGCCGACCGTGGCCGTCGATCCACAAAGCCGCAATGCGATTCTCGAAGGTATCCAACGACTTAACCGCGAAGGCGCGACGGTGATCTACACCAGCCATTACATGGAGGAGGTCGAGCAGATCTGCGACCGCATCCTCATCATGGATCATGGCCGGCATCTGGCTCTTGGCACCGCGGAGGAACTTAAGGCGATGATCAGCACCGGCGAACGCATCAGCATCGAAACCGATGATCTGGGAGGGCGCTCAGATTCGGCCGATACGACGCTTGCGCGATTGCGCGCATTGCCGTTCGTGACCAACGCCGACTATGACGGCCATGAGCTGACGGTGAACTGCCGCCAGGGCGATCACAATCTCATCGACGTACTGCAGCTGTTGGAGCACGAGGGCACGAATATCGGGCATCTCTCCAGTCGCCAGCCGACGCTCAATGATGTGTTCCTGGAACTGACCGGCACCGCGTTACGCGACTGACTTGGCTTGCAAGGCTTGTGGCAAATCGAAAGGCATGTGACATCATGTGGCAGACGTTACTGATCAATCTCAAACTGCATTTGCGGGAGAAAACGCAACTGTTCTGGCTGTTCGCCTTCCCCATCATCCTGGCCACCATGTTCAACGGCATGTTCGGCAACATCGCGGAAAGTTTCGAATTGCACACACTTGACGTGGCCGTGGTCGAGGACAACGCGTGGAAGACGTCCTATGGGGCGCAGACGCTGATCGAAGGCATTTCATCCGAATCGTCTGCATTATCGGACAATCACGTGAAAGTGAGTGCCGATGGCAAGAATGGAACGGGACTCATCAACACGACCAAGGTGGAATCGATTGCGCAGGCGGAACAGCTGCTGGCCGACGGCACCGCGCAAGGCATGCTGCGAATCGATGACAGCAGATTGCGATTCTCCGTCTCACAGTCGACGCAATCGTCCGCGTCCGATGTGATGGCGTCGAGCAGCGGCTTGGATATTTCGCTGACGGTGCTGGGCAACATCGTGGACCTGTACAACCGCAACACCGATGTGGTGGTGGACATTGCGAAGCACAACCCCGAAGCTCTGATGAATGGCAAGGTGACCGGCAGCATCGGTTCGGCGAATGGCTATACAAAGGAAATCCAGCTGACGAATTTTAAACCGAGCGGTACGGCACGATATTACTATGCACTGCTGGGATTGGCCGCGTTGATGGCCATGAGCTTCGCCATCAACGTAGTGACGATGACGCAGGCGAATCTTTCGGCTTTGGGTGTCCGCCGTTCCGTTTCGCCGCTTCCGAAATCGCAGCAACTGCTGGCTGGATTCCTGTCCAGTTGGCTGTGTTCGTTCCTGAGTCTGACCGTGGCCATGCTGTATATCCGGTTCGTCTGTCATATTTCGTTGGGCGGACGTGAATGGGCTGGTGTGGGAGCATGTCTCATGGCTTCGTTCGCGGCGAGCGCATTCGGCACGTTGCTTGGCGCGCTGCCGAAGATTCCAACCGGCGCAAGCAGGGGCTGTGCACGGCGATCGCCTGCACGTTGTCATTGTTCTCCGGACTGTACGGTTCGTTCGCCATGCAGTTGAGCGACTTGATCGCCCAGCGCACACCGGTGCTGAGTCTGCTCAATCCGGCGCAGCAGATCACGAACCTGTTTTACGACATCCTCTATTACGACAATTTCAAACCATTCTTCACCACCGCCGGCATCCTTGCCGCGATGAGCCTGGTCTGCCTTGCTGCGGCGACCGTTCTGTTGAGGAGGCAACGCTATGAATACCTGTAAGACGGCGCTGAGAATTCTCAAATCGCGCAAGATGTACCTGGTCATCTATTTGGGGTTCATCGGCATCATGATGTTCGCCATCAGCTGGCAGATCATGCGTGGCTCGATGACGGGTGGCGATGAGGTGTTCCATCCCGATACGGCACGTGTGGCGGTGATCGACCGTGATGGCGATGCCGATGGTATTTCATCCGCGCTGCGTTCCTATCTTGCGTTGGATGGCGAGATGGTGGACCTTGCCGACGATTCCGAGGCGTTGCAGCAGGCCGTCGCTTCGAACTATGTTGATTTGATCGCAATTGTGCCGCACGGCTTCGCTTCGGATTATCAGAAATATCTGGATGGTTCGTCAAATGACCAACCGACTGTCGAAACCGTTGTCAGCTACACTTCCGGAGCAGGCTCCCTTTCGCAGCTGGAAGTCAACGAATTCCTGTCATTGACACGCACCGCTACTTGGGTCAAGCCGGGAAGCAACAGTCGATGGAAACGGCCATGCGGACGGCGTTGGATACCGCGAAAGCAGATGCCAAGACGTCGAAAATAGCGGTGGTGCAATCGCCATCCGCAGATACTGATAATACCAAGCCGGCGGCATCCGCATTCGCCGGCACCATCAAAACGGGACTCTATCCGTTGCTGCTGGTCATGCCGATCTGCACGTTCCTGGTGATTGGCACCTTCAATGACAGTGAGATTCGTCGCCGCCTGTATTCGTCGCCGACGCGTCTGGTGTCGTTGCAGATGCAGGAGATGCTCACCTGCGCCACCTTCGGCTTGGTGGTGTGCGTGGGTTACACGGCGGCGACATTGGTCTTGATGGTGGCCGCAGGAGTGCCGTTCGACGGGATTACATCCACGAATGTGGCTTTGACGTTCGTGTCGCTGCTGGCGTACACGTTGATGGCAATCGCCTGCGGTTTCCTTCTGGGGTCGGTTGGTTTCTCGGAAATGGCGGTCAATGCGTTCGCCAACGTATTCGGTCTGCTGTGCATGTTCACGTCGGGTATGGCATTCCCCATCGATATGATGCCCGAACCGATGATCATGATCGGCAAGCTGCTGCCGGGATGGTGGCTGTGCGTGTCCATCGACAACGTGTTCGGGCTTGGCACGGCGGCCGCAACCGGTGTGGATTATGGTTCTTGGGCATCGTCGGTCGGCTTGGTGGCATTGTTTGCAGTGGCGTTCATCTGCCTTGGTCTGGCATTGGGGCGTATCCGTCGCACACGCCCGTCCTTGGCCTCCCCCACCACCACGCAGTTGGCCAAGTAAATCACCAAGTGTTCCGTTCCATCGGCCGAGTCCCGATGGAACGGAACATCCGCCTTTGCCGTAGGCTCTCAATCAAATCGGATGGAACCGGACGAAATCGGACTAGGCTGAAAGCATGATCGACCACATTACACTTCATGTTTCGAACGCGGAACGCAGCATCGCATTCTATACGAAAGCTCTGTCTCCGCTCGGATACATTCCAAAAGCCCATCACGAACCGACCATCGGTTTCGGCGTGGATGACGGCACGCCCCGTTCGGATTTCTACATCTCCCCGATGGACGATCCGACGCAACAGCCGATTCCCACGCATATCGCCTTCCGTGCAACGAACGAACAAGCGGTACGCGACTTTTATGAAGCCGCGATCACGGCAGGCGGAATGGATAACGGCAGACCCGGACCACGTGCCTACCATTCCGGGTATTACGCGGCCTTCGTGCTCGACCCCGACGGCAATAACATCGAAGCTGTCACAGACTGGTCGCACACAAGCCAATCATGAAATCGGCCGCCGAATCGCAAAAAGTCATCGGGTGACATTGCGCAGCCAACGGTACTTGCGGTAGTGCAACAACGCGGGAACCATTTTGATGCATTCGTCGGTGTTGAGCAGCGCATACACCACCAACACGGGCAGTTTGAACACGAACGCGGCCAACAGCCCGACCGGCACCACAATCAGCCACATGACGATGGCATCGCACATGAGACCGAACTTCGCATCGCCGCCGGCTGGAAAAATACCGGCGATCGTCAGATTCGTCATGCATCCGCATGCCGCGTAATATGCGCAGACGAACAGCATGACCGACAGGTACCGTGTGGCTTCGGGCGTAAGGTTCGCCCATTGCAAAGCCAGCGGACGCGCCGCGACAATCAACAGTCCCGTCGCGGTACCGACCACGGCCACCAGCACGCACATCCTGTCGCCCATCGCCTTCGCCTGTCGGAAATCTCCACGTCCCAGCAGATTGCCGACCAAAATGCCGCCGGCATTGCCCAGACCAAGGGACAGGCACACCAGCAGATCCTTGACGATATTGGCGATGGAATTGGCGGCGACGGCGTCCGCACCCAAATGTCCCATGATCACGGTGTACATGGTGAAACCACATCCCCACACCAATTCATTGCCAAGCACCGGCAGGCTGTATTTCCAGAAATCCTTCTGCAACGGCCCATCGGGATGCAGCACATGGCCAAGTCGCAGGTGGGGGCCACGACGGGTCGCCACGACCGACCATGCCAGCTCAATCGCACGCGAAATCACCGTGGATATAGCCGCGCCGAAAATGCCAAGCGCGGGAATGCCGAGGCTGCCGATACCGTAAATCAGCGCCGCGTTCAACACGACGTGCATGATCACGCCAACCGTGCTGACCGTCATGCCCATCACCGCGGAACCGGTGTTCTTCATCAGACACAGGTACATCTGGGACAGGCCGATGAACAAGTACGACAATGACGAAATCCGCAGATATCGCGCGCCAAGCATGATCAGCGTGCCGTCATTGGTCATGATGGACATCAACTGTTCCGGCACGAGCAGTGCCGCCAGGAAGAACGCCGTCGACAGCATTCCGGCATACAGCATGACGAATCCCAGCACGCATTCCACCGCGTCACGGTTGCCGGCACCCCAATACTGCGCCACGAGAATGCTCATGCCCAGGGTCAGGGCCGCAGTGAACAGGCTGAACAGGAACTGGAACTGCGTGGCGAGCGAGACGGCGGCCAACTCGTTTTGCCCTACCCCCGACAACATCAGCGTGTCGGCGCAGGACGACAACGACAGCATGAGCTGTTGGAAAGCGATAGGCAAAGCCAATTTGAATACATGGCCGAGGAATTCCCGGTCCGGCATGATGGTGCGCACGATAGTCTCCATTGGAATACAAGCCCGTTTCAGACGACGGGCAAACGAAAACGTCGGGATATGTAGCCGACCAGCCTTATCCCGACGTTGGGCCGAATATTGGGCGAGGTTTTACAGCGAATCCTTCCATGCGCGGTATTCGGCGGCCTTGCCCTCCCAGTATTCACGGTCCGCATCAGTGATCTTGCGAATCACATGGCACGGGTTGCCCACGGCCACCGAATGGGATGGGATATCCTTGGTCACCACGGAGCCTGCACCGATCACCACATCATCGCCGATGGTAACGCCCGGACAGACCACCACGCTGCCGCCGAACCACACGTCATTGCCGATGGTGATCGGACGGGCGCCTTCCGGACCGGAAGCGCGTACGGCCGCATCGATTGGATGGTATGGCGTGTACAGGCCGACGCGCGGGCCGAAGAAGACACGGTCGCCGATGGTGATTCTCGCCACGTCGAGGAAGATGCAGTCCATATTGGCATAGAAGTTGTCGCCGATATACGTGTTGCAGCCGTAATCGCAGTTGAATGGCGGTTCAAGGAACGCGCCTTTGCCGAGTGAACCGAACAGTTCGCGGAACAGCCTGTCACGTTCCTCGAACGCGTCGTATGCGGACGTGTTGATGGCGTGCACCAAGCGGCGTTTACGCATGTTCGCTTCACGCTGCATATCACCGCAAATATACAATTCGCCGGAAAGCATGCGTTCCCACTCGTTCGTAGGCACCGCCGCATTATCCACGGCAACGGCCGCACCTTCATTCTCCGCCATTGAAAGCTCCTTGTGAATCTGTTTGTCAATCGTTTGACGTCCTTTGACACCATTCAACACCACCAACATCGACGGCAGCACTCGCAATGTTGTAGAATCATCCTTGTTCTTTGCATTATCTACCGTTTATTAGAGTAGTCATGAACACTGCCGATGAAGACGCACAGATGGAACGGGACGAATGGGCCTCCCGTGAGGTGATGCCCATCACCAATTGGGGTCGCCGACCCGATGGTTCGGAGATAGTGCAGTATGACGCGCCGATGTTCTTCTCCTTCACCGAGCATTCGCTGCTCCACCAGTACCCCCATATGCGTGCGGAATGCCATTGGCATGTCGACCTTGAACTCACCTACATCATCCATGGGCATATGTGGTATTTCGTCAACGGAGAAACAGTCCGGCTCGATGAGGGGCAGGCGATTTTCGTCAACTCACGTCAGCTGCATTACGGTTTCACCAAGGACGGTTCCGATTGCGAATTCTCCTGCACGTTGCTCAATCCGGCTAAAATGTGCGCCTCATTCGAAGTGTACGACCGTTTCATCGCGCCGTTGATGGCGGAGAACACGATGCCATATGCCGTCATCACCGACGACACGGCCCCCGGTCGGCGGCTGCTCGCCACCATCCGACAGCTTCATGCGGCGAAATTCGGTCCGCTGGAGCGGTCAGAGCGGTCAGCCGAACCGTTGCCCGCCGACGATATGACGCTAACCGACGATACCGAGGCGTTGACGGTGCTCAGCTGTTTCTATGCGGTCGTCCGCGACATACTGGCGATCGCCGGCAGTCATTGCGCGACTTCCACAGCGCCGCACCCCCGCATCGTGACGCTACGCAAGATGATCGATTACGTGCAGAGATATTACGTGCGTCCGATCACCTTGAAGCAAATCGCATCGGCCGGATCGGTGGGACGCACCACTTGCGCATCGATATTCCGCGAATCGCTCAACCAGTCGCCAATCGAATTCGTCAACGACGTGCGCGTGCGCGCCGCAGCCAACCTGCTGGTAACGAGCTCGCTGCCTATCGCCACGGTCGCCAAACAGACCGGTTTCTCATCCGCCAGTTTCTTCTCCCGCACCTTCCACCGGTTCATGGGCGTCACCCCCATCACGTACCGAACCACGCATACCAAGCGGAAATCCGAGGAATAAAAACAATCGGCTGCATGCCCCACGCCGTCACGCATAAGGACACGCAGCCGATTGCGTCACATCAAGCCGGAAAGGACACGTTCACTTCCTCTTCAGTCCGCGGGCGATGGAGGCGTTGCGCACCTCGACCGTGCCGTCGGTGGCGAAGACGCCCAACGACTCGCCCGGACGCTCGTACATGCGCACATTCAACGCCACCCCATCCACGTGCAACGTGCCGATGGTGTCGTCGACGACGAGACGGATGTGGTACGTATGCCCCGCCTCGAGGCCGATGGGCCGTTCCAGGCCGATGTTCATGACGTGGATTGGTCCTGCTCGTCGTCGCCGCCGCGCGGGACCGCCACGCCGCAGTCATGGTAGTCGACGAAGTCCTTGGTGGTGGCGAGGTCCCAGCCGAACGGCTCGCCGAACGGTTCAGGGTTGCGGTTGTCCCTCTGGTGGAACAGGAAGAACTCGTCGCCCTTGCCGAACGGCATGCAATCACCGAACACGTGCCGGGGAACTGGTAGTAAAGCTTCATTGGCCTTGCCTTTCCTTGTGTGGCGCCTTTGGAAGGCAGTCACCCATGACCGTCATCGCAATGACGCTATTTCGCTTCGTATTGCTTCTTTAAGCGCTTAAATGATTTAAACGCTTAAACGAGATATAGCATTGAAAAACGGAATGTCAAACGATTGACGTGTCTACAACGTCCGCACTGAATCCCGAGGCACTGCCGGGCATTGGACATGAACCGGCTTGAACCGTTCGGAGACTATCTCCGATTCGTCATTGTCGGCTCCGCAACGACGCAACAGGGTACGCACGCCCATCACGCCGAGATCGTACTGAGGAAGGCCAACAGTGGTCAAAGCGGGATGCATGTGGGCCGAAATCACTTCCTGGTTGTCGAAACCGACCACGGAAATATCGTCCGGCATGCGTTTCCCCGATTCCCGCAACGCGTCGTACAGGCCGAGCGCGGTGCGGTCGTTATGGCAGAACACTCCGGTCGCACCCGTCGCCAACACCTGTGCTGCCGCTCCGTAACCGCCTTCCTGATCGGCGGTCACGGACAGCACCAGCGAAGGGTCGAAATCGACGTCGAACCGCGCAAGCGCGGCCTTGTATCCCGCAAGACGGCCAACCGAAGCGGGTGACGGCGCGGCATCGTTGACGAATGCGATACGCCGGTGTCCGGCTTCCAACAACAGCCGTGTGGCGGTGGCGCCACCCTGCACTTCGTCCGGCACCACCGCGGGGAACCGTCCGCACTCGTCATAGCAGTTGACCAGCACGGACGGCATTCTGCCAAGCTCGTCCGGCGGAGTGATTGAACCGTGTACCCATTTCGAGTAGATGATGCCCTCGACCTGGTGTTCGAACATGAACGAGAAGGTTCTGCGTTCCACGTCTTTTCTGCCGTCGGTATCCACCACCAGCAGAATTTTCCCATTAACGCCAGGCTTCATCCTGCGCGCCTTGGATCACCTGGCCGGCGAAAGGCGATGTGGCCACTCCGTCACTGATGAAGCCGATGATGTCGGAGCAGCTCGGGCCAATCCGCGGGCGAACGCGTTGTGATGGTAGCCGAGTTCGTCAGCGGCCCTGCGCACCTTGCGGCGTGTGGATTCCGTGATCTGCACGTCCCGGTTGTCGTTCACCGCCCATGAGGCGGTTGCGATGGAGACACCAGCCGCTTCGGCCACGTCCCGCAATGTCACTTTCGCCATGCCCGCGTATCAGCCCGTCCGACGCCTAGCGCATCAGGTTGCGCAGGACGTACTGGAGAATACCTCCGTTGCGGTAGTAGTCCGCTTCGCCTGGCGTATCGATGCGAACGACGGCATCGAATTCGGTCGTGGAACCGTCCGCGTGGGTGGCGGTGACGTGGACCGTCTTCGGGGTGACGCCCTTGTTGAGTTCCTCGACACCGGAGATGTCGTAGGTTTCGGTGCCGTTCAGGCCGAGGCTCTCATACGATTCGCCTTCGGGGAACTGCAATGGCAGCACGCCCATGCCGATGAGGTTGGAACGGTGGATGCGTTCGAAGCTTTCGGTGATGACGGCTTTGACGCCCAGCATGACGGTGCCCTTGGCGGCCCAGTCACGGGAGGAGCCGGTACCGTATTCCTTGCCTGCGAGCACGACGAGCGGCACATCATGGTCGATATAGTCGCGAGACGCTTCGAAGATCGTGGTCGGCTTCTTGTCGAGGAAGTCGTAGGTGTAGCCACCAGGGGTGATTTCCTCGCCGACGGAGGCGAGCAACTGGTTGCGCAGGCGGATGTTGCCAAACGTGCCGCGGACCATGACCTCATGGTTGCCTCGACGGGAACCGTAGGAGTTGAAGTTCTTCGGTTCGACGCCACGGTCGGTCAGGTATTTGCCTGCCGGGCTGGAGGCCTTGAACGCGCCTGCCGGGGAGATGTGTCGGTGGTCACGGAGTCGCCGAGCAGCGCGAGCACGCGGCGCCGTGGATGTCCTTGACCGGATCCGGGGTGGCCTTCATGCCGTCGAAGAAGGTCTGCTTGCGCACGTAGGTGGAGTTCTCATCCCATGCGAACAGTTCGCCTTCCGGCACGTCAAGGCCCTTCCAACGGCGGTCGCCTTCGAACACGGAGGCGTAATCCTTGAGGAACATCTCGCGGCTGACGGTGCCATCCACCACTGCGGCGACTTCCTCATTGGAAGGCCAGATGTCCTTCAGGTACACGTCGTTGCCGTCCTGGTCCTTGCCGAGCGGCTGGGTTTCGAAATCGAAATCCATGGTGCCGGCGAGCGCGTAGGCGATGACGAGCGGCGGGGACGCGAGGTAGTTCATCTTGACGTCCGGGCTGATGCGGCCTTCGAAGTTACGGTTGCCGGACAGCACGGAGGTGACGGTCAAATCGTTGGCGTTGATGGCCTCGGAGATTTCCGGCAGCAGCGGGCCGGAGTTGCCGATGCAGGTGGCGCAGCCGAAGCCGACCAGCTGGTAGCCGAGCGCGTCGAGATCATCCTGCAGGCCGGCGGCCTTCAGATAGTCGGCGACGACCTGGGAGCCCGGGGCGAGAGACGTCTTGACCCACGGCTTGGGCTTGAGTCCCTTGGCATGCGCGTTGCGGGCGATCAGCCGGCGGCGATCATGACGGACGGGTTGGAGGTGTTGGTGCACGACGTGATGGACGCGATCGCCACGTCGCCGTTCTTGATATCGAAGTCGCCACGGAATTCAGTGGATACCGCGATCGGATCCTGCACGGTCTTGTCGGTTTCGTACGCCGGCAGCGTGGCTTCGAACTTCTCTTTCGATTCGGACAGCCTGATGCGGTCCTGCGGACGCTTCGGTCCCGCGATGGAAGGCACGACGGTGCCGAGGTCGAGTTCCAGATATTCGGAGTACTGCGGTTCGACGTAGTCCGGATCGGTGGTGTCGCCCCACAGCTTGTTGGCTTTCGCGTAGGCTTCGACGAGAGCGATCTGTTCTTCGGAACGACCGGTCAGACGCAGATAGTCGAGGGTGACGCCGTCGATTGGGAAGATGCCGCAGGTGGAGCCGAATTCCGGTCCCATGTTGCCGATGGTGGCGCGGTTGGCCAGCGGCACGGAAGCGATGCCTTCACCGTAGAATTCCACGAATTTGCCGACCACACCGTGCTGGCGGAGCATGTCGGTGATGGTGAGGACACGTCGGTGGCGGTGACGCCTTCCGGAATGGATCCGGTGAGCTTGAAGCCGACGACGCGCGGCACGAGCATGGAGATCGGCTGGCCGAGCATGGCGCTTCGGCTTCGATGCCGCCGACGCCCCAGCCGAGCACGCCCAGACCGTTGACGGTGGTGGTGTGCGAGTCGGTGCCCACGCAGGAGTCGAGGTAGGCGAGGTCGCGACCGCGCTCCCCTGCCTTGGTCATGACGACTTTGGCGAGGTATTCGATGTTGACTTGGTGGATGATGCCGGTTCCCGGCGGCACCACGCGGAAGTTGCGGAAGGCCTGCTGGCCCCAACGCAGGAACTGGTAGCGTTCGCCGTTGCGCTGGTATTCGATGTCCATGTTCTGTTCGACCGCGTCGGCCACGCCGTACTTGTCGATCTGCACGGAATGGTCGATGACCATGTCGGACTGGACCTGCGGGTTGATGACCTCCGGATTTCCGCCAAGCTCCTTGACGGCGTCACGCATGGTGGCGAGGTCGACGATGCACGGCACGCCGGTGAAGTCCTGCATGACCACGCGGGACGGGGTGAACTGGATCTCGTGGCTCGGCTGTGCGGCCGGATCCCAATCCAACAGGGCCTTGACATGATCATCCGTGATGTTGGCGCCATCGATGTTGCGCACCAGGTTCTCAACGAGAACCTTCAACGAATACGGGAGATGATCGATGCCCGGCAAATCCGCGATGCGGTAAAAGTCGTAATCCTTGCCGCCCACCTTCAGGGTGTCGAGCTGGTCGTCGCGCACAGACATGCTACCTCCGAGCTTTTGTGGCTGGTTGAAACTTTCCAGCAGCCGATTATCCGTTGCTAACGATACAGCCACGTTACTTCAGCACTGGCGTGTCTTCTTGAAACGTGAGAAAATGGCGACTATTTTCGGCACGCACCACAGGCACAGCACGAAAATGATGGCGGACACCACAAGCGCGATGCCCGTCGCCGAGAGCATTTCGCCGGACGGTATCACGAGCGCGAAGAAACGCGCGACGGGCGGAATGAACATGCCGGCCACGCCCGCCACGCGAACGCCAATACCAGACCGCCTCTCCACGAGTTGAGTGGACGGGCCACGCGCGCCAGTACGAAGATGCCCATCATCAGCAGGATAATCGCGTTGACGCCACGAAGCATGCCCAGCTGCGCGGCGGAATGCTGTGCGTCCCAGCCCATGAACTTCGGCAACAGCACGAATCGGCGAGAATCGACAGAGCCGTGGCGATGCTCCCGGCAATGCGAAGTGCACCACGCGCCTGAGGAAGCCGGAATGTAGCGGCGCGTGTTCGGCGCAAGCGCGAGGATGAACGCGGCATGCCGATGGTGAGTGCGCCGATGTAGGTGATATGGCGGGGCAGGTATGGGAATGGGATCTGCGTCAGCACCACGCCGAGCGAGATCAGCGCGGAATATACGGTTTTGACGAGGAACAGGCTGGCCACGCGTTCCATGTTGGCCATGACCTGGCGTCCACGTGCCACCACATCGGGCAGATGCGAGAATTTCGAATCGACGAGCACCACCTGCGCCACGGCCTTGGTGGCGGGTGCCGCGTTGCCCATCGCGATGCCCAGGTCGGCCTCCTTGATGGCGAGCGCGTCGTTCACGCCGTCGCCGGTCATCGCCACGACATGATCGCCTAGGTGCAGCGCCTGGACGATCGCCTTCTTCTGGTCGGGCAGGACACGGCCGAGCACGTCCACGTTCTCCAGTACTTTCGCCAGTTCCGTGATGTCGGCGGGCAGTTCGCGCGCGTCCATGAAGCGTGGCTCCGCGTCTCCGGTGAGCCGTACTTTTCTTGCGATCGCACCGACGGTGACGGGATTGTCGCCGGAGATGATGCGGCAGCGCACGCCCTGCTCGCGGAACCAGGCGAGTGTGGCTTCGGCGTCGTCGCGAATGTGCTCGGAGCATAATACCAGCGCGACGGGCCGCGATGCGGGGTCGATGGCGGGATCGCTTTCGTAATCGGCGGGCGCTTGCCGTCATGCCGTGCGATCAGCAGCACGCGGTTGCCGTCGTGTGCGGAATCGTTGACCAGTCGAAGAACGTCGGAGTAATCGCCATCCAAGTGGGACAGCACGACTTCCGGCGCGCCCATCGTCCATGCCGCGCCGTCATCGGCAATCGAGCTCCATTTGCGTGCCGACGAGAACGGAACGCGCGCCGCGACGGGACCGGCGGAGAATCCCTGCTTGCCCAGTCCGTTGAGAATCGCCAATCCGGTGCCGTTCGGCTGTCCTTCGTTCGACAGGTCGTACAACGCCTGTTTCACGGCATGTTCGTCAACGGTATTGGCTCCGATGCCATCCAGCATGCGTATTTCGTTGAGCATGATGCCGCCGTCGGTGACGGTGCCGGTTTTGTCGAGGTTCAGGCAGTCCACGCGTGCGAGGGTCTCCACGGATTCGAGCTCCTGCACGAGCGTGTTCTTGCGTGCCAAACGGATGGCGGCGAGCGCGAAGTTGAGCGAGGTGAGCAGTACGAGGCCTTCGGGGATCATGCCGACCACGCCAGCCACGGCGGACACCACGGCGGAACGCCATTGGCCGGTGGAGACGGCTACGTCCCAACCGCCGACCGCGTGCACCTGCGACCAGATGAGCAGCACGCACAGCGGTACGACGAGGAAGGTCATGAATTTGAGGATGGTGTTGATGCCCTTGTTGAGGTCGGACACGGTCTTTTTGTAGACCTTCGCCTGCGCGGTCAAGGTGGCGGCATAGCTGTGCGCGCCGACCGCGTTGACCTTGACCAAGGCCATGCCGGAGACCGCGGTGGATCCGGAATAGATGTCGTCGCCTTCGTTCTTGCGCACGGTGCGCGATTCGCCAGTGAGCATGGATTCGTCGAGTTCCAGGCCCCAGGTGCGCACGATCTGCGCGTCGGCGGGAACCTGTTCGCCGGAGCGGATCCACATGAGGTCGCCGAGCACGATTTCGTTGTGCGGCACTTCGACGTCCTTGCCGTCGCGTCGTACGAGATAGTCGGAGGCTACGAGGATGGAAAGCTTGTCGAGCGTTCGTTTGGCTTTCAGTTCGGTGATGATGCCGATGCCGGTGTTGATGAGGATGACGAGGCCGAACACGGCGTCTCTCCATGATCCCGTGACCAATACCATGACCATGGCGGCGAAGATGATGCCGTTGAACAGGGTGAACACGTTGGCTCGCACGATGTCGGCGAACGAACGTGACGTGGACGATTTGACGGCGTTGACCTGCCCGCTTTCCGTAAGGGCGGCGACTTCCGCTGCGGTGAGCCCCTTTTCACTGGTTTCAGGCATGGTTTGACTTTCGCTCATGCTGCCAGCATACCGCTTGGCGATGCGCGCCCGCAGGCTTTTCCCGTAAAGCTCCGGCAAAATTCAGGGTTTTCTCAGGGTGCGTTCAGCGCCACGCATCCGAACCGATTCGAACTCACCCGAATGCGTGGAGCGGTTCACTGTTTGCCGCCGTGGCTGATGGTGGTGACGAGGATTGTTCTGTCGTGCGGGTCGTTGTTGGCTATGCCGGCTACCGTGTCGGCGAGCGGCGTCGCATCCGTCATGCGGTCGTTGATTGTGAGCGTCGCCGCGAACAGCGTGCTGTCGGTCGGCGTGGCGATCGGGTTGAGCAGTGCCACTGGAATGCCCGCCTGTCTTGCGGTTGTCAGCGTGTCGTACCAGCCGTCATGGTTCACGCCGGACACGTCGATTCCCGAAATGACGATGATGCTGACCATGCGTTGCGCCATATCCTCGACCGCTTGCCGGGCGTGTCCTGCATGTCGACCGTGCCGGCGACCGGCAGATACACCGGCCTGAGCCCGCCCGCCTCCATGGCATCCAACGTCAGGCGATCGGTCTGTTCGTCTTGGGAGCCGATCATGGCCACGTCGAGACTGTTGCGGTCCTTCATGCTGTGGGCGACCGCATCGCCTGCGGACTGCGTATCTCCCACCGCGGCATTGTTCGGCGTGCAGCCGGCCAGCATGGAGATGCCGAAGACGGCTGCAAGGAGACCGGCTGCGGCACGCCGCGCGAAACCGGTCATCGTGTGGCTTTCCTGAATAGCGCCACCGTTTCGACATGGTGGGTGGTCGGATAGATGTCGAATGCGCGAATATCAGCAAGATCGTATCCGAGCGAGGCCAATGTGGCGGTGTCGCGTGCCAGCGATGCCGGGTCACAGGCGATGTATACGACGCTTCGCGCGCCGGATTCGGCGATCTGCCTGCATACCTTCGCACGTGCGCCGGCACGCGGCGGATCAAGCACCACGATATCGGGTTTGGCCAAATCGTTGCGTACGTTGGCAAGCGTCTTGGCCACATCGCCCACACGGGCGTCGACATTGCCCAAATGGATGGCCCTCAGATTGCGCTGCGCGTGTTTGACAGCGGTCTTGCCACCTTCCACGCTCAGCATGCGCGTGCGGCCAGCGCTTAACGTGGCCAACGGCAGCGTGAACAGGCCGGAACCGGAATACAAATCCCACAGGCATGCGGAAGCGGCGCCGTCAAGCTCGCCATGCACCAAGGACATCACATGGCCGGTCAACGCGATCGGCGCGTGACGGTGCATCTGCCAGAATCCGCCGGCGTCCACACCGTATTCGAATTCACGTCCGCACACCGTCACCTTTTCGGTAAGCTCGCGATTGCCCGCCGTCACTTCGCCATCGACGAGCACGGCGTAGTTGTCGGCGATTTCGGCATTGCCGCGAGGCTCGGGAACAGACAGACGAATCTGCGATCCGGGAGTGAATCCCCCATCCACACGTGTTCCTTCTCGGCCACGTTAAGCAACGCGCGACTGGCCAACGGCATGGTGTCGATCGGCACGCGCACGTGGGTGCCGCGTCTGCGCATGGACGGTCGGCCGTTCTCGTCCGCGATCATCTCGATGCGGGTACGCCAGTGCAGCCCCTGCTCCGCCTCATCCTCGGGCATGCGCTCGATCGGCACGTCAACGTCGACATGGCCGAGACGTCTCATCTGTTCGGCGATGGACGTGGATTTCCATTTAAGCTGTCCGGGCAGTGAGACGTGCACCAAATCGGCACCGCCGACGCCGCCGCCCATGGCAAGCGGACCCGCCAACGGCCATACGGGTTCGACGCGGTCCTCGCTGGCTTCCAGCACTTCCGTCACTTCGCCAGTCCAAAAACGGTCCTCGCGATCATGTGGCTCGTCCAACACGACGCGTACCAGCTCGCCCGGCAACGCGAATCGCACGAACACGACGCGTCCGTCGATGTGGCCGACGCAACGGCCTTGGTCGGCGTATCGTTCGATGCGGATGGTCGATTCCATCAGTGCTGTTCCTCCGTTTCGTTGTTGTCGTCCATCGCGTCGGCGTTTGGTTCGGCCAACGTCTTATGCCGATGCATGGGGGTGGCCACGATGAGGTACGACACCCAGATGGCCAACGCCCAGAACGGAATGCCCATGAGCAGACGTGCAGTGCCGAGCCAGCCGACCTGGTTGGACAGGTACAACGGCACCTGCACCACCAGTCGCAGTGAGAACACACCGATCCACAACGCGGTGATGATGGTGTACGCGCGGTTCAATGCCTTGTCGCCACGCCAATCGGCAAGCCATGCGCGCAGATGCTCGGTTGGCAGTGTCCGGATGAATTCGATCACCAAGCCAAGTCCCGGTACACGTACCATCAACGAAATGGCGAGCAGCACGATGTAGAAGGCGTTGGTCAGGAATCCGAACATGTAGTAGTTGCGCGCCTCGTGGCTGTTCCATGCCAGATCAGGCAGATGCCGACTGCCAGAAGGCCGGAGACGGCGCCCATGACGGATTGGCGTTGGCATAGGCGGACGATCACCTGCAGTACGGCGAGGGCTGCGGATACGCCGATGGTCAGATGCAGGTCGGAGGTGATGACGAACATCACCACGAACACCACGCCCGGCAGCATCGATTCGACGACGCCGCGCGGACCGCCGATCGCGTCGATGACGGAGAAATCGTCGGCATCGCCGGCGTCGGCGAGCGCGCCGAGGCCGGTTCTTTTCTTGGTTTCGGTTTCAGCCATGCGTTTGTGTTTTCGTGGTCGTCGTTCGCTCAGCGCACTTCGGAGAACATCGGTCCACGCGACAACGTGGTCTTGACCTCGACCTGCTGGTCGGAGTCAAACGGTCCCTTCGGCTGGCCTGGAATGTCCATCGTCCTGCCTGCCTGTTCGGCTTCGGCGGCTTCCTTGGCGGCCTTGCGTTCGGCCGGGGCGACCGGCGGATGCATCGGGATGAGGTCACGCGGGGCCAGCGGGTCCTCGCCGCGTTCCACGACGATGTTGGAGAAAAGCTGGTTCAGCGCCTTGGTTTCGGCGTGGTCCGGATCGGTGGCGGCTTTGCCGGAGAAGATGCCGCGCAGCATCCACCGCGGTCCGTCCACACCGACGATGCGGGTGACGACCTTGCGTCCGCCCTTGACCACGACCGGCAGTGTCAGTTCGGTGCCGAACACGCCGTCGGTCTCCTTGGCGTCTTTGTTGGCCTCAACCAGGTCGGCGCGCACGTCATCCCACAGTCCCATGGTCTTCGGCGCGGCGAAGGCTTCGATCTCCACGCTGGAGGATCCGTAGGTGATGGTGGTGCCGAGCACCTGCTGGGTGGCGCGGTTGGCCTTCACGCGCAGTTCGATGCCTTGGAGGAACGGCAGATAGTAGGCGCCCATGTCGAGGTATTCGTCATAGTCGGGCACGTTCTCGTCGTCGACGTCCCACGGACCGTGCTCATCGCCACGGCCGTCGTACTCATCGGACGGTTCCGGAAGGATGGTTTCCTGAATTCCACCGGCGGGCGCCTCGGCGGTTTCGGAGATGGCCTCATCGGCCTTGTCGTTCTCTTCGGCGGCGGCTTCAGCGGCTTCCTCGCTCTGACGCTTCTTCTTGCCGAATCCAAACAGTCCCATGATGTTCCTCATTTCATTACGGTTGCAACGTGACTAGCCTAGCACCCATGCTTAATACGGCTGGGAATCGGAGTGTGTCCTCCCGTTGCCCGGCATTGGCCGGATGACGGCCGCAAAAACTCACACGTCGTAGGTGATGCTCAGCGGCGCATGGTCCGACCATCGCAGGTCGTAGGTCGGAGCTTTGTCGATGACGAATCCGCGGGCCGTTTCGGCGAGTTCGGGTGTGGCGACTGGTAGTCGATCCTCCAGCCGACGTTGTTGTCGAAGGCGCGGCCCCGCTGGCTCCACCAGGTGTACGGTCCTTGGATGTCTCCGCACAGGGAACGCATCACATCCACGAATTCCAACTCCCCCAGCCATTTGTCCACGTAGGCGCGTTCCTCGGGCAGGAAGCCGGCGTGCTTCTCGTTGGCTTTCGCGTTCTTGATGTCGAGCGGCGTGTGCGCGATGTTGAAATCGCCGCACAATACCGCCTGCTTGCCGCCGTGCGCCGCTTCATCGCGCAGTTGTCCCATACGTACCAGCATGGTGTCGAGGAAACGGTATTTCTGCTTCATTTTCTCCGGATCGTCGGTGTTGCCGGCGTGCACGTACACGCATACGACAGTGACGGTGTAGCCTTGCGGGGTCTTCACATCCGCTTCGATCCAACGGCCGGAATCGACGTCCTCGGCAAGTCCCGGCAGTCCGTAGCGTTTGTCGATGACGGGCAGCGCGGAGAGCAGACCGACGCCGGCGCGTCCCTTGATACGGCAGATCTCGTTCATGCGATCAAGCCCGCTTTGGTCGGCGATGCGTCCGGCGGTCGCGTATTCGAAGCCGAATTCGTCGAAGATGGGGTCGATTTCGTTTTGCGGGGCGCGTACTTCCTGCATGCACCACACGTCCGGCGTGTTCTTCGCGGCCCATTGCTCGATGCCTTTGCGTTTCGCCGCGCGGATTCCATTCACATTCGATGTCGTGATTGTGATCGTCATAGCGCCTTAGCCTAGCCGGAATACAAGAAAACCTCCCTTGTGGGAAGGGAGGTTTTCCAGATGGCTGACGCGATCAGTCGAGTCCGAGCTGCAGCTTGCCGCCTGGGATGGCGTCCAGCAGGTCGCGGGTGTACTGCTTCTTCGGATGGTCGAAGACCTCGTCGGTGGTGGCATGCTCCACCAGCTTGCCGTGCTGCATCACCACGACCTCATCGGCGATCTGACGCACCACCGCCAGATCATGGGTGATGAACAGGTAGCTCAGTCCCTTTTCCGCCTGCAGGTCGTTGAGCAGGCGAAGCACCTGGTCCTGCACCAGCACGTCCAATGCGGAGACGGCCTCGTCGCAGACGATCACATCCGGATCGAGGGCCATGCGCGCGCGATGGCGATGCGCTGCCTTTGGCCGCCGGAAAGCTCGTTCGGATAACGGCTCATCACCGATTCCGGCAATTCCACCATGTCGATGAGCTCGCGCACACGCTTGGCACGGCTCTTCTTGTCTCCGATGCCGTGGATGCGCAGCGGCTCCTCGATGGACCGGTAGATGGAGTACATGGGGTCGAGCGATCCGTACGGGTTCTGGAACACCGGCTGCACATGACGTCGGAAGTCAAGCAACTCCTTGCCCTTGAATCCGGAGATGTCTTTGCCGTCGTAGGTGACGGTGCCGGCGGTCGGCTCAAGCAGTTTCAGCACCATGTTGGCCACGGTGGATTTGCCGGAACCGGATTCGCCGACGATGGCCAATGTGGTGCCCTTCTTGATGGAGAAGCTCACATCGTCGACCGCTTGAACATCTCCTTCTTGCGCGGCAGTTTAAATTCCTTGGTCAGGTGATCCACCGTGATGATGGCTTCGCCCTTCTTCAGGGAATCCTCGTTCACCGCGTGCTCCATGACCGCGGTGGCGTCGCCGCCATGTTCCTTGACGGAGATGATGCGCTGCGATGCCAAGGACGGCGCAGCGGCGACCAAACGCTTGGTGTACGGATGCTGCGGATGCTGCAGCACTTCCAGTGAAGGACCGGATTCCACGACCTGGCCCTTGTACATGACCACGATATGCTGGGCGCGTTCCGCGGCCAGACCAAGATCGTGGGTGATGAACAGCACCGCGGTTCCCAGGGAATCGGTCAGCATGTGCAGATGGTCGAGGATCTTCTTCTGCACGGTCACGTCAAGCGCGGAGGTCGGCTCGTCGGCGATGAGCAGTTCCGGACGGCAGGCCAGACCGATGGCGATCAGCGCACGCTGACGCATGCCGCCGGAGAATTCGTGCGGGAACTGGCGGGCACGGGTGGCGGCGTCAGGCAGACCGGCCTCGGACAGCAGACCGGCGATGCGGTCGTCCATGGTGGAGCCGACCACATACTTCTTGGCGATGTACCATGCGTCATCGTCCTTCACCCCGGCTTCAATCAGGCCATCGGCCACACGCCAGCGGGTTTCGGATCCCGGAACCCATTCCTCGGCGAACCGGGCCATGATCTTGTCAAGCTCGTCACCGCTCTTGCCGATCTTGACAAGAGCCTCCTTGGCCGCGGCGATCAGATCAGGCAGTTCCTTGGAACCAAGGAAGGTCTCATCGTCATTGCCCTTGAGCTCCACTTCGTCACCGGCCAGGGCCTTGGCGAATTCGGAACGCTTTTCGTGGTCGATGTCCATGTTGTTGGCCACCAACGCTTCCTTGACCTGGGTGCCGATGCGCCACACCGGGTTCAGGTTGCTCATCGGATCCTGCGGGACAAGACCCATCTTGCTACCACGGAGCTTGTCGAAATCCTTCTGCTTGAAGCCGGAGATCTCCTGGCCATCAAGCTTGATGGAGCCGCCGACCACATGGCCGGTTCCCGGAAGCAGGCCAAGCACGGCCATGGCGGAAGTGGATTTGCCGGAACCGGATTCGCCGACGATGGCCACCCACTGGCCGGGATACACGCTGAAGGACGAGTTGCGCACGGCATGCACGGCCTTGCCTTCATCGGTGGTGAAGTCGACCTGGAGGTTCTTGACCTCCAACAGCGGCCCGTGGGCGCGCTGCATGGCCTCGAGGTTGTTCTCGGTATTCATTTCAGTCATCGAATATCCCTTCACTTACACTCAGGCCGTACGGCTCTTCGGATCGAGCGCGTCCTTGACGGCGTCGCCCATCATGATGAATGCCAGCACGGTGATGGCCAGCGCGGCGGACGGGTAGAACAGCACCATCGGGTCAGTACGCAGGATGGACTGCGCGTTGGAGATGTCTCCGCCCCAGCTGACCGTGGTGGTGGGCAGGCCGACGCCCAGGAAGCTCAGCGTGGCCTCGAGCACGATGTAGGTGGCCAGCGAGGTGGTGCCGACCACGATGATCGGAGCCAGCGAATTCGGCAGGATGTGGCGGAACAGGTTGCGGATCGGGGTGGATCCCAGAGCGGTGGACGCCGTGTTGAATTCAAGGTTCTTGGCTTCCATCACAGCACCTCGCGCGATTCGTGCCACGGAGGTCCAGCCGAACAGCGTCATCACCAGAATGATCTTCCAGATGGAGCTGCTCGTTTTGAACATCTGGAGCACCACGATGGCGCCAAGCAGAATCGGCAGCGCGAGGAAGATATCGGTCAGTCGGCTCAGCACGGCGTCGACCCATCCTCCGAAGAAGCCGGCGATTGCGCCGATCAGCGTTCCGAGCAGCACCACCAGCAGTGTGGCGAACACGCCGACGCTCAGCGAGGTGCGGGTGCCGTAGACCACACGGGAGTATACGTCGCAACCTTGCAGGTCGAAGCCGAACGGATGGCCTGAGGAAGCCGGCTCAAGGGAATTGTCGAGCGTGCAGTAGTTCGGGTTCTGCTTGGTCAACACGCTCGGGAACAGCGCCACGAACACGATGAAGATGATCAGCAGTCCGGAGATGATGAACAGCGGGTTCTTACGCAGGGTTCGCCATGCGTCGGCCCACATGTTCGAAGCCGGTGCGGATTCGTCCATCGAGTCGACGGCCTTCAGGGGCGTCTCATCGAGCGGTGCCACATAGCGTTCCTGTCCCGGAAGCACGGTGGAAGGATTGGTCTCATTCATTTCGGTCATTTCTTGTTCCCTCCCTCGACTCACGCGTAACGGATTCGCGGATCAAGCGCGGCGTACAGCATGTCGACCAGCAGATTGCAAACCACGAAGATCAGCATGAGCAGCGTCACGATGGACACCACCAGGTTGCCTTCTCCCTTGAGGATGCTCTGATAGGTCAGGTAGCCGATGCCATGCACGTTGAAGATGGTTTCGGAGATCATCGCGCCGCCCATCAGTGCGCCAAGATCCTGGCCCAGATAGGTGACGACGGGGATCATGGAGTTGCGCAGCACGTGGCGCAGCATGACGGATTTGTTGTCCATGCCCTTGGCGCGCGCGGTGCGCACATAGTCGAGGGCGATGTTGGACGAAATCTCCGTACGGCTCAGACGGATGATGTACGCCATCGATACCGAGCCAAGCACCATGGCCGGCATCAGCAGATCAAGGAATCCTGGATTCGCTCCGGCGGTGACCGGCAGCAGATGCCACTTCACACCGAGGAAGTACTGGCAGAGGAAGCCGGTGACGAAGGTCGGCACGGAGATGAGCAGCAGGGAGAAGATCAGGATGACGGTATCGCACCACTTGCCCTTCTTCAGGCCGGAGATCACACCGAAGATCACGCCGAAAACCGCTTCGAACACGAAGGCCATCAGGGCGAGCTTGATGGTCACGGGGAAGGCGCGGCCGATCACGTCGATGACAAGCTGTCCGGAGAAGGTCTTGCCGAAGTCGAGGGTCAGCGCGTTCTTCAGGAACAGCAGATACTGGACGATGAACGGCTTGTCCAGATTGTATTCGGCACGGATCTGGGCCGCGACCGCTTCGTTGACCGGCTTGTCGCCGAACATCGCCTTGACCGGGTCGCCCGGCAACGCGAACACCAGGGCATACACCAGAAGCGTCGTGCCGAGAACCACAGGGATCATCTGCAGAATGCGTCGCAGAAGATACTTGCCCATTGGTTTCTCCTTTTGATTACTCACTCGTTCGCCAGCCGTTTGCGGCTTCGTCCCCTACGCTCACGCGTATAGGACATGAGGCCCGGGGCGGCCGGCGCTTGCCCCGTTACGTATCAGTGATACTGCACCACAGTGCTTTATATTGCAGTTTCATGAAAGACAGCTGAAAATATACCCCACGCGCGGACATCTTCTGTTGATGTCGCATGTCCAGCCGTCATGGACCTCCGATGGAAGCCCCGTTTATTACGCGGAAAGGAAGGAACGGATATTCGAATCCGTTCCTTCCTTCATGTCGATCCTACGAAATCAAAATCAGAGAACGGCTCACTTGCCGGACTTGGTCATGTTCTCGTAGACCGGCAGGTTCTGCCAGTTCATCTCGAAGCCGGAGACACCGGTCGAGGCCACACCATAGGCATTGGCGTAGTACAGCGGAACGGCCGGCAGGTCGTTGAGCAGCACTTCCTGTGCCTGCTGGTACAGCTTGTTGGCGTCTGCGACGGACTTGGAGGCAGCGGCCTTGTCGCACAGCGCATCGAACTCCGGGTTCTTGTAGTCGCCATCGTTGGAGCCGTTGCCATCGGCAGCGGCGGAGGCGAAGTTCTGCACCAGGTAGTTTTCGGCGGACGGGTAATCCGGCTGCCAGCCGCTACGGAACGCGCCGTTCACCTTGCGGTCGGACACGGCGGTGCGGAAATCGTTGAAGGTCGGGTACGGGTTGGTGGCGGCCACGCCGGCGCCCAGCACGTTGTTGATGGAGTTGACCACGGCGGTGTAGATGACTTCGTGGCCACCATCGGCGTTGTAGGCGAAGGTGAACTTGTCATCGGAGGTCCACGGGCTGATGGCGTTGGCCTTCGCCCACAGTTCCTTGGCCTTCTTCTCGTTGTACTTCAGGTTGCCGGAGCTTGAGGGAATCGGAGTAGCCCGGGGTCAGCGGGGAGGTGAAGTCGGCGGCCGGGGTGCCGGTGCCGTTGAGCACCTTCTTGCAGATGTTCTCGCGGTTGATGGCCATGGAGACGGCCTGGCGACGCAGGGTGCCTTCCTCGGTGTCGGCTTCGAAGTGCTTCAGCTTGGCCGGGATGGTGAACTGCTGGATGACGGAGCCGGCCTTGTTGTAGGCCTGTACGGTGGAGTCCTTCTGGAAGGTCTTGGTGGCGGAGGCCGGGACGGACTCCATCACGTCGAGGGAACCGGACTGGATGTCGGCGTAGGCGGCCTCATCCTTGGTGTAGACCTTGAAGGTCACGCCGTCGTTCTTGGCGACGCGGTTGCCTTGTAGTCGGGGTTCTTCACCAGCACGATCTGGTTGTCGTGGTCCCAGGACTGGAACTTGTACGGGCCGTTGCCGACCGGCTTCTCGCCGAAGGCCTTCGGATCCTTGAAGAAGGATTCCGGCAACGGAGCGAATGCGGTGTAGCCGACCTTGATGGCGAACACGGAGTCGGAACGGTTCAGGTCGACGGTGAATTCATGGTCGTTGACGACCTTCAGGCCCTCGAGCTGTTCGTCGCCCTTGAGCTTGTCTCCATCCTGGAGCTTGTCGTAGCCCTTGATGGTGGAGAAGAAGGAGGAGCCGAGCTGTGCGTTCTTGGCGTTGGCCGTGTAGCTCCATGCTTGGTGAAGGATTCGGCGGTCACCGGGGTGCCGTCGGTGAACTTCCAACCATCCTTGAGCTTGATGGTGTACTGGGTGGCGTCATCGTTGGACTTGATGGACTCCGCCACTTCGTTGGAGGCGTTGCCCTTGGCGTCGAAGGAAATCAGACGTGCGAACAGCAGGTCGAGCGGCTTGCCGCCGCCGGTCTCGTTGCAGTCGCCTGGGATGAGCGGGTTCTGCGGTTCGGAATTGTATGCGGTGATGACGTTGGAACCCTTGTCAGCGGTGGAGTCACCGTTGGAAGAGCCGCAACCGCTGAGCAGCATGCCGAATGCGCATGCGGCCGCAGCGAAAGCCAGAGCTTTCTTCTTCATGGAATTCATATTCTCCTTATCCATTATTTCCAGAGCCGTAAGACCCTGTTCAAAAAGAAGGCGGGCGTCAATACCGTGGCATCAACGTCCGTCTTCGTTCTGATGGTGGGTTCATTATCACTCGATTGAGGGACAACCGCTCCATATCCGAGGGAGGCCCACGCAAAATAGTCAAATCAAAACTCATCATCTGATAAAACAATCCGTTTTTCCCGCTTATCGCCGGAACAACTTATCCGCATCGTGCGTATGGACGGACGCGGACATATCCGTTCGCTGTCAGCGTACTTTGCCAATCCGCGTCACGCCCGTGGAAACGCCTGCCCGTATCGTGCCTTCAACTGTTCGATGGACACGTGTGTGTAACGCTGCGTGGTCTTCAGCGAGGAATGCCCCAGCATCTCCTGCACCTCACGCAGGTCCGCTCCCCCGTCGAGCATATGGGTCGCCGCACTGTGGCGCAACGCATGCGGACTGATGTCTGGCACGCCGGCCTTCCGTGCCCGGTCGTGCACCACCTTGCGCACCATACGTTGACCGATCCGCCCGCCCTGCGATCCCAAAAAGAACGCGTCGTCCGACATGTCACCGCATAGTACGGGACGGCCATGTTCCAGCCAATCGCGCAAGGCCTTGTCGGCTGGTGCGCCGAATGGCATGACACGCTGCTTGTCGCCTTTGCCGGTCACTTTCACCGTGCGGTTGCCGAATGTCACGTCGGCCACGTCGAGTCCGACCAGTTCCGCCACACGCATGCCGGTGGCATAGAGCAGTTCCAGCATGGCCGCGTCACGCAGCGCGATCGCCTGTTTTTTCATATTCGGTTCCTGCGATCGCGCCTCCATGCCGTCCTCATCAACGCGGTCCATCAGCTGCTGCGCCTGCGTTTCGTTCAATACCGCCGGCAGCGTATCGGGGATTTTCGGCGTCTGCAACGAAGCCGCCGGGTTGGCGGACGCCATGTCATGGTCGTACGCCCATGCGAAGAATCCACGCACGGCGACGGTTTTGCGCGCCATGCTGCTGCGTGCGTGATTTTTGGACGATTTGGCCATCCACAGGCGCAAATCCTCGATGGTCACCTCATTCAGATCCACGCAACCCTGTTTCCGCAACGCCACCAAGCATTCCTCGACATCGCTGCGGTACGCCCTACGGGTGTTTGCGCTCAACCCTCGGTTGGCTTTCAGATAGGCGTCGAATCCGTCCAACGCATCATCGAAACACATGCAAACCACCTTCCGCTTCGTCTGAAATGAACAGACACCACGCAGACACCGTATAAATGCCATTCCGCAGCGCGATCGAATGTCATCTCACGCGATGGCACGATTCCATTATGTCCCCATACCGATAGACTGATGACGATTAGGCATCCTACGAACAGGCGGTATTATGACTCGTCATTCCATTCATGACGTACAGCATCCGACAGCCGAAAACCCCGATGATGGGATTGTGGCCAGCGCCATCGACCTGACCAAGGTCTACGGCTCAAAAGACAACGAAGTGATGGCGTTGGATCATGTGAATGTGGAATTCAAGCGCGGTGAAATGACCGCCATCATGGGCCCTTCCGGTTCCGGCAAGTCCACGCTCATGCATTGCATGGCCGGACTCGACGCCCCTTCGTCCGGCAAGGTGATGGTGGAGGGCCTCGAGGTCTCCTCCATGAACCAGAAGCAGCTGACGGATCTGCGCCGCGAACAGATCGGGTTCATTTTCCAGTCGTTCAATCTGGTGCCGACGCTGTCCGCCGAGGAGAACATCCTGCTGCCGTTGCAGATAGCGAAACGTACGATCGACCGCGACTGGTTCAACCAAGTGGTCAAGGTGGTCGGTCTGGAGAAGCGGCTCACGCACCGTCCAAGCCAGCTGTCCGGCGGCCAGCAGCAGCGCGTGGCCTGCGCCCGCGCCATCATGGCACGACCGTCCGTGATCTTCGCCGACGAGCGACCGGCAACCTCGACTCGCGTTCCAGCCGTGAAGTGCTTGGCTTCCTGCGCGATTCGGTACGCGACTACGGCCAGTCGATCGTCATGGTCACCCACGATCCGCGTGCGGCCTCCTTCGCGGACCGTGTGCTGGTGCTCGCCGACGGCAACATCACCCGCGACATGCAGCATCCGACGTACAACGAGATTCTTGAGGTGTTCGCCGGCGACGACGACATCGACGATGTTTCCAAGTACGCCGCCTCCACCGCCGTTCCGACCGTGACGGAGGACTCGCAGGCATGATTCGCATAGGATTGCGCGACGCGCGCAGCCATTTCGGCCGTTTCATCATGTCGATCGTGGCCATCGCGCTCGGCGTGAGTTTCGTGGTCGGCTCGTTCTGTTTCCGCGAAATGCTCAACAACCAGGTTTCACAGATGATGTCCACCAATGCGGACCATGACGTGTACGTGCGCGGTTCGCAGGAGAAGAAAAAAGATTCGTCGGCGATGTCGATGGGATCGACGAAAAGCTACAACGATGTCGACGTCGATCTGGCGGGTACGATAGCCAAGGTCGACGGTGTTTCCTCGGCACGCGTCGTGCACATGCTGTCCGGCGTGGTGCTGCTCGACAAGCATGGCGATGCGGTGACCACCATGGGTCTCCGACGCTCGCCATACGGCATGGGCAAGTCGTCGCCGTGGCGGTCCGCCAAGTTCACGACCGGCACGTGGCCGAAGAACGGCGATGAGATCGCCCTTCATTCCTTCGCCGCCGAACAGTCGGGTCTGAAGGTCGGCGATAAGACGAAAATCGTCTATCCGGACGGCGCTCATAAGGTGACCGTCAGCGGCATCTTCACCACCGATGCCAGCCAGGCAGGCGCCATCATCATCGCCATCGATCCCGTAACGGCCAAGGAAAAAGCCAGCAAGCAGTCGGACGATCCCGACAAGACGTCGTTGATCAGCGTCTACGGCAATAAGACCACGCCGCTTGACGACAACGCGCAGCAGCAGCTGGCGGACCGTATCAACAAGGCGCTGCCGAGATCGGCGAAGGCGCATGCCATCACCGGTGACGAATACCGTGACGAATCAACCAAATCCACGCAGGACGCGCTCGGCTTCATCCAACCGCTTATTCTGATTTTCGCGGTGATCGCATTGTTTGTCGGCTCGTTCATCATCGCCAACACGTTCTCCATGATCGTGCGCGAGTCGATGCGCGGCTATGCGCTGCTGCGTTCCATCGGCGCTTCTCCCCTGCAAGTGTTCTCCACGGTGATCGTGCAAGCTCTGTTGCTGGGCCTGGTAGGTTCGCTCGCAGGCATCGGGCTCGGCTGGGGCATGGTCAAACTCATCGCATCCGGTTTGGCGAATATGGGTATGCCATTGACCGGCGCCACCAATCCGACCGTTTCCGACATGCTCGTCGGCCTTGTGGTCGGCATTGTGGTGACGTTGATCGGTGCGGCCCTGCCGGCGCGAAATGCGGCGCTTGCCCCGCCGATTCAGGCGATGAACGAAACCGTCAATCCGGAAAAGCCCGTCCTCGCACGTGGCATCCTCGGCACCGTCATGGTGCTGTTGGGCTTCCTGAGCTGGGGTTTCACCTACGCTTTGGCCGCCGCGGATGGTGACGGCGGTCCGACGCGTGGAAGGCGCTCAACAGTATCGCTGTCGGCTGGCCGCTCGGTATTGGCGCGGCGCTGGCCGTGATCGGCGTGATTGTGGCGGGACCGGCATACGTGTCCACCGCGGGCGCGGTGCTCGGCTGGCTGCCATCGAAGGCCTTCACCGTGACTGGGCGTCTCGCGCAACGTAACATTTCTCGTTCGAAACGTCGCACGTCCAACACCGCAGCCGCCCTGTTCGTGGGAGTGGCGATTGTCAGCTGTCTGGGCGTGGTGGCCACGTCGGCGAAGGCTTCGGTCAATTCGCTGGTGGATACCGGGCTCAAAGCCGATTTCGCCGTATCTTCGGCTTCGGCCGGGCAGATTCCCGACCAGGCCATCAAAGACATCAAAAAGGTCGATGGCGTGAATCATGTGGTGTCGAACCGTGTGGTGCTTGGTGTGAAATATGACGGCAAAGCCATCAACGGGTTCACGTTCGCCACACAGCCGGAGCTGTTCACCAAGATCTTCGCCGCCGAAACCACCGAAGGTGATGCCGCTGCCGCGTTGAAGGATGGCAAGCTGCTCGTCGGCAAGACCATTGCCGACGATCGTGGATGGCATGTGGGTCAGAAGGTCAAGGCCACGGCCGAGAACATCGTGGTAGACAAGGAGGCCACAGCCAAGGCGCAGGCCGATTACCAGCCAAGGTGCAGGCGCATGTGCAGGAATTGCAGTCGCAGGCCCAGCAATTGGCCGCATCCGGCGACTCGGCAGGAGCGCAGGCCAAGGCTTCGGAAATCGAACAGTACACGAACGACGCCAAGAACGTCGATCCGAAAACGCTGGTCAAGACGAAGAAGGTCACCACCGGAAAGACGCTGACCATCGGCGCGATTGTGTCGAATTCCGTATACCGCGATTTCGCGATCGTCAACGACGATTTGGCCGAGCAGATCGGCAACAAGCAGACCATGTTCGTCATGCAGGCGTTCGTCACGGACAAGCGGGGCGCCGACACGGCCCAAGTCAAGAAGGCCCTGAAGAAAACAATCAAGAAATACTACACAATCGTCGTGTTCGATCGTGACGAGTACAAGTCCACGATGAGTTCGATGATCGATCAGATGCTCATGGTCCTGTACGCGTTGCTGGCTTTGTCCATCATCATCGCCATTTTCGGCATCGTGAACACGCTGGCGTTGAGCGTGTCGGAACGCACCAAGGAGATTGGTCTGCTCCGTGCCATCGGCACGTCACGTGGCCAGGTGCGTGGCATGCTTGGCATCGAAGCGGCGATCATCTCCGTGTTCGGCACGGTGTTGGGTTTGGTCGTCGGCGTCGCCGCGGGAGTGGTGATTCGTGCGGTCTACGCGTCCGAAGGTTTGGAGACGCTGGCGATTCCGTGGTTGCAGCTGCTCGTGTTCCTGCTGCTGTCGATTGTGGTCGGTCTGGTGTCCAGCATCTCCCCCGCCTCCCGCGCGTTGAAGCAGCCGGTCCTTGACGCCGTGGCGAGCGAGTGAGACAGTTGGAGCGGAACATCGAAAGGAGGCAGCAATGCCTATTCCCAATGAGATTCCAGTAGGAGCGCGCATCGTGGTGCGCACCTTGGAAGGCGTCGATCCCACCGATCATCGTATGAAGTTCCGCGATTACGTAGGCCACGTGCGTTCGTGGGACGGTCAGAAACTGGAGATGACGCGCGATGCGGCGGCGAACGGCTCACGTCCCGAGCAGCGTGTCACGATTCCCGCCGACGAAATCGTGACGATCAAGCCGGTGCCGGAACGTTCCATGACTCGGCCACGTCCGTAGTCGCATGCCTCCCCCTACCGCGCGCAAAGACAAGAGCGCCGCAATCGCACTGATTTTTCTGCGATTGCGGCGCTTTTGCATAGCGATGGCGTCAGTCGTCAGACCACGGAACGCGCCTGCGCGATCGCGGTACGCTCGCCGTCGAATCGCACGATATGCTCGCCTCTGCGGGCGGATTCCAGCAGCGTGCGCTGCCAATCGTTTTCGGGAATCGACAGTTCGACCGTCGCGCAATGTTCGGCGTACTCCGGCTGCCTGCTGGCGGCCTTGTAGTCGCGGAACGGTTGGCCTTGGGTGAAGAAACGGTCCATTTGCTTCACGTCGCCTTCCGTGGGGCGCACGCCGGTATCGGCCATGTCGTGCAGCACGTTGGCCACCAACGTCAATCGGTTGGCCATGTTGCGTAGCAGGGTCTCCACGTTGGCCGCGTCCTCCTCCACCATGCACGTGTGCGGTTCGGATCGGTCAGCGCCACGCGCGTCATGTCACGCCAGGACCCGGCTGCGAGCGCGGCCGCGATGTTGCGGTTCGGGTTGGCCACCAGCTCGTTGATCATGGCGGTGGCGATGACGTGAGGCATATGTGAGATGAGCGCGGCGCAACGGTCATGGGTGGCGTCGTCAAGTACGATGAGCCGATTGCCGCAACGGTTCACGATCATGTCGGCCACGGCGCGGAACCGGCGGTATTCGGTGTGTTCGTCGACGGTGATGGCCCAGAGCGCGTCGTCATAGAGTGTCGGGTCGGATGACTCCCAGCCGGACAGTTCGTTTCCGGCCATCGGGTGTGCTCCGACGTAGCAGCCGTCAAGACCAATGGCTTTGACTTGGTCGCGGACCATGCCTTTGACGCTGCCCACGTCGGTGAGCGTGGTTGTTTCCGTGTCGATCAATGGTTTCAATGCGCCGAGGATTTCGGGCATGGCCTTGAGCGGGTTGCACAGTACGAGCACGTTCGGTTTGGTTTCGGCGAGTGCCGCCAAGGTGGGTTTGCAGATGATGCCGTCGGCTTCAGCGGTGGCGTAGGGGCGGTCGTTGTGGTTCCATGCGGTCACTTCGCAGCCGGCGTTGACGAGTCGGCGTGCCAGTGATCCTCCGATGAGCCGAGTCCTACGATTGCGATGCGTGGCTTCACCACATCAGCTCCCTTCTGACGGTTTCGTCGTTCTGCCAATCGTCCGGCAGGTGGCTGTCGTCGAGTCGTACGCCGCCTTGCGGCAGCATCCATGAGGTGACGGGCGGGTTGGGGCGTTCCCTGCGCGGGTAGACGGCGAGTGTTTTGGCCCAGTCGCCATGTTCTGCGATTTCCACAAGCGCGTCGCGGAAACGTTCCTCCCAAGGGGCGGCGTCGAGGGTGACGATGAAGCTGTATGTGCCGGTGCGTCCTTTGATGGGCCGTGAGATGAAGCTGGTCATGTTCAGTCCCGCGTCACGGAACACGTCGAGCAGGTTGGCGAGCACGCCTGGGCCGGTGACGAGCGGGATGAGCGTCAATACCGATTCGTATTCGACGTTAGCTTCGGCGCGTGGTTTGGCGAGCAGCCGTGCGACTTCGGCGCGTGGCGCGAGCACGAGGAAGTCGGTGGCGGCTCCTTGGTAGTCCTGGATGGCGGTGCCGATGCGGGTGATGTCGTACAGTTCGCCGCAGATGGCGGGACCGAAGGCGATTTCACCTGGGATAAGGTCCCGGCAGGCCGCCGCGTTGGATGTGGCCGGCTGTGTGGAGAGCCGATGTTCGGCGATGAATCGTTTGCATTGCGCGAGACCGTGCGGATGTGCGGTGGCGATGCGCGCTTCGGCTGGATCGGCTCCTTGCGCCACGTATGCGTCGAATTCGACGTTCACACCGACGCGTGCGAATCCGACAAGGTCCTTCGCGTCGATCAGAGCGTCGAGGTTGGGGACCACGTACCCTTCGACGTTGTTCTCCCAGGCCACGATTCCCCAGCCGTCGCCGTGCTGTGCGGCGTCGAGAATCTGCGGCACATCGTCCATGGGCATCAGGTCGAAGCCTTGCGGTTCGAGCCGTGCCAACTCTTGGGCGGCATTGACGGCCGCCTGATGGGTGAAGGTGCCTTGTGGCCCCAGATAGAACAGCTTGCGTGCGCTCATTGCCGCCTGTGCCTCCTTGTTGCGGGTCATCCTAAGCACCTTAGCGCATTCGCGAGGCTGTGGAGGGGTCTAGTCCACCGGTTGGGCGGTGTCATGGTCCGGTTCAGACGATTCGTTCTGGTCATATTCCGTGGAGTCATCCTCAGTGCGCGGCGGCATCGTGAACCAGCTTTTGGGCAGCGCCAGCATGATCAATGGAATCAGCACCACGCCGTATAGCCAGAAATAGCCGGCGTTGTTGCTGAAATACGGCAACGTCGCCGTCTCGCCGAATCCGACGGGAATCATGCGTCCCCGCCCGGACCGTAACCGGCCATGACGGTCCAGACCACCAGTGATGAACTGATCAGATGCAATGCGAGGCCCGACACGCCATCACGTGAACGCGCCGACCATGTCGAGATGATGACCAGAGCATATGCGATCACAAGACCGTAGGGAATATTCGCCGACGTGCCCATGCGGTGCGCCATCGTGCCGATCACGCCGACGACGGCACCGGCGAGCAGGTCAACCAAAAACCGCGCCCATACCGGTAGACGATGCGACCACGGCAGCAGCCTGCGGTCGATGCCGTCCTGTGACTGCGATTGCGGTTCCGGCTGTGTTTCCTGCGTGCGTTGAGTCATGTCCTCCACTATGCCCTACGTTCCTTACAAAACAGCAAGAAAGGCAAGAGATACGCGGAAAACCGCCGACATCTCTTGCCTTTCTAAGCGTTTAGCGCACTAGCGGAACACACTACCGTGCCCGCGAAGCGCCAAAACAACGCGAAGAATCACTTGTTATTCTGAGCGTTGTTCTGGCGACGCTGCTTGGCGCGCCACTTGTACCAATCCTCACGGCTCAGAATGATCTTGCGCACGCGGATGGACTCCGGAGTGACTTCCACGCACTCGTCCTCGTTGGCGAAGTCCAGGGACTCTTCGAGGCTCATCTTGATCGGCGGGGTCAGGGTTTCCAGCACGTCCGCGGTGGCGGAACGCATGTTGGTCATGTGCTTGGCCAGCGTGATGTTCACATCCAGCTCGTCCGGCTTGTTGTTGATGCCGACGACCTGGCCCTCGTACACCGGGGACTGCGGCTCGACGAAGAAGTTGCCGCGTGCCTGCAGACGCTGCATGGCGTATGGGGTGGCGACGCCCTGCCGGTCGCAGACCATGGAGCCGTTCTGGCGGGTCACGATCTGGCCGGCCCACGGAGCGTAGCCAGCGGAGATGGAGGAGGCGATGCCGGTGCCGCGGGTGGCGGACAGCAGCGCGGTGCGGAAGCCGATCAGGCCACGGACGGCACGGTGAACTGCAGACGGACCCAGCCGGTGCCGTGGTTGGTCATGTTGTCCATGCGGCCCTTGCGGTCGGCGAGCAGCTGGGTGACGGCGCCCATGTACTCTTCCGGCACGTCGATGGTGGTGTTTTCCATCGGCTCGTTGACCACGCCGTCGATGGTCTTGGTGACCACCTGCGGACGGCCGACGGTCAGTTCGAAGCCTTCACGGCGCATCTGCTCGGCAAGCACGGCCAGTGCGAGTTCGCCACGGCCCTGCACTTCCCAGGCGTCCGGACGGTCGGTCGGCAGCACCTTGATGGACACGTTGCCGATGAGCTCGCGGTCGAGGCGGTCCTTGATCATGCGGGCGGTAAGCTTGTGGTCCTTGCCTTCGGTGCTGGCAAGCGGGGAATCGTTGATGCCGAAGGTCATGGAGATGGCCGGGTCGTCAACGTGGATGAGCGGCAGCGGACGCGGATCGTCCGGGTCGACGATGGTCTCGCCGATCATGATGTCGTTCACGCCGGCGACGGCGACGATGTCGCCAGGGCCTGCGGATTCGACCGGGGTGCGCTCCAGGCCCTGCGTACGCAGCAGCTCGGACACGCGGAAGTTCTCGATGGAGCCGTCCACACGGGACAGGCCGTAGGTCTTGCCCTTCTCAAGGGTGCCGTTGTAGATGCGGACCAGACCGAGTCGGCCGAGGAAGTCGGAGGAGTCGATGTTGGCGACGTGGGCCTGCAGCGGCGCGCCTTCCTCGTATTCCGGAGCCGGAATGTTCTTGATGATGGCCTCGAACAGCGGCTCGAGGTTGTCGTTGTCCGGCAGGCCGCCGTTTTCCGGCTGGTTTTCGGAAGCGTAACCGGCCTTGGCGGCGCAGTAGATGACCGGAAGGTCGAAGAGGGAATCCTCATCGAGGTCGATGCCTTCCTCGATGACGTCCTGGGCCAGGCCGAGCAGCAGGTCGGAGGATTCACCGACGACTTCGGAGATTCGGGCGTCCGGACGATCGGTCTTGTTCACGCACAGGATGACCGGAAGCTTGGCTTCGAGGGCCTTGCGCAGCACGAAACGGGTCTGCGGCAGCGGGCCTTCGGAAGCGTCGACGAGCAGCACGACGCCATCGACCATGGAGATGCCGCGCTCCACCTCGCCACCGAAATCGGCGTGGCCAGGGGTATCGATGATGTTGAGGGTGATGCCTTCCGGATGGCCGTACTTGGCGGCCAGCGGGCCGGTGTACTGCACCGCGGTGTTCTTGGCGAGGATGGTGATGCCCTTCTCACGTTCCAGATCGTTGGAATCCATCACACGGTCCGGGACTTCCTCACGCTCGTTGAACACGTGGGACTGGGCCAGCATCGCGTTGACCAGGGTGGTCTTACCGTGATCGACGTGTGCCACAATCGCTACATTTCGGATATCGCCGCGAACCGCCATCGAAACCTCTCTTAGTGTTGCTGTTTTCTTACGTAAACGTTCGGTACGTACATGCTATCGGTACTTAAAAATCCGTACTTACACACAAACCGAGCCAATTCTAGCGAAGCATTACGACACATGAAAAACGGCGGACCTGTCAGATCATGCCGACAGGCCCGCCGTCAATCACGCGAAGAGGCGCGCGGACCTTAATCCTCAAGCTCCTTGCCAGTGCGTTCAGGCAGGCACAGGGCCGCCACGCAGGCAAGGATGAACGCCACGGCGAAAACGATGAACGCCACGGCCTTGTTGCCACCGGACAAGGTCAGGAACCATGGCATCAGCAGCGGCGCGATGATCGCGGCCACACGACCGCAAGCCGCGGCGGCACCGGAGGCGGCGCCACGCAGACGTGTCGGATAGATTTCCGGAGTCACCGCGTACAACACGCCCCAAGCGCCAAGGTTGGACGCGGACAGCAGCATGCCGAAGCCCAGCACAGCGGCCACGGAACCGGCTTGGGAGAAGGCGAACGCTGCCACGGCGGACACGGCGAGGAACACGCTCAGGGTCTTCCTGCGGCCCCAGATCTCCACCAGCCATGCCGCGAGGAAGTAGCCGGGCAGCTGTGCGATGGCGATGGCGAGCGTGTAGCCGAACGACTTGGTCAGCGAACCGAACTGGTCGGCCAGCAGAGACGGCATCCACGTGAACGCGCCGTAGTAGGAGAAGTTCACGAAGAACCATGTGGCCCAGATGGCTGCGGTGCGCGCAAGATACTTCTTGCCGAACAGCTCGCGGGTTTTGATCTTCGGCAGCGGCTCGCCCTTCGGGGATGCGACCGGTTCGACGCCTCCGGCCTGTTCGAAGTAGCGCACGGCCTGCTCGGCTCATCCTCACGTCCCTTGGATTCGAGGAATCGCACGGACTCAGGGATATGAATGCGCGTCACGATGGCGTACAGCAGCGGCAATGCTCCGATGAGCAGCGCCCAGCGCCATCCCCAATCGCCGGTGTTAGGAATGACGAAATAGCCGATGCAGGCGGCGATGATCCAGCCGATTGCCCAGAAGGATTCCAGCAACACCGTCATACGGCCGCGTTGTTTGGTCGGAGAGAATTCCGAGACCAATGTGGAGGCGACCGGCAGCTCGGCGCCCAGGCCGAGGCCGATGACCAGTCGAGCGATCAGCAGAGCCGCCAGCGACCATGACAACGCCATACCGCCATTGGCCAGACCGAAAATCACCAGCGTCGCGGAGAAGACCGTCTTGCGGCCAACGCGGTCGGCCACGAAGCCGCCAAGCGCGGCGCCGATCGCCATTCCGACGAAACCGATGGACAGCACCCAGCTTTTCTCGGTCGGCGTCAGATTGAAATGCGGATCGGCCGCGATGGCGGCCACGACGAACGACACCAGACCAACGTCCATCGCGTCGAACGCCCATCCAATACCCGAAGCCACCAACAGCTTCCTGTGCGCCTTGTTGAACGGCAGTCGGTCAAGACGCTCGTTGCGAGTCAGCGAGACCTCTCCCCCGACGGTTTGTTGCGATGCGGACATCAACACCCCTTTATCATTGTTTTCCTATTGTGTCGTGAGCTCGTTCAAGCCCGACGATGGCAGGCGATCACGCCGTCATCAATGCGGATAACGCGTCGTCATCCTGGAAAGCAATTCGAGTGTCGTCCGATTCGGATGCCGTTCCGGCTTCGGTCCACAAATCCGTTCCCGGCTTCCGGCTGTACCGGTAGACCGCCGCCGGCCTGTTACGGCCGATCCGCAGTTTCTCACCGGTGTCTTCCAACAGTCCGGAAGCGAGCATTTTACGGCGGAAATTCGCCAAATCGATACGCCGTCCGGCAATCGCCTCGTACACGTCATGCAGTTGGCTCAACGTGAATCGCTCGCCCACCAATCGGGTGGCGATGTCAGGCGATTCGATTTTGCCGCGAAGCCGGTTCATGGCGTATTCGACGATGGTGCGATGGTCGAACGCAAGTTCCGGAAGATGGTTGACGGGGAACCACTTGACGTTGTCCCCTCCGGCGAAGTCGATTCGTCCATCGGCCTCGCCCACCAGGGCCCAGTACACGATGGACACCATCGGCAGACCGCCATGCGAACGTGCCGGATCGCCGAACGTGTAAAGCTGCTCAAGATATTTCGGATGCAGCGACGTCGTCGATTCCAGTGCGGCATACGCCGACTGTTCCAATGAATGGTCGGCCCTCAGACCGCCTCCCGGCAACGCCCATTGCCCCAAAAAAGGCTGACGGACGCGTTTGACCAGCGGCATCCACAGGGTGGAGCCCATGCCGGACGAAGCGGCACCAGCGCCCACATCTGACTGCGGAACCGGTCCCAAAGCCAGAATCACCACGGATACGCCGACCTGCGGAGCTGCTTGCGCCGTTCCGAGACATTGCCCATGATCAATTGATGGCCTCTTCCAATACTTCGAATTGCTTACAGGAAAGGAGTCTAACACTTATAGTCAACATGACTATAAGTGTGTCGAGTCGCTCATAAACACCAAGAGCCCCCAACGGGGCTCTTGCAAAGTTCAGGCCACGATGTCGTTGGCGATCAGCTCGCGGGCCACTTCACGGTATTCCTTCGCCGTCTTGTGGTTCGGCGCGTAGATGGTGATCGGCGCAGCCGCCACCGTGGAATCCGGCAGCTTGATGGAACGCGAAATCACGGAATGGAACACCTTGCCTTGGAACGCCTCGTAGATACGCTGCAACACCTCCTCGCAATGCAGGGTACGGGTGTACATGGTGACCAGCACGCCATACACTTCAAGGCTCGGATTGATGCGCGACTGCACCTTCTCGATGGATTGCATGAGCAGCGCCACGCCACGCAGCGCGAAGAATTCGGCAGCGACCGGAATGATCACACCGTCGGCCGCGGTCAACGCGTTCACCGTCAGCAGGCCCAACGATGGCTGGCAGTCGATGATGATCACGTCGTACTCGTCCTTGACCTGGCGCAGCACACCGGCAAGCACCTGCTCACGTCCCACTTCGGTGACCAGTTGCACTTCGGCGGCGGACAGATCGATGTTGGCCGGCATAATGTCGAGATTCTCGAAATCGGTGTGGTGAATCACGCTGTGCACGTCCATGCGCGGATTGAACAACGCCGTGTACACGGTGTCCTCCACCGCGTTGGCGTTGATGCCGAGACCCACCGTGGCGGCGCCTTGCGGATCGAAGTCGACGATCAGCACGCGCCTGCCGTATTGGCTTAGCGCGCCGCCGATATTGATGGAACTGGTGGTCTTGCCGACGCCACCCTTCTGGTTGCACATGGCGATGACCCTTGCCGGACCGTGCGTCTGCAGCGGCTCCGGTGCGGGAAACGTCTCATAATCACGTCCAAGCAAATCCGTAGGCATACCGTTTACCTTACCAACATCCTCGTGTCAAAAACTCCACTGTTTCCATGCTAGCCCATCATCGCCGTCAGAAACGGCAGCAACACATGCATCTCATGCTATCTTGCCCTTGGATGCGAGGTCAGATATGTCTCGATGAGGTTCTCCGGGCTTACATGCGTGTAGATCTGCGTGGTGGTGACACTCGCGTGACCCAGCAGTTCCTGCACGGTGCGCACGTCGGCCCCGCCTTGGATCAGATGCGTGGCGAAGGAATGGCGCAATGTGTGCGGATGCAGGGGCTTGTCGATATGCGCGCGTTCCCCGGCCGCACGGATGATCTCCCACACCGATTGCCTTGACAGTCGTTTGCCGCGCTTGTTGAGGAACAACGCGCGTCGTTCGGTGGGCCCTTTCGCCTTCGACTCGAGCTGCGGCCGTCCGTTTTTGAGGTATCTTGCGATCGCCTCACATGCGTAACTGCCGACCGGCACCAGACGTTGTTTGGAGCCTTTGCCCATCAATCTCGCAACGTTCGATTCCAAGTCGACATCGTCAAGATTCGCGCCGCACGCTTCCGACACGCGGGCTCCGGTGGCGTACATGAATTCCAGCAACGCCTTGTCGCGCAGCATCGCGGGATCATCGGGCATGTCCGCCATGCCTTCGGATTGAGGCCGATTCTGCGAGACGGGGATCGCGTCCAGCAAACTGGCCACCTCGTCCACAGTGAGCACGTCAGGCAGCGTCGTCGCGCCTTTGGGAGCCTTGACCTGTGCCGCAACGTCATTGGATACCACATGTTCGTTCAGTGCGAAGCGATGGAATGCATGGATGCTGGCCAGTCTTCGTGCCTTGCTGCGCGCGGATTCTCCGGAATCGTCAAGAAAGGCGATGTATCGTTCCACGTCCTGCGTGGTCACTGCATTAAGGTCTTGAATGCCTTGCGTCGCAAGCCAGCCGTTGTATTTGCGCAGGTCCGAGTCATATGCGCGCACCGTGGCTTTCGCAAGTCCTCGTTCCACGTCGATGTACGCGAGGAACTGATCAATCAAGCGTTCGATATCCGTCATCGTGGTTCTCCGTTTGCATCGTCATCATTTGTCGTGTCCGTTCCGTCACGTTCCCGTACGGAACGCGTTGCCCGCATGGAGGATTCCAAGGACTTTCGTTCCAAGTGGAAGCCGTCATTGGATGGAAATCAACATTCCGGAAAGTCTATTCAAAGTATCCGGTATGGGGAACGCGATACGCAAGAACCCCCGTCCGTTTGCCGGATCGGGGGTTCTGAAGTTCACAGGTGAACCGTCGGGGAAACTCAGGCTTCCTTCGGAGCGTTCACGTCAGCCGGAAGAGCGGCCTTGGCCTGCTCGACGATGGCCTTGAAAGCCTCCGGATCGGAGACGGCCAGCTCGGCGAGAGCGCGACGATCCAGCTCGATGCGGCAAGGTGCAGGCCCTGGATGAAGCGGTTGTAGGTGATGCCTTCGGCGCGGACGGCAGCGTTGATGCGCTGGATCCACAGCTTGCGGAAGTCGCCCTTGCGAGCCTTGCGGTCGCGGAAGTTGTAGGTAAAGGAGTGCAGCAGCTGCTCCTTGGCCTTACGGTACAGGCGGGAGCGCTGGCCGCGGTAGCCGGAAGCCCTCTCGAGAACGACGCGACGCTTCTTGTGGGCGTTTACTGCGCGCTTGACACGTGCCATATTTGATTCCTCAGCTTTCTATTAAGTCTTTGTTTCTAAGCTCTCGCTATGCTCAGCGACCGAGCAGCTTCTTCATGTTCTTGCTCTGGGAAGTGGCCAGAACACCGTCGGCCTTCAGCTCACGGCGCTTACGAGCGGACTTGTGCTCGAGGTTGTGGCGCATTGCGGAGCCGGCGTGCATCAGCTTGCCGGAACCGGTCACGCGGACGCGCTTGGAAGCGGCGGAATTAGTTTTCATCTTCGGCATTGCTGCCCTCCTTGTTTGTTACTTCGTTTCGGAAGTCTTCGGTTTGTCGGATGCCACGGCTGCCTTGGCTGCGGCTGCGGCCGCTGCCTGGGCCTCCTGCTTGGCCGCCAGACGAGCCGCCTGACGAGCCTGGCGCTCGGCACGGGACTGATCGCCACGACGACGCTGCTCGGACTGGGTATGGACCTTCTTGCCCTTCGGCGCAAGCGTCATGATGATGTTGCGGCCTTCCTGCTTCGGAGCGAATTCGACAGTGCCGTATTCCTCCACTTCGCTGGCGAGACGCTGCAACAGCTCGACGCCGCCGATCGGTCGGGACTGCTCGCGACCGCGCAGCATAATGGTGACCTTGACCTTGTCTCCGCCGTTCAGGAAGCGCACCACATGGCCCTTCTTGACGTCGAAGTCATGGTCGTCGATCTTCAGACGGAAGCGAATTTCCTTGATTTCCGCGGTGCTCTGATTGCGGCGGGCCTCACGAGCCTTGATCTTCTCGTTGTACTTGTACTTGCCGTAATCGATGAGCTTGGCGACCGGAGGCTTCGCGTTGGGCGCCACCTCGACGAGATCGAGGTTCGCTTCCTTTGCCAGGTTCAGTGCGACGGAAGTCGCGATGACTCCCACCTGCTCGCCGTTCGGGCCGATCAGACGCACCTGGGAGACGCGAATCTCGTCGTTAATGCGTGGTTCGTCGCTGATGATGACTCCAATCCTCATATTCCATGCAACGGAACATCCTTTGATTGGCAGTTTTCCAAAGTCTCGATTGTTCAAGGCATGCCAAAACGCATCACAACGCGCCGTAAACCCGTAAGAGCGGCTTACATATCTCACCGAGACGACCGGTGGAAGGCATCTGCCTGAACCCGAGGCCTGAAAGGCTTCCAGGTGGGATATCCCGCTTTCTTGATTTCTCAAGCCTTGTAGATAATACCACACCCCGGGACCAGCGCGTGTCGCACCGGTCCCGGGGTGTTCGTCACCATTCGGACGGCATCCGCCGTCAGGCGATGGCGATGACGTCCGGCTTCTCGCCGTCGTGCACGAAGTAGACGTCGTACCACGTCAGGAACGAGTACACGGTCCAGATCTTGCGGCGATCGTCGGTTTTGCCGGCATAGTTGTCATCGATCATCTTCAGCAGCGCGTCCTGGTCGAAGAACTGGCTGACGTAATCGCGTTCGAACACGGAACGGACGTACTTGTAGAACTTCTCCTCACGCAGCCACTTCTTGATCGGCACCGGGAAGCCAAGCTTCTCACGGTCGTACCATTCCTTGGGCAGATGACGTCCCGCCGCCTGGCGGAACGCGTATTTCGTGTTCTCGTCGGTGATGAGGTACTTGGTCGGCACCTGCTCGGCCACGCCCATGAGCTCCTTGTCGAGCAGCGGCACACGCAATTCCAGCGAATGCGCCATGGTCATCTTGTCGGCCTTGAGCAGAATGTCACCCGGCATCCACTGATGCATGTCAAGGTACTGCTTCTTCTTCAGTTCGCTCAGACCCTTGCCTTCCACACGCGCATACGTCTTGTCGACGATGCTTTGCACGCTCGGCGCCTTGCGGTATTCAGGCTTGAGCAGCTGTTCGGACTGCGATTCCTCAAACACACGCGCCTGTCCGATGAAGCTTTCCTCGGCCGGCGCAAGATTGGCGTACAGATGCCATGCGCCCGGGAAGGTCTTGCCCTTGCAGAACCGGGCGATCGCCTTGCGCGCGCCGGCTGGCAGATGCGTGAGCCAGCGAGTCACCACCTTGATGGGCCTGAATTTGGTGTGCACGCCGTAGTCGATGTATCCGGCGAACAACTCGTCGCGCCTTCGCCGCTCAGCACCACCTTCACGTCTTTGGCGGCCAATGCGGACAGGAAGTACAGCGGCACGCAGCTCGGATTGGAGTCCGGCTCGTCGAGATGCCATTGGATGCGCGGGAACGCGGCGAACGCCTCCTCGTCGGTCAACGACTCGGCGGTGTTGTTCAGTTTGAGCAGTTCCGCCAGTTCGCCGGCCTGCTGCGATTCGTTGTACGTGCCTTTGCCGAAACCGATCGAATACGTGTGCTGCGGACGCGCCACGGCGGCGACGTAGCTGGAGTCGACACCGCTCGACAGGAAGGAGCCGACCTCCACATCGGCGATCTGGTGCGCCTTGACGGAATCGCACACCGTCTGGTCGATCGAGTTCACCAGCTCGCCCAGCTTCTGCTTGCCTTCGCGGAAATCCTCGTCGTAATACCGGTGGATGTCCATCTTGCCATCCCGGTACGTGAAATAGTGCCCTTCCGGCAGCTTGTAGACGCCTTTGAAGAAGGTCTCACCGATCGCCGGATACTGGAAGGTCATATACGGCTTCAACGCCTCGGCGTTGAGCTCCTTGACGAAATCGGGGTGGCGCAACAGGCTCTTGATCTCCGACGCGTACATGAACGTGCCGTTCATCTTCGCATAGTAGAAGGGCTTGATGCCGAAATGGTCGCGCGCGCCGAACAGCTCCTGCTTGTTCTTGTCCCAGATCACGAAAGTGAACATGCCACGTACGCGCTGCAGCAAATCCACACCCCACTGCTCATAGCCGTGCAGCAGCACCTCGGTGTCGCTTTTGGTGGTGAAGGTGTGTCCGGCCGCGATCAATTCCTCACGCAGCGTCTGATAGTTGTAGATCTCGCCGTTGAAGGTGATGACCTTCGAGCCATCCTCGTTGTAGATGGGCTGCTGGCCGCCGCCGAGGTCGATGATGCTGAGCCTTCGATGGCCGAGCGCCGCGTGCTCGTCGATGTAATGGCCTTCGCTGTCCGGCCCGCGATGCGCGATCATGTCGGTCATACGTTGGAGGACCGGGCATTTCACGTCAATGGGCATATCGTTGACGAAACCAGCAATTCCGCACATTATCTGCAATCCCTTCAAAACAAACTCGGTGTCAGTGTACCAGCATCCGCATGTCGAAAAACCGCCGCCGCGCCTCCGAACCGATTCATGCGTGACAATCTCCACAGGTTTCAGACATTTTAGGTATGCCGCATAGCCATGAAAATGACGATTCTTTCCTTTCGCCCGTCACGGCTACACTACCGGGTATGGATTCCCACGATGCCCGCACCTGCGTGATCTTCGGCGCAGGCGATTATTACGATGAGACCCCTGCGATTCCGGATGACGCCTTCGTCGTCGCCGCGGACGGCGGCCTCGACCACGTCCGAGCCTTCGGCATCGACGCCGATTTCGTGGTCGGCGACTTCGATTCGATTACCGGCGGACGCCCCACGCAAAACGACCACACCATCGCATTGCCTTCGGAAAAGGACGATCCCGACCTGCTGTCGGCTTTGAAGATCGGCTGGCTGCGCGGCGCGCGCACGTTCCACATATACGGCGCGCTCGGCGGACGAATCGACCATACGATTTCCAATATTCAGCTTATGGCGCTACTGGCCGACCGTGGCGCGACCGGCTACCTGCACGGCGACGGATCGATCGTCACCGCGATCTGCGACGGCGCGCTCGATTTCCCGGCGGACGACGCCGTTGCGGGACGCATGGTCTCCGTGTTCTCCCACAGCGATATCTCGACCGGCGTAAGCGAAACGGGATTGAAATACGAGCTGCACCACGCCGACATGAGCAGCACGTGCGTCAACGGACTGAGCAACGAGTTCCTTGCCGGCAGGCCGTCCCGCATCACGGTGGAGCATGGCACGCTCATCGTCACGTTCCCCATCGAGGCTCCCCTGCCGCACGTGGCGCGATGGCATGGCTTCTCCGGAGATCTCGGTGCATTGGACACGGACGTGTCCTCCGCGCTGGTCGAGCCAAGCGGCCGTTGAACGCATGCGGGACATGCATGTGAGCGTTCACTGAAAATCGCACTGCATTTTGGAACACGCGCCTCGGAACGTTGCCCTAAGTACAGGTGACGCACTACAGTGGACGGTGTTGGTAAACAATGGCTTCAGTGTGCCTGGCACACGCGTGGCCTACCCTAAAGGGAGAATTACATGACAGTTAAGATTGGTATTAACGGCTTTGGTCGTATCGGTCGTCTGGCTTTCCGCCGTATCTTCGAGCTGCAGGCTCGTGGCGGCCAGGCCGGTGACATTGAGGTCGCTGCAATCAACGATCTGACCACCCCGTCCATGCTGGCCTACCTGCTGAAGTACGACAGCACCCACGGCACCTTCCGTCATGACGATGGCACCCCGGTCGAGGTCACCTCCACCGACGACTCCATCGTGGTCGACGGCAAGGAATACAAGGTCTACGCCGAGAAGGATGCCAACAACATCCCGTGGGTCAAGAACGACGGCGTTGAGTTCGTGCTCGAGTGCACCGGCTTCTACACCTCCGCTGAGAAGTCCCAGGCCCACATCAACGCTGGCGCCAAGAAGGTCCTGATCTCCGCTCCGGCCAAGGACGAGACCACCCCGACCATCGTGTTCGGCGTGAACCACGAGACCCTCAAGCTTCCGACGTGATCGTGTCCGCCGGCTCCTGCACCACCAACTCCATGGCCGCCATGGTCAAGCTGCTGGACGAGAACTGGGGCATCAAGCTGGCTTCATGACCACCATCCACGCCTACACCGGCACCCAGATGATCCTCGACGGCCCGCGCTTCCCGAAGGCTCGCAACAACCGAGCCGCCGCCATCAACACCATTCCTCATTCCACTGGCGCCGCCAAGGCCATCGGCAAGGTCGTTCCGTCCGTGAACGGCAAGCTGCAGGGCCACGCCCAGCGCATCCAGGTTCCGGATGGCTCCGTCACCGAGCTGACCACCGTCCTGAACAAGGAAGTCACCGCCGATGAGATCAACGCCGCCTTCAAGGCCGCCTTCTCCGACACCGACTTCTACGGCTACAACGAGGATGGCATCGTGTCCTCCGACATCATCGGCGACACCCACGGTGGCGTGTTCGATCCGACCCAGACCGATGTCAACACCGTTGACGGCCTGACCATGGCTCGCACCGTCTCCTGGTACGACAACGAGTACGGCTTCACCTGCAACATGGTGCGTACCCTGCTGTACTTCGCCGAGATCTCCGAGTGAATCGGCGCGGAGTAATCCGCACGGTTCGTCTCTGAACCTCAGACAAAGGGGCTTTCGCTTCGGCGGAAGCCCCTTTTCGTATCCGAAACGCCGCAACGGACACGTGGAGGGCTTATTATGGGCGGCATGGCAAAGAAAAAGCATGAGAAGGGCGCCGGTTCCACACCGGCCACCGTGCAGTTGGAAAAAGCCGGAGTTCCGTTCAAAACCTACGAATACGCGCATTCGAACGATCACATGGATGACGGTTATGGGGTTGAGGCCGCCACCAAGCTCGGTTTCGACGAGCATCAGGTGTTCAAGACGCTGATGGCGGACACCGGCTCCGAACGCGTGGTCGGCGTGGTGCCGGTCAGCGGACATATGGATCTGAAGGCGCTGGCCGCGGCAGTCGGCGCGAAGAAGGCGGCGATGGCCGATCCGAAGGTCGCCATGCGCGAATCCGGCTACGTGGTCGGCGGCATCTCCCCGCTTGGCCAGCGCACACACCACAAGACGGTGCTTGACGAAAGCGCGCTGCAATATGACGAAATCCTGCTGTCGGGCGGCAAACGCGGTTTCTCAGTCGGCGTCAATCCCAACGATCTGCTCAAGGTGCTCGACGCGGTAGCGGCGCCGATCGGCACTTGGTAAAAAACACGCCGATACATCACACCAATACATAAGTGGGTGGTCGGAACAACACGATGTTCCGACCGCCCACTTGCGTAAGCGAAAGGTTCGCGCTATTTGCGCAGTTCCGCAGGAAGCACGAAATGCATGTTCTCCTTGATGGTTTCGATGGTGCTCACATCCTGGTGGCCAAGTTCTTGCAACGCTGCGACCACGCCGGAAACCAGCTCGTCCGGCACGGAGGCACCCGAGGAAATACCCACGGATTCGACACCTTCAAACCATGCGGGGTCAAGTTCCGAAGCATCATCAACACGATGGGCGCGACCAGCGGCGCCAACAGCCGTTTTTGAGGCGTACCGCGCGTTAAGTCCCTCCTGAGCGACTTCCATCAACCGCACGGAATTCGAGGAATTCGCGGAGCCGACAATCACCACGCAATCGGCTTGCTCGGCAACGAGCTTGACCGCCGCCTGACGATTCGACGTGGCATAGCAGATGTCGGAGTTCGGCGGCATTTCAAGCCATGGGAAACGCGCTTTGAGCGCGGTGATCGTGCCAGCGGTCTCATCGACGCTCAACGTGGTCTGCGTAAGCAGCACCAGTTTCGTGTCAGGTTGGAAATCCAACGAGTCGACGTCGGACGCATGCTCGATCAGATGCACATGTTCCGGCGATTCCTCCACCACGCCAACGGCTCATCGTGGCCTTTGTGCCCGATGTAGATGATCTCGTAACCTTCCTTGACGAAACGCAGCACCTCGCGATGCACTTTGCTTACCAGCGGGCAGGTGGCATCGACCACATGCATGCCGCGCGCCGCGGCCTCGGCTTTGACCGCCGGAGACACGCCGTGGGCGGAAAATACGATTGGGATGCCGGCTTCGGCGGCGGCATCGGGGATCTCAGCCAATTCCTGCACGAACACCGCGCCCTGCGCGGCCAAATCCTCGACGACATGCTTGTTGTGCACGATCTGGCGGCGCACATACACCGGCGGCAATCCGTCGGCACGTGGCGTATCGGCGGATTTGAGAATCGTCCGCACCGTCAGAATCGCCCTATCCACGCCGGCGCAGAATCCGCGCGGATCCGCCAGCACGATGCGTTTGCCCATGTCAAGCCGCCTTCCAATCGTATCCATCCATCACAACAGCAATCACCAATATTAAGGCACGGGCGCCGTCAATCGACATCGGCCGTCTTCATCCGCAGAATTTCCACACGACAAGCGCATCCACCACCACATCGTGAGCGGTAACATAGTAGCGGAAACACAGTCGACAACACTATGGAGTGATTTATGACCTGCACCAATCTGCCGCCACGCACCGGACAGCAATTTTCCATTTCGCATGGCGATTACCATGCCGTCGTCACCGAGTTGGGCGCGACGCTGCGCAAACTGACCTACCAGGGCGAGGACATCATCGTCTCCCCCGGTCCGGATGACATGGTGACCTGCTGCCACGGCCAGCTGCTCATCCCGTTCCCGAACCGCATCGAGAATGGCGAATACACCTTCGAAGGCAAGACCTACACGCTGCCGATCGACGAGCATGAGCGCCACAACGCCATCCACGGCTACGGCAAGCGCGCGTTCTGGAAGCTTGTCTCCCTTAAAGAGGATGCCGTGACCCTCAGCTGGCGCGCCCCCAACATGGAGGGATATCCGTTCGACATCGTGGTGACCGCGACGTACAGCCTCGCCGACGATGGCCTGCATCTGAACATCAGCGCCTACAACAACGGCGATGCGGACGCACCGTGGGCCTTGGCCATCCACCCGTGGCTCGCCAACGGCTTCAACGGATACGGCGATGAGATCGACGCCCACAACGCCAAGTGCAGCCTGACCGTGCCGGGGCGCACGCATGTCACCGTCAACGAGAACCTCATTCCGACCGGCACCGAGCCGGTGGACGGCACCAAGTACGACCTGCGTAAGGACACGCTGCTCACCGAGCAGCCGTTCGACGACGCTTGGACGGATCTGGAGCATGCCGAAGACGGCACCGTCACCGCGGTGTTCACCCGTCCGGACGGCAAGAAGGTGCGTGTGGGCGGCGACGAGACCGTCACCTCGTTCCAGGTGTGCACCGGCACCGGTTTCCCGGCCATCAAGCATCCGGCCGGCGTGGCGGTGGAACCGCAGACGGCATACGCGAACGCGTTCAACACCGGCAAGGACCTCATCGTCATCAAGCCGGGCGAGACGTCAAGCACGGCGCTGTTCATCGGGATGCTCGACTGATATAATCATCATCGGAATAAGTCCCGGCCACACAGCGGACGCCGAATTTGGCAAACGTCTCGCTCGTGTGCGATAATCCCGAAGGCTTATTAATCGCAAGTAAAGGAGTCCAATCATGGGCATGCGCGGACGTAAGCGCAAGGATCGTCGTAAGAAGGCCGCCAATCACGGCAAGCGCCCGAACGCCTGATCCCTGCCGGCGCGAATAGCGTCACAGAGCATGGAAAACCCCGCGGAATCATTACGGTTCGCGGGGTTTTCCCATATTCAGACGCTGATGCGGCGGGCGCGCCTCGCGTCACATCAGCGTGGCACTTGGCGCATGAAACGCCGCACGTCCTTCCAATTACTCGTCACAACAGTGGTCAAGTGTCGCCTCAAGCCTGTCGATCAGGCTTTGCGGCGCGTGTTTCGGCCGCAGGTACGCGCGCATCGCTGCGATCAGCGCACGTTCGCGTTCATCGCAACAGGTCTCCGGGTCGAAGCAGTCCCCGGAAGCCACGACATGCACGCTGGCATGCGTCACCTGCGTCACCACACCGTTCGTGTTGGTGGTGGTCGAAGTAATGGAGATGTGCCGTTCCATTGGTTCGCTCATGGTCGATCCTTCCCGGCAGTGCATAGCCACGTTCCTTGGCGTAATTGGCAAGCTCACGTTTCAGCTGTGTGCGGGCGCGGTTGAGCGGCTCATCACGGTGCCGATTTTCACGCCTTGTTCCTCAGCTACCTGGCTGTATGATTTGCCGTCGATCGCGCGTCGATGAAAACCTGCCTGCGTTCCGGGGAAAGCCGGTTCAAAGCGGCCATGATCTCCTCCGGCGCGTAGGCGTCCAAGTATTCCTGTTCGGCGGATTTGAGCTGTTCGGAGGAATGCTCGGACGCGGAATACAGGTCCCAGTCGTCGTATTCGCCGGTGGAATCGTTGGCGCGTTGCGGCCGTCGCTTGGCTTTGGCGTACTGGTTGAAATAGGCGTTGCGTTCGATGGTGGTCATCCAAGCCGCGAAATTCGTTCCTTCTTTGAAGGAGTCGAACGCCTTGAATCCACGTTCGAAGGTGTCCTGCACCAGATCCTGCGCGTCGTCGGGATTGTTGGTCAGTTTCATCGCCTGCCGGTACAGCGAGTCCACGACGGGCATGGCAAGCTTCTCAAACCGCGCGCGCCGGCCTGCCATGGATTCCGTTTCTTGTTCAGTCACACCCTCATTGTAACTTCCCCGACGTCACACGTCGTGCACATGGTTGCCGCTAAAATGGCTCTTCGGTATCCGCTCGGCGTCTCATACACAGGGAGAACACGAAAACATGGCTTTGACTCTGGAATCGGCGGCCCGACTGCTCGATAGGCACGGACTGCTGCGCGAAATCATCCGCGGCGATGTCTGGACGCTTGATCCGCACGACATCAAGGGATTCGACGAGCCGTTCTCCGCAATCACCTACGACACCCGCAAGGTGGAGCCGGGCACGTTCCTGTGCTGCAAGGGCCGTTTCAAGGCCGAATATCTGCAGGGCATCGACGAACGCGGCCTTGCCGCCTATGTGTCGGAGAACGACTTCTCCGACGCCACGCAAGCTCCGGGCCTTATTGTGGATGACGTGCGCAAGGCCATGGCTTTGCTATCGGCTGAATTCTATGGTCGTCCGCAGGACCAGTTGAAGGTGGTCGGCATCACCGGCACCAAAGGCAAGACCACCACCGCCTATCTCACGCAGGCGATGCTCAATGGCTGTTCCGGCGGCAAGTGCGCGCTGTTTTCCTCCGTGGACAATTGTCTTGACGGCCACACCTACGTGGAATCCGATCTGACCACGCCGGAATCCATGGATGCGTTCCGCATGATGCGCGAGGCCGTTGATAACGGCATGGAATATCTCGTCATGGAGGTCTCCTCGCAGGCCTACAAGGTGGACCGCGTGTTCGGTCTCACATTCGACGTGGCCGCGTTCCTCAACATCAGCCCGGACCATATCAGCCCGATCGAGCATCCGACGTTCGAGGATTATCTCCACTGCAAGCGTCAGATCGTCAAGAACTGCCGTGCCCTCGTATTGGGTGCCGATTGCGCGCGCGCCGACCTCATCCGGCAGGACGCACGTCATGCCAGCGTTCCCGTCACCACGTTCGCGCTTGGCGGCGATTCCACGGCAGACGTCATGGCCGCGCCGGCGAATGACGATCACAGCCGCTTCTCCATCGTCATCGACGGCACCTCGATCGGCGAGTTGAGCCTGACATTGGACGGCGATTTCAACTATGCGAACGCGGCGGCGGCCGTCGCGATCGCCCGTGCGGCCGGTTTCGATTTCGGTTCCGCACAGGCCAAGGACGCGTTGCGTGAGATGGAGCCGGTACGCATCGCCGGACGTATGGAGCATTTCAAGGACACGCGGTCGAACACCATCGCCATTGTTGATTACGCGCATAACTACGCGTCCGTCACCGCGTTGCTTGACTACGTCGATCAGCGTTACGGCAGCGAAAAGCCGGAAATCACGCTCATCACCGGCTCCGCTGGAAACAAGGCATACGATCGCCGCGCCGAAATCGTCCACGCCGCGCAGGACCGCATCGACCATCTCGTGCTCACTTTCGAAGACACCGACGACGAGCCTGTGGAACAGGTCTGCGCGGACATGAACGACAGCGTCACCAACCGCAGCTTGACGTGAAGACCATTCTCGACCGTGCCGAAGCCGTGGAGACCACGGTAAGCCGCGATCGCAAGGATCCCGAGCATCTGCACATCATCCTCATCATCGGCAAGGGCAACGAACGTTGGTTCAAAGACCACGGCAAGCACATCCCTTACGAGGGCGACGACCGCATCGTGGAACGTGTGTTCCGTCTCAAATAACAACTAAGGTGAAGGCATTATGACACGATTCCAACCGATTCTGCTGGGCAGCGACATCAACGTCTACGGCATGGCCAGGGCGTTCCATGAGGAGTACGGCCTCGTTTCCGAGGCGTATGCGTATTTCCAGCTGAGCCCCACGAAATTCAGCCGTATCGTCAACGTGCACATCGTCGACGATTTCAACAACTTCGTCACGTTCCGTAATTTCATGCTCAAGCTCGGCAAGCGTATGAAGGCCGAGGATCCGGAACGCGTGCTGCTGCTCATCCCCTGCGGCGACGTGTACGCCAATCTGCTGAGCCAGTGCGGCGACGATCTTCGCGAATATTTCGTATACAACACGCTTGACGTGAACCTTTCGCGCCGGCTCGCCTACAAGTCCACGTTCTACCAGATCTGCGAGCAGTATGATCTGCCCCATCCGAAGACGCGCACCGTCACCGCCGATGAGGTGAAGGCAGGAACCTACCGTGATTTGCCGTTCAGCTATCCGGTGGCCATGAAGCCCGCGAATTCGGTGGAATGGCTCAACATCGATTTCGAGGGCCGTCGCAAGGCCTACATCTTCAACGATCCGGCCGAATTGGAGACCATCATCAAGCGTGCGTACGATGCCGGATACACGTCCGAAATGGTGATTCAGGACTTCATCCCCGGCGACGATTCCCGCATGCGTGTGCTGAACGCTATGTGGACCAGCATCATCGCGTGCGTATGATGTTCCTCGGCCACCCGCTGCTGGAGGATCCCTCCCCTGTCGCCGCAGGCAACTATGCGGCCATTCTGCCCGACTACAACGAGGGTGTGTTCCGTCGTATCAAGGCTTTCCTCGAGGACATCAAATACGAGGGCGTGGCCAATTTCGACATGAAGTACGACGAACGCGACGGCGAGTACAAGCTGTTCGAAATCAACCTTCGCCAAGGACGTTCCAGCTATTTCGTCACGCTGAACGGATTCAATCTGGCGAAGTATTTCGTCGACGACCTCGTCGAGGACACGCCGTTCGACGGCAACACCCTGTTCGGCCGCGGTTCGAAGCTGTGGCTTGAGATTCCGAAGTCGATTTTCCTTGATTACGTCGCAGAAGGCGCTGACAAGGAAACCGGCAAGCGCATGCTCAAGTCGGGCGATTGGGGTACCACCTTGGAGTATTCCAAGGATATGAATCCGCTGCGTTGGCTGATGATTCGGCACATGTTCTCGATTTACAAGAAGAGCTATGCCAAGTACTTCACCAAGAAGGGCGAGCTTAAGTGAAACGACCGTTTTTCGCCGTACTGGGCGGCATGGGCACGCTGGCCACCGAAAGCTACATCCGCTTGGTCAACCGCGCCACGCATGCCCATTGCGATCAGGATTATCTGGACTACATCGTCTTCAACGATTCCTCCGTGCCGGACCGCACCGCGTACATTCTCGCGAATCCGACGAGAATCCCTTCCCCGTACTCGCCGACGATATCGAGAAGGCAACGGCGATGGGCGCGAGTTTCATTGTGCTCACCTGCAATACCGCGCACTATTTCTATGACGATTTCCAGGCGTTGACGACGGTGCCGATTCTGCATATGCCACGCGGCGCGGTGGCACGCATGGCTCAGCGTTATCCGAAGGATCGTTTTCCGCGGGTCGGTTTCCTCGGCACCGTGGGTTCGCGCAAATCCGGCGTGTACAAGCGTGCCGTCGAAGAGGCCGGGTACACGTTCGTCGAACCGACCGACGAGTTGCAGGCCCGTATCACTTCGCTGATTTATGACGATGTGAAAGGTAGTGGCGAGCTCAATCTGGAACGCTACGAATCGGTGTTGCGCGATATGCTCGATCCGGCAGGCCCCTGCGCGTGCGACACGCTGATATTGGGCTGCACCGAGCTGAGCGTGCTCAACGAGGCGTTTCCGCTGCCCCAGCTGCCGGTCATCGACGCGCAGGCCGTGCTGGTGGAAGATACCGTGGCGCGGGCCGAAGCGTTGCGCGCGTAGCTATTATTTGTCACGCCTATCTTCGACTGCTTAGGCGTCGGACGATAAAACAAGATTGTGGGTGGCTTCCCATTGCCTGGGGAGCCACCCACAATCTGTTTTATATGGACGGTGTACGCCGCACGTATGGCGTCATCGTCCGATGTTGTTTCGCTTCGTCACTTCGTTTCGTTTTCCGAAGACGTTTCCGCATCCGCCGGTTCGTTGGCATCCGCCGCCTCATCCATTTCATCCGCATCGGCGTCTGCTAAAACGGAATCGTCCGGACCGACGCTGCCGAAATCGTTGATGTTGAAATCGGGGTTGGCGTCGGATTCGAAATCCACGTCAGCCTCGTCCTGCTTTTTGCGCGGTTCCGGATCGACGGCTTCCTGGAACACACGTTCGGCCTTTGGCTTCTTCAGGTCGGGGTTGATCTTCTCCTCCAGCATGAGTCGCGCATCACCGGCGGTTGTGAAGCTGCCACAGACGAGCACGCCATGACCGTAGCCGACGCCCAGTTCGTCATCGGCATCAACCATGTTGACGGCTTCCTGGATGGCGTCCGGCAATTCGGGAATGCAGGTGACGCGTTCCGGCCCGAAAACACGGTCCGCGATCTTCTTCAGATCCTCAGCCGGCATCACTCGGTCACGCCACGAGTTCTCGGTGACGATCACATGGCTCAGCAACGGTTCGAGCACGCCAGATACTCCTCGACCTGCTTGTCCCCCATCATGGCGACCACGCCGACGAGCTGCTGGAAATCATAATTCTCTTCAATGGCGGCACGCAGCGATTCGGCCGCGTTCACGTTGTGTCCGCATCAAGGATGATGGTAGGCGAGGTACGAATTTGTTCGATACGTCCCGGAATGCGTACGCTGCTCAACGCTTCGGCCACCAAATCGCCGTCCAACGCGCCGTTGACGGGAATCACCACTTCCGCCGCGCACAGTGCGGCGAGCGCGTTGTGTGCCTGATGCTCGCCGAATTTGGCGATCGGCACTTCCGTGTAGGTGCCGTTCGGGGTGCGCAGGGTGGCCACCTGGCCGCCGACGGCCGGCACTCGGGTAACGACTTCCGATTCGACGCCGTCGCGCACCAAGCTGGCGTGGTTCTCCTTGGCCGCGGCCTCGATAATCGGCATGACCTCGTCCTCGTGTGGCTGGCGGCCGATGATGGCGGTGCAGTTCGGCTTGATGATGCCGACCTTTTCCGTGGTGATTTCCTCCACGGTGTCGCCGAGCCATGCCATGTGGTCCATGTCGACCGGTCCGATGATGGCCGCGTCCGCGTCGAGCACGTTGGTGGCGTCCCATCGGCCGCCCATGCCGACTTCCACGATGGCGACGTCGACCGGCGCGTCGGCGAATTTCCAGATGGCCATGGCGGTGAGCACTTCGAAGAAGCTCATCTTCGGCTTGCCCAGCTCGTCCATTTTCATGTCCACGATGGCGACGAGGTCCTTGACCTGGTCCCATGTGTCGACGAAATCGTCGTCTGACAGCTGCTGGCCGTCGATGGCGATGCGTTCGTTGACGTGTTCCAGATGGGGCGAGGTGTATAGGCCCGTACGCATGCCGTAGGCGCGGCAGATGGCTTCGGCCATACGTGCCGTGGAGCCCTTGCCGTTGGTGCCGGTGATGTGGATGACGCGGAACGACTGCTCCGGATGGCCCATGATGTCGAGGATCATCTTCATGCGTTGCAGGTCGAGATTGGTGGTGTTGCGTTCCGATGGACGGCTCATGATGTCGCGTTCGACGTCGATCATGCTTTCGTTGTTGCGATTGGGATGTTCGAATGACATATTTCCCGTTTTCCTCCCGTACCTTGCGGACAGCACACTAAACTTTTCCCATTCTAGATGTCCGCATGAACGTTGCGCGCCGGGAAAAGTTATAGGATGGGTTGCGGTAATTTCCGTACGTTACGAATGCATGTTCAGGAGATGTGATGGGCGAAGTCATTACTGACAAGGACAAGGAATACGAGAAGATGGAGCGGGAGGCCGCTCCGGGACCGGATCAGGCCATGAGCGATCGTGTGAACAATCGTTCGCTGCGTCCGCGTTCCGAGGCGTTCAAGGAGTTCATGACCACCGGTTGGGATGACAACGAGCCGCAGATCGAGCCGTTGGAGTCCTCCAAGTACACGCCGGCGCGTCTGGAGGCGTTGGGCAAGGCGTTCCCGGGCGAGCGTATCGTGATTCCGGCCGGACAGCCGAAGGTGCGCAACAACGATTGCGATTACGCGTTCCGTCCGGATACGACGTTTTCCTACTACACCGGTTTGGGTGAGGATTTCGAGGCCGGCGCGGTGCTGGTGCTGAATCCCGTCGATCCGGATTCTCCGGAGGCGAAGGCCGGCAAGACGCATGTTCCGGAACTGTTCGTGGCTCCGCGTGCCAACCATTACACGCAGGACTTTTTCATGAACGCCCATTATGGCGAGTATTGGGTGGGTCCGCGTGCCGGTGTGAAGGAAATGACCGCGATGACCGGCATCGAAACCAACGACATCGCGCAGCTGCCCGACGCGTTGAGCAAGGATGTCGGCACTGAGGCCGGCGCGGTGCGCGTGCGCGTGATCCGCGAAGCCGATCCGGCGATTACCAGCATGGTCGAGGAGATCCGTGAAGCCAACGGTTTCGCCGATCCGGACAACAACACCGCTGCCGATGACAAGCTGCACGAATTCGCCGCCGAGGCACGCATGTGCAAGGATGAGTATGAGGTTCGTGAGATGCGCAAGGCGGTCGCGGCAACCAAGCATGGTTTCGACAACATTCTGCGCAAGATTCCGTCTTCCCTTGGCAAGCCGCGTTCGGAGCGCATGCTGGAGGGCGCGTTCAACGCCATCTCCCGTGAAGAAGGCAACGAGGTCGGCTACGACACCATCATCGCTTCCGGCGCCCACGCTCCGATTCTGCATTGGATGCGCAATACCGGTACCGTGGAGTCGGGCGAGCTGCTGCTCATCGACGCCGGTGTGGAGGTCAACAGCCTGTATACCGCCGACATCACCCGCACGTTCCCGACCAACGGCAAGTTCACCGATTTCCAGAAGAAGCTGTACCAGGCCGTGTTGGATTCCCAGCAGGCCGGTTTCGAGGCGGCCAAGCCGGGCGCCACGTATTCGGACATCCATCATGCGTGCATGCGCGTGATCGCCGAACGTCTGCATGACTGGGGTATTCTGCCGGTCGATGTCGAGGAGTCGCTCTCCCCTGAAGGCCAGCAGCATCGCCGTTGGCTCGCCTGCGGCGTGGCCCACCATCTGGGTCTCGACGTGCATGATTGCGCGCAGGCGCGTTATGAGTCGTATCAGAACGCCAAGATTCGTCCGGGCATGATCTTCACCATCGAACCGGGCCTGTACTTCCGTGAGGATGATCTGCTGATTCCGCCGGAATACCGTGGCATCGGCATTCGTATCGAGGATGATGTGCTCATGACGGAGGATGGTCCGGAATGGATTTCCGCGGGCATTCCGAAGCAGATCGACGATGTCGAGGCGTGGATGGCCGATATGGCCGCCGAAGGCGTGAAGGCCTGAGGATGCATCATGCCCACGCCTGAATTCGTGCTCTCGCTACGTGAAAAAATAGGCCACGATCTGTTATGGCTCATGGGCGTCTCCGGCTATGTCGAGGACGAGCAGGGCCGTGTGCTGTTGGGGCGTCGTTCCGACACCGGCGAATGGGCATGGTGTATGGCATCAACGAGCCCGGAGAGGAACCGGCCGATACCGTTGCCCGCGAGGTCAAGGAGGAGACCGGCGTGGATGTGGTCGTCACCGATCTGGTGTCGGTCAAATCGTCCAGAAAGGTCCTCACCTATGCGAATGGGGACAACACCATGTACATGGATCACCTGTTCATCTGCAGGCCCGATCCGAATGGCAACACGGAGCCGTTCGTCGGCGATGAGGAAAGCCTCAACGTGGGCTGGTTCTCCCCTGATGCTCTGCCCGAACCGTTGGCAGCCACCACGGTGGAACGCATGGCTTACGTACGCGAATATCTGAAGGCCAAGGCGAATGGCGATTCCCATGCCCAGTTTGCCTTCAACGGCACCATCCGCTGAAATCGCCTTCCATACATCATAAAATGGAATCCCCGCAACGTTTCAAGCGTTGCGGGGATTCCTTTTTATTAGATTCCGTGGATCAGCTCACTGCTGGGCGGCAAGCAGCTCATGCAGATGCTCGCGATGCTTGCGCTGTTCGCGCGGATCGGGCACCGGCAGGGAGGCCAGCAGCTTCTGCGTGTATGGGTTCTGCGGATTCTGCATGATCTGGTCCGCATCGCCATGTTCCACGATCTGGCCCTTGTGCATCACCATGATGCGGTCGGCGAGCATGTCGACCACGGCGAGATCGTGGGTAATGAACAGGCATGCGAAGCCGATTTCGGCCTGCAGCTTCTTGAACAGTTCCAGCACCTTCGCCTGCACCGACACATCCAACGCGGAGGTCGGTTCGTCGGCGATGAGCAGGCTCGGCTTCAACGCCAACGCGCGTGCCAAGGAGGCGCGCTGGCGCTGGCCGCCGGACAGCTCGTGCGGGAAACGGTTCATGTAGCGCGCGGAAGCTGCACCATCTCAAGCAGATCGCCCACATACTTGCGGGCGTCTGATACCGACGAGAACTTCTTGTGCACGATCAACGGTTCGGCCACGTTTTCCGCGATGGTCATCAGCGGATTGAACGAGCTGCCCGGATCCTGGAACACGAAGCCGATGTCGGCGCGCTTGGGCTTGAAATCACGTTCCTTCACACCGTTCATTTCTATGCTAGAACGTTCAGGGAACCGCCGGAAACCTTCTGCAGGCCTGCGATGGCACGGCCAGTGGTGGATTTGCCGGAACCGGACTCGCCTACCAGACCGAGCACTTCGGAACGGTGGATGGTGAAGTCGATGCCGTCCACGGCCTTGAAATCAGGCTGCATGAGATGACCCGGATACGTGATGGTCAGTCCCTTGGCCTCGACCGCGATGGGCTGATCGCGCAATCCTTCTCACGTTCGATGACCTTGCCATCGGCATCCTTGACGACCAGTTTCTGGCCAATACGCGGCACGGCGGCAAGCAGACGCTTGGTGTAGTCGTCCTTCGGCGAGTAGAAGATCTGCTCGACGCTGCCCTGTTCGACGACGTGGCCGCGGTACATGACCACGACCTCATCGGCGATGTCGGCGATCACGCCCATGTTGTGGGTGATGATGAGCACGGATGCGTCGAACTCGTCGCGCGCCAGACGCAGCAGGTCGAGGATTTCGGCCTGCACGGTCACGTCGAGGGCGGTGGTCGGCTCGTCGGCCAGAATCAGGCCGGGGTTGAGCACCAGGGCCATGGCGATGACGATGCGCTGCTTCTGGCCGCCGGAGAACTGGTGTGGGTAGTAGTCGATGCGGGTTTCCGCGTCCGGAATGCCGACCTTCTTGAGAATGTCGATGGACTTGGCACGGAGTTCCTTCTTGTCCTTCATGCCATGGGCGCGAAGGCCTTCCTCGATCTGCCATCCGATGGTATACACCGGGTTGAGCACCGAATTGGGCTCCTGGAACACCATGGCCGCTTCGGCGCCGCGCATTTCGCGCAGCTGTTCGCCGGACAGCGACAGCACTTCCAGCTCCTCGGTGCCCGCGCGGTTCGACAGGTACACCGCGCCGGAGGTCGTAGCGGTCTCCGGCAGCAGCTTGATGAGGGAGCGTGCGGTCACGGACTTGCCGGAACCGGACTCGCCCACCACGCCGATGACCTTCTTACGGGGAATTTCGAAGCTGATCTTGTCGATGGCTTTGATGGAACCGGCGTCGGTCATGAACGAGACGCTGAGGTCCTTGATCTCGGCGAGATTGCCTTCCTTGATTTCACTCATCGGTTCACTCCCCTTCCTCGGAAGCCCATTCGGAAGCCACGAATGACGGATCACGGTCGGTGACGGTCACCGGTTTGTCGCTGGCTCCCATCGGATTCTTCGCCGCCTCAAGTTCGGCGACGACCTCGTTGCGCTTGCCTGGCTCCTGGCTGGGGTCCACGGACGTGTCTTCGATGGAACCCACCACTTCGCCTGCGGACTTGCGGGCGCGCAGACGCGGATCGGCCAGATCGTTCAGCGATTCGCCCACCAGGGTGATGCCCAGCACGATGAGCACGATGGCCAGACCCGGGAACACGGCGGTCCACCAGATGCCGGCGGTCACATCGGAGACGGCGCGGTTGAGGTCGTATCCCCATTCGGCGGCCGCGGTCGGTTCGATGCCGAAGCCCAGGAAGCCCAGCCCGCAAGGGTCAGGATGGCTTCGGAGGAGTTCAGCGTCAGGATGACCGGCAGGGTTCGTGTGGAGTTCTTGAACAGGTGCTTGGTCATGATGCGCCACGTGGAGGCGCCGACCACGCGGGCGGATTCCACGTACGCGGATTCCTTGATGCGGATCACTTCGGCACGGATGGTACGGAAGTATTGCGGAATATAGACCACGGTGATGGAGATGCCGGAGGCGAAGATGCCGCTCCACAGGCCGGACTGGCCGTGGGAGATCATGATCGCCATCAGAATCGCCAGCAGCAGCGACGGGAAGGAGTACACGGCGTCGGCGATCATGACGAGCACACGATCGACCCATCCGCCGAAATAGCCGGAGACCAGGCCGAGCAGCACGCCTGCGAAAATCGACAGCAATACCGCGACGACGATGGCGATGACGGCGGTGCGGGCACCCCAGACCACACGGCTGAACACATCGTAGCCACCTGCAGTGGTGCCCCAGATGTGTTCGGAGGACGGTGCCGCCTGGGCCGGGAAGGAAACGCCGTCGGCGCCCTTGAGCTGCGCGTAGCTGTATGGCGCGATGAGCGGCGCGAAAATGGCGACCAGCAGGAAGAACGCCGTGAGCACGAGGCCCGTGATCAGCATGCCTTTCTGCCAGCCGACTGCGACGCGTAGTTCCTTGATGATCGGAATCTTATGCCAGAATGGCGTCTTGTTGCCGAGCTTGAGCTCGTCCAGACGATTGTCGCCTGGAACGGTGACCTTGTTGGCAGATGCTGCGGTCATGTCAGTACCTCACTCTCGGGTCGACCAACGCGGCGATGACGTCGACGATGAAGTTGACGACGGCCACGATGATGGCGATTAGGATAACGATGCCCTGCACGGCCACGAAGTCGCGTGCCTTCAGGTACTGCGACAGCATGAAGCCGAGTCCCTTCCATTCGAAGGTGGTTTCGGTGAGCACCGCGCCTGCGAGCATCAGGCGATCTGCATGCCCATGACGGTGATGATTGGAATCAACGCCGGCTTCCATGCGTGCTTGTTGAGCAGACGCTTCTCGGAGACGCCGCGGGAACGTGCCGCTTCGACGTAGCCGGAATTGTAGGTGGCGATCACGTTGGTGCGCACCAAACGGATGAACACGCCGGCGGTCAGCAGGCCCAACGCAAGGGCCGGCAACACAGCGTGACGGAGCACATCAAGCAACACGGACATATCACCCAACTGGATCGCGTCGATGATGTAGAAGCCGGTCGGCGAGACCAGTCGGGAGAACTGCATCTCGCTGCCAAGCGATGAGCGCCCGGATGCCGGCAGCACGTTCAGCCAGATGGCGAAGATGAGCTTCAGAATCAGGCCGAGGAAGAACACCGGGGTGGCATAGCACAGGATGGCGAAGGTGCGGATGCCCGCATCGGCCGCGTGGTCACGCTTGCGTGCGGCGATGCGTCCCAAGCCGATGCCGACGATGAGCGCGACGATGAGCGCGAGGAACGCCAGCTCGAATGTAGCGGCACCATAGTGAGTAAGGATGGTACTCACTTTTTGGTTATCGGTCAATGTGGTGCCGAGATCGCCATGCAGCAGGCCGCCAAGATAATCGATGTACTGCACGATGAGCGGACGGTCATAACCGGCCGCGTGGATACGCTTCTGCAGTTCCTCGGGAGTGAGACGGCCACCAAGAGCGGCGGAAATCGGATCGCCGGTAGCGCGCATCACGAAGAAGACGATGGTTACAAGAATAAATACTGTAGGAATGATCAGCAGAAAGCGTGTGAGCACGAAACGGAAGAATCCGCTTGAAAGCTTGTTTTTCTTGGCTTTCGGCTGAGCCTCGGTTGCGCTTTGCGTCACGTCGGGCTCCTTTTCCTTATTGGTGTTTTAGATACAAATTGAGCCCCTGCCTGACTTAGGCGGGTCAGGCAGGGGCAGTCAAAGCCTTCCGTCAGGCCTTGGTCACGGACGAGTAGCGGAAGCGGAAGGAAGCGTCAAGGACGACACCCTTCACATTAGAACCGGTGACCGCAACCTGGGCACCCTGCAGCAGCGGATGGTGGACAGGTCATCGGTTTCGAGCTTCTGGATTTCCTTCAACAGGTCCTCACGGGCCTTGGCGTCAGTCTCTCCGGCCTGCTTGACGATCAGATCGTTGACTTCCTTGTTGGAGTATCCGTTGTTCACGAAGTTGCCGTCACGGAAGAATGGGGACAGGTAGTTGTCCGGATCGGAGTAGTCAGGGAACCAACCGAGCTGGTAGACCGGGTAGGAACCATCGGAATCCTCGGTGACCACACGGTCCTTGTTGAACTGGGTCCATTCGGTGGACTGCAGGTCGACCTTGAACAGGCCGCCTTCCTCGAGCTGGGCCTTGATGGCCGCATACTCGTCGGCGGAGGACTGGCCGTAGTGGTCCGGGTTGTACTGGAGCTTCAGGTCTACCGGGGTCTTCACACCGGCGGCTTCGAGGGTCTTCTTGGCCTTGGCCGCATCCGGCTTGCCGGAACCGTCGCCATAGGCTTCCTTCAGGGTGTCGTCGTGGCCGGACAGGCCATCCGGAATGAAGGAGTACAGCGGGGTGTAGGTGCTCTTGTAGACCTTGGTGGCCAGCTCGTTGCGGTCGATCAGGCTTGCAACGGCCTGACGCACGGCCTTGGCCTTGTCGGCGTTCGGCTCGCTGGACTTCTCGCCGTACGGCATGATCTTGAAGTTGAAGGCAAGGAAGCGCTCTTCGCCGCCCGGTCCCTTGACGACCTTGACCTTGTTGTCCTTGGACAGGTCCTCGACGTCGGTCGGGGTCATGGAGCGGTAGGCACGTCGACCTGGCCCTGCTGCACGGCCATCTTCAGGTTGGAGGAATCGGCGAAGTACTTGACCTGCACAACGTCGTTCTTAGCTGGGGTCAAACCCTTGTAGGAAACGTTCTTGGCATATGCCAGGGCCTCGTTCACCTTGTAGGAGGTGAGCTTGTACGGGCCTGCGAAGGCGTTGTCCTTGACGATGGTGTTGGCATCGGTCAGCTTGTCGGCGGAGAAGGACTCTTCGTCGACGATCGGGCCGGCCGGGCTGGAGAGCACCTGCTTCAGGGTCACGTCGTCCTTGACCGCGGAGTGGAACACGACGGTGGTGTCATCCTTGGCCTCGACGGACTCGATGTTGGCCAGCAGGGAGGACGGACCGTTCTCGTCGTTGATCTTCTTGATACGGTCGAAGGAGAACTTGACGTCGGAGGCGGTCAGATCGTGGCCGTTCGCGAACTTCAGGCCCTTCTTGAGCTTGACGGTGAACTCGGTGCCGTCGGCGCTCCAGGTGCCGTCATCGGCGGCGATGTCCGGAGACAGCTCGGAAGTGTTGTAGTTCTGCGCGTACAGGAACGGGAACACCTGAATCTGCACGGCGTAGGAACCGTTGTCGTAGGAGCCAGCCGGATCAAGGCTGGTGATCTTATCGGTCGTGCCGACGGTGATGGTGTTGCCAGTTGCGGCGCCACCGTCCTTCACGCCGCCGCAGGCGGCCAGGGAAGCCAGAGCCGCGACAGAAGCCAGAGCGGCGATAACTTTCTTGCGATTCACTATGGAATCCTCTCTTTTCTATCCGAATCGCCCCTGTGCAAGGCGATATAGTGACAAGAATCGGCGCGCAATGTTAACCGTACGTTTCATTGGAGGCCGTTTTACCCACCTACCTTATATTCGCCGTTTTCTGCTATGCATTAAAACGGCGAAATTCCAACGTTTTAACGACTAGTGAAAGAAAATAAGAAAAACCAGCCATTTTATGAGACGGACCCAGCCAAAGTCGCATTCAAGGTCTACGTCCTTCTTTTTCACTCATGCTTTCGCACAGAGAGACCCAGATAAGCGCGCGACACGCGGCACAACACGAATTGCATTAATCAATTAACGGCGTTAATATATTAAGAAGTTCAACGAGGGTCCATGCACTGTCGCAAGGAGGTGAGCATGAGTAGGTACAGCGCCCAACAGTCATCGATCTCGGAAAACAACCGTTCCCGCATCCTGCAATACCTGTACCACAATGGCATCTGCTCACGCGCGCAGATCGCCAAAGCCATCAAGCTCACTCCGGCGGCAATCACCAAAATCACCGCGAAACTGCTGGCGCAGGGCATCATCGAAGAAACCGGCGACATGGACGGAGACAAGAACCGCCGTTCCATCGGTCTGAATCTCAATTGCGCCAAATACCACATCATCGGCGTGAAGTTCGCCCGCAGTCTGGTGCAAATCGCGGTCTTCGACCTCAAGTGCAACCGTATCTTCCTGTCCGACTTGCCTACCGTCAGCGAAGAGCACATCCCCGAAACGGTGGAGCGCATTCGAGATACCGTACGCCAGCTCATCAAGGACGACCCCAGCATCGTGGCCGTCGGCATGGCGGTTCCGGGGCCCTATTTAAAGGACGAAGGACGCACCGCTTTGGTCTCCTCCATGCAGGGCTGGAGGCAAATCAACTTCATCGACGAATTCAGCAACGCATTCAGCGTCCCCGTGTTCGTCGAACAGGACGCCCGCGCCGGCGCGCTGGCGCAGTTCCTGTTCAATCCGGAACTGTCGGAAGGTTCCCTCGCCTACTATCTGCTTGGCGAAGGCATCGGCCTCGGAGTCATCGACAACGGCACCATCTACTACGGCGAGCACGGCACCGCCACGGAAATCGGACACGTCTCCATCGACGTGAACGGCAAGCCATGCGACTGCGGCAATGTCGGATGCCTGGAACGCTACTGCTCCGCCAACGCCATCCACGAACAACTCAACGCCAACCCGAGCATCGTTCCCGGATGCGAGACGATGACGCATGCGCAGGCTTGCGCAGCACTGTTCGCCAAGGCGAACGCGGGAGACGAGACCGCGACGCTTCTGATGCTCGATGTTGCCCGATACGTTGGGTACGGCGCGGTCACCATCATCAACGCTTTCAATCCGACACACATCGTTCTTGGAGACATCATCGCGCAAGCCGGCCAGCCGTTGCTCGACGAAGTCACACAAGTCGTGCGCGAACGCACGATCCCCGAAATCGGCGCAACACCCGAATCACCCTGTCCGCCCTGCCCACCGACGCCACCGTCACCGGTGCCGCCGCCGTGGCCATCACCAATTTTTTGGAACATCCATCGATGTTCTTCGACGTCGCATAGCACGCCGCCCACCAAAGAAAGGAACCACCCATGTCCAAGCCAATCGTCATCGCCCTCGGTGAAATCCTGTGGGATATGCTCCCCACCGGCAAGCGCGCCGGCGGCGCTCCCGTCAACTTCGCCTACCACGCGTCCCAGAACGGCGCAGAAAGCTACGCCATCAGCGCCGTCGGTAACGACGAGCTGGGCGCCGAGCTGCTCAACGATGCGCACAAGGCCGGCATCAACACGCTGGTGCAGACCAACGAATACCCGACCGGCACCGTCGCCGTGGCACTGACCAACGGCATTCCGGAATACACCATCGTGCAGAACGTAGCTTGGGACCACATCGGCTACACCGACGAACTCGCCGAGGCCGTGTCCAAGGCCGACGCCATCTGCTTCGGCACGCTGGGTCTGCGTTCCCAGGAATCGCATGACACCATCATCAAACTGCTCCAGCATACCAAGGAAGGCGCGCTGAAGTTCTTCGACATCAACCTGCGCGCCAACTTCTACTCCAAGGAGCTGATCGAGGAGCTGCTGGGATACGCCAACATCTTCAAGATCAACGACGACGAGCTCATCATGATGCGTGAGATGTTCTCCATTCCGGAGGCAACGACGAAGAGGCCTGCAAGTGGTTCATGGATCGCTTCGATCTGGAGTACACCATCCTGACCGGCGGCGCGACCTTCAGCACCATCATCGCCAAGGACGGCGAGACCTCCACTCTGCTGACCCCGCATGTCGAGGTGGCCGACACCGTCGGAGCCGGCGATTCCTTCTCCGGCTCCTTCACCGGTAAGATCCTGTCCGGTGCCTCCCTCAAGGAAGCGCATCGCGCGGCCGTGAACACCGCCGCCTACGTGTGCACCAAGGAAGGCGGCTGGCCGGCCTACCCGACCGAAGGCGTTCCGGATTACCTCGCCGCAGCAGCCAAGTAAGCGTATCTTTTCCTTTCATCATCACCGATTCCGCATGCCGTCAAATAACGGCATGCGGAATTTTTTTACCGGTTTTGCGAAGTTTCGTCGGTATGATGAATCGCCGATAGCATAATTTGGTTTGTCGGATAAACGTGGTATCTTGAAATTTCTGGCTATAAAGCCGGAAGGTTTGATAATTCAATATTTGGGGATGATCGGTTTCGACGGTGACCTGTTCGTCGCAGGGAAGCGTGCCGAGAACGTAGGGTCCGCTCGTGGATGCCCCCTACAAAAGAATAAGTGCTAAATCTAACCGCACTGAGTTCGCTCTCGCTGCCTGAGCTTCGCGCCAGGATTAACCAGTGAGCAGCCGCTCCGTTCACTCCCCCTCGTCTTTGGGGGATGTTGAGCGTCGTTTAGAAGACTTGCCTTACCGGCTGAGCCACAGGGCCGGCAAGGGACTTTTACTGTAGATATGCTCGCCATCAGTTGTCTGCGACATCGATGGGGGCAGAAAAACCGCCGCACGGCCAGCAGACTACGCACGTAGAAGACTGAGGGTTCGGTCATCGGACCGGGGTTCGATTCCCCGCATCTCCACGGATTGAAAGCCGCCAGAAATGGCGGCTTTTCCTTTATTTCCAACGGTTTCCACCACTTTTGCAATTCGCTGCAATTCACCCTTTATCGCGATATTTCTCAAAAACATGGGCAAAATGTGGGCACGAATCATGCGTCAGCAATGACGGCTTTTTGTATTTGCAATCACATTTCTCGTTTGGTGAAACAACGCATGTCAGCAGCAACGCCTCCGTATCATCGAAATAACCGTCCGGCGCTTTCAATATTGCAAGCCGCCGGCCAGCCAACCATCGAAAGGGACGATATCATGGCGAAGCTTACAGAGGAAATGAAGGATTTCATCAGCAGCAATCTCGCTTGGGTGGCCACCATCGGCAAGGATGGACACGTCGATTTGGGGCCGAAAATGAGCACGTTCTCATCGATGACACTCATATCGCTATCACGAGCGTACCGCCGGCCAAATGTACCGTAATCTGCTCGACGGCAGCGAACTGGTCATCGCAGTGGCCAATCTTGAGCAGAAGCGAGGTTATCGTTTCCGTGGCAACGTCACTCTGCATTCCGATGATGCGATCTACGATGAGCAGGTCGCTGTGGCCGAACATAACGGCACGAAGAAGCCCATGACCATTCCCGTTCTGGAGATCACGGAGATTCAGGACTTGACGCCAGGGGCGACCGCAGGCAAGACCATCGTCAAGGACTGACGCCCGTTCAACGCATACGGCTAATACCATCCATCCAAACGCGGAAACGCGCTCTGGCCCTCCCTTGGAAAGAAGGTCCAGAGCGCGTTTCGTTTTTCTGTCAAGACAAAAAGAGCTAGATCAAAGTATTTCCGCTCCGTCATGCAGTGACGTTGCGCAATAACGCTATTTGATGATCGGTCTCAACGGCGCGGACACGTCCACGTTATGCTTGTCTCCAATCACGTTCGGATCATTGACGATCTTGTCCACCACCGCTTTCTTGAGCTTCAGGTCCGAGGAATCACCCCATACGATCACGCGGTCTCCCCCATTGAGTTCCGTGGTGATGGAATCCTGGGTCGCCGCGGTGACCTTGGTGATGGAATTGCGCATCGATTCCGGCAGTGAGCTGAGAATCTTCAACGCTTCCTTGATAGGACGCCTAGACAGGCTCGCATCGACGTTCTGCACTTCGATGACGGGAATGCCTTCCACGGAAACGCCGCTGACGGAATTGAGCACGCGGCCCTTGCTGTCGACCGCCGTCATATGGTCCTCGCTGGTTTTGAGCATGGCCGCGGGTTTCTGCGCCTTGATCGTCACTTCAAGCGAGTTCGGCAGCTGTTTCTTCGACTTGGCTGACGTGACTCCCGGAATCGCCTTGATCTGCTTCTCCACGGCTCCATCCGAAACCAGGAACAACGATTTTCCGGACTGCTGCCTCGCGATGTCAAGCACCTGCGATTCGCTCACCCATTCGTTGGCGCCGACCACGCTGATGTTGCCTGGCTCCAAACGGAACACCGACGAGAAGAGGAACAGCCAGACGACAGCTCCCAAAACCACGGCTACGACAAGACCGATGAGCACGCGCAGGACTATGGCTCGCGCGCCGGCCTGACGGCGTTCCTTGAGCCGTTCGCCGAAATCAACCACTTTCGGACGTGTCATGATGCCGATCGTGCCGGTGGTCTCCTGCAGGGTTTTGGAAACCAGGTCCTCGCTTTGCAAACGTCGCGCGTCTACGAAGCCTTCGGCTTTTGAACGGTCCGCGTACCCTTCAATCGACCGTCCTTCGGCATGCTCCGATGAGATGGACCGTCCGGAACGTCGTCCGCCCGACTGGTCCGTCTCCTGCACATCCTTGCCGGAACTGATGACCCGTCGAGCCATCAGCCCTCGCAATCCCAACGATGCGCTTCAAGAGCATGCAGGATGACCTCGTCCATCTGCGTGATGTCGCCGGCGCCTACGGTGAAGATGACGTCGCCATGATGCGCGCGCATCACCATCATCTGGGCCGCGGTGTGCATGTCTTCGACGCCACGGATCCAGTCCTTGGCCGGTTCATGCTCAAGCTTGAGCGCCTCGTCCACGATGGTGGCCGGAGTCACGTCGGGGAAATCCTCCTGCTTCTCGCGCGCGGGGAAGATGCCGGTAACGATGACGTCATCGGCTTGGCAAGCGCTGCGCGAATTCAGAGCTGAAGAAACGCGTGCGGGAGAACAGGTGCGGCTGGAAGATCACACGGATCTTGGACTGCGGGTAGCGGCGACGGGCCGCATCCAGCAGCGCAGCGATTTCGGTCGGATGATGCGCGTAATCATCGACGACCGTCACTTGGCTGACGGTGCCACGGACCTGGAAGCGGCGTGCGGCACCGAGGAACGAGGTGACCGCCGCGGAGGCACGTTCGACGTCCATGCCCAACAGCGCGGCCGCGATAATCGCCGCGGAGGCGTTGCGTGCGTTGTGGATGCCGGGAACGGTAAGCGTCACGGCGATGCGGCGCTCCTCTTCGCCGATCAGTCCGCCCGGAATATGCAGCGTGAAATGTTCGGCGCCGCTTTCGGCGGTTTCGCTTTCCGATTCGATGCGTACCAGCGTGGCACCGTTCAGGTCGCCCAATTCGGCGGCGTTCCGTGTTGAATAGACGATCGTGCGTCCGGCCACGGTGGCGTCAAGCGCACGTAGCACGGCAAGGTTGCCTTCGTCGTCGCCGCACATGATTACGGCTTTGGTGGCGTGTCCGGCATGGTCCACGAATGCGGCCCGATAATTGTCCTGCGTGCCGTAGTGGTCAAGGTGGTCGGCTTCGGAATTGGTGATGATGGCGATTTGCGGATGGTATTTGGCGAAGCTGCCGTCCGATTCGTCGGCCTCGGCCACCAGCACGTTGCCCTTGCCGGCATGGCCGCCGTCCAAAATGGCACCGTCTTTGCCTTGGATGGAACCGCCGATGGCGTAGCTCGGATCGGCGAGTTCGCCTTCTCCGGCGTTCACGAGAATGTGCGCCAGCATGGAGCTGGTCGTGGTCTTGCCGTGGGCGCCGGCCACGGTCACCGCACGTTTCGCGTTCATCAGCAGGGCGAGGATGTCGCTGCGGTGCACGATGCGCTCCCCTGCCTCATGCGCGGCGACGATTTCCGGATTGTCCGGCTTGATGGCGCTGGAGAACACGACGGTGTTCTTGCCTTCGACGTTCTTCGCCTGCTGGCCGAATTCGACGGTGATGCCGAGGCTTTGCAGACGGTCGGTTTTGGCGCTTGGCTCACGGTCCGAACCATCGACCTCGACACCCTGCTCATGCAGCATTTCAGCGAGCACGCTCATGCCTGCGCCACCAATGCCGATGAAATGCGTGGCACCTAGGTCATGCACCGTCTCTTCAGGTGCGAACGACGCATGGGTTGGGTCAAGAATTATGGTACCGGCTTCACGCTGGTTGTCAGACACGATTGCTCCTCGTAAATTGTTTTCAAGCTCATTTCATTATGGCCGCACCCATGGTCTCCCACGGGGTGCGGCATGATTGTTCGGCCGGTTAATCAGCTGGCTGATCGATTAGCGCGAGCACGCGCTTCGCCATGACTTCGGCGGCGTCGCGGATGCCGTATTTCCACGCGTTGGCACCGTATCGGGACAGCTTGTCCGGATCGGCAAGCAGTTCCGGCACATGGCCACGGACCCAATCCGGGGTGAAATCGCCATCCGCCACCATCAAGCCCCCTTCCGCGTCGACCACGGGCTGCGCGTTGAAACGCTGCTCGCCATTGCCGATCGGCAGAGGCACGTAAATCGCCGGCAGTCCCAAAGCCGTCAGCTCGCTGACCGTGCCGGCTCCGGAACGGCAGATGATCAGATCGGCGCAGGCGAACGCCAGATCGATGCGTTCCAGATAGGGAGCCACACGGTAGTCGCCATCCGAAACGTGGTCGGGGCCAAGCTCGCCGAGCACGTCCTCTCCGGCGCTTACCGACACCAAGGAACGCACTTCGTCGTCTTTACCCTTACCGGTCAGATGAATCACCTGGGCGTGCGCAAGCAGATCCTTGGCGGAAGCGGCCACAGCCCTGTTCACGTTCACCGCGCCCAAGGATCCGCCGGTGATGACCACGAGCGGACGGTCCGGATCGACACCAAGCTGCGCCGCGGCGGCTTTACGAGTGGCGGTACGGTCATGTTCCAGATCGGACGCCAATCGTGCGATTGCCGGACGAAGCGGCAGGCCCACGCGTTCGACTTCGACGCCCTGCGTGGTTTCAGTCCTGGCTGGGCGTATGCGGCACCGATCATGGACGCCCAACGCGCGCCCAGCTTGTTGGCCATGCCCGCACGTGCGTTCTGTTCGTGAATCGCAATCGGAATTCCCATGCCTGTGCGCGGCCGCGTATACGGGTGCGGGACGTGTATCCGCCGAAACCGACGACCCACTTGGGCCTGATGCCGGGTGAGGATGTCACGTACTTTGGCCTTCTACGGCCTTCCATTTGGCTGGAAACTGCAACGC